>ERZ1292629.2826-Hain-H43-01um-R1-2826-length-14107-cov-41_pt1 | contig 14107 bp, 22 predicted proteins | sample MGYA00564399_ERZ1292629 | MGnify/ENA primary metagenome ERZ1292629 (study PRJEB36523, sample SAMEA6512636) | groundwater metagenome | collected 2019-01-08 | study: AquaDiva: Metagenomics assemblies of 32 groundwater samples
TGCCAGTATTTTTTAATTGCCCATTTTATAGCTTTGGTGTCGGTGGGGGTCATGGATAAAATTTACTATACTATAGAAATTAGAAAGGGGTAGTGGCGGGTGGGGATAGTGGATGGTGGTACGCCGTGGGTGGGGACGTATATATGTGTATATTTTGCCTATAGTAAGAATATACAATGGGGGTAGGGGTGGGGTGCTCGTTTTTCTATTACCGATTATCCACTAACCATATCTAGCATATACGCCCTGTAATCACGATATATCCTGTCAAGCCCCATTATGCTATTGCCTATATGGTACATTCGTGGCGTTATCCATAGGTATTTCAGCATTATACCACTTTCACCTTATGCCGGTAACCGGCTTTCTTTAGACCAAGGCGCTGGCGCGCTTTCTTTACTCTCTCAACCTTTACACGAAACCTCTCTGCTATCTGCCGGTCCGTCATCGTACGCGACAAGTCCTTCACTATAACGATCAACTGTCCGGCTTTCTTTTTGTATGTATTCATACACTTAAAATAGCACACACGGGACACTTCTGCAATCCACACGGGACAGTTTCAAGAAATAAACACCCCGACCTAGTAAATACGCCCTAGAAAAAAGAGTCCCGTGTGTTTCTCTATAAACACTGTTAGATTTACTAATTAAAGAAATAAATATAAAAAAAAATAGTATTATAGTTAATAGATATGAGAGTGGTAAAAGCAAAACACACGGGACACTCCAAACCACCGCGTATTTACTAGCCCACTATAATATAAAAAGTTATACAGCAAGCCATTTCATATATCGTATTGACATATAACTATGTATTCCTGTACACTTCCTCATAAGAGTATCTATATAACCACTACTCTTATCTATATATGACCCTTACCGAGCGTGCTATCCTTGATTTTTACCAGACCCCCGAAGAGCGTGAAGCCGACCGGTACGCTGCCGGCACATCCAGACAGTACCGCCGATCTTATCGCCCGTATTCAGCGAGGCGCGTACATCGCCACCCTCTCTAACTAACCCTTTTATGGACACCTGCTACACCTGCACCGCTCCGGCCGTCTATATTACCCACACCGACCGCGAAGGAAATATACTCCCGAATGCTCGTTTTACCTGCGAGGATCACCACTACACTCTATGATCTACACCCCACCGCCCCCGCGAGCTCGCACCCGCCCACCCTACACCCCATACCGGAGTGCTCTGCGATACACAATGTATCGCAGATGCCTCGCGTGGCTCGGCTTCATAACCGCCTACCTTATCATCCCGCTCGTTCTCGGCTACACTATTGCCGTTGTAACTAGCGCAAAAGCGCAAAACACCTGCAACACCCCGACCCCCGACCGCGATACACGGACCGCCTCTGTATCGTTATCGGCTATCGGCGTATTACACGGCGCCGAAGTTAGTACTAACAGACCCATAGTATGAAAAAAGTATCAGCAACCAGCGATGTCATCGCAGTCTCGGTAGTGAGTTTTGGCAACGACCCTATTGCCGTAGCACTCCCCGCCGGCTCAACAGTGGCCGACGCCCTTGCAAAAGCCGACATCGTCCGTTCCGGTCAAGAGATATTCGTCTCCGGCGAAAGCGCCGATGATAATGACATCCTAGAGTCCGGCGATGTCCTCTCCATCGTTACGCCGAAGCAAGCCGGCGCAACCATATAAGACCCACACAGCGAGGCGATAACATCGCCTCGCCAATGTGCGCCGTATACATTACCAACCAACTGCCCCCGTATGATTAAAGCAACCAAAACAAAACAAAGCCCCGCCCCCGCCGTTCCCTTCTCGGATAGCGATATTGCGCTGCTCGCCGGCTACTTCTCAATCGCCAACGACACCGACCAGATAATAAAGCAAGGACGCATCGCTACCCTCACGGACAATATGCGCGACGATGAAAGCAGAATAGACCAACGCCGGCAGGATATAGACAATTATGAGCGTAATATCCGCGAGTATAACGATGAGCGCGACATTCTAGAGCGCGAACTGCAAGACACACCGCCCCCCGCCTCTGTATCACCCGACTACGCCCGCGCTGACATAGAGCGCGCTCGCGCACTCCCCTATATCAAATCGCTCAATGTAGAGCGCCAAACGATAGACGGCACCGACTATACCTTCATTGTAGCCGAAACACGCGCCAACTCCCTATATACAACGCTAGAAAAAAAGTTTAGCCGGTCCGACCGATGGTATAAAGTAAAGCCCTATCGCATCCCACTCCCTACCTACAGCATCCGCATCGGCACGCTCCCGTATAAAACTCACGCGCAGAATAACCGCGCACTTGCTATCGCGCTCAACGACCCCGCCGACACCGCACATTTTCACCCTAACGACCGCTACAACCACGAACCGCATCCGCACTGGGGAACGCGACAGGCAGACACGGGCGAATATAAGTATAAGGCAGTATGTCTCGGGGAGTATGAGAGCGAAGTATCAAGCGCATTCCGCCGGTCCATAGCGGACGGCCTCACTGCGCTCGCCGTGTATCTGCAAACCGCCGGCACAGAAAGCGCGTATGTTCACGACCGCGAAATATGGGCGCTGTGGCTCGGGAAAAAAGAAATCAACGCGCTACTTATCCCAAGCGCGACCGAAAGTAAAAAACTAGAGGCGACCGGGGAAAGCGTTGATGATGAAAATACTTGTGATAATAACTGCTATGAGAGCGAAGAGGATGGTGGAGAAAGACAGTGTGATGATGATTGTGATTGTGCGTGCCATAACTAATACCACTATGAAATTGATCATACCCAAAGAAGTAGAAAAAAAGATCCACGACTACGTTATGAGTGTAGACAGTGAGATCGCGGGAATGGGCAAAGTAAGCGTTAGCCCGACCGGCGATACCATTACTGTAGAGGACGTGATGATATACGAACAAGAGGTTACCGGCGGAACGGCAGACCTATCCTCAAAGTCCATAGCGAAATGGCAGAGCGATCTCGTGAAAGCCGGCGGAAGCCCGAAGCACTGGAAATTATGGTGGCACTCGCACGATAATATGTCCGCTTTTTTCTCCGGCATAGATACAGCAACAATGGACGCGCAAACCGAAGGCGACTGGATGTGTTCACTCGTGGTAAATAAACGCCGAGAGCGCCAAGCGCGTCTAGACCTATATCGGCCATTCCGTATGTTTATGGATAATCTAACTATCCAGATCGGTATTGAGACCGAAGCAGAGCCGGTGTATAAAGTACCAAAACATATAACCGACGAGGTAGCAAAAAAAGTAAAGCGACCGGCGCCAACAATGGGCTATGGCTACAGCCGTGGGATGTATGGCGAAGTAACCGGCTACGAGACCGACTACACCCGCGATCAACTGATAAGCATTACCAAGACACTACAAACACAGATTGCCGAGTATGACGATCGCGGGCAGGGCGACAGCGCCGAGGCGCAAGCGCTCACCGCCGAGCTGATAGATGCATATTATGAGCTTGCAGAAGTAGAGCCGAGTAAGTCCATTGCCGACAATGTACGCGCCGAAGCGCAGGAACTAGAGAACGCGCTATATAGCATAGATTACACGCAACAAAACGAACTAACCTTACCGCTATGATAGACACACTCCGGCACTCCGAGTTATACGACCCCGCCGACTACGCCGACAAGCGCGTGGCGCTCATAGGCGTTGGTACTATCGGCTCGCACCTCGCGCTTACGCTCGCGCGGATGCAGATACCTTTCACGATGTACGATCCCGACACGATAGAGGCGCACAACCTCGCTACGCAGGCGTACACGCGCCGTGATATAGGCCGGTATAAAGTAGAGGCGATAGCGCGACAGTGCGAGGACATAGGCGCAGAGGCGGGTACAGTGGAAGCGATCGCCGAGACATTTCACCGAACCGAGGCAGATATTCTAGTGAGTTGCGTTGATAGCATAGAGGCGCGCCGAGAGATAGCGAACCTGATACTAGGTGCAGACCGGCAGGCGGGCGCGAACTTACCCATTATTGACGGCCGTGTAGGCGCAGAGCAGGTGGAAGTGTACCGCTACGCAAGCGCGAGCGCGTGGCTTGTCGGATTACCCGACCAAGCGGACACCGACCCGTGTGGCGCGCGCTTTACGGCGTACACCGCCAACATCTGCGCCGGACTTATGGCGAACGCTATCAAGCGCGAATTGCTAGGGCAGAGCGTACCAGCGCGGATATTGTATGACGCGAAATCAAGTACCTTCATAAAGCAGGACTAATACCCCCGCCGTGCGCCGATCCCCGTGGATAGGCGTACACGCGGGCGCAGTAGCCCGACATTATCAACTAGCACCACAGTATGAAGATAACAGTTACAGACGGCAGAGTTATTGCGGAAGCCGAAACAATAGCGGATGTCAATGCGCTTATCGCGTTTGAGAACCGAAACGCACGCAAGGCGCGCACGATACCCGAAACGCCCGAAGGCAAGATCAAGCGCTACAAAGTAAAGTGCCCAACCTGTAGCAAGAAAGTCCGCTACATAGAGAAGCACATCCAGCGCAACCACCCAGCACCGGTTATCACGCGCACAGGCGTATAGTGCTATGCGATTATACGCCGAAGTTACCAGCGACCGCGCACGCAAAGGGCAGGGCGGAAACGAGTACATCATCATTGACTTCACTGTCGGCAATATCGCACGCGAAAAAATAGGGCAGGTGGAATTGTACTACAGCGACGACCGCCAGCACGGAGTGAATACAGACGAATGGATATTGCAGTACCGCCCGACCGAAGATGACGAGTGGTTGATGATAGCGCAGGGGAACGTACCAAGAGGTAACAAGCAATAAGGCGGAAATGTAGCAGAGCTACGTTAGAGCCAAACAGCAAAAAGCCGAGCGCAGAAATGCGCGGGGCTTTTTGTGCGAAGACGACGAGAACCGCCCTACGGTCGTCGCGGAGAAGACGACGAGAACTAATTATTACATTATGCACAAACTTATCACCCTATCAGACCAACAGTACGAAAATTCTGTAGAAGTTATGAAGACGACGAGAATCGAGAGTTTCTCGGAGTTTTTCCGCTTCTTGGTACTTTTCTACGAACAGAACCAGAAGCGTCCAGCAGGTCGTCCGAAGACGACGAGAGAAGACGACGACACCCCCGACGAAGACGACGTTCCTATGTACCAGAATCCCGATAAGAACACCACCTCCCCGTATTCCTACAACGACCTCTGTGTGTGGTACGAGGCGAACCCCTCCCGTGGCGAGATGCCGGCGCGAGCTGATCTGGTCATTCACCGTGAGTGGAAGAAGAGGCAAAAATAGTTAGAGTCCAAACGAATAAACGCACGGAGTGGCGCGGTCGCAACCGCGCCATTTTTTTATGTCTATGACGAGGGCAACGCGAGGTGAACTTAAAAACGCACAGACGACGAACGCTCGCGTGTAACTTATTTTGAATGCGTCACAAGGGACTTGTCTCCTTGCTTCATCGCTAAGTTTATACACTATTCCCCCACCGCACGCATCCAATAACGCACGCCGCTGGTGTGGCAATAATGCCGATGCGGGTATTTTGTTTTTGGTGGTGGCTTTTATTTCTATAAGGCATGTTGCTGGCCCGTTCTCCCTAAACCATGAAAGTATAGCGGGCGTGATCCCTGCTTCTCTCTTCTGGATTATTCTAGGTAGATCGGGTAACATAGAATGATAGTATCACCAATAACCGCACTGTGAATAACGCCACGCGCCCCTGAACAGGCGTATCGCCAAAAGAAACCCGCCCACACAAAAGAACCCAGAATATATAGGTGTGGATAACTTTGTTTGACTTTGGCGTGTCTTGCTAGTAAGATGTAGATATATGAAAACAACCGATGTAGTAATAAGTAAAAAGCCGTGTTCGCGGTGCGGTTCTACAATGTGGCATAAAAAGGGACAGAAGTTTCCATTGAAGTTGAATGTCTGTGCTGGCTGTATTGTTCGTTCAGAATTGGCGGCGAGCGGGGGGAAAGCAAGAGCGAAGAAACTCACTCCCGCACGAAGAAAGGAAATCGCCACGAAAGCATCACACGCTCGCAAAGCGCGTATCGCTTACAAACACCCCAGCACATAAGATAAAATAGGATATGGAATACATTGAAAAGAAGTCAGAAAAGATAATGATTTCTCACCGTTCTGTAATGGGAGCATTAGCAAGTTGTGCGACACAGCAAAGTCCTTATCCTTATCCGCAAAATCTTGAGATAGTTTTAGGAAAGTTCCACGAACTCATAAAAGATGATGTAGACCAGTCGTTCAAAAAGTACATAAAGAAGTTTGATTCATGGGAAGAGTGTCATAAATATATTGCCGATAAACTCCGCACGATTCCAGAGTTTCTTGACTGGAACGAGAGAAAAAATGGACGGCAAGGTTACGGATTTTCAGGCGCAGGACACGATGATTCAGGGAAAGTCGTAGTCGTGTCAAAAACACCAGACCCAGATGATGATTTCATTGACTTGGGCGCACTCACGAGAAATATAACGAATGCCGCAATCCTACCCACCTAACCCATACCTAGAGATATGAAAACAGATGGAAAATATATTCTTGATGATAATGGTAATCCTAGCTATGAGTAAATTATTTTCACTTATCCGCGAGCGCAGACGATACGAATATCGCACCCTAGACGGATATAAACCGACCAATTATCTCATTCACCACAATTTAAGTGAAGAAATTGAATTGGAAATGAAGGAAATCGGCGCACAAAACAAAACAATTCTGCGAAACGAAGCGAAAGGAAATCCGTTCCTAATTGGAAAACTTAAAAAAGGAGAAGGAACTTTCGTCTCGCCCACACTATGAAGGAGAACAAAAACAAACATCCAGCCCATAGATGGGAAGCAATTGCTACTTATGATTGGGACACAGTAAGTGATACTCAATCTAATGTCTTTACTCACGACTGGAAAAATCTGCACATTGCTTATGAAGGAATCCATTCCAAAAGAAAAAAGAAAAAAGAAAAAACACACTGGTGCGGGATATGTCTTCGACAATTTGCAGGTAATACAGTAGATAATCTTTGCACCAGAAAATACTGCAAAGAAAAGAAATCTATTCTTATCGCACACGAATCGCCGCCAAGAAAACTAGATTATGTCCCGAATCCTTCAATAGGAAGACCGAGATATTATGGTCTTGGTAAATGTTATGAGTGATGGTCTAATACAGATTAGCAATCTTCTCGGTGAAGAAAGTTTCGCCGCGAGGTATAAGAAAAACGGGAAGCGTATGGGAAGCGAACGCACTATTCCAGATCAGGCAAGGTAGCTGGGTGGGTGGAAATCATGTCCGGCGGCAATGGTGTCGGCGACTGCTTGGTCGCATTTCCCTCCGATAAGATAGATGTAGGTGTTTTCGTGGAGGTCATGTAATCGTAGTATACGCCCTTGCGCTTGTATGTTGTCCACAAACTTAAACGACTGCGAGGCGAATATCATTACGGAAAATTCAGAGGCATCGAAACCATTGCCCATAGATGCCTGTACAAAAAATACGCAGTCGTCAGACGCGCGCGCTTCAGAAATGACCGCATCCTGATCAGGGGTGCTACCTTGTAGCACAAAAACCTGCCTGTCGCACCCTATTTCGGCAGAATACTCCTCAATTTGCTGGGTATAATAGCAAATGACGATAGATTTTCGGTAATTATCGGTCAGTTCTTTCAGTTTTACGAGCTTCTGAAGCCCGTTTTCAGCCCTGTGGCGCTCGTGCCACGCCTTAGACGGCTCAATATACCTTTTACCCAGTTCCTTCTCTTGGAGGGGCGTCCACGGCACTTTAACCACCTGCGTATGCTGGGTGGGTATGTCGTGGCAGTTCCGAAGCAGTACTATGTCGGCGATACTTTCAATGTAGGGGCGTATGTCCTTTCTCCACGTCTTATTTGGCTCATAGTGCATTCTTCCGTAGATATTGGTCAGATGCTCAAACTTATCTCGGAACTTCTTTACGTCCCAATACTGCCCGATATAGCACGCAAGGGTATGGGCGTTCCAGTACGTTGAACGCACGGGAGTGGCGCTGAGTAAAAGCATGTGGGTATCTGGGTGATTTTTAACGTGCAGGTAGATTTTAGTTGCACGCTGTGAACGTTGCTTGGTAAATAATGGCGCGGCGAAGTCATGTGCTTCGTCGAGTACCACGGCATTGTATTCTGAAATATCAGTAATTTTGATGTGGTCGCGCGTGATAACTCTTGCTTTTACTCCTTCTTTTTCGAGATCTCTTCGCCACCGGTTGACGATAGATTTAGGGCAGACGACAAGGGCATTTCTATCAGGACGCAATTTAAGCCATTCTATCGCTGCTAATGTTTTGCCACAGGACATCTCCCATAGAAGCAACGCACGGTCGGGATTTTTCTTTAAGAAGCGTTTTTGATGGGCGTAAAGTTCTGTCATATTAAAATATCTTGCCCCAGTCGCTCACGCGCTATGTTGCAATACTCTTCTGAAATATCGATGCCGATGTAGTTTCGTCCAAGCAATTTTGCCATCTTTGTTGTCGTACCGCTCTCGCTTTTGTTTATTACAGCGTCTCCTACTATCCACACTACTACTCCCCCCTGCTTGGTAATCCTATAAAGTTCTCGAGCTATATTTTCAAAATCAAAAGAATATCCTTTGTAATTTCTTAAGTCGTCATAAGGTGGTGAAGTGACTGTCAAGTCAATACTGTTTTCAAGGAATGTCTTCATTATTCCAACGCACTCGCCTTGGATTATTTTGTTCATAATTGAATATCGCTCTCCACTTCATTTCCCCACACATCCCAATCTTCGGTTTTTTGTCTGGCGAAGAGTTCTATTCTTGGAATGTCGCCGAATAGTTCTACTATCTTGTCGCGGAAAATCTGCGGCTTCTCGCTGTGTTTTGTGCGTCCCGTGCTTACGAATGAAGATACGCTGTTAGATTTTACGAGCGAGTGTGCTTTCCCTTTCACCCCGAGCAAACAGACTTCTTGATTTGATTTCGCGTAGTATCCTATCCCGAAGAACGGCGACCCGTCTTTATTTGTTTTGAGCCACGAGAAACCGAGGGTTTTATATTGGAATCCCCACGCCTTGATTACTTCCAATGCCTCTTGTATTTGAGGAAAAGTCGCCCACAAAAGAAGAACGGAAGTATCAGCAGAAATCTCGGAAATAGGAAGTGCTTTGATTTCAGCGAGAGACATAGTTTTATATTGAGCGTCCACCCCCCCCTGCGGAACACCCCCATTCTGGTACGACCACGGCGGGTCGGCGTAAATAATCTGGTACTTTTTCATACCTCCTCCTCCATCTCTCCCCTCTCCGCCGCCAACCGATTGTACTCGTCAAATATGTTCTCCTCCTCTGCCGGTACTTCCAATGCCCCTACAGGCGAAGTATCAATAACTGTCCGTGAGACGCGCGTGACGAAGTCAAGCACTTGTGGATCGTCGATGTACCACGCATGCGCGCCGCGTCCTGCTGTTTTGCTTATCATACCGACAGCGTGAAGGGGTGCGAGGTACTGCATTACCATGTCTTTCTCCAGACCGAGCCCCTGCACGGCACCTATTTGAGATGTTGTGAGGGTACTTCTGTGGTTGGCGAGTATCTCGAGTATCTTTCGTCGTTCGCGGTTAATGCTGGAGTACGCGCATTTTTCGATGATTTTGACCATTTCGTCGGTCACAGTAAGTGTGGGGTCGTCGTTCTCGTAGCAATTCATTATTTGGAGGGCGTGGAGGATAGTATCGAAGATTTTAGCATCTCGTCCCACGCCGGAGATGTTCGGTATGGCGTTCGGCTGTCCGGTCTTGAAATCAGTGCGGATGGTTGATTTCGCCCGAACACAGAAGATGGCGGCGTTTTGAATGGCTTCTTTTTGCGCTTTACTCATCTTGAGTTTTATATGGTGTTGCTCGCCGAAATCGTTCACGCCCTTAAAGTAATCCGCGTAGAGTTCCTGCATCTTAAACGTTATCTCGCGCGCGGAGAGGTCGTGCGTGGCTTGCTTGTCGAGGATTTCCTGATTCGTTGGCTGGTCGAGCCAATAGTATGCGAAACGCTCGCCGGCACTTCGGCTGTTTTCCATATAGGTGTACACGTCAGGCGTTGAACAGCAGATAGCGCCTATCTTCCCTGTCCACGAAATCGTCCCTACCCCCGTTTCCTTTTTTAAATTGCCATCGAACACTAATTTTAACTGTGTCAGTATCTCCCCGCGTATCTCTGAACGCTTGGTGAGGATGCTCGTGAAGTCCGAGAATATCAGCACACCCGAGCCGACTTTTTTTAAGAATGATGCTTCTTTGCCTTTGATTTTAAATCCGCTTAGTAGCGTGCGGTCAGTCATGTCGTCGAGGAAATGAACGTTCGGTACCAATCCGCACGGGGCGACGAGTGATGTCTTACCGCCAGACGAGGCACCGATAACCATCAACCAGATTGGGTCACGGTTTATGCACTGATTCCCTATCAGCGTGGCGAATATCATTCGTAGGATGTACGGGTCTTTAATGACGAAATACTTCGTGAACTCCGCTTCAACGTCAAGGAGTTTGGTCATACTGGTTCCAGACAACCCAAGGAAGTTCCGAACCAAAATAATTCTTTATAGGGAACCCATTTCTTTTTATCCCATATCAAAACTTCTCTCGTATATAGAGGACATTTACATATCACTTTCGATGTCTGTTCTGCAAATGGAAGATACTCGTTATATAGGTCTTTAGGAACTTTCCGAAATATCGCTGGACGATATTCTTTATCCATCTCCCACGGAATCTTCTCTATTTCTGCGTATAGTTGTTCTTTGGTCATAGCATTGCTCTCATAATTTCTTCGTGGATGAGTTTTTCATACTTCATACCGCCAATCGCCTCACTGCCGTCCGGAAGTCCACCCCCCATAGTGTCATCGCTACCCCTATCGCATCCTCGTGTCGGCAACATGAGAAGCAATAGACGTGATTATCTTTCGGGTAGTATTTTAAGGACGGTCGGGTGTCGTCGTGAAAGATACATCGCACCGTGCCCCGTCGAAATTCAAGGAGATCGCTGATAGGAAACTGTTTAGCGCGTCCAATGCGTTCTGGAGTGACGCTATCTCCTTGTGGGAGAGGGGCGCTCGTACCACTAAGTCCATCGAGGTAGGTAAGTTGCCACTGATACTTCTTAATTTCCTTTTCATAGTTTTGTAAAGATTTATCTATTAACTCGTCATAGAACTTAATCAGTTCCGACTGTCGTTTGAAGCTCACGCTTTGCACGTGCGTGGTGCATATCTCGCGGAAATCAGATAGGGACGAAATCCCCTTCTTCAGTTCCTTAATCATCCCCTTCGCTGTGCGTCGCGCGGCGGGGATGGCATTGGGGAATGTATTAAGTAGTTCGGCAAATGATGTAATACGATGATATGTATGTTCAATAAACGGAGTTTCCCCGTAAGGGAGGGATTCAAAGTTATCTTTTAACGCTACTCCTCGTTCTTTTTCTGGATGAATTGTCTGTTTAGATTTAACCAAATGTTCCAGTTCTTTCTCGATTATTTCTACAGGAGTATTCAAAGCTTTTGCAACTTGTGTAATTGATTCTTCTCTTGAAGGCTGTGACGTAGTAAAGTCCATAGGACTGTATTAAAATAGCATAGAAGGGGCAGGAAGGGCTAATCGGAGGACTGTGGATAACTCTATTGCGTTACAAAAGTATGCTATAATGGCTTCATGAGAAAAAAGCGGGTGACGGTCAGTATACGCGTTAGTGTGAAGGCTCGAAAGACTCTTAACCTACGCGCCATACACCTAGACACTACTGTCGTTGACTTCGTTGATTCTCTATTAAAAAATAAATGATAACTGTATATGGCAAAGAAGAATAATTGGGATGTACCGGAGAATGAGGTGCCGTCAAATTGGATTTCATGGGGAATTCCTGCGAAGTCTACTGATAAGAAGGGTGAAATTACTATAAACGAAGAATGTGACAAAATCTTCGGGACCCTCATTAGCAAGCGCACCATGAAGAGTACGTTCCCGGGGAAGGAAGGTGAGGAAGTCTTTATCTACGAGATGAAGGCTGATATGGGTTCATTCCACGAGCTTGACGATAAGAAGAACCCTGTCAGTGAACCGACAGTTATCCAAGCAAGTGAAATATGGAATGTCGGCGGTAAGCCGGGCATTGATAAGCAGATGCGGAACATCAAGATTGGTCAGAAGGTCGGTCTGAAGTTCATCGAGGAAGTGCCGGCGAAGACCAAGGGCTTTAATCCCGCAAAGCTCATCAAAGTCTTCGCCCCGAAGAACGACGACGGTTCGTTCAAGATGGACGAGGAGTTCTTGAAGGAGCAGGGACAGGCGGAGTTAGGTGCCGAGTTCGATAAGTAATCATTACCACCCTCCAAGGAGGGCTGGAGCGGGGAGTGCAAGTGGTAGTAATCAGGGAGTGACTTACATCCCCTCTACCTAAGTAAGATATTAGCCACTCGCCTCCTCTCCAGCCTTTCTCGATATAATCACCACAGATATGGAACGATTCCCCATAAACTATGAAGAATATAAGACAGTCCAGCAAGAAACAATGTTTCGGATTGTGGATGAGTGGCTCGACAGGCTTGTGTTAAATAGAATAAATATAAAAGATGCAAGCCCGAAAGAACTTTGTCACGACCTTGTTCTCCATCTCATCAACAGAGGATTTTACTTGAAATAACCACCACAGCTATGACCACAGACCTTGTGCCGGTAGAAGTCAAAAAGAACGTGCTCAGTGTGCAACAGGTTGCTAATGCTCTCTCGGTCACAGACCCCGCATCCGCAGAGAAGGCTAGCGAGTTGCGCCACAACATCAAAGAGGCGATGAGACAGTTAACCGAAAAGAAAACTGATATCACTCGTCCAATAATGGATTCGTTGGCGAAGATTAAGGCGCTTTTTGCACCTTATGAACTGATGTTGAAAAATGCCGACACTACCGTAGATGCAAAATTGCTTTCCTATAAAATAGAGGAGCAGGATAGGATAGACACTGCTAAAGCTAAAGTTGTCGCGCGCGCAGAGAAGGGCACGCTTAGAAGTGAGACGGCGGTCAAGAAACTTGGCGAAATAGGTGAAGCGAAGAAGACTGCCGGGACTCGACTTCAGTCACGCAGGGTACTCGATATAGTCGATGAATCACTTCTACCCCGCGAATATATGGTACCGGACAGAATCAAAATCACTAAGGCACTTTTCGCTGGTATTGATGTATTTGGTGCAAGACTTGTGGACGAGAAGCATCTGGTGGATGAGAAGTTATGAAAAAGCAGTACATCTCACTCCCCCACGATTATCTTAGTCACTCGCAAATGCAGTTGTGGATTTCTGACCCAAAGAAGTACAAAAAACTTTACTTCGATAATCGCGATGACCTCCGTACTTCTAATTCTGGGCAGAAGTTCGGCAAGGAGGTAGCAGATGCATTAGAGGCAAATCGTGATACTGGGGACGTTCTTACGGATGCTGCGATGCTATTGGTTCCTAAGTATAATTTAATGGACCAATCATTCATTGTTGAGTTCAAAGAAAAGAATGGGTCGTGGCTGAAAATAATTATTAAGCCAGATACCTACAATACCGTTACACATGAATTCCGTGAGACAAAGACTGGGAAACAAGCATGGACATTGGCAAAGGCACAGAAACATCCTCAGATGATCTTCTATGCCGTCGGAATATGGATTAAGACTGGCACAATGAATACCAACGCCTATCTAGACTACGTAGAAACCGAAGACACTCCGCTCGGCATCAAACCCACCGGCCGTGTCGAGTCCTTCGAGGTGACATTCAAACCGGAGGACTATTATGAGTTTCAGTCGAAAATGTTGAAGGTGGCGCACGAGATAGAGGTTGCGTGGAGTGCGCACATTACTCCCGAGTACATAAACACCTTCTGATATGGTCACAAAAAACCTCCTCTCCATCCCTGCCCCCTGGCCCCGTATCCACCGGTCGTGGAACCAGCAGTTTATCCCCAAGAAGTTGGCTGAATTGGCGCGCGCGGGAGTGTATTATGACTCCTATGCGCTCGCGGACAGCAATCAAAGAAATGGGAACGTTTCAAGCAACGCTACGGAA
>ERZ1292629.2498-Hain-H43-01um-R1-2498-length-15346-cov-5_pt1 | contig 14104 bp, 5 predicted proteins | sample MGYA00564399_ERZ1292629 | MGnify/ENA primary metagenome ERZ1292629 (study PRJEB36523, sample SAMEA6512636) | groundwater metagenome | collected 2019-01-08 | study: AquaDiva: Metagenomics assemblies of 32 groundwater samples
TTAACAGCAACAAAGGTCAAAATTGATGTTTTAACCAATTAACATTACCATATATTAGATATGCGTGAATCGTATTAAAGTGGTGCGGAATTTTCAGCGTTGCCGTGATTTTCCGGGCGCACTGACCCCATTTCCGACCCCATTTCCATTCTATATTGTTATATCCCTTATTCGTGCGAATTAGGGAGGTAATGGAACGGGAGGCGGAGGTGTGGTGGTCAATGATAATGATTTTTTCATTTTTCATGGATTAATAAAGGTTCGATATGTAGATGTACATTACGATAGAATTGACAATTTTTTCTTTATCCCTATAGTGAAGAGAAGAAAGAAGGAGTTTCAATAATGAAGAAAGCATTTTGTTTAGATATTATCTCTCTTTTGAAGGACACAAGGCGCCTAATGGGCGTTTTTTTGTCTTTTTAGCCCCCTTTTTCCTGAATTATGAGCACATTTCTTAGTATAGTTTCCAAAACGCCCCTTACGCTCTCCGACAAGGACTTTCGGGAGTTGCGGGTGAAGGGCCGGTATATACAAGACAAGGAGGGGAACCGCCTCGCTCTTTTGGACGAGGAGCCCGTGAAGCTCGAGGGCAATGAACTCGACCTTTTTCGGACGGAATATTCGTATGCAACTTACATCCAAATTCTCCTTTTTTCTCCGCAAGCCGCGGATATCCTCTACGCGGAGCTTACGCGCATCGCAAAGGATGCAAAAAGCATTTTTTTTGATCCGGATAATCAAGAGGTCATATACCCGAAAGAGTACACGCTCAAAAAACTCAAATCCCGAAAGGTGGACGTGATTCAGTACTCACTTTTTTTCACGGAGAAAGAGACGCGCGACCACATGGTGGAAACATGCTTGGAAATGCTCAAAAAAACAGGAATTCAGTTCAAAAGAGGAAGGTTCTACAGCGAGCGGTTTGAGATTACGAATGAAAATATACGCAAATTTGAACATACAATAAAAGAGTGGCTTGAAAAAAGAAACACAACTCAATTCTTCTCATTCGAAGGAGTTTTGCCGTGTGACGATATTGCAATATTCTATACGCAAAATGGAAATATAGAGATAAAGTGTACTTTTATCTTGGAAAAAACGCCAACATTCATGACGCAAACGTATTTCATTCCTCTTGTAGATGCCCTCCGCCCGACGTATGCCCTCGCGTATGTCCAAAAAGATTGGATATTGAAAAATGAAAGAGAATTGCAAGTAACTTCAAACAACTGCGGCATCTTTTTGCCGATAATGTTTCGAAATCAAAGGAAGTTTCACACATTGCCAAGCAGAGATGTAGTGGTCCACTACCTTCCCGAAGAAATAGCTCGAAAACTTCGCATACAAAACCGTTTTCTCACGGAGCGGAAGGATTTGAACATTCCCGAAATAACAAAGCGGCGCCTGCCTTTCCGATACAAACTGAACTATTTTTTACGTGTATTGAAAGAAAAACTTAAAACATTACCCTAAGAATATGTTGGTGAGAAAAACAAATAGCGCATTGCAAATCATTGGCTACATGCTCGGAGTCGTTCTTTTGCTTGGAGCAATGGGGCTGCTTATCATGTTTATCAAAGATGCGGCAGCGAGTTTCTTGAACAGATATTTTGAAATTCCTCCGTCGGTCGGAGAAGTATATTTCGGTCTCGGACTGGCTCTTTTCGGAGGATTGTTTGTGGGGGGCATGGCTCTAAGAATCATATACAAACGAAAAAAAGCAATAGGAAAAATTACGGATTTTATAAACCAACGTCCCGAAAATTCAGACCTCTTCCTTCAACGCGGCGAGGCATATATGCGACAAGGAAAAAATGAAGACGCTCTGCGAGATTTTACAGAATTTATGAAGCAAGGAGGTGATGTTGCAGAAGCATTGGCACGCCAAGCAACTGCATATTTTCGTATGAAAGAATATATAAGAGCGATTGAACTCTACACAAAGGCAATCGAACAGAATCCAAAAAACAGCGAATACTATCACGAAAGAGGTCTGGCATATTGGAAACAGGGCGATACGGAAAAGGCGCACAAAGATTTTCAAAAGGCGGTGGAACTAAACCCGGAAGACGCGCTCTCACGAGAGTACACGGAATGTACGGATAATCCAAAATATAGAACCACACCATGAATATTTCGCAAAAAATGAAAAAAATTGACGACAAATCATCAGATGTGCCCAAACTTATTGGATTTGCGTTCGTATTTTTCTTAGCCGCCATGGCGCTTGGATTGTTTACTATGACCGCAAGAGAGGTAATACCTTTTTTACTCAACAAGTTTTTTGGAATTCCTATATCAGATGGCGAAATATACTTTGTGATAGGGATACTGATGATGGGACCATTATTAGGAGGAGGGATTGCCATAAGAATTAAAACGAATAGAAAAAAAAGGATGAAAAAACTCACCGAACTCCTCAAGAGAGAGCCCAAAAATTCAAACCTGTATCTCGAGCGGGGGAAGCTCTACCATATCTTAAAAAAATACAACGAAGCACTGGAAGATTTTTCAAAAGGAATAGAGCTAAATCCAAACCAAAGCGAGCTATACGTTGAAAGGGGTTTTACGTACGACTCACTAAAACAATTCGAAAGCTCACGAAAAGATTTTCAAAAAGCGGTAGAACTGAACACCAGTGATCTCATGGTCAGAGAAATAGTCGGGGAACCACCTTCGCAAAGAAGGCAAAAAGGACAATATAAGGGGAAAAACGCATCATGAATACCTCGCAAAAAAGAATTCTCGTATGGTTTCTTGTTATTGCGACCGTGCTCTCCACGGTGCCGGCGCCCCGCATAGCCGCAGAGGTCTCAAGTCCCGATACTTTTGAAACGAACGCGCCGCAAAACTCTCAAGGCATCGAAGAGAGTACGAGTACGAATCAGTTGGGATTGGGCAGTGAGGAAGTTCTGCAAAGCGAACCAGAGGTCAAGTATCTGGAAGAAGAAACGCAGACCTCTCGGAATCCAGATTTAGAAAAAAAAGGAATTCTGAACCTAGAAGAGTATGCATCCACGACGATATTGCAGGCGCAATCCCGCGCGTTCGTACCAAGCGAGGGGAAACGTATTTCAGGAGAACTGACAATAAAAGACGGCAAAACATCGCGTATATCTGAAACTCCTTCCTCGCCCGGCATACAATCCATACAGAGAAGCCCCTACGACATTCCCAAAGGAGGGATTCAAAAAGAGGAACTGCAAAGAATACAATCCGAGGCAACTTCATGGCCTTTTGTGGAAGTTGCGCAGCCGGAACCACTCTCATCTCTCATTGCGTACACTCCAAACGAAACTTTGCAAACTACGCAGGCGTTCTCGCATATTCAGGGGACATACTCTCGCCCCTCGCTTTCCAATATCCAGATAACCCCTGAAACACGGCTTTCCATCCATCCCCATTCCCTGAATTTTGTAAAAACCCCGGAAGGACTCCTTCCCGCGTCCCAAAAAATTGAGATAAAGAGCACAACCGCAGATACGGTCAACTTTACAATCAGCGAAAACATCCCGTGGCTCGAAATAGATGCCTCCCAAGGAAGCGTAGGAGAAAACGCTTTTCCCATAATGGTAACGCCGAACACCACGGGCCTCACTCCCTCCGAAACCCCATATACCGGAGACATTACATTTACCAATTTACAAAACCTGGAAGATGTTCGCTTCGTCCGGGTTCGCTTGAAAGTATCGAACGAATACCTTGCCTCGGAGCTTAAAAGCGCTGACAACGCGGGAAGAGAAGAACGCATCATTGCTCCAAACGGAACAATTATTGATTACGAATATGATAAGGCCGGCAATCTTGTTAAAATCCGGTATCCGGACGGATCTTTCGTCGGCTTTACCTATGATAAAAACGGCAACAGGGCGAGCATGACGGACCGACAAGGAATCACGATTTACCAATATGATACGGAAAATCGTCTGACGGCTCTGTATCATCCGGGCCTGAATCCCATCCAATACGCCTATGACATGGAGGGATACCTCACGAAAGTTACGTATCCGAGTGGCGAAGAAGTGGAATACGCGCGCAATGCGGACGGAAACATTACGGAAGTCCGGATCGGAGGGGATATAACGACGTACGAATACGCCGCAGGGACCGGAAGACCTGTAAAAACAATTCTTCCGAACGGGATCACAACTTTTTATACCTATGACGCGGAAGGAAGAGTGGTTCGGGTGGAGACGCGGAAAGCCGCCGGTGCCCTTATCACGGCATTTTCTTATACGCTGAATAAAAATGGACAGGTAACCAGAGTGCGGAAAGAGACGCCGGAAGGAGCCGGGGAGACAGTATATACCTATGATTCGCTCTCGCGTCTTACGGGAGCAACGTATCCTGACGGACGGACAGTTTTTTACGAATATGACGAATTCGGCAACAGAGTCGCGATGGAGGAGAGCGGCCAGGGGAGAGTCCAGTATGAATATGACGCGGCGAATCGTTTAATCCGGGCTGGGGCCGAGATTTTTCAATATGACAAGAACGGCAATCTGATCCGCAGGGCTTCTTCGGGAAAAGAAGCCGAGTATTTCTATGATTTCGAAAACCGTCTCATACGATACATGGACGGAGACAATGTCGTTGAATTTGAATACGATGGAGAGGGGAACCGCACGGCAAAGATTGTAAATGGAGTGCGGAAAAACTACGTGAACGATCTTCGGGAACCCCTTAGCCAGGTGCTTATTGAAGCCGACGCGGACTGGATAGCCCACGACTCGTATTTCTACGGGATTTCCCGGGTGGGAAGAAGAAAAAACGCGAATAGAACCTTTTTTCTTTCCGACGGTATTGAGAGGAGCGTGGTCGGAATCTCCGATGGCGCAGGAAACGTAACTCGCACCTTTCAGTATGATGCCTTTGGGCATCCTCTGGGAGATGCGGGCGACAATGCCTTTTTGTGGAACGGGGAGGCGTATGATGCCGAGACCGGACTTGTGTATTTGCGGGCGCGCTATTATGACCCGACGCTCGGTCGATTTCTCACAAAAGACGTGTTTCCCGGGACGATGGCGAGCCCGGAAACCCAGCACCCGTACGTGTATGCGGCAAATGACCCGGTCAATAAAAGAGACCCCTCGGGCGTGTGGCTGGATACAATTTTTGACGTCGTGTCCATTGGATACGACATTGTCCAACTTGTTCAGGAGCCGTCATGGGAAAACGCCGCGTATCTTGGGCTCGACGTTCTTGGCGCGGCAGTGCCCGGTCTATTCGGATTAGGAGCTGCTGCAAAAGCCGCGAATGCCGGATCAAAATACGCAAAAGTATCCCAGACCGCGTATCGAATAGGCCATACCGGAGAAACATACGTAGGTACGATAAACGGCCTTGCGAAAAATACCATAAATCGAGGGGGTACCATTCTTGACTTTGAAAGAACTGTAGTTACAGGACTTGAGTCAAAAAACGCCGCGACCTTGGGGACGCGTTCCGTGAAGCAACTCGACAATATGCTTACAAAAGGGGGGTATCAGCATATTGAACTTGCGACGCGGGTCGGTACTGACATTCCGGGTTCTCTCCAGCACTATATTGACGCAGGGCAACTTACTGTTACAAGGGCGTTCACGAAATCCGGAAACCCGAACATTCTTTACGCCTTCGGCAGGACGCCGAGTCTTGGAGGAGTCGGCGCTCTCACGAATATTCTTGGAGACACCCTGGGAAACCAGGGGGATTTGGGCGGCGTCTCCCTAAATAAAACCGCGGACCTTCTTCTCGAAATCGAGGACATCAAGGGAGGGACGTATGATCCGGCGACCGGGCAAATAATTTTCTTTGGAGAAAAAAACGCCTCTCTGCCGAAAATGGATGTGGAAGACCTCGCGGTGGCCCTTCATTCTGTGTACGGAAAGGGAGACCCGGGGGTTTCCATAGATCCTCCGATCGTGGACGGCAATTTTTCGGTGCGCTACGAAGGGGAGACGGAAAAAACACGTTTTGGATGGATTATGTTTGAGGCGGACCGAATCATGAAGGTTTTGGGATTGGGGAAGGACAATATTACCGGCGCTCCGGTATCGTCTAACGTGTCCGGATACAAAAATCTTCTGAACCGCCTTTTGGAAACCGGCTCGTGCACTCCGGGGGAAAAGAGTATGCGCTTCTGGTTCCAGCCCAAAGAAGTTCGCCTTGTGGAGTCCGGGGACGGCAACACCATGGTGTTTGATGAGGTCAGTATGGAGGTGCTTACGGAGAGCAAGTTTCAAAACAACGTGGTGGGAGAGCCGGTAGCAGAGGCATTTGCAAGCCATTTTACCGAGCATTACGATGAATTTGCCGAAGAATTTCCGGTCCTGAAAGACCTGAAGCGCCTTGGCAAAGTGGTCGCGGTTATCAAGTGGATTAAGGACAACAACATTCCGGTTGACCTTTCCTTTATTGAAAATTACACCATAGAGCCCTTTAATACTCCAGAGCAAACGCCATCCATTACAGTCGGAGGGGAAAACGGGAATTGCGGTATTACTCTAAAAGGCGGAGTTACCTACCGGCCGCCAAACGAGTATCTGCAGGACAATCCCTTAAACCCGCTTACCAATCCGATTAAAGACGCTATTATCGCGAATCGCCCGAGCGAAACTGATTTTCTTTGGAACTTTGAGCCGCCCCAGATTGCCGTAGCGGCCGGGATTATGAGCGTTGGAGCCCCACAGACCGCGGTCGCGGAATCGTTTACGCGGAGCAGGAAGGCGGGAAATGTCGCGTTTGCCGAAACCGATTTTTCGTATCCGGCAAAAGGAGAGTTTCCGTTTGGCCTTACGCGGCATTTCAATTCATTCGGGGACAAAAAAGGCGCGTTTGGCTTTGGCTGGGAATACTCCCCGTACGCACTCCGTTTTCCGGTAGGGAAAAAGACCTATACGTTTGGCACGGAGAATATAAGTTTGGATCTCTATGAGCGCATCTTTTTCACAGCAAGAAACGAGGGGGAAGAACACGAATACTTCCTCGTAGGCATTGACGCGAACAATCTACCTCTCTACGTGCAAGCCGACGCGGCGCATGTGCTCCGAAAACAGGCGGACGGCAGGTTTATTCTTTCGAAAACTGACGGCAGCGCCATGACGTTTTCTTCTTCGGGCACGCTTTTCGAAACAAAAGATAAAAACGGAAACATGGTTTCGTACGCGTATGACGCGGACGGAGTCCTTTCGCGCATAGAATCCGGTCTTCGGACCATACAACTCACCAAGGGGAACGGGAGGATTACCCAGGCAACAGGCCCCGGAGGGAGGGCCCTGTTCTACGGATACGATGGAGCAGGAAACCTGGTGCGCGCCGAGGACGCGGCTGGGGCGCGAACATACTTGTACGATGCGGAAAATCGTCTTGTAGAGGCGCGGAATAAAAAGAACGAATCCGTGTTTGAAGGAGCATACGACATCTATGGAAGGGCAATTCTTCAAACCATTCCCGATACCCGGGTTTCCTATGACTTTGACCTAAAAAATCGCAAAGCAGAACTTGCGCGCGAAGGAGGTATTGGGATTACAAGGGCATACGACGAGCATTACAGAATCACGGAAGAAACGGATACGCTGGGAAACAAGCATACCGCTTCCTACCAGGGCCTTTTCGGTCCGAGCATTATAACGAATACGGATGGGAACCGCCTTCTTATGGCCTATGATTCCCATGGGAATCTGGCAATCATCGGAGACGACTCCGGAGCCATAACCGAATTATTTTACAACTACAAAGACCGGCCGGTTGTCATGCGCGACCCCGAAGGAGTGGCACGGGCCATGGGGTACGACGCAGAAGGAAATCTTACCCAGTTGTATGAAAACGTGAATCTAACAGAGGACGCGTACGGCAATCTTACGGGATTTCAGTACAATCCGAATCAGGTGAAGAACCTGGAGTACGGAAGCATTGGAGAACTTCAGGCAGTCACGGACAGAACAGGGAGAAGAAAGGAGTTCGCATACACCGAAAAAGGCGAGATGGAGAGTATGCGCCTTGCCTCAGGCCTTGAAACGCGGTTTGTTTATGACGAGCGATCCCGGCCGACAATAATACAAAGCCAGGGAGCGGACGTAACGCTTTCCTACGACAACGCCGACAACCTCGTTGGTATTACATCTCCGTCCGGGGCGCTTCAGATTCAATATGATCCAGCGAAAAATCCGATTGCGATTACGAATCCGGAACAGAGGAGAACGGAATTTATCTATGATATGGGGAAGCTCGCGCGGTTGAAAGACCAAGCGGGGAATTTCACAACATACGAATACAACGCGTTGGGAGAACTGGTTCGTATCAATTTGCCAAATCAGAAGATACACAGATACGGGTATGATGAACTCGGAAACCTTGTGGAAAAGCACGAGGTTATAGGAGCTCAAATTCTTCCCCAGCTTTCCATTTCTCCCGAATTTCTTGACTTCGGCGAGGTCGCCGTGGGAGGAATGGAGCAGAAGTCGGTCATGCTCTATAATCTCGGGCGCGCTCCGGTCTCCGTTTCCTATACTCATAACGGCCTTCCAAATTTTTCAACCGCAGGAACGTCATCGTTTGCTATCGCGGGAGGAGATAAGGCGGAGATCGTAGTTACATTTCAGCCAAGCGCTCCGGGAGCAAAAGCCGCGACACTTACCATAACAACCAACGACCCAAAAACTCCGACAAAAACAATTTCACTTTCCGGAGAAGGAACGCTGAAAGTCACGGGACTTACCCCAACTCCGAAAGACAACGGAATAGAACTTATGTGGGATCGGTTTGGCGATTTCAACTCTCCGAATTTTGCTCACTTCAATATATATCGTGCCGTGAGTTCGATGAATGGAGATGTGGCCGGGCTTGCGCCGCTTGATATCTCCATTACGGATCGAACTGTGACGAAATTTTTTGACTCCACCGCGGAACCGGCAACCTCTTACTACTACGCCATTACCGCGGTGTACGCGGATGGATTCGAATATACCAAGGTGAATGAGGCGGGACCAGTCGCGATATTCACCTCTTTCGACAGGATAGGGAACACAAACATTTTTACATTTACCGGAGTGAAGGAATCCAATCCTTCCATTGCATACAGCACGGGCACGAACGCATACCTTGTCGTGTATGAAAAGGACACTTCCGGAAACGGCACGAACATTGATATTATGGGCAAGATTGTGAGCCGCACCGGAGGAGTGGGGAGCGAAATTGTGATCGCGGGGGACACGGTAAAGGAACTTCAGCCGAGCGTTACGTATAACTCTCTTGCCGATGAGTACATGGTTGTCTATAAGCACGATTTTAACGGTGATGGTTCTGACTATGACGTGAGAGGACAGCGGGTGGGTAGTGACGGCTCTCTCCGCGGGACATGGTTTTGGGTCGGAGGATATAACCGAACTGAAGACAATCCTTCTCTTTCCTACAATATAAAGCAAAATGAATATGTAGCTATATTTGAGGTGGATTTTTTCGGTAACGGGTCTCTGTATATCATCTACGGGACGCGCCTTGATGCACAGGGAAACATTCTCAGCAGATTGGAGCTTATTGGAGCTTGGCGCGATGCAAACGGAAATCTCGTCGCGCGCAACGAACACAAGCCCCAGATCGCGTATAACTCCGCGACCGACGAATATTTGTTCACCTTTGAGTTTGATTTGTATAATGACGGATCCAATTGGGACATTTGGGGAAGACGGCTTACTCAATTGGGCTCGGTCATCGAAAATACTCCCATACCTGTAAGTTCTTTCATTGGCCTGCAGGAAAAGAATCCCAGAACCGTGTATCACAAGGGGAACAATGAATTTCTTACCGTGTTTGAGATTAGTACAAACGAAGGAGACATTGCGGGATCAAGATTGAATGCGAGCGCCGGACTCGTCGGGTCGGTATTTTATGTATTTGCCTCCTCGCGCAAAGACAAAGAACCGACTCTCGCGTACAATGCCCTTTCCCGAGATTACATGGTCGTGTGGGAGCTTGATTGGAACGGCGATGGCACTGATTGGGACATTATAGGACGGCGTATTGCCGGGGACGGAGCCCGTATCGGGCTCGCGTACTTTGTCGGCGGATTTTTCCAAAGCGAACACGAGCCCGCGATCGCGTACAACAGCGCAAACAACGAATTTTTCATTCCTTGGCGCCATGAGGTCGGCGCGACAAACTGGGATATGTACGCCCAACGCGTTGGGCCGGAAAACCCGAAACTTCAGGTAACTCCAACAGCGCTTGACTTTGGCACGGAAACTTTGGAGAAAACTCTCACAATCACGAATACCGGAGACGGAACCCTTGATTGGTTTGCGAACCCGAGCGAATCATGGGTCTCTATTTCTCCGTCCGGCGCCCGCACCCCCCTAGCCATACAGGCAACCGTAATCGCGAATCGAATAGGACTTCCCAAAGGCGAGTACGCCGGAACTATCCGCATCTTTTCGGATGGAGGAAACGCTGATATTCCGGTTGCGCTTACCATGCGAAACGGCATTCCTACAGTTCCTTCAAACCCGATTCCGAGCGACGGAGCGGAAAATGAGCGGCATATAAACGGTACTCTTGATATTGTGCTTTCTTGGGAGTCGTCTGACCCGGATAATGACCCTTTGCTTTTTGACGTATATGCGAGCAATAGCAAAAATCTCGTTGACGGGAAGCAGGCATCCACAAAAGTCGCGTCGAATATAACGAGCAGAACGCATCAACTCTCGGGCCTCGAATTTTTCACCTCCTACTACTGGAAAGTTGTTGTGCGCGATGCTGGAGGTTCTTCGGCAGAAGGGCCGACATGGTCATTTACCACGCAGGCGATTCCCGCGCCTGAATCTCACGCGATTCAAAGTCCGACCAATGACAATACACCGACCTTTACTTGGGATTCTATTTTAGACGCCGCGAGCTATCATATTCAGATTGCCGCCTCATCGAGTTTCCACGCATCGACCACGCTTGCGGAGCGGGACAATCTCGCGACTACGAGCTTTACTCCGGAGGCGCCGCTTCCCGACGGCTTCGTGTATTGGCATGTCCGCTCTCGGGACGCTTTTGGCGCACCTGGCCTATTCACCGATACCAAAGAGCTTCTTATTGACACCATTCCGCCCGAGCCCCCACTTCTTATCCCCATTACCCCGGAACGGACAAGAAATACGAGACCCGTCTTTTCCTGGCAGGAGGTCTCTTCCGCGGCTTACTATGAACTACAGATCGCGACGTCTCTCATCCCCGTATTCGGAACCACGTTTTCGCCAAACGCGGACCTTCCCGAGGGGGTAATTTTCTGGCAAGTCCGAAGCCTTGACGCCGCCGGGAACAAAAGCGCCTTTGCGACAAGTTCATTTGTGATAGACATTACTCCGCCTCCCTCGATTACCGGGCTTACGGCGGCGGTGGCAACTGGGAGTGTTATGATCGGATGGAGTCCTGTTGCAAACGCAGATGGTGATTTTAAGGAGTATCGCTTCTACCGGCATACAACATCTTTTTCTAATGTTTCCGGCCGGGTTCCCGTCGCGACAAGCTCGAACATTTCCCAGGCCGCGTACGTTGACGTTTCCGTAAATCCCGAAGAACTTTTCTATTACGCGGTTACGGCAGTTGATACGGCAGGGAACGAACGGAAGGATGTTACTTCGATTCCATCTCGCGCTGACCTTGTTCGGGGACCGGAGATGTATGTTCTTAAAGACGGAAGAGAGGTTATTCCGAGTTCTTCCGTTCGTCTTGGGGTTGGGACGTATCCTGAAGCGACAGATATTGTTTTCTCCATCGGAAACAGGGGTGACGAAATTCTTTATCTTTTGAATGCAACTTCGGTTCGAATTTTTAGCGTCTCACCCGACGAATGGAGCGTGCCGCTTCAGCCGTCTTCCACAATTTTTACGGACGCGACTTCGAACTTTATCATACGATTTACCCCCCGAAGCATGGGCATAAAAAACGTGACGGTTCTTATTGACTCAAACGACAGAGTAAATAAAACATTCACATTTATTCTTGAGGCGGAGGTCGTTTTTCCAACTCCTCCGACTGTTGGTTCCTACGAACGCGTTACAACGACTTCGACTATTCTTCTTTCCGGAACAAAAGATCCTTACACCGGCATCTTCATAAATAATGCGCTTGCAGTTCCTATTTCCGCAACCACCACATGGACGCATGCGCGCGCCCTGCAGCCGGGAGAAAACATATTGTCTCTCCAGACCGTGGACATCTTCGGAAACCGGAGTTCTTCCACTGAAGTTTTAGTGATGTACAGCGTGGTTTCGGGAGTTCCGTCCGCGGAACCGCGTGGTGGCACGTACGGCACTTCAACCCTCACAATCACGCTCACGCCGCCCACGGGAGCTCTTGCGACCCGATATACGTTTGACGGCACATTGCCTACCGTAACCTCCACTCTTTATACCGGATTGCCTATTGTTATCGTTGGAAGTGACGGCGACCGCGTTATTCTTCATGCGGCTTCCTGGAATAATGAGGGATTTCAGGGCGCTCTTATGACTGAGACGTACATATTCGACTTTACCGCTCCCTCTGTAAGCGGAGTTGAGTATGGCGGAATATATAACACAAGCCGCACAATCACGTTTTCGGAAGGCAGTGCGACACTGAACGGAAGTCCGTTTGCCTCCGGCGGGGTTGTGAGTCTTGAAGGCGAGTATGCGCTCTTCGTAACTGACGTCGCCGGAAATACCACGCGCATCAATTTTGTCATTGACCGAACCCCACCCCTCTCTCCGACGCTAAGTCCACTTTCTTCTTTATTTGACGCTCCAAGCATTCTTCTTCAAGGAAGCGCGGAGCCCAGCTCCACAATCATGGTCTCCGGAGGCGCGACGTCTTCGGTGGCTTCAGTTTTTGAGAACGGTTCATTTTCTTTCTCCTATCCTTTAACGCAAAATACTCGAAATAAACTTTCGATCCGCGCGATGGACAGGGCTGGGAACTCCTCATTTCCGTTTCGTATGGTCGTAACCGAAGACAGCTCCTCCCCACCTTCGCTTCAGGGAATTTCCGAGAAAGCGGGGGAGAGCTCCCTTACTCTTTCATGGCAGGAATATCTTTCGGGAAATATCGTGGACGCGCTTTCGCTCCCTTCAATTCAGTATGATGAGCAAGCGACCAGTACTTTTAATACTCTTTCCGCGCCCGATTCGCTATACAAATTTTCCGAAGAAGATGTCGCCCGATCATTAAAGGTCAAGGAGATGAGACGGACCGCTTCGCTTTCCGTGCCTGGTGAGATTGTGGTGAAGTATCGGAAATCCCCCTCGCGTCTCCAAAAGCTTGTGTTTCAGAATTCATCCGTCGCGGAGAAGGCGCTCCAGGCGCTCTTGAAAGATCCGAACGTGGAATACGCGAGTCCAAACTATTTATTCACGCTTCAGGACATTCCGTCTGACCCGCTCTTTGGGGAACTCTGGGGGCTTCATAATGTGGGAGAACAAGAAGGCGTGCGTGACGCTGATGTGGACGCACCGGAAGCGTGGGACATTGAGAATGGAGACAGCGCTGACGTTGTCGTCGCCGTTCTTGACACCGGTGTTGATTATGCCCATCCTGACCTTGCCGAAAATATCTGGATAAATAGACGTGAGATCGCGGGAAATGGCATTGATGACGATGCAAACGGATTTATTGACGATGTTCGCGGATGGGATATGACAAAATGCACCGACCATTCTCCTTTGGGGTCGTGTATCCAACAAAAACAGAGGGATAACAATCCCATGGATGAGCACTATCACGGTACGCATATTGCGGGCACAATCGGCGCCCTCGGAGGGAACGGTATCGGAATTATTGGAGTAAACAGGCACGCAAAAATTATGCCGATTCGTGTTTTGGACAGGTCCGGCGTAGGAGAACTTTTCGATATCATTGATGGTCTTTATTATGCGATTCAAAACGGGGCGCAGGCCATAAATATGAGTTTTGGTAACGAAAGTTTTAGTCAGCCATTTCTTGATGGCGTGTTGGAAGCGGCAAATCAAGGAATCGTTATTGTTGCTGCGGCAGGAAACGGCGGGAATGACAACGTCGGCGACAACAACGATCTTCGGCCATTTTACCCCGCGAGTTATCAGTCCGAGAATGTGTTTGCGGTTGCCGCAAGCGGACGGAACGA
>ERZ1292629.2829-Hain-H43-01um-R1-2829-length-14096-cov-5_pt1 | contig 14096 bp, 9 predicted proteins | sample MGYA00564399_ERZ1292629 | MGnify/ENA primary metagenome ERZ1292629 (study PRJEB36523, sample SAMEA6512636) | groundwater metagenome | collected 2019-01-08 | study: AquaDiva: Metagenomics assemblies of 32 groundwater samples
GCCGTATAAAATATTCCAAAAACGTCGCGCTGTCTTCCAATTAGATCGTTAGTAATTGTTGTGTTTGTAATATCAAAATACTTAAATCTATTAAATAAATCTGATGTTGGCATTAATTGTAATCGTGCAAGTTCTGAAAATACAACATAATTGCCAGTATAAATTGGGATATCGTTTGCCATATCGTCTGGTGCATAGATAATCTCATTTGTAATATTATTTTTTTGTAACCAGTTATATACTAAGAAGGTGTTGGGTATATTTTTATCTGAAAACGGCTGCGGATATACTCTAGTTTCATTGCGAACGGAAATAATCGCTAATGACAATGTAAGTATCAAAGCACATACAAGAACAATATTCTTGTTTTTTCCAATTACATTTTGCCACAATATAAAAAATAGGGCTGATATATAGAAAACCACGAATAATAAAATAACGGGCAAGTAGTGAGTGTTAAATTCTAGCTGCATACCAGTAACGAATTGCTGATTTAAAACAACAAGCCCAGCACAAAGACCCAATATTATTTTATTAAAATCAGTATCGCAATTACAAAGCATACCTCTTGTTTTATCAAATAGTCGCATTGCAAAATATATGATCAAAAATCCAACGATCAGCGCTTGCGTATAATATCCAGCAGGCATACGACTTGCAAGAGCTCCTATGCGCCCCATTGATTCCATATAATAATACAGATTGTGAATATAATAGAAATTAAGTATGTAACCAATAGATATAATTGCCATCACTAAATATTTATAAAAATATTGCGTCAAGATCTTTCGGTTTTGATAAAAAGTTTGTGCATCTGATAGCACAAGAAATGCCAGAACAAATGTCCAATGATACGGGTATGTATAAAACATAGCCCCGACCGCAAACGCCATGCCAAGCTCGCGTTTCCAAAATGATATCTTTGAAAAATAAAAATAAAAAAATACAAATAACGGTATAAAATTAACTTGTGGACTTATGGGGCGCTTCCATATATCAAACATACGTGGCAAAAAAATATATCCAATGCTGCCGAGATATCCGAAAAGATGATATCGAAATATCAATGCAAAAAGTATAAAAATCATCATCATCAAAATATACACCGCGCCATAATCAAACAAAATAGAAACAGCTTTTACATCAAAATGTAGTGTTCTTTGCACAAATCCAACAAACTGAACATTGAGTGGAACATATAAATAGGGCTGTTCGCTCCATTCTTTCAAAAAAGGATTTCCTATTGATCCGCGCCCCTTAGCGCTTTCTGATATTAACGACAAATAATATTGTTCATCGTTATTTTCATATACGATGTTCGGCTTTTTAAGGTAATCATCAAGTAAAATTGCGCGCGTTAAATTCCACTGAACCAACAGCGTTGACACAAGGCTTAATAAAAGAATGAGAATGATGTGTTTTTTTGTCATATTTTTCGCGCAATTATCATCATGTTATCACGCATAGGAAATGTAAACACAAAATTTCCAAATCTACGTACAAGGTATTTGGGCAATTTGATGTGAGACCATCCTTCAAAAATATGTAAGAAATATTTCAATGAGAATTGTTTTGAAATATATGACGAAGATATAACTTTAAAATCATACTTGCTTAATAAATCAATGATGTTTTGTTCGTTAAATATATGTGTGTGTTGTGGAGGCAGAAAATGGTACCATTTTTTTTTCAATATTCGTGCTGCAGTGCTATTAGAGCTTGGGGTTATAATTAAAAGCAATCCATTTGCTTTTAATAATGAGCGCGATCCCATAAATACTTTCGTATAATCATAAAAATGTTCGAAAACATCCAGCATACAAAGCATGTCAAATGACTTGACAACGTTGGTGCCATTAGCAAATGATTCCAGAGATGCGCATGTAATATCAATACCGTTTTCTTGTGCGCGACGCGTAGCGAATTCAGAAATCTCTATACCAGAAGCTTGAACGCCACGTTCGTTTAAAAATGATACGAATCCGCCATATGCCGCCCCGACATCCAAAATATCGCGCACCATATAATGATTTATTTCTTTCAACAAAAATTCATAAAATGTTTTTTTAAACGACATAAACTCTTCATAGTTATCATATCCGCATCTGTATGTGTATAAATCATTTTCTGGCTTCTCGAAATAATCTTTACTATAAAATAATAGTAACTCTTCAGACGTAGGCAGAGGATTCATAAAAAAAAGGCTACATTTTGGACAATGCAAATACTTATATCCACCCTTATACAAATATGGAAACGTTGATGACCCACATATCATACATGTTGTTATTTTCATAATTTAAAAATATTGCTCAATGATTTAGCTAATTTTTCAGTCGTATTGTTTCCTTCGATAGAGGCGCGTGCAGCGAGTTCGATTTGTTTTATTTGTTTTGGCGAGTTCAATAATTTTTTTATTTCCTCCTTAAGTATCAATAAATTTTGTGTCGGCACAATAATAGCATTTACTCCATTCACAACATAATCTTTCAGTGTGTTTCGGTCTGTTACAATAACTGTTTTTCCGGAAGCCATGGATTCCAATAAAACATATTGACCCGAGCAATCTGAAGCGTCTAAGTGATCTGCTCCGAATGTGGGCAATACCACAAACTTCGCATTGCAATACAACTCTCTTATTTCATCTTGTGGCACATCATACAATACTTCAACATTTGAAGGAATAGCATCAATATTTTGTAAATTACGTAGAGAAGCGACAATGCGTACTTTGATATCAAGTCCGCGCGCCGCATTAATAAGCGTTTGATAATCTCGACCCATATCTTTGCCAATACTTAATATGTACTCATATGTATTGTTTTTGTTGATTGTACATGGTTTAAAAAAAACATCGTCAACTCCATTGGGAATAAAAATAATTTTTTTGGAATCAAACCCACTCTCTTCCAAAAATTCTTTTTGGGCGGTAGATGGACATATAATCATATCTAAAGACGAAATAGCACTTCGTATTATGCGGGCGTACCATCCGGACGTATTGCGCTTAAGTGTGTTTGTAAAAAAGGTATTATAAAAGATAATTTTTGGTTTTTTAAAACAAAATATTTTTTTAATCAAAAATACAAATAATAAATTAGAGCATAAAAATACTGAATTATAGCGCCGTATTTTTAAAATAGCGGGCAATTGAGCTAAATTAAAATTAATTTTGCGTAAATAATTCATTAGCAAAGTTTCCATAAATCTCGCATTCACGCCATAATTATGTATATGATTGAGGCCAATAAATTGAGAGTCGGGAAATTTTCCTTTTTGCCATAATCTAACCATCCATCGCCGTTCTCCCGCAAAAAGATAAAGCACCTTTGGCTGAGATGCACGCGCTTCGATAAATGATATTATGTGGCGTGCGCGATGATCCCAATCATATTGTGTCACATCTTGCTTGGCCTGTTGCGCTAAACGAACCGCGAGTGATTGATCCGATAATATCTTGCCAATGCCGTCGGCAAGAAGCTTCGGATCATCTAGCTCCACCAAACATGCATTGCGATCGTTCTGCAATATTTCTTCAATAGCGCGCGTACGCGATGCGACAACAGGATTTCCTGATGCCATATATTCGAACAATTTTAACGGTGATGTGAACAAATTGGATTCTGGGTGATGCGCCGACCCAGTTACCACCAAACAGTCAGCGGCTTTTTGGTATAGTCTAATTTCGTCATAAGGCTTAAATTTTACAAAGGTAATATTATCTAATTCTAGTTCTTGTACTAAAGCACGCATAGGGAAAGTATCTATTTCGGAGCCGCCTACCATTACTATATGAACGTCTCGCGGTAAAAACTTTCCGGCACGCACCAACGTATCGATGCCTTTCCACTGATAAAAATATCCAGTATATATAACCAACTTTTTATCTCGCGGCAAATGCAATTGAGCGCGCGCAGAAACGCGATCAGGCATATTTTCAAAATCACGCATCGAGACACCGTCCGGCGCCGTCAAAACTTTTTCCTCAAAATCAGTCTTTTGGTCGTATATTTCTTTCGCCACCCGATTTACTACCACAACATTGGTGCTATTCAATAAAAGTTTCTGTTGCCATCCTGTAATCAAAAAATGGGCCTCGCAAGTTATATTTCGTCTTCTGAACAAAGAAAACATTATCAGAAGCGTCTTATCAAAACGATAATAGATATAAGCATCTTTTTTTTGCAATAAGTACCAATACGCCATTACGGCAAATGACAATGATTGTAGTAAATAAAAAAGAGGGTGAGCCGGCTCACGATGTGGAGCAATATCAATCGTAAAAAGCTTTTTAATAGTAAAGTTGCGCTGAACATTATAATACTGAAATGGATCATCAGATAGCTCATTAAATCTTTCGGGCAGTACAAGCTCCACATCAGCGCCATTATCAACAAAGGCCTCACACATTTTCATAATTTGTAGGCCGTGTGCTCTTTGCGTAGGAATGCGAGCATTCGCGATATAATACATCTTTTTTTTAATCATATATTTTCAAACAACAATTTATACTGTAAGTAGTATGAATCTTTACTTGTCATGTTGTTTATAATAATCAGCGCGACAGCACACAATGCCTTGCGATATAATAAATCATCTATTATACTATTTAAAACGCTTGTCAGCGCCACAATATCACCAACAGAAATTATTGCGCCATATATATCGTTTTTTACCAGCTCTCCTGCAACACCAACATCCGTCATAATCATCGGACATCCTGATGCCATGGCCTCTATCACAGTTCTTCCGTATCCCTCGTGATTTGAAGTAAGAACGAAGCAATCGGCAGTTTTGTAGTAAGACGGCATGTCATCGGTCCATGGCTCTAAAATGACATTTTTCTGCAAATTATGCTCCTTAATAATACTTTGGATATTATTTTGCTCTGGCCCGCTACCTACAATTATAAGGCCTATTTTATGATATTTTTCTACAATTACTTTCATGGCGCCAATTGTCATTGGTATATTTTTTTCTCTGGTCAAGCGAGAGGCCATTAAAATAATAAAATCAAATTGTGGATATTTTTTGTGTAAATCAACTCTAATGTTTGCATGACGTATTTTTTCTATGTCCACAAAAACAGGTAGTACTACTACTCGAGATACGAGTGAGGGATATATTTTAATTATAGATTTTTTGATTCTTTCTGACACAACACGAATGCCATCTGCTCTTTTAACAATAATTTTCCCTAAAATTACTCGTAGCTTATTTTTTATCGACTCTGCACTAAAATATGGACTTAGAAAATCAGTATGTATTTGAATTTGCAGAGACAAACAATAAAATCGTTTTAACAAATATCCTGCCAGGCCGGTTTCAAAAGGATCTTGTGATGTAATCACCCATTTTTGTTTGCTAGTTCTTTCTTTTAAGATTTTTTGCGCAATAAAAAATATATTAAAAATATATAAAAGTTTGTATTTAGAATTTGTCGGGTATACAAATGTATTGGCTGAAATATCTACTTTTTTTTCTGAAATAAGCCCACATTTTGTATACACAATAATGTGCAGTTCATCAAATAAACCACCATACCCAATCATACGCTGATGTGCTTCAGAATTTAAATCAAAAATTTTCTGATCGGTAGATAACATTAAAACTTTCATAATGATTTAAGAAAGCTAGCTGTTTTTTCTATCATTCGGTTTTGCTGATATTTGGCTACATTCAAACGAGATTCGGTACTAAGGCGTTTTCTTAAATCTTTATCCGCACAAACGCTGAGCATCATATCCACCCACGCCTTTTGGTAATTATAATCCGCCACAAGTGCGTTGCCATTTTCTTTAACAATCTCACGATTGCCACCCGCGTCGGTAGTGATGGTCGGAGTACCAACCGCAAACGCTTCCAATAACTGATGCGAAAATCCCTCATACCCTGTATTAAGTAAAAAAACGTCTGCCGCTACTAAATATTTTATCACCGCGTCGTGTGTTAATACGCCCAATAAATAAACATTGTTTTCTAATCCCGCGGCGTAAATGGTATCCCTCAGATATCCATACTGCGGGCCATTGCCGATAATAAACAACTTTGCATGCGGGTACTGCGCAAGAATATTTTTCATGCTTTTAATTAACACAACGAATCCCTTCCATGGGACAAGTCGTCCTATGGATACAAAAACAACTTCGTTTGGTTTCCAGCCCAATTGGCTTCGAGCATCATCATGGGTCATAATCATTTTGGGCAACGCGACATCGTTGTAAATGACCGTTACTTTTTGAGCATCAATTCCCAATCGTACTACAACAGTCTTGAGATATTCACTTGGTACAACAATCCGCACTGCGCGACGCGCCACAAACCGTTCGATGGTACGCAACGTCTCTACACGAAAATTATATTTTTTTGCCAAAAATTCGTCGAGTAGATCCTCAACACCAAATCTTTGCATACCTTGCTCCCACGCATAATCACCGACAATTTTAAGCAAAAATTTTTTTCTTAAAAAAAATGATGCTAATGCGGACGGAAGCCCTACGCTCACCGGATCTTGTGCATAAATAATATCTATATTTTTCCCACGACGCAAAACATAAAAAAAATACACAATATGGCGAATAATTTTTGGCAAATGTTTAACTTCTCCAAAACTTAAAATATCAACATCAATATCATGCTTGGGCAATTCTTCAACAAGTTTTTTGCTATATGTCGCCGGACCTCCGATGTCGGGCGGATACAATGGTGTAGCAATAAGTATCTTTATTGGTTTATTCATTGATTAATTTTCAATTCACTTAAAAAAATGTTGTCCATTTGAATTGCAATATTTTTCCAGAGAAAGCGTTTTTCAATTTCTGATTTTGCGTTTTTAATAATGTTATTTTTTTCTTCGGCAGACAGTGTAAAAACTTTGCGCAAAACATTTGCAAGATTTTCCGCATCTTCCAACTTCGCAAAAAATCCTGTTTTTCCATCTTCCAAAAAATCAGGAATGCCTCCAACCGGTGTTCCAATAGTAACCAAGCCGGCCGCCATTGCTTCTAGAAATGAAATGCCCAATCCTTCAGAGCGCGAAGGTCGGACAAAAATATCAGCTTTTGCATAATATTCTTGTAATTGTTGGTGTTGTACGCCACCTAAAAATTCCATTCTATCTTCAATTCCCAATCTTTGACTTTGGAGCTTTAATTTTTGACTTTCTTCTCCATCGCCGGCTAAAATTAATTTAAAATTAAATTTGTCTTTAAGTTTTGCGCAAGCATCAAGTACAATATCAATACCATTTTTATAAACAAGGCGCGATGTGGAAAAAATTATTTGCGGTCCATCCGCCATTTGGCGATCGGACCGCTTGGTTGATAGCGTTAATAATTTTTCATCAACGCCATTGGGCACAATTGAAATTTTTCCTTTGTATCCTTTTTCACGCGCGCGGTCTTTGAGAAAATTGCTAATAGCGGTTATGTGGTTAATCAATTTGGTTTTGCAAAAAATATGCCACCACAATTTACTTGGAAACTTTTCCCATTCACGATTGCCCTCCTGAATGGTTAAAACAAAAGGAATATGATTATAAAAAATTTTAACAAAATATGCGGATATAGACGCGTATGAAATCATAACGCTCCACAACACGACGCGCTTGTGCTGATTTATTATTTTTCGCGCCGCAAAAAAAGCAAAAAACGGTAATAAAAGTTTATCAATAATTGGCGTCCCTATTCCCAATCGTATTACTGTGCCTTCCGTATATATTTCTTCCTTCCTTGAAGCGCGTCGCAGGCGGGCGGTTAATATAATAAAATCGTATTTATCCTTGAGTCGCGTGGCAATTTCTTGAATCGCTAATTCAGCTCCTCCTACAAAGGGTTTATACGCGGTCGTAAATACTAAAATAATGGGCTTTTCCGCCATAATTAATAGTATAACGCAAAAAAGCCATAAATATGCACTAATTACTTGAGATAATTCTTTTTATAACCAAAAACAGAAATCCGGCAACCACGCCGCCTCCTATTCCAATAATCAACCAGAGATAACCACCAAATAATTTTGGCGATAAATCAACAACCGATGCAGAAAACTGATTGCTTGGATCATCTGACAAATTGACAATATTATTTGATATCTTGTTTGGAGCGCTCGCAATGATGCTTGTTTTTTTTTGAATAGAATTATTTGCAATTGTTTTTGTTTGTGTATTTTTGGAGACTGTTGTCTTCGGTACTGATTCTTTGATATTATTTTTTTCTCCGGGGGTAGCCTTTGCAATTATCCATTCGACTCCTGTCCAATTTAAACTTTCATCGTCTGCAATCATAGAACTTTTGTATGATATTTTTAACAACACAGACACGTTTGGATACAACAAAATAACATCGCCTTCGTATGGAACAGTAAATTTGAGAACATCTGATCCAAAAACATTTTCTGCCCAGGGCGAAATTATGGTTTTTGGAGGCATAAAAAATGGTTTTGAGTTTGAAACACTGATGCCAAATCCGGAAATATCTATGGTACGAGCCGAGTTGTTTTTTATTTCAATCCACCCATTTGTTCCTGATTTAATTTCGGAAATTGAAAGCGGACTTTCTATTGCTGTTACCTTCATTGTGTCAGACGCGCTGTATATGCCAACGGAACTATCCATAAAAACCGTGTAAACCCCTGGAAAACGATATATGTGCAAAACGCTTTTCCCTTCGCCTATTGAGCCATCACCAAAATTCCACAAAAAACGCGCGCCATCCAACGACTCGCCTTTTAAATCTTCGGCATATCCTATTAGATTCGCTTCAGCACCTACAAGTATAGTAATATCTTTGCCTGCATATGCTTTAATTTTTTCTGCTGGCAATGGATTAAAATATGCGGTACTCGGCAAACTTGATGATTCACTATTATTATTTGTATCTATAATTGTGTTTTGCTCTTCTAAAGGCGGTTGTGTGTTTTCAAGCGTCTGAAGAATCCAACCTTGCGCACTTGATTTCTGAGACAAATTTTCAAGCAAAATTGACTGACCTTCAACTAAATTAGAAATGTCAATAAATGTTCCGGCGGTCCAAAGGTCAGCACCAGCTGCAGTAGATTCCCAAGTTTTTCTTTCGGTACTTCCGGATTTTTGATACCTTACAAACGACACAATAGAATCTTTATTGTGAGTTGTACTTGAAAAAAGCGCCACAGATCCGGAAGAATTGCCCATATTACTTGTTGCAGTGGAATGATATATATTTGTTTCATCATTGTCGCCGCTTGATCTCAATATTATTTTTACTTGCTTTCCAGCGCCAAATAAAAAATCCGGAAAAGTAAAATATCCTATGCCGTCAGGATACAAATCCCATCCAGCCATACCTATGTTTTCAGCACCAAAGTTTTTTATAATAATATATTCTAGCCCTGTATCAGCGCTTACCGGATCAAATAAAATTTCTGAGATTGCAATATCTCCAACATCAGCATGCGATAGTTGAAAGCTTAAGGACAGCAATAAAGCTGAAAATACGGTAATAATTGCATTTTTTTTCATTGCAACCAGCCTAGCTCTCTCAAGATAAATCGTCAAGAGAAAAAAGCCACATCGTGGCTTTTATATATAAAAATGTGTTTATTTTTTAAGTGAATCCAGAATTGTTTGTATTACAATCTTCCTCGTTTCTGGATGATAAACAATGCCTCCATGCGAATCATATAAAACATTGGACGCTTGTTGTGATAGTGTTTTTTTTCTTTTTTGAGAATCAAAATAATACACAATGTTTGTGGCCCTGTTGTCTGGAAAATGCGTTGCTACTTGAGATAAAATTTTATCATTAGCCGTAGAAATAGTTGTAATGCGATCCGCGTATGGCTGTGCACTAACAACAATTTCTGCCAAAAGCGCCTTTTGAAAAGAAAATTTAGCAACTACCAAGGAAATTAACGCTTGTAAAGGAATCCATGCTGTTTCCGCAAATGGCGGATTTGAAGGACTGGCAACACAAAAAACTTTGCCAACACTTTCCGGGTGTTTTCCCAAAAGCCACAATACAACTGGGCCTCCAAGACTATGGCCTATAAGATGAACTCTCTGAAGACGAAAACAAGATAGCATATCCAAAAACCCTATATCTGCAAGTTGCATCATTTCCGCGTAACTATGCAAATTAAATTTGCCGAAATCCGCCACCCTTGATGGTATATGCAATTTTTTTGAAAGATCAACACTTAAAGAAAAATAAGGAAACTGGGGCGCGCTAAATCCTTCAAAAATCAAAATTCCATCTTTTTTTGGCTTGTCTGTTAAAAATTTTTTTTGCAGTTCAATATATTCTCTTCGTTTTTTTAGGCCAATCGCGACAATCGCAATAGCTCCTATCAATTCACGTAACAAATTTTTATGAACCCAGAACTCGTCATTTGGCTCTCGCGCCATTCGCAACCTCAATTGTAAAATATTCTCCTTTTCAAGCGTAGCACTATGTAAACAATATGCAATAAAAAATGTTGACCTTACCGAACACCCGTGCCAAACAAAAATCGTACAGCCCTTCCTTCTCCGCGGTGCGGGAGCGCGCGTAAGAAAAAGCGCGATGCTGTGATTGCTGTAAACATACTAACCAAAATACCTAAAGCTAAAGTCAGCGCGAAACCACGCACTATACTCGTACCAAACCAATATAAAATTACAGAGGTAATAAGACTTGAAACATTTGAATCTCGAATGGAAGTCCATGCGCGCTTGAACCCTTCAGTCATCGCTGTATCAATTGTTTTGCCTAATTGCAATTCTTCTTTCATTCGCTCAAAAATTAAAATATTCGCGTCAACTGCCATCCCAATCGATAAAATAAATCCAGCAATGCCGGCAGATGATAATGTTACAGGAATTAATTTAAATAAAAGCAGTGTGATCGACGCGTACACTCCAAGCGCGAGCACTGCGATAATTCCTGGTAATCTATACCACAAAATCATAAACAACATTACAATAATCGTGCCATAAATTCCTGCCCATAAGCTTTTTGTTAATGCTTCTTGCCCAAGCGATGCAGCAACGCTTTGTTGAGAAAGAAGCGTAATAGGCACAGGAAGCGCCCCTGTATTTAGTCCTTGTACGAGACTTTTTGCTTCTTGAATGGTAAATTGACCTGTAATTTGCGCCTTGCCTCCTGTAATTTTTTCACGCACTACAGGATTACTTATCATAATGCCATCAAGAAAAATACCAACCGGATAATCCACATTGTTTGTGGTTATTTCTTCAAATAACCTTGAACCTTCATCATTAAACTGCAAAGAAATAGCCGGAGACGCTGTGGTATTGGCAAACTCCATCGTAGAATGTTGCAAAAATCGCCCAGTCAGCTTGGTTGTAACAAAATCAGTAACACTAATTTTTCCATATGACGATTTGTCTTGCAGTTTTATTTTTGCTTCAGAGCTTAATTCGCGAAATTCTAAAAATGGCGTAGCACCTATGGCGCGAATCGCTTCTTTGATATCAAATACTCCGGCAAGCTCTACAATCAGCCTATTGTCGCCTGCAACATTTTCTGTCTGTACCAACGGCTCTGATACACCGAGAGAATTAACTCTCCGCTCAATCACATCGCGCAAACCATCCATAGCATCTTTGACTTCGCCAGATGGAATAGAAGATATATCAGCGCGGTACACCAAATGAGTTCCACCCTGCAAATCAAGACCTAGTCTAAATGGTTTTAACCAAGAATTTGAATATCCCAAAATATGCTCTGTGTCATAAAACCCGGCCGCAAGCCCAACAATCAAAATTATAAACGCCAATATCCGTACTTTCATATAGTTTTTTATTGTACATTATTTGTAAAAAAAGAAAAGTGGGGTGTATTTATATATCAATTATTGATTACATCAGCTATATCCAAAACTTTCTGCTTTAACTTTTCTGTATTCCCGTGCCCCAACATCCCAAGATATGACGCGACTACTTTTTCTTTGCCGCTCTTTGTTTGTATAGCGCGCAACATTCTTTTCTTGGTCGCTGTACGCAACACCCGATGTTTAGTAAAATGTATCCATCCAAGAAAATCTACTCCCGAAGCAAATGTTTGTATGGACACTTTGTCGGGATGTAATTGAAGATGAAGTTCTTTTTCTAAAAAATCTTTCATTTGAGAAAGTATATCCAAAAGCCACTTTCTATCTTGAGACATAATAACAAAATCATCTGCGTATCGAATATAGTATTTTGCTTTTAGTTTGTGTTTTACGAATTGGTCAAACTTGTTCATATAGATATTTACTAAAAGCTGAGAGGTGAGATTGCCCAGTGGCAAGCCAACTCCTTTCTTTGTTGATTGAAAACTAACTATGATTTTTGACAAAAGATCAATACTATCTTGATCAGGTATATAACTTTTTAGAATTTTGATAAGAATGTCTTGATCAATTGAAGCAAAAAATTTCCGTATGTCACCCTTGAGAACCCAAACAGTTTTAGTGTGATTTTGTGATACTTGGTATCCAAAAGCGTGAAATCTTTTCATTGCTTTGTGTGTTCCTTTGCCCAATCGGCATGAATACGAATCAGCAATAAACGTGTTGTTGAAAAAGGGATACAATTTTCGATAGATAGCATGATGCAATAGTCGGTCTCGCACGCTTGCTTTGTGGATGTTTCTTGGTTTTGGGTCAGAGATGTTGAAAGCGTGATATTCGCCATGTAGATAAGTTTTGTTTTTTAAATCATCGTGAAGAGATTGAACATTGTCGGACAAATAATATTGAAATAATTGTACATCGCGTTTTTTAGTTTTTCCTCTTAAAAACTCTTTCCACGCGAAAAGCAAATTTTCGTAAGAAATGATACCATTATAGGTATGAATAAAATATCTTTGACTCATACTTCTAATGCTACCCCCCCCCAACGCTTTCGCAACCAAAACTTATCCCCGTTGTTTTGAAATTGAAAGATATATATGGGACATGGCAGGAATACCTTGTCCACTTTCCCAAACAAAATCGTTACACGCTCGGATCTAAAATTGATGAGGTTTTTTTGGCTTCTATTGAATACTGTTTTTTGGCAAGCTACGCACCCAAAGATACTAAAATAGGGCTACTCAATCGCACTATTTCTCGAGTAGATCTTCTCAAGCTCCTCTTACAATTGTCATGGGAGATAAGAGCTCTTGACGAGAAAAAATACATGCATCTCGGCGGACACCTCGCTGAAGTTGGAAGAATGTTGGGCGGATGGAAAAAGGGTTTGGTATCAAAAACTCCTGCTCCTAAATAGTAAAACAGGAGAAACGCTTTAAGTTGCTAGAGAAGGCCCGGTTGCCTGCGTTCCACCGATTGTCGTCAAGCGGATTGGCATTCACGTTCCACTTCTTGTCGTCGGAGTTCCAGTACACGTTGACCGTGAAGACCTCGCTCATTTTGTAACCAACATCATCATTGCCACTGCTTGTTGAATACTCTTCAAGCTGTATCGAATCTGGGACGTCATAAGTCCGCCAATGTCGATCACCAACTGCTATTATTTTTGTAAGAACATATTGGATATGCGCTCGTTCAGGCCTTAGCCGAAATGACTCCGACATTCAATATATTCAAAATCCTCTGCCCAAGCCGTAACCGGAACAATATAAGAACTTCGTGAATAGTATATCAAAAAATAGTAAAATAAAAAAATCCCTTGAACCCTCCGACATGTGTCAAAGAGTCCAAGGGACTAAGTGCTTGAGGGCTTAGTGCCAAGCTACTAGCAGTTGCTAGAGAAGGCCCGGCTGCCTGCGTTCCACCGCGTGTCGTCAAGCGGATGGGCATACACGTCCCACTCCCTGCCGCCGGAGTCCCAGTCCACGCTGACCGTGAAGACCTCGCTATTGACACCACGAACGTAGAAGATGTTTGCATATCTGTTGGAAATGAGGTCGCCATCTTTCCCGTTTGGTTGACGATTAATCATGCCAGCAAGATGAGCACAAAATATGCTTGCGTCCTCCCATACATAATTCTTGCGGAGTTCGACACGAATTTCCGTGTCGTTTGCTTGCTTTACAAGATCAAATGAGGCGATGATTGTTGCTTGGCTGGATTTCAGTATTGGTGCCGTTGGAAGAATGCGATCGGTGAAGCTCCCCCAAACGTAGAGACCT
>ERZ1292629.2830-Hain-H43-01um-R1-2830-length-14093-cov-8_pt1 | contig 14093 bp, 9 predicted proteins | sample MGYA00564399_ERZ1292629 | MGnify/ENA primary metagenome ERZ1292629 (study PRJEB36523, sample SAMEA6512636) | groundwater metagenome | collected 2019-01-08 | study: AquaDiva: Metagenomics assemblies of 32 groundwater samples
GTCATTCCAGTCAACCGTGACTTTCTTGAGAGGCATCTGGTCTTTATCCGCGTAGGCGTAGAATTTGAGGTTGACCGGAGCGGAGTGGGATTGGAAAATGACATCGCCGCTGGTTTTACCATTTACGGTTATGTTGTCTGTCGTGCCTTCCAGGCATTTGCCGGAGCGGGTGCAGGACGTTATCATGTTAAAATTTTAAAAATGTAGATAAATTGACGAGGGTTATTATACCATTTCTTGGACTACTTTAGAATATTAGGAAAACAAAAATCCCGAGGGTTGGTTCGGGATTTTTGTTTGTTCTTAATAGAAGATTATTCTTCTACAAAGAACAACCGCAACACATCCGAAGATGTGAAGCGGAGAGATGGTGCGGGTTGGGCGGGAGATCAGCGCCAGCAGTGCCAGCCGTTTTCGGGACAGGTCAGGTCGTTCGTTGTCATGTCCGGCGTAGCAGCGTCGCAGCCGCCGCCACCGCACTGCAGAAAACAGTCGCCTTCCCACGACCCGAATGTCATAGTGCAGTCATACGGGAGGCCACCACCTTGACACGTCCACTCACCAGCAAAATCCTCGTAGGGACCGCAGACATCAACGTTCGCATCCGGACTGGCGTCCGGCTGGAGCGGGTCGGCATCAGTGCCGGCGTCGGGACGAGGAACGCATCCCTCGCTCGACTGCGGACAGTCACCGGCGTCATCGCCGTCGTCTTCGCCCGGACATCCTCCGAGCAAGATCGTGGCCAGAATGGCCACCGAGAACATCATGGCGTTCACGAAGGTCTTCATGGCCTTCCTCCTCTTTCTTTCCCAACACCGTGTTGGGTTGACAACTAAGCCTTTATTAATAGAGGCACAATTGCCAACCCAACTCGGGTTATTTACACCATCTATATATTTAGCCATTTTAAGCCAATTAAGGCTCATCTGGCATTTTGAAAGAACGAAGTAATATACCACAAAATGACTCTTCTGTCAAGGGTATAATCGCATAATGAGGGGATAGATGTCAAGGGTGAATACAAATTTAATCAAAAAATCCCGAGGTGAGTCGGGATTTTTTTGAACATTCAAATTTGTGCTTTATTCCTGAGCGGGCGGGATGATTATTTTGCCGGAGCCGCTGCCATATGGTGTCCATGAATCAGCGGACACTTCACATTCATTATAACTCCTTTTTTCCACTGGTACTGTTGCTATAATATTCCAACTCTTATCATAACATCCGTCCACGCCAGGGCTTGGAAGACTATCTCGGTCACTTTCCGTACACTCCCCATTACACCACCCCCAGTTATCCTTTGCCTTGACTTTGGGTGTGAAGACGCAACAACCTTGCATATTTGGGTCGTTTTTGTAATCCGCGTAAGGGCACTGGTCTTCGACTGGACCGGTGTTTCCTTTCCATCCTACACCATCCTTTATACACTGGTACACATGATCAAATCTAAAGTAAGCGTTATCACAGGTTCTGTCCTGGATTTGACCGAAGTTGGAAGCGAGATCTTCGGGTTGGCAGTAGTTTAGGTATTTGCAGTCATTGCTGGAAACGCAGGATTGCCTGGTGTCGGTTGGGTCTGATCCCGGATTTAAAATTTTACATGTCTTTGTGCCGGAGAGATCGCAGGTTCCGTTGACTGCCCCCCTGTGATTTCTGAAGTATCCGTTAAGAGCCACCGATTCGCCGTCATTCCAGTCAACCGTGACTTTCTTGAGAGGCATCTGGTCTTTATCCGCGTAGCCGTAGAACTTGATGTTGACCGGAGCGGAGTGGGATTGGAAGACAACATCGCCGGATGATTTGCCGTTGACGGTGAGGCCTTCGCTGGATGGCTCAAGGCATTTGCCGGATTTGGCGCAGGAGCCGATGTGGCGGATTTTGGGGGCGTTATCTTTGTTGGTGGCGGTTTCGGTGCGGTTCATGGTTAAGTCGGATACCGTGGTTTCAACGCCCTTTTCTGTATAATATCTTCCAGTCTGTTGCCAGGTCCACAAATTCTTAACCTGCGCGAAGATTTGAGCGACCCTGTCTTTGCCAGCCACATCAGCGCTATCGCGGCTCGCGCCGGCGTTGTTTTTCGTTGAACTTACAGTTGGCATAATTTGCAGACAATCTCTGCTTGCGCCGCACGCGTAAGGAGCTCCGACAACGGCCGGAGGAGGATTAAAGGTGTATTTGTTGTATACGGAATAAATGTTTACGAGTTTGTTTTGAGGCATCTCAACCGGTAAACTTCCGAACGGGGAGGCCGCGGTTGAAGAAGAAAAATAACCCATCTGCGGAATCATATATGTGGAGCGGTTCCACAAACGATCGGTCCAGCCGACGGCGTCGTATGCCGAGTTTTCAACCTGGGCGATGCTGGTGCAGGATTCGCGCAGGCCGACGAAGATGTTAAATCTCGCCCATTCTTTATCCTCTCCATCGCCGGTATAACAGGAGAAATATATTCTGTCAAACTTGCCGTCCCGGAAACTTACTCTTATGGCGCATCCATCATCATAATTGTCCTTACCTCCTCCCAGACAACCCATTTGAAACTTATCGTGGCCTCTATTTTCAATTGACTCACAGCTTGAAGCGGCAGTCACGCCGGCATCTTTGTCGCCATCACCGCCCGATTTTAATAAATCCGAAAAAGGACCAACAACGTCCTGACCGGTCGCATCGGCAAATTGATATTGATCCTGGCCATCTCCCCCGCCATCGTCATATCTTAAGTCCCACTGCGTTCTTTCAGTGCCATCGGACAAAACATATCGGCCGAATTGCATTGTTGTCAGTTCATTCTTTAATTTTTGAGCGCTATTAATCGGCTCTTCATTTTTGTCAATCACGCTCCATATTGAACCGTTGTATTTTGTCTTCAGACCGTTTCTGATATAAAAAGTTGAATAATGAGAAGCGTCGCCCTGCTCAAACCAGCCGCCGTCGTCGCTGTATGCCTGAATTTTAATGTAATCTATTTCATCAATGTCATATTTTTTATCAGCGTGCACATAGTAAATTCTTTTTTCACGATCAAAATTTTTATCCCCCATCAGCGGACACCATGCGTTGAGGCCGCCGTCTAACCTATCGCTCACAGTTCCCAACGAGGCGCTTTCGCAGTCGCTATTTTCATTGCACCAATCCGTTCCTTCAGTTTCCACATTCGCTATGCCGTTACTAACTGTCCTTCCCGCCGGCTGAATCATTCCATTGGAACAATATCTTACACTGGTGTTATGAAAAATCGTCTGCGTCCCAATTTTTTCTTCATAACTATATGTATCTGATGTTCCAGGTTGTAAAATTTGATTCCCTTTCGCGCCCAAACAATAATACTTGCCGCTGAATCCCGGGCGAACATAGCCGGCTTCAACATGCTGACTATTTATATCCAGCGCGCCGGAGATTGACTCTTTCGGATACCAGGTCAGACAGGCAAAGTTGTTCGCCTCTCCGTTTATCTGCCTTGAAATATCCGGCTCCAAACAGTACCCTCGCCAGCCGATCGGCTTGATTTCCTGTTTTACCTGATTGCATGTTCCGCTGAATGAACTGCCGTCTCCGCAATCGGAATCAACACTGCAGGCAAACCCATCGCTTGCGCCTCCCGAACAGATCCCGGGAACAATGCCGGTTACGATTCGCCCGTCTTTTGTTTGTATGCCCATGCTGTTTGGCTGGGAATAATTCCAGAACACCTCGTCGGCATCGCCATATTTGACTTTGGTGTAATCGCATTCGCACGCATAAGCCTTCTTTTTGTCAGTTGTGTAAACATAGCTTTCCTGACAAACTTTCACGTTGCCAAAACCGGACATATTTTGTCGCTCTTTGTTGCTCGGGAAAGGAGAATTTTCTTCCGGATAAGCGCGGCAAGAAGTGTCAGGCGACTTGCCCATCACATCGGCCGTGCCCGCTTCCGGCGTCTGTACGCATAAATAACTGTCACTGCAAATGCCCCGGCTTCCGCTTCCGCAGGCCTGCTTTTTAGTTTGGCACTTAAATGAATCTTTTGGTTCGCCCGCCCTGCAATTCACGCTTCCGCAAGGAATCTTTTTGACCAATCTCCAATCGTCGCCGGAATTAACCATGTTCACTTCGGAAAGTTCTTCAACCGGATAAGTGTTAAGCAGACTGTAGCCGGAATAATCCAGGCCCATCCAACTGACATCGCGATTTCTGTAAAAGCTGTCGCTCAAAATTTGATTGCTCGCCTCATGCAGGCCGTCTATCCAGTTGGAGCAATTCGTTATCTCGCCCTTGTTATCCACGATAACATTGTCGCACCTGCCAATCGCGTCGCAAACTTCTTTGTATTTTCCGGACTTCGCGTCCAAAACTCTGTGAGATGATTTGCACTGCAGCCATTCTCCGCATTCGCGATCTTTGGTAACTTTTAAGATAACATTGGAGTCGTTTTGAGCGGTGTCGGAAGGAACGACCAAGTCATAACCAACCTTCTCGCTTTCATGATAAGACGATGAGGCGGTCCAAAATTTGTTGGGCTGATCGGTTTTATCAAGCAAGATACAGCCGTATTTCTGACTAACCTGGCCATTGCACTCGCTTTGGCGCAACTTTAATCTTTCATCGTCTATAAGATAATATTTCTGGTCGTTATCATTGTGATCAACAAATTCCGTGCACCCGTTTTGGCTGGCCGGACATTCTCCCACAAAATTTTCATATTTTCCCGAAGTCCCATAAGACCAGAGGCCATAAATGTTTCCGGCTTGCAGATAGGCCGGGTAGCACGGCTGTTCGTCTTTGTTTTCGCACTTGGCTCCGGAATCGCAATCACTATCATTGACGCAATACTTGTTTGCGGCCGGGGCCGGACCCGAACATTTGCCCACTCCCTTCCAAAACCAGCCGCTGAACTTTTCACTGCCAATGGTTGCGTCTTTTCTGTAAGAACAAATCTTTTGTCCCGCTATGGCCGGATCTTTGAAATACATTTTTCCATCTCCGAATGAATACTCGTTGCACCCCACGGCCTCGCTTTGACACAGGGATGTGTTATAAGACGCGGGGTCATTTTTTATCAAAGTTTCCTGATACTGCGCTCCGACAGGAGTATCCACTCGTCTGCCGGCGTACACACAGCCAATATCCAATTGGCTACAAGTCGCTTCTTTGTTAGCGACCAAATAGACAGGTTCCGCGGCGGGGGTATCAGAACCGACATAAACAGTGGAGGTGGTAATTATTCCGCCGCCGGCCGCGATGTCGTCAATACTTGCTCCTTTAACATTAAAGTAGCATCCGTTTTGGCCGAGCAATATTTCACAGGAATATTCCGCGCCTTTAATTGTCTTTTGAACTTTCATCCCTTCGGTTCCGGTAACGAAAACATTGTATGCCAGAGCGCCCGGCTCTTCGGTATTTTTCGTATCGTAAAGCGCGGTACAGCCTATGGCCTTTTCTCTGCACAAATAATTAAACCCTGTTATATACACCGGAGCGCCGCCATTGGTTTTCTTGTATTCCGCGCAACCAAGGGCTTCGCCCGGAAGATTGTCGTTTAGATTACTGTCGCAAATCTGATCAACTTTCAGACTATCTTTTACAATGTACAAATAGTCGCCAACAGCCGTCAGACGGACATTGTCAAAATAAATATTACTATTTAAAGAAGCGAACTCCAGCCGGGTTGAAGTCGCGCTACCTTTTAATTCAACCGGATCCATTTTGAAGAAGCGCCATTCATCGGCGACCGTAGCCGAACCGAACGAAACTTCCTCGCCATTGTTTAAACTGATGTTTATATTTTTTCCCGAAGTCCCTTTTGCCCAGAATGTTAAAGAATAAGTTTTTTCGGGTTTCAGATCCAAGCTCTTATACAAATATCCCGAAGCCGCGCCTTGAAAAGATAACGAGTGCTCGCCGACATGGGTTGATTCCGTAGATTGCGAAAAACTTCCGCCGGTTGAAGCCCAATTGGAAAGCGAGGTTGAGCCTTCAAAATTATCATAAAAAATATTTCTGATATTGTTTCCGGCGTTGCCCTTGTAAGCGCGACACGAAACTGCCTGCGCCGAACAGCTTCTGCTTTCTCCCGCGGTATTGGCGATTCCTGACGGCAAGCCGTTGTATAAACAACTCCCATCTTTGTACTCGCCGTTCTGGAAGCATACTTTGCATTTTCCGCCTTCCCACAAACCTTTCTTGGCTAAACACGCTTCTTCGCTTGAAGCATCTAATCCAAAAATTTCATAGAGCTCGGTATTATTTAATCTGTAAGGCGCGCATGACTCGGAAACAGCGATTGTTTTTGATAATAATTTATAATAAACATTGCCGTTGTCGTCGTTGAACTGCCTGCAGTCAACGCTTGCCCCGCCGGATTTATACAACGGCTCATTGCATTCCGCTTCATAGGCCGCCTCTTCTCCTTTTGTTCTGTAAAAATATTTTGGAGAACCGTCCGAATTTTTTTCCAAAACAAAAACTCTCAATTGATAACCGCCGACTGTTGAGCCCTCATAAGTATAAAAAGTTTTTTGAGTGTCTTTGTCGGGAGTAATGCAAGGTCTTAAGTAAGAATAAGTTTCAACTTTTTCCATGCCTCCGACAGTTGTGCCAAGATTGGTAAAGCTCGCGCAACCTTCCTCCGAAGCGGAGCATTTCGCGCCTGAGGCAGGAATAATATATTCAACGGGACTGCCATTTGAATAATTGCTTGGCATTTCTATATAGGCTGAATAGCCGACGCATTTTTTACTGCACTGATCATTCCAAACAACCGCGCCCTCAATCATCTCCGCCGGTTTGAATTTTCCCGGGATCCTTTCACCAACATAAGTCACTGGATCATACCAATCACAACTTGTTTCCTCCGACAAACATGCCGCGGAATATTTTGAACATTCGGGGCTATCGGATATTTTTACCAAATCCGATTTTGATTTTGGCCATTCTATCGCCAGTGTGCTCGGGTCAGAATCATAGCATTTTGAATAAAGCGGAGCTTTCTTAATATAAAGCTTCTCTGAAGTGCTCGCGGTTACAAATGCCGAGCATCCGGCTGAATTTGAAGAACAATTTGAAGATAAGCGATTATTGAAATGAATTTCGGAATTTTCCCCGATTGCGCTATATTGCGGATCGTAACCCAACCATGTATTGCTTGCATTTTTTATTAAACTGTACGCGGCACAGCCAATATTATCTTGGTTGCAATAACCGGTATCAAGAGTCCTGTATAAGTAGCTGACGGTCTTGCCGGAGCTGTCCGCGAACGACCTGCAAGTTCTGTTTTGCGCCTCGCATCGCTCACTGTCAATTTTCCAAACATTTTTCTCCCGAACGCAGTAGCCGTAAGACGCGCAATTGCCGTTTTTGTCATAAGCGACGCACGAAGAACTGTCAACACATTCCTTGGTTCTCCCGGCGCCGGGGAAAAATTCACTTGACCCATAGGCCATGGCGTTACACCTCGCGATTGGCGCTTTAATAATCCAATTTGGATCAATTAAACGACAAAACGGTTTCCCCACAGGGTCATCTACCACGCCGATTACTTTTCCTCCCGCGTCTTTTATAAACTCACAATCATTAAATCCTTTGACAACTTCATCCAGGATCCACGGCTTATCCGGATCGCTGTTTTGAGCCGCGATTTCAAAACCCAACGGCAAAATTCTAAATTTTCTCAACTTAACTATATTTGCGTAGCAGTATGCCCGTTGGTAGCAATTTTTATCTGAATTGTCCGAACGTTCAGGCGGCAGCAATTTCCACTCTTTTCTCAACCAACCTTTTGCCAGCGCCTCGGCGATAGTTACCGGCCTGCCGGCGCTCGCCTCTTGCGCCGCGTCAACCAAATTTTCATCGGCAACGCAATTATCCGGACCCGGCGTATCCGGACAACTGGACAAATTCGCGAGTGTGTCATACCTGTCAATTTCAGTTATTTCAGGAAACAATAATTTACTGAACAATTGCTGGGCCTCCCTTCGTCCGCCGGTAACAAGGCCTTCATATTGTCCAAGCAAATCCCCTCCCGGAGTTCTGTTGCAATTGCCATAAGTTGAAAAATCCGCCAAATCGCCATCTACGCAAGCGATGCCCAGCGGGAACATTCCTCTTGTTTGCCAATTATCCATCATTTCCTTAACCAGAGTGCTTAAAAAAAATCCGGCCACATCGGTTGCCCCATTTCCTAAACTTGAAAGCAAGATATCCCATTTGTCTTTTCTTAACTTACTGGGGCTTGCTTCTTCGCCTTCTTTCTTTACAACCTGCGGCGGAGTTACAATCTGTTCCGAAATCGGCGCGGTCTTTGCTCTATAACCGTCGCCCTCTTCCCTTTGCAGTTGTTTCGCGTAAGTTTGTTCTTTGATAAGGTTATCAATCTTCTCGGTCGCGGAAAGCATAATACCCAAATCGCTCTGTTCGGGTTTAAACGCCATATTAAAACGTTCTTCTATCGCTTCCCCGCTGCCATACATGCTTCTCCAATTATCAGCTCCCCAATTTTCTTTAAACTCACTCCAAGTGCAGGCCGGCTTGATTGGGGAAATATTACCTCCGCGCAAATACTTCATTTGTATTCCAACTCTCATTGCCAGGTCCAGCCTCGCGTCCGGTATTTTGCATAAATTCAAACCATACGGCTTGCCCAGTTGTTCAAGAGCTACGCCAAACGTATCATCTGCGACAGTTCCAAGATAATCGCCAAATGAAGTCGCGTAATAAAGCGGACTTTGGCCATTTCCTCCGGACGCAAGCCAAACCGCCGTGTCATAGGCAACTCTTTTTGAAAAATACATGGCGGATGTGCCAATTATCTTCCAGGCCGAAGATTTCAAATGACCGATAATCCTATCAAAATAGGTCTCGGCTTTTCTGGCCGTGTCCACGACAGGCATCCCAGCCGGCGGCGCGGCAACTTTTGCCACCTCCGCGCTTCTCAGGGCGTCCTGTGAACCCATGAAGAAACCCCAATCGTAGTCCGATATTCCCCCTCCTGCTATCCCTCCTATATCTCCCAGTTGCGCCCTGACAGGCTTCGCGTAAAACAAAGAACCGGCAACAGTTGATAAAACAAAAATAAACGCCAGTAATATCAATATTGTCTTTTTTATTTTTTGCATAGCTTTGATCGCGCGAACTTCTTTAACGGGCAGTGCCCGTTGCTTCGGTGGTATTTAAAAATTGTTTTACAAGCCTCATCAAATCTTCATCGGAAACTTTTTCCAAAACCTTGCTGTCCATTCCGGCGCTTAAAAGCTGTTGGCGCAATTCTTTTGCGCCTCCGCTCATTTTTATTAATTCCTCTATTGAACCCGCTGATCCGGAAAGTTTCAGCGACGATGTCGCTTGCATTGAGGCTGGAATCGCCGCCGGATTTTCTAAATCATCACACGTCTTTCCTTCGGGACAAAGCGGATTTGTCCCTTTTGCCACCTCAACATTGTCCGGAATCCCGTCTGAATCAGTGTCAACAAGATAAGCGCTGGTTTGATAAACATAAATTTCATCAAAATCATTCAACTGATCCTTGTCAGTGTCTCTGTAAGCCAAAGCCTCAGCCGAATTAATATCTTCTTTGTGCGCGGTTGGCACGCTTTTGTCCAGGGCAAATGGCGCGTACATTGTATTCCTAATCTGAAGAACGCCTAATCCAAGCGCGAATACGGCAAAAAATAACAGTAAAACAAACCCTATCTTCTGTTCTTTGGATAGACCAACTTCGCTTTTTTCTTCTTCCATAATACCTCCGATTAGAGTTGGATATATTATAACACAGTTACGCTATTAATTTAATGGGGATAAGTGCCTACTCTCACGAGCGAGCGGCATCCTGAAGCCGCAACAGCGGCTGAAGAACATTTTACGCCAATCGTTTATTCAACTCCTTCCATTGTTCCACACTCAATTCCTGCGCCCGAACTTTTTCATCCAGGCCTATTTCAATAAAAATTCGTTTGAGTTTTTCTCTGTTTTGTTTGCCAATGATTGACTGAAGATTTTTTATAAGAAATTTCCGGCGATTCGCAAAGCCGGTTTTGACGATTTTAAAGAAATCGCTGTCATCGCAACGGCTGTCATCCCGAGCGAGTCCCGACCAAGTCGGGACGACGAGGGATCTCTGTCCATATCGTTTTGAATAACCAGACAGAGATTCCTCCTTTGTCGTCGGAATGACAAATGACGAGACAGAACGACAGGCGCGAGGTCGCAATGACAACTTTATCACCGCCGAATCAACCGCCGGTTCGGGCCAAAAATACGATCTTGAAACATAAGCCGCGATTTCAGGGTCAGCGTAATATTGAACCGACACCGACAACACTGACATATCTCCCGGCTTGGCGCAAATCCTTTCGGCGACTTCTTTTTGCACCATAAAAACCATCAACTCCGGCTTTTGCTCGGCTTCTAAAAACTTTCTGATTGCTTCCGAAGTGATTTGATACGGCAGGTTGGCGACGACTTTGTAGTTGCCTGTCATCGCGAGCCCCGCCTCTGGCGGGATAAACTCCGCGTGGCGATCCAATGGATTGCGGAGCTTGTCCCGAGCGAAGCGAGGGATCTCTCCTCGCAATGACTTAAGCACATTGCCCCAAACAATTTCTATATTATCATTTTTATACTTATGTTTGTCATCCTGAGCAGAGCGAAGGATCTCTGTCCGTTCGATTTGAGACAAAGATTCCTCGTCGCCCGCGATGGCTCGCTCGGAATGACAACTTAGCAACGAATCCCAATATGGTTTTATTTTTTTCTCAATTTCAAACGCGATTACTCTTTTCGCCTTTTCCGCCAGCGCGAATGTCAGCGCGCCAAATCCCGGACCAACTTCAACGACCACGTCTTCATTTGAAATTTTCGCCGCCTCAATCATTTTTTCAATCGGCTCCGGAGAAATTAAAAAATTCTGCCCGTATTTTTTTGATGGAACGAAGCCGTACTTTTGGCAGAGATGTTTTAGATAATTAACATCAAATAATTTTTCCCGCATATTATTCTTTTTCCAGCCCCTTATCTGTATATCTGTTGGCGGCATTCCACAAAATCCAACCATCGGCTCCGGCGTCATCCGTCGCCTTAATCTGCGCGCGAATTTTTTTCGCGTTATAAATCGCGCCCATGTTGAAGGCCTGAAGCCAGGCGCGCGTTTTCGCTCTTTTGCCGTCGGTTTTTTTAACACCGGCCTTTATCGCTTCATTAACGACTTCATACGGATGCTCGGCCGGATTCTTAAACCCGCGATAACCTGAAGGATAGTGCGACGGGTAAACCATTGGCATGATATAGTCAAAATAATCCACCACGTCAACAAACAACTGACCTATTCGCATGTCATCCTCACCTTTTTTCTCCGTCGTCAATCCAAATAAATCCGCCGAGAGGTAAACCGGCTCATCCGCCATTTGCTCTGAAACATATTTGAAAAAATCTTTAATCACTTCGTGGCGTTTTTTCGCGCCATTTGTATAAACTATATCCGCCATCGGGCCGTCGGTTGGAAAACGAATGTAATCAAAATTAATTTCATCAAATCCAAGACGCGCGGCTTCTTTCGCGACTGAAACAACATACGCCCAAACCTCGCGATTCGCCGGATCTACCCATGCCAGTCTGTTTTTATCCCGCCATAATCCGCCCTTTTTGGATTTTATCGCCCACTCGGTTTTCCTTTCCGCCAAAAGCGGATCTTGAAAAACGCTTATACGCGCGATTTTATAAATTTTATTTTCATCCAATCGCCTCAACAAATTTTTTATATCTTTCACGCGCGCGCTTTTCAATTTTAATTCATTTACCAATGGCAATTTTGAATCATACAAAATATGCCCGCTATAATCTTTAATATCCACGACAACGCTGTTAAGCTCGGTTTCGTTTATAAGTTTAATGATTTCAGAAAGTTTTTTTGGCTCTCCGGCCGAATACGCCGTCAAATACAAACCTTTCACTTTGATCGGCGCGGTTTTTTGAAAGTTGACGCGAGCGCTCATGGAGTCAGCCTGAAAAATGGTGGAAGAATTCAGCCCGACAATTTCCGATTGCGCCAAAATTGACTGTGAAAAAATTATGGCCGCAAAAAATACGGCTGTGGCGCAGATGCTGGAAAAAGAAACTAGATTTGAGATTTTTTTATTTATGATATGCGCGGGGTTATGAAACTTTTGCGTCTGGTATTTTTTGAGCGGGTTATGGTCGCCACAGCGACCATCCCCGAGCTTTCGCAAGCGAGGAAAGCGAAAAAATTATCAGACGCAAAAGCCCTAATTAATTTTAAGCTCGCCTTGTCGCAAAATTTTTAACTCATTGTTCATGACGCTCACGATTGTTGTGGACGGATTGCGGGGCAGTTCGCCATAATTCAAAATTATGTCCGGCTGATTTTCTTTATCCGCAAAAACTTTTGCGATTTCTTCCGCGTTATACGAATCGCCGGCGTCGGATATGTTGGCTGATGTAGCCACGACCGGTTTGCCAAGTTTTTCGGATAAAAATTTTGGAATTGGATGGTTTGTGACGCGAAGCGCGAGTGTTCCATCTTTTGAGATAACCCCATCGGCTAAACCGCAATCGTTTTTTACAACACCGACAATGGTTAGGGATCCGGGCCAATAGGCGCGCGCTAAACGTTCAACTAAGTCATCCCAAACCAGATATTTTTTTACCATTTCCACTGTCGGCGCGACCACGAGCAGAGGCTTGTCGCTTTTTCTTTCTTTAATTTTAAAAATTTTATCAACCGCTTGCTGATTCGTGGCGTCGCAACCCAAACCATAGGAGGTCTCGGTGGGGAAAACAACAATCTTGCCATTTAATAGCTCGACGACAATTTCTGATAGATTACATTCTTTTAATATTAACATAATAATAAATGAAGAGTTAGATTTTCTTGAGCGGGTTATGAGCCCGCGGGCTCATCCCTTCGCCTTCGCAGGCGAAAAAAGCGAAAGAAATTCTAACGACGAATCCACCTCAAATACGCCTCGCAAAGCGGCAACAACTCCCCTTCCAAAACCGACTCCGGATCTGTTGATTCATAATCCGTGCGGTGATCTTTTACCATGTGATACGGATGCAAAACATACGAACGAATTTGATTCCCCCATTCGGCGGATTTGTATTCCCCACGCAACTCTTTTCTTTCCGCGGCTTTTTTTTCTTCTTCTAACCGATGCAAGCGCGCGCGCAAAACTTTCATGGCCATTTCTTTGTTTTGCTGTTGTGATCGTTCATTTTGACACTGCACTGTAATATTTGTCGGGATATGCACGATACGCACGGCCGAATAAGTTGTATTAACACTCTGACCGCCGTGCCCTCCGGACATAAAAGTATCAATACGAATATCTTTCGGATCAATTTCAATTTTTATTTCCTCATCCAATTCAGGCAAGACCTCAATAAGCGCGAAAGAAGTGTGACGCATCTTTTCCGCGTCAAAAGGAGAAATGCGAACCAACCGATGCACGCCGTGTTCGGATTTCAAATAACCAAACGGATAGCGCCCGCTTACTTCAAACACTATGGATTTATACCCGGCTTCAGCGCCGCGCGATTCATCAACCACGCGCGTTTGCCAGCCCATTTTATCGCAAAATCTCATCACCATTCTAAAAAGCATTTCCGCCCAATCCTGCGCTTCGGTTCCTCCGCTTCCCGAATGAATGGCGATGATCGCGTTATTTTTATCATAAGGACCGTTGAGCAAAGCGTAAAATTCAAGTTCAGCGAAATCCTTTTCCAAAATTTTCGTTTGTTGTTCAATTTCTAGAGACAACGACTTATCGCCAGATTCTGAAAGTTCTATCAAGTCCCCAACTCGCTTTTCAAAATCAGCAAATTTTTCCACTTCTTTTTTTATATCCTGATAGTCCTGCGATATCGCCTGCGCGTTTTGCTGGTTGCTCCAAAAATCCGGCGCGCTCATTTCATCGGCCAGTTGTTCTGATTTTTTTTGCAGATCCGCTATGTTCAAAAGCTTTTTTGTGTCTGTTATTTTGGATTGTAGCTGTTTAAGATTTTCTATAGACATAGTTTTAGTACAAAACCCCCTCTACTGTTCTCCCCCTTATAGGGGGAGAAACCAACGAAAAACAGTTCTTCCATTCACTCACCCGTTCGCTCCC
>ERZ1292629.2831-Hain-H43-01um-R1-2831-length-14091-cov-5_pt1 | contig 14091 bp, 19 predicted proteins | sample MGYA00564399_ERZ1292629 | MGnify/ENA primary metagenome ERZ1292629 (study PRJEB36523, sample SAMEA6512636) | groundwater metagenome | collected 2019-01-08 | study: AquaDiva: Metagenomics assemblies of 32 groundwater samples
GCTCAATTTTCCATTCCGGAAATCCGCCAAGTTTTGGATGTTTACCATGAAAGGTATCTGGACTTAATGAACGAAAAATTTGTTAATTATGTTTCCATTTTTCATAATCACGGTAAAATAGCCGGAGCGACAATCAGTCATCCTCATTCTCAAATTATCACCCACCCGATTATTGATCCTGATTTAAACAGAAGTTTGGCAGGCTCCGCAGAGTACTGGCGAAAACATAAAAAATGCGTTCATTGCGTTATGCTGGATTTTGACAAAAAAGACGGGCAAAGGATTATTTTTGAAAACGAAGATTTTTTAGTCGTCTCTCCCTTCGCTTCCAGAATTGCCTTTGAGACTAGAATTTATCCTAAACGGCACTTAGCTTATTTTGAAAGAATCAAAGATAAAGAAAAGGATTCTTTGGCCGAAGCATTCAAAATAGTTTTTTCCAAGCTCTATAAAGCTCTTAATAATCCTGATTATAATTTCTTTTTGCATACCGCGCCTTGCGACGGAAAAAATTATGATCACTACCATTGGCATTTTGAGATATTGCCGAAAACATCTACCTGGGCCGGTTTTGAATTGGGGACGGGCATTGAAATTTCCACTATTGAGCCGGAAAAAGCCGCCGAATATTTAAGAAAAATGAGATGAAACCATTGATTGTCGCTAATTGGAAAGCTAATCCCATTTCTTCAGTTGAAGCTAAAAAGCTTTTTAATAAAGTTAAAAGTACGGGAGCAATTATTTGTCCGCCGTTTGTTTATTTGTTTATCTTGAAAGCTAACGGGGCGCAAGATATAGAGGTTTCGCCGGCAATGTTGAAAAATATGGGCGTAGAATATGTGATCTTGGGCCATTCTGAAAGACGAATAAATTTAAACGAGACTGATGAAATGATAAATAAAAAAATTGAAGGAGCGCTAGCTGCCGGTCTAAAGCCGATTTTGTGCGTTGACAGCGTTGCTCAAGCAAGGGGAGTTGATAAAAAAATCATTCTTGCTTTTGAGCCGATTTCAGCTATTGGCACGGAAAAACCGTTTGATATCCAAAAGGCCAAAAAAATGAGAGAATCTTTAGTTCAATTTAAAACAGTTTTATACGGCGGCAGCGTTAATTCTAAAAATGCTAAGGATTATATAAAAGAAGCCGGTTTTCAAGGCCTTTTGGTTGGCAAGGCTTCGCTTGACGCCAAAGAATTTATTAGTATTATAGAATCAGTTATATGAGAGACGTGCTTAATGGCGATTTTTTTAATCCGACTTGCGGCAACTTATCGCTTGATGGGGTAATTAAAGAGATTTCCCATTACATAGCCGAAAAGCCGGAAAAATTTTACGACATTATTGTCGGTTGCGATTCTTCCTCTTCCCAAGAGCCGATTTTTCCTTTAGCAGTTGTTATTTTGAGGAAAGGCGAGGGCGGCAGGTTTTTCTTAAAAAGGATAAATTATCATGAATTTAAGAAATTTTATAATTGGCATCAGAGAATCTTGGAAGAGGTTTTGCTTTCCTGCGAACTGGCTCTTTTCTTGCGGGAAAAATTAAAAGAACAAATCCCGGCCGCTCTTAATTGGCAGTTTGTTTATATTCACGCCGATGTCGGCGAAAAGGGAGTGACAAGGGATATGATCAGAGAGGTAACCGGATTAATCCGGGGCAATGGTTTTGAACCGAAAATCAAACCCGAATCCTTCGCCGCCTCCAACGTCGCCGACAGGTATAGCTAAAACATTATTCAACTCCCGAAGTCGAATAATCACTTAGAAACGGGGTTTCTAAGTTTTTTTATTTGGAAAAAAATGATTTTTTGGTAGAATAGGGGAATGACTTCTAATGAATTGAGGAAAAAGTTTTTGGAATTTTTTAAAAAGAAGGGACATACAATTATACCTTCGGCTTCTTTAATTCCGGAAAATGATCCGACCGTGCTTTTTACTACCGCCGGTATGCACCCTTTAGTACCTTTTTTGTTGGGAGAAAAACATCCCGGAGGAAAAAAACTAACTAACTGCCAAAAATGTATAAGAACCGGCGATATTGATGAAGTTGGCGATGAAACTCACCATACTTTCTTTGAAATGCTTGGCAATTGGTCTTTGGGAGATTATTGGAAAGAAGATGCCATAAAATGGAGTTTTGAATTTTTGATGAAAGAGTTAAAAATTTCCTTATCAAGATTGGCCGTATCTTGTTTTGCCGGCGATAACGATGCGCCGAAAGACGAGGAGTCGGCGAAAATTTGGCAATCTTTAGGAATTAAAAAAGAAAGAATCGTTTTTTTGCCGAAAAAAGATAATTGGTGGGGTCCGGCCGGCCAAACCGGGCCATGCGGTCCGGATACGGAAATGTTCTATTGGATGCCCGACGAAATTCCCGCTCCGAAAATTTTTGATCCAAAAGATAAAAACTGGGTTGAAATTTGGAACGATGTTTTTATGCAGTACTTTAAAGATGAAAAAGGGAATTATTCAGAAGCTAAACAAAAAAACGTTGATACAGGTATGGGCTTTGAAAGAATGTTGTCGGCGATAAATGGTTTAGGCGACGATTATAAAACAGATGTTTTCTGGCCGATTATTGAAGAACTTGAGAAATTATCTGGGAAAAAATATCAAGGCAACAAAAAAGAATTTAGAATAATCGCTGATCATATCAGAGCGGCAGTTTTTTTGATTTCAGAAGGGATCTCACCTTCTAACGTGGAAAGGGGATATATCTTGAGGAGAATTTTGAGGCGGGCGATAAGATATGGAAAAGTTCTAAACTTAGTGCCAAAAGTGATTGGAATATATCAAGATGTTTATCCGGAATTGAAATTAAGAGAAGAAGAAATTTTATCGGTTATTAAAAATGAAGAAGAAAAGTTTAGAAAAACCTTAGAACAGGGGTTAAGAGAGTTTGAAAAAAACACGGATCCTTTTATACTTTTTACTACTTATGGATTTCCTATAGAGCTGACCCAGGAATTAGCCAAAGAAAAAGGCAGGGAAATTGATATGGAAAAATTTAATAATGATTTCAAAAAACACCAAGAGCTATCGCGCACGGCATCTTCGGGAATGTTCAAAGGGGGATTGGCTGATACCGGAGAAATAGCAGTAAAATATCACACGGCAACTCATTTATTACTGGCGGCGTTAAGACAGGTTTTAGGGCCAGAAACTTATCAAAAAGGCAGTAATATAACAGCCGAAAGATTAAGATTTGATTTTAATTATCCTCAAAAATTAACCGCAGAGCAGATTAAACAGGTTGAGGATTTAGTTAATCAAAAAATTAAAGATAACATAGCGGTTGAAATGGTTGAAATGCCCAAAAGAGAGGCGATTAAAATTGCCAAGATTTCTTTTGATCCGGCTAAATACGGCGAGATGGTTAAAGTTTATAAAATCGGTGATTTTAGTGTTGAACTTTGCGGTGGACCCCATATTAAAAAGACCTCTGAATTGGGGCATTTTAAGATTGCGAAAGAAGAATCATCAGCCGCCGGAATTAGGAGAATAAAGGCGATTTTGATATAATATTATTATGGCAAAAAGAATAGTTGATATTACGCCGCCTGCCTTCGCTAAGGCTTCGGCGGGCAAGCCCATAAATAAGAAAGCGGAAGTAAAAAAAACAGAGATTAGACCTCCGCGGGATTTTAATTTTCCGAAAAAAATTTTGATTGCCCCATTTTTGATCGGACTTGGCGTTGTCGCTTATTTCACTTTATCTAAGGCGGAAATAAACATTTGGCCAAAAGCGGAGAATATCGCTCTTGAAGAAAAATTAATTGTCAGTAAGGCGGTTAAGACTCCTGATTTCAGGAAAAAGATTATCCCGGGCACTTTGTTTGAAGCGGAAAAAACAATTTCCGGTGAATTTATTTCTTCCGGGAAAAAATTAATAGAACAAAAAGCCGAAGGTATAATTCGGATTTATAATAATTATAAGTCAAACCAAGTTTTAGTGGCAAATACCCGACTACAGGCGCCTTTAGAAAAATTTATTCCATCTTTAACCAAAGGAGAAATGCCATTATTTAAGACAGTTGTCAAGGTGACCATTCCGTCTAAGGGTTATGCAGATGTAAAAGTTATTGCCGACAGTTCAGGCGAAAAATATAATATTAAACTATCTAAATTTTCTATCCCGGGATTAGCCGGAACCGCTCAATATACCCAGATCTATGGAGAATCACTCCAGGAATTTACCGGAGGTGAAAAGAAAGAAATCTCTCAAGTTTCTAAAGATGATTTGGATAATGCTCAAAATCAACTGAAAGAGCAGGGAATTGCCCAAAATAAAACCGAATTATCAGCAAAGATCCCGCCTCAGTCAGAATTTTTAGAAGATAGTTTCAAAACGGAAATTCTAGCCAATATTTTTTCAGTCAAAGTCGGTGCGGAAGTGGATAAATTCAATTATCAGATAAAAATGAAATCAGAAGTTATGACCTTTAATAAAGAAGATATGGCAAACTTTGCAAGGGAATTAATTTTATCTAAAGCGGTTGAGGGCAGAAAAATTAACGAAGCTAGTTTCAAAAACAATTATTCTATTTTCTCTTTTAATTCTAACTCAAAAGATTTGACTCTTTCCGTGGACCCAGAAGCGCAAGTTTATTCTGATATTAATGAAATTTCTTTAAAAGAAGGACTAGCGGGGCTTTCTTTGATGGAGGCAAAATTATTTTTAGGAAATCAGCCTCAAATCGAAAAAAGCCAAATTAAACTTTGGCCATTTTGGCAGACAAAAATACCCAAAAACGCCGAAAAAATAAAACTTCAATTGCGTCTTGACTAGTGGAATAAAATTATATGTTCAAAGCCTTAAATATATTGGAGTTCTCTCTACCGCTTTCGATGCGATAGATGTTAAATATGCTCGTTTAAAAAATGTCACAGTTTGTAATTTGGGAGGATACAGTACCGAAGCCGTGGCCGAATTTTTCTTTGCAGTTATTTTTGAGCGCATCCGAGATTTAGAAATGGCTAAACAACAAGCTCGCAACGAAGATTATTCTTTTAATAAGTTTATGGGAGCAGAATTAAAAGATAGGACTTTGGGCGTTATCGGGGCAGGTAAAATAGGTTCGCGCATATTGAGCCTTCATTAGTAAAAAGATTTTTAGGAACGAAAAATTGCATAGTATATCCTCCCGCGGCCTTCAGGACAAAAGAGGCCGATATTACTCGTTGGGAAACATTTACTTCGAATATTGAAAAATTCGCCGAGGGTATTCCCCAAAATGTAGTTAACTAATAAAGCGTCAGTAAGTGTTAAATATTCAATGTTTAACATCCGTTTGGTAGTCTGTTGAAGTCTGACTTCAACAGAGTCACCTAAAGAAGTTGACTTACTTTTTAGATTTTGTTAAGATTAAAATATATGGAAATAAATTTTACTACTCAAATTTGGAAGGAAGGGAAAATGCATGTTTCCTATTGCCCGGAATTAGATGTTTCTAGTTGCGGTAAAACCGTTAGAGAAGCCAAAGAGAATCTTCTGGAAGCGGTAGAGATTTTTTTAGAAGAAACAAAAAAAATGGGAACCTTGAAAGAAATTTTGAAAGAAAGCGGTTTTTTAAGAGAGGGTCAGAAAAAATGGAGAGCTCCGGAATGGATTTCTTTAGAAAGGGAAAAAGTGCTGGTTCCTTAATTTTTAATGTCCAAAATTACTCCAATTCATTATAGCAAATTAGTAAAGGTTTTTAAGTCAGAGGGTTTTAAATTTAAAAGAATAAGAGGAGATCATCTTATCTACGCTAAGGCGGGTATTTCTAGGCCAATAGTTATTCCTAAATATGAAGAAATACCTGTTTTTGTTATTAAAAATAATTTGCGAGCAGCTGGAATCAATCGGGAAAAATACCTTGAAATTTTAGAAAGAATTTAAATAATCGGTAGGGTATTGACCTAGATAAGATTTTTTGATAATATTCTTATATCGCTTTTTTGATGGGGACAAACAAAAACATTATTAAAAAAACCGGCCAGGTTATAGAGGCGCTGCCCAGCGCCAATTTTAAGGTTAAATTAGACGACGGAAATGAGATTTTATGCCATTTGGCGGGAAAATTGCGGATATATAAAATTAAAATTTTAACTGGCGATAAGGTAACTGTAGAATTAAGCCCTTACGATGAAAAGCGAGGAAGAATAACTTTTAGGGGAAAATAAAAACGTGAAAGTACATCCATCTATTAAGAAAATTTGCGCAAAGTGTAAAATCGTCAGACGCAGAGGACGATTATTTGTTATTTGTAATAATCCAAAACATAAACAACGTCAAGGTTAGTATGCCAAGAATTGCCGGGATTAATATCCCAGAAAACAAACGAATAGAAATCGCTCTAGGTTATATTTATGGGATAGGCCGCCCTTTGGCTATAAAAATTTTAAAGCAAGCGAATATTAATCCGTCCATTAAGGCAAAAGACTTAAAAGCTGAAGAAATTAACCAATTGAAGGAAATTATTGAAAAGACTTATAAGATAGAGGGGGAATTAAGAAGAGAGATAATGATGAATATCAAACGATTAAAGGACATTTTAGCGTGGCGAGGATTAAGACATATTAAAGGTTTGCCTGTTCGCGGTCAAAAAACCAGAAAAAATACCAGGACCGTTCGGGGGAATACCAGAAAAACTGTCGGATCGGGCAGAAAACCGGCAGCCGAGCCAACATAAAATAATAGGCGATGAAGTAGCGACTTCATCTTCAAACTTCATTTTTATTAAAATAAAAATTCATTTCAATGGGCAAAAAAAAGATTATTGTTCAAAATCAGGAGGAGCTGATAAAAGAAAGAGAAAAAGTTGATACCAAGCTCCAAAAAGAAGTTAAAATTGAACCGCGGCAAAGAACTACCGAAGGTCAGATTTATATTTTCTCTTCTTATAACAATACGATTATTAATGTAACCGATGCCAAAGGAAATGTTTTGACTTGGGCTTCGGCCGGAGCGATCGGTTTCAAGGGAGCTAAAAAAGCTACGCCATTTGCTGCTTCTAAAGTAGCGGAAACTATTGCGGAAAGAACAAAAAAAATGGGAATTGAAAAAGTAAAAATTTTTGTAAAAGGTATAGGATCAGGCAGAGAATCTGCCATAAGGTCGCTGGCTGCCAGGGGTTTGGAAATTGATTCTATTAAAGATATTACTCCTATACCCCATAATGGCTGCAAACCTAAAAAGCCGAGAAGAGTATAAAAAATTATGCCAATTAACCATTGCAAAATTTGCCGTCAACAGGGCCAGAAATTATTTTTAAAAGGTGAAAGATGTCTTTCTCCAAAGTGTGTTTTTATTAAAAGGCCAACACCGCCCGGTCCAAAGGGTAAAAGAAGACGGCGTCAACTTTCTGAATACGGCAGAGAACTGAGACAAAAACAAGGTTTGAAAAGATGGTATAATCTGGGAGAGCAGCAATTTAAGAATTACGTGAAAAAAATTCTCGGCAGAAGAGGACAAAATCTTAAGGATCCGGCAATTTTATTGATCCAAGTTTTAGAAAAAAGATTAGATAATATTGTTTTTCGGTTAGGATTCGCCAAATCAAGAGCTCAGGCAAGGCAGATGGTTTCTCACGGTTATTTTATGGTTAATGGGAAATCAACTAAAATTCCTTCTTTCCAGTTGAAAAAAAATGATACATTGCAGATCCGGATTTCAAAATCTCAAAAAACAATGTTACAGAATTTAAAACCATTATTAAAAAAACAAACTCCGCCCGTCTGGCTTATGTTAGATGCGGAAAAAATGGAAGGCAAAGTAATAGGGGAACCGACTTTGGAAGAAGCCGCTCCGCCGGCCGAAATTCCAACCGTGTTTGAGTTTTATTCGCGATAATTAGTTAATATTTAATAATATGATATCACTGCCAATAAAACCAAAAATCGTCAAAGCCGAAAAAAATAAAGCTGTTTTTGAAATAGAAGCTCTTTATCCGGGATACGGAGTTACCATTGGAAATTCAATGAGGCGGGTTCTGCTTTCTTCTTTAGAAGGAGCGGCTATAACTCAAGTTAAAATTAAAAATGTTTCTCATGAATTTTCCACCATTGAGGGAGTAATGGAAGATGTAGTATCAATAATTTTAAATCTGAAACAATTGAGATTCAGATTATTTGGAGAAGAATCCCAGAAAGCAATTTTAAAAATAAAAGGAGAAAAAACAGTTAAAGGAAGTGATTTTGACCTGCCTAGTCAATTAGAATTAGCAACTCCTGATTGCCATATTGCCACCTTAACTTCTAAATCAGCCGAATTGGAGATGGAAATTTTGGTAGAAAAGGGAATAGGTTATTTATCTCAAGATGCAAGGAAAAAAGGCGAGGAATTGGGAGCGGGAGTAATTCCGGTTGACGCTATTTTCACCCCGATTAAAAGAGTGGGATTCAAGGTGGAAAATATGAGAGTTGGAGAAAGAACTGATTTCGACCGGCTATTTCTAGAGATTGAAACCGATGGCATAATCACGCCTGAAGATGCTTTTTTCCAGGTAGCCGAAACATTAGTCCAACATTTTTCCCTTTTGAGAGAAACATTTGAAAAAAAAGCCGAAGAGCCGGTTCAAGAAAAAAAAGTTAAGACAGTTAAAAAACATGAGAAAAGGAAGACGGGGAAGAAAACTAAGTAGAAAAACCGATCAAAGGAAGGCCTTATTAAGAGGATTGGCCAGCGCTCTTTTTTTGAGAGAAAAAATCCGGACGACCGAGGCCAAGGCCAAAACAATGGCTCCTTTCGCGGAAAAACAGATTACTCTGGCAAAGAGCGGTACTTTAGTTTCCCGCCGATTGTTAGCTAAAAAGTTTTCAAAAGAAATGGTTAAGAAGCTATTTAATGAGATTGCTCCCAAATACAAAGAAAGAAAAGGAGGATATACAAGAATTATAAAACTTGGTCTGAGAAAATCAGATGGGGCGAAAATGGCTATTATTGAATTAGTTGGTCGATAAATAAATTTGTTTTATGTTAAAAAGAGAAATCCATACAATTGACGCCACCGATAAGGTTTTGGGCAGATTAGCTTCCCAGATCGCAGTTTTGTTGCGAGGCAAACAAAAACCGGATTATGTCCCTTATCTTGATATGGGAGATTTAGTCGTGGTAAAAAATATTCAAAAAATGAAATTTACCGGGAAAAAACTGGAGCAAAAAAAATATTTTAGGCATTCGGAATGGTTGGGGAATAAAACGCTTACGCCTTTGAAAGAAGTTTTTGAAGAAAAACCCATTCTTGTTTTGCAAAGAGCTGTTTTGGGTATGCTACCTAAAAATAAATTAAGAGATAGAATGATAAAACGATTAAAAATAAAATAGTATGGCAAAGGTTAAACAAATTGAAGAAAAAAAATATCTTGAAGCAACCGGCCGGAGAAAAACGGCCAGTGCCAGAGTCAGGCTTTTTTCCGAGGGAGAAAAAACATTTGTCGTCAACGGCAAATCGTTGGAAAATTATTTTTTAAGTTCTGAACTTCAGGAAATTGTCAAAGCCCCGCTTTTCATAATGGATATTATCGGTAAGTTTGGCCTTACAGCTATAGTCAAGGGAGGAGGTTCACACAGCCAAGCTGAAGCCATCAGGCATGGAATTGCCAGAGCCATTGTTGCCGTCAACCCCGAATTCAGAACAAGATTAAAAAAAGCTGGTTTTTTAATCAGGGATCCGAGGATGAAAGAGAGAAAGAAATTCGGCTTAAAAAGAGCCCGAAAAGCTCCTCAATGGTCAAAAAGGTAAAAATCAGCGAATAACGAATTTTTTCCGAATTTACGAATTCGTATATTCGCGGCTGATTAGATATTCGTTGATTTATGCTAAGAGAACTTATCGATAAATTTTATTTGGATAGAGAAAAAGCCAGAGAGCAGAGTCACTTTTATATCACCGATGCCGGGAAATGCCCCCGGGCAATTTTTTTTAAATTTAAAAATGCGCCCAGAGAAGCGATGGAAGCCAGAGTCTTAAGAATGTTTGACCATGGCGATTCTATCCATCAGCTTATAATGAAGCCGCTTTTGAGCATCAGAGAGCTTCACGTTGTGGCTTCGGAAGTTAATATTCCGCCCCAAGAATTAGTTTCAGGCAGAGCCGACGCTATAATTTCCGATGGCAAAGATTTATACGTTCTTGATATTAAAAGTATGAATAGCATGATCTTCCGGACCCTGAAAGAACCTAAAGAAGAAAATGTTAATCAGCTTCAACTTTATTTGAATTTCTTTAAAATTTCAAAAGGAATTTTACTTTATGTCAGTAAGGACAATCAGGAGCTGAAAGAGTTTGTCGTTGATTTTGACGATGCCAAAGCGAAAGTTTTATTGGCCGGTCTTTCCGATCTTAAAAATAAAATTGATACAAATATTATTCCGGATAAGATTCCGACCTATCCCGATGATTGGCAGTGCCAGTATTGCCAGTTTAAAGAAATTTGCATCACCGCCGGAAAAGGGGAAATCAAATGGGAACAATTTAAGGATAAAATCAGCCAAACTGCATAAGGGGGCGATGAGGGCAATTGTGCCCTCATCTTCGCACATCGTCCCGCCTTGCGGGACTCGTGCTCTTGACAAAAAATATTGGGGGTGTATAATGTGGATGTACTTTAAAAATTAGATATTTTCTCAGGGGAGACTAAGTGGGCAGTTAAAATAGAATCTTGATTTGGAAATATAATCTAGAATGGAATAAAAGTTAATGTCCACTTAGTCTCTCCGGAGTGAAACCTCACACTTGTGAGGTTTTCTGATTTTTATAGGGTTATTTTATAAGATTTTCCGATTGATAAAGAGTGTTTTCGCTTAGAATATAGAGTTTTTTGTCGGCTTGGTTGAAAAATATTTTAGGCGAAGGAAAACTACCGATATCCCATATTTGAATTCTGTCGCGGTCATCGGTTTCCGCAATTTTTATATTATTGCCGCTGTTGAATATTAAATAATTATTGTCTAACCAGAAAACATCGTCGATCTTTTCTGAAAGCCGGGACAAGAATTGTTTTTCTCCGGCTTTTTTTGTCGGCTGTTCCGCCATATCTTTCAGATAAAAAATCCAAATTTCAGAATCAGAAAAAACCGCTGATTTCTTTTTGTCGGGCGAAATAATGTCGGTGGAGGTTGAATCAGCAGCGGTTGAAGTAGGATATATCTTTTTTTCTTCCTCGGTTAAGATGCTTTTAAGATTTTTTTGCAGATCATATAGTTTTAAGGTCGCGCCGTTTTTATCGTTTTCTAAAAGAACTAATTTTTTCCCGTCAAGGGAAGGCCAAAAATTTTTAATATTTTTAGTTAAAATCGTAAAGCCAACCCTTCTCTGTATCAGGGTAATATTTTTTGCTTCAGTCACCTGTTTTTCCTTTACTTCCAGATTTTTTTCCCAAAGATAATATCCTTCTTTTTTTATCTTAATTTTGTATCCGCCCGGCAAAAGGTTTTCCAGCAAAGCAGAGCCGAAGAAAAAATCAGTTTTTTTAGCAAGCTTGTCGTTAATATAAATTTCCGCTTGTTTCGGCTCTATATGCAAAAAAATTCCGCCTGTTTGGGTGATTTTTCTTTTTTCTAAATCAAGGCGATATCCTTGGGAGTAGAGAATAATCGCCGGCGTAGATAATATAAAAATAAAAAAAAGAGAGAAAAATAAAATTGTCCTTGTTCGTTTTTTCATATTTTCTTTATCGTATCTGATTGACGAATTTTAATCAATTAGATAAAATGTCATAGGTGACACCTATGACATTTTTCACTCTATGAAACAACCGAAATTCGTTAATGGCGAAATTTATCATATTTTAAATCGCGGCGTTGAAAAAAGAACGATTTTCCAGCAGGTTTCGGATTATTTCCGTTTTATTTTTTGCCTTTTTGAATGCAACGATAAAAATTTTGTAATAATGCGAGATAGGATAGGGGCCCGCAGAAAGATAAAGGCGCAAAAATCCATAGGTGACACCTATGACATTTTTAATAAAAAGAGGGAGCCTTTGGTGGAAATTTTAACTTTTTGTTTGATGCCGAATCATTATCATTTAGTTGTGCGTCAATTAACTGATGGCGGAATTTCCCTTTTTATGAAAAAACTAGGTAATTCTTATGTTGCTTATTTTAATAAAAAATATAATCGAGAAAGGATGGGGTCTTTATTCCAGGGTTCTTTTAAAGCGATACATATTAAAACCGATAACCAATTAATGAACGTCGTTTGTTATATTTTTACTAATCCCATCGAACTTTTAGAAAGAAATTGGAAAGAAATGGGGGCCAAAGACCCGGAAAAAGCAATGGAGTATTTAAAATCTTATCGCTGGTCTAGTTATTTAGATTGTATTGGTGAAAAGAATTTTCCTTCTGTTACCCAACGCGATTTTCTATTTAATACCTTTGGTGGTCAAAATAAAATTAAAGAATTAGTAGAAAATTGGATTTTGTATAAAACCGAATTAAATAAAGGTTTTAACGAGATCAAGGACTTAACATTAGAAATGTCATAGGTGACACCTATGACATTTCTAGATCTGTGGATTTTGTTTGACAAAATTTTATTAAGTTGTTAAGATAACTCATCTTTAACAATTGAAGAAAGGAAATGTATAGCAAAATGATAAAATGTCCTGATGGTCGGCACAAGTGGGGCGGATGGCGGGAAAAGAAAAATCCTGCTGGCGGGACGACTTTTAGAATAAGGAGATGCCTTATTTGTCCTGCCAAGGAGACAAAAAAACAGAATGGTAAAAAATAAAGGAGGAATCATGGCGACAGTTGAAGAAATCCGAGAATGGAAAAAGCAGGGGAAAAACCGCGAGATAATCGCGGCGGTACAAAGCGAGGAGGTGTCAAGGAATACAAAAAACGACGAAAAGTTGCTCGAAAAGGCATGGGCACATCATCAGCTCGGCGAATATGACGAGTCCCTGCCCATAATGTCGGCTCTCGCCGAGTACTATTCTCCGCTCAATGAGATTGGCGAGTCGGCCCTGAGGGGATATGCCCACGGGATTCTACAGAGAGATAGTGATATTCATACAGCGGATGATGTGATGAAAAGAATTCCGTTGAGTATGGCTCGGGATAATGTCAGGATAAATATGATGATTATGGCGGTACGAAAGGGTCTTGCGATACCGGCGGAAGAGATTATGTTTATGATAACAAACGCTCTGCAGTCCGTGCCATACGCCACTGTGAATGGCCACATTGTCAATAACGGTGCGTTGGTCCTTCACGAAGCCCGGCAGCAAGAGGCAATAAAACTATATTTGTCAATTTTGCCCGGCCTAATGGATACCGCAATTGGCATATACAAATTCACTAAGTCGCCAGAGAACCATATCGCTGGCGCCGAATTCCGCGCCGCGCAGATTTGCAGAGCAAACGGGTGGCTAAAGCTTGCTAAACTCTCTGCCGAAGAATCGGTAGCATTATGGCGCGATCTCGTCAATTCTCAAGACGGCGAGCGCTACCAGAAAAATCTGGAAGGCGCTAGAGAATTACTGAAAGATTTAGAATGGGATACAATGGGGATGGTGTAATTAGGATATCGTGACCAAGCGCTCGGGGCTGAACAAAATCAGTCCCGGGCGCTATTTTTATTATAGTTGGAGATCCTATAGTTGGAGATCGGATCTCCAACATGGTATGATAAAGAAATGAGCGAATTCTATCATACTTATAATCGGGGTGTAGAAAAACGAAAAATATTTTTAGATGATAAAGATTATTTGCGCGGCGTCCATGACCTTTATGAATTTAACGATAAAAATGCCGTAATTAATTTTAAACAACGATTCGGTAAAAATCCTGAAGCTCAAATAGTTGGAGATCCGATCTCCAACTATCTCTCCAATCATGAGAGACCGAAAGAAAAATTGATAGATTTATTAGTTTGGTCTTTTATGCCGAATCATTATCATCTTTTTTCAACTCCGATAATGGAAAAAGGTCTTTCGAAATTTCATCAAAAACTTGGAATAGGTTTCAGTAGTTTCTTTAATACTAAATATCAAAGAAGTGGAGTGCTATTTCAAGGGAGGCACAAGAAAGTTCACGTCAATAACGATAAGCAGGTTCTTCAGTTAATTTGTTATATCCACGCTAACCCCTTAGATATTTGGAAACC
>ERZ1292629.2469-Hain-H43-01um-R1-2469-length-15532-cov-5_pt2 | contig 14085 bp, 20 predicted proteins | sample MGYA00564399_ERZ1292629 | MGnify/ENA primary metagenome ERZ1292629 (study PRJEB36523, sample SAMEA6512636) | groundwater metagenome | collected 2019-01-08 | study: AquaDiva: Metagenomics assemblies of 32 groundwater samples
TAATATATCAAGAAACTTTTAAAAAATCAAATACATCTATAAAATGCTATAGCGTATTATAAATGTATTAGCAAAAACCCAAAAATTTACAAAGAGAAAGGGCGGAACCGTGAGGTTCCGCCCTTGTTGTTGCTCGGTGTCGAGCGCGATGTGCTACGAGGCTTTCGTTTCGGGAATCTCGTGTGGGCCGGCCGGTGTGTTATCCACATCGGTATCGGCGCCGGAGAGGAACGCGACGATCTCGACCTCGAGGCGCTTGCCGAGTGAATCAATCGCGCCCTTGGTGGTGTTGAAGACATTCTGCAGGTCGTCGATGGAATGAGCCCTGGCGTCCCTACCCTCGGTTGTTCCTGGCTCGAATTTTTTCACGGCTTCGAGTCGTCCGACGATCTCATGGAGTTTCGCCCGACTTTCCCTGATCTCGATCTCCGTCGCGAGCATCTTCTTTGACTTCTTGTTCTCCATCTGACTTCTCCTTGATGTGGGCCGGAATGGCCATTTCCCTGGGTCTTTTATTATCCTAGCACATACTAAGTTATTTGTCAAGGAAAATGGATAGGAGATTTAAAGCCAAAAACACTGGCTAAAATATGGGTTTTATGCTAAAATAAAAGAAATGATAATCAGTTACCACGGCGCGGAGTGCTTCAAAATTTCCCAAGGAAATCTCGCCTTGGTGTTTAATCCCCAATCTAAGTTAAGCGCCGATATTACGCTATTCAGCACTGGGAAAAATCCCGCCTACGCCGAGGCTTCGGCGGGCAAAGCTGGATTCATCATAGACGGTCCGGGCGAATACGAAATCAAAAGTGTTTTCATCAAAGGTTTTCTTTCTACCGGGCCGACCCCGTCAAACGGGCCAGGCAAAAAGATAAACACCATTTATCTCATATCTTTTGAAGGAATAAATCTTTGTTTTCTCGACGCGCTGAAAGATTCTAATCTCCCGACTGAAACTCTTGAGGCCATAGAAGATATTGATATCCTTTTCGTGCCGGTTGGCGGAGGCGATACATTAGACCCGGTAGCCGCTTACAAACTCGCCGTTTCGCTTGAGCCGTCTGTTATCATACCGATGCACTATACCGAATCTAGTTTGAAGCAATTTCTTAAAGAAGGCGGCGAGACAAAAATGGAATCATTGGACAAGTTTGTGGTAAAAAAGAAGGACCTTGAAGGCAAAGAAGGTGAGATAGTAGTATTAAGAGAGGAGTAAGAAAATGAGAAAATATTTAGCCACACTTCATAAAAGGCCGGACCATCACAAGAAACGTTTCGCACTTTTAGTTTCTGGCACTATCACTCTTTTTATCTTCGGAGTTTGGTCTCTCGCCACTTTTGGCACAAATAAGGTGATAGTAACCGGTGGAGATGAAGTCAGTCCGTTTCAATCATTGCATTCAAGCTTGGCAGTGAGTATTGAAGCTTTGCAAGAAAATTTTAAAGAACTGAAAGACAGCGTACTAAAAACTTATGGCCGATAAAGACCAAAACCAGCCTACCGGCAGGCAGGACAGAGTTATTCCTCGGGCCATCACGAGTGAAATGAAGGAGTCGTTCATTGACTACGCCATGTCGGTCATTACCGACCGCGCGTTGCCCGATGTGCGCGACGGTTTGAAGCCGGTGCACCGTCGCATTCTTTTCGCTATGAATGAAATCGGTTTGAGTGCGTCGGCGAAAACGCGCAAGTCGGCCACGGTCGTGGGCGAGGTGCTCGGCAAATACCACCCGCATGGTGATGCCTCTGTCTATGAAGCTATGGTCAAGATGACGCAGGATTTTTCCATGCGCTATCCGTTGGTTATCGGCCAAGGAAATTTCGGTTCCATAGATGGCGATAGTGCGGCGGCTATGCGTTATACCGAAGCGAAAATGTCTCGTCTGGCGGGCGAAATGCTCAAAGATATTGAGAAGGATACGGTAGACTTCCGGCCAAATTACGACGGGACGAAGTCAGAACCGGTTGTCCTGCCCGCGGTGGTGCCGAATCTTTTGCTCAACGGCACTTTAGGTATCGCCGTCGGCATGGCCACCAACATTCCTCCCCACAATCTGACGGAGGTGGTGGACGCCACCATCTTTCTTGCCGACAACCGCGATGCCACCACTGAAGATTTACTGCAATTTATAAAAGGACCCGACTTTCCGACCGGCGGCATCATTTTTAACGAAAAAGATATTCATCATGCTTACGCCACCGGTCGGGGCGGCGTGATTACCAGAGGGGTGGCCGAGATAGCGGAAAATAAGGCCGGAAATTTTCAAATTATTATTTCCGCCATTCCTTACAGAGTTAATAAATCTGATTTGATTGCCAAAATTGCCGACCTCGTGCGCGAAAAGAAAATTGAAGGTATTAAGGGTCTGCGCGACGAGTCGGCCAAAGATATTCGTATTGCTATTGACCTCAAGCAGGGTTCCCAACCGCAGAAAATCTTAAACACTCTATACAAACATACCCAGCTTGAAGACACTTTCCACTTCAACTTGGTGGCTTTGGTTGATGGCGTGCCCCAGACTCTCTCGCTCAAGAGCATGCTTATTGAGTTTCTCAAACACCGAGAAGTAGTGGTCAAGCGTCGCACGGCGTTTGACCTCGCGCGAGCCGAAGAACGCGAACACATTCTCTTGGGCTTGACGATAGCGTTAGACAATATAGATAAAGTCATCAAACTTATCCGCGCTTCTAAGACTATTGACGAGGCACGGGTGAATCTAATGAACTTCTCCGCCGAAGGCGGATCCGCCTCTGGCGGAAAACTCTCCGAATTGCAAGCCAACGCCATTCTTGAAATGAAGCTCCAGAAACTGGCCGGTCTTGAACGCCAGAAAGTGGAGGATGAATTCAAAGAAGTGCAGGCCTTTATCAAAGAGATGAAGGAGTTACTCGCCTCTCCGGCCAAAATTTTGAAAGTAGTTAAGAATGAACTTGAAGATGCCAGAAAAAAATATGGCGATGAACGCCGAACCAAAGTAATTAAGGGCGGAGTCAAAATTTTGTCCATTGAGGACTTGGTTCCCGAAGAGGAGAATGCCCTCGTCTTGACCAGTGGCGGCTACATCAAGCGCACCAATCCTCTGGAATACAAACGTCAGAAGCGCGGCGGGGTCGGAGTGGTAGACCTTGATACTAAAGAAGAAGATTTTGTCACCAATTTCTTGACCGCCAGTACTCATGCCGACCTGCTATTCTTTACCGACAAGGGCAAAGCCTACCAAATTAAAATGTATGACATTCCGGAGGGGAAACGCGCCACGCGCGGCAAATCTGTCATGAATTTCATCTCGCTCTCCGATGATGAGAAAGTTACTTCTATTCTGGCTGTGCCCAAGAAGAACTTGGAAACTAAGTTTCCAAGTGCACTTGGAAACTTAGTTTCCAAAAGTCTCATGATGATTACCGAAAATGGCACTGCTAAGAAAGTTTCTGCCAAAAGTTTTCAAGACGTGCGTTCTTCCGGTATTATCGCTATTAAATTAAGCTCTGGAGACAGGTTAATATCTGTAGAGCTCGTTGAGAAGGGTGATGATATTTCAATTGTGACAAAAAGGGGCCGGTCCATACGATTCAGAGAATCGGCTGTTCGCGAGATGGGTCGCGGTGCCGGAGGAGTCAGAGGCATTAAGTTAACCAGAGGAGATTTGGTCGTAGGCGCTCATCTTATTAAACCGGAATGGAAGTTGGGTCATTTGCTGGTTATTTCCGCCAATGGTTACGGCAAACGCACGACACTTTCTGAATACAAAGTGCAGGGCAGAGGTGGCTCCGGTATTTTAACCTCCAAAGTAACGCCGAAGACCGGTCCGGTGATTGCCTCACAAGTGGTAACTGACCAAGAAGACGAAGTCATTGCTATTTCAAAAAAGAGTCAGGTAGTACGGACCGGTCTTAAAGAAATTCCGGTACTGGGCCGTCAAACCCAAGGTGTGCGTATCATGAAGCTCCGCGATGGCGACTCGATAGCGTCCCTAATTTGTCTGTAGACAAATTAGGGAAATTTTTAATTTTTAATTTTCAATTTATAACTTAGAATTTTCAAATATTAACATTTCTAGCGATCGCTAGAAATGTTAATATTCTAGTTTTCGTTGTGTAAAGCGTAAATGATTAAAACTTCATACGTTATAAAAATGCGACCGCATAAAAGTAACGTATACGATATTAACTGCCTATAGGCCAATAACAACGTATGCCTTTAATTCTCATTGAAAATTGACTGAAAATTGCCTGCCCGCCGAACTGGGACAGGCGGGGAAATTGCAAATTTTAAATTATGTTATTATTAACCTATGTCCAAGTTTCAGATTATCCTGCTTGTCGTCTTCGGGATTTTTATCGTCGCGGCGGTTGCGGCTTTCTCACTTTATCGCGGTGGCTCTGCCAGTAATGTCGCTGTCACTGTTTGGGGAGACATTTCTTTAAATGACTTTAATCTCTTACTCAATACCTCTGCTTTTAGTCAAGACCAAACCGTGACTGTCAATTATGTGGAGAAGCCGGCCGGCACAATTGAAACCGAATTTACCGAAGCGCTGGCGCAAGGGATTGGCCCGGACCTCATTATTATTACAAACGACAAAATTTGGAAAGAAAAGCCCAAACTTTTGATTATTCCCTATGGTGAAATCAGTGAGCGAGATTTTAAAACCACTTTTATTGAAGAAGGCGAACTCTTCCTGACTTTAAACGGCATCTATGCCCTGCCTCTCTCCATTGACCCCATGGTGCTCTATTACAACAGAGACCTGCTTTCGGCCGCGGGACAAGCCAGGCCTATAGCATATTGGGATGAGATATACACGGCGGCTCTCAACCTCTCTAAGAGAGATGCCGCCGGCAACTTAATCTCTTCGGTCATGGCGTTAGGCGAGGCGAGGAATATTGCTCATGCCAAAAATATTTTCTCGCTCTTAATGCTTCAAGCCGGCACGCCTATCACCGGTTTTGTCGGCTCGGAATTACGTTCGCAGATTTCTGATAACTTCAATCTTCCCATCTTACCCAGTGAATCGGCTCTGGACTTCTATACCCAATTTTCCAATCCCACCAAAGCTTTTTACAGCTGGAACCGCTCGCTCATTGATGCTCAAACTCATTTCACTTCGGGCGACAGCGCTTATTACTTGGGTTTCGCTTCCGAACTTCGCGCGCTTCGGAACAAAAATCCAACTCTTAACTTCGGCGTCTCCTCGGTGCCTCAATCAAGAGTTTCCGGTAAGACTATTACTTTTGGAAATTTGCGGGGCGTAGCCATATCTCGCGGCACCAAGAATCCAAGCGCCGCGCTCGCTCTCGCGACTAAACTGGTATCAAAAGATGCGACGTTGGCTCTCTCCGAGATACTCGCGCTACCACCGGCGCGGCGCGACCTTCTTTCTAAAAGACCGACCGACGCCATCTTCTCCGTTTTCTATGACGCGGCGCTTCAGTCCAAGGGCTGGCTTGACCCGGATACTAGGGTGACTGATGTAATCTTTCGCGAGGCGATAGAGTCTGTTACCAGTGGCCGCGCCCGCACTATTGAAGCGGTAAACAAAATGAGCAGAGAAGTTGAAGCACTAATCAAATAATATGTGGAAAGATTTAATTATCTGTAATACGCCGAAATATCCAGGAGTAGAATGTGGTATCAATCAGCTAGTGATACTTACCCAAAATCTTATTACTAACCTCGTCATTATTTCAACCTTTCTCGCCACTGCCGCTTTTGTCTATGCCGGTTTTATACTTCTTACTTCCGGTGGCAGTGAAGGGAAAAAAGATGAAGCCAAGAAAATTTTTACCAAAGTAATGATTGGCTACCTGTGGATACTCGGTGCCTGGCTTGTGGTTTACACTATAACTAGCGTCTTGCTCAAAACAGGCTATTCTCTCCTCGGTAAATAAAAAATTATGAATATAAAAAGATTATCTGCCGTTCTGGTATCAATCTCAATTTTTTTCGTGACGGGAATCGTTCCAGTCTATGCTCAAACATGCGGTGAAGGTGGCACGGAACCGTGCCCGCAACCAGTAGAAGTAAAAGTAACCCTAGTAAATCCTTTTAGTGGAGGTGATTCACTTTTTGCTCTTATGAAAACGATTATTGATAAAGTTATCCTGCCTATCGGCGGGGTGCTGGCGGTGCTCGCTTTCATCTATTCCGGCTTTCTCTATGTGATGGCGCAAGGTAATGAAACTAAACTTAAAACCGCCCACAAAGCGCTTCTCTACACGGCTATAGGCACGGCAGTGCTTCTTGGTTCATGGGTCTTGGCGAATGTAATTTGTAAGACCATCGGCCAAATAGGTGGCCCTATCTGTCCAACATAAAATAGTATGCCCCCAACCAATTTTGGCCAATTTATAAATATATTTCTCGACTTAATTCAAACAGTTATACCTGTTGTGGCAGGTCTTGCTCTCCTGATTTTCTTTTGGGGGTTATTCAAGTTTATCTTTCGTGTCGGTAGTGGAGATGAAAAGGCAGTCGGAGAAGGTAAGAACCTGATGATTTGGGGACTCATTGCTCTATTTATTATGGTTTCTGTTTGGGGGATTCTCCGCTTTGTTTATACGGATATAGGCTTTACTAAGTTCGGTCTTCCATTATTACCACAATAAGTTATAATTTTATTATATGAATAAATTAATAAAAATCTTGTCAGTTGCTCTGGTTTTGTTTCCAGTAATTGTTTCTGCCCAGTTGGTCGGTATTAAGACGTTGTTTTATAGTTTTGGACAGTTGGTAGACGGTCTTATTCTCATAGTTGTTGGCATTGCTCTTCTAGCTTTCTTCTGGGGATTGGTCAAATTCATTTTCGCTCAAGGTAGCGAGGCAAGTAAGTTGGAAGCCAAAAAAATAATGGGTTGGGGACTTGTCGCTCTCTTCGTGATGATTTCTGTCTGGGGTCTGGTTCGTTTCATGCAGAGGGAACTATTGCCCGGTGCTGATTACAGTAACCCTCGAATTCCTAGCTTTAAACCATGACCTTAGATTAAGTGCAGGGGGATAACTATATTGCCTTATATACATTTTGTCGTATTATATAGAGATACCGTTAGGTATGATAAAAGTTAAGAAGTTTATAAGTTAAATAAGTTAAAGAATGAAAAAAGTTATTCTTGCCGCTCTGGCACTTGCTCCGGCGTTGGTCTTTGCCCAAACGCTCGGCAACGTAGAAACATTATTACGTTCAATCGGTAGATTGATAGACATTGCTCTGCCTATTGTCGTTGCCATCGCACTTCTCGGTTTCTTCTGGGGTCTTGTTAAATTTATCTTCGCTCAAGGCGACGAGACAGCCAAGGCAGACGCTAAGAAAATCATGCTCTGGGGTCTAATTGCTCTCTTCGTGATGGTTGCAGTCTGGGGTTTGATTCGCTTCATCGGTAATGCTTTCGGTATTCAACAGGGCGACACCATTATCGTCCCAAGGGTTCCCGGTCTCTAGGATTTAGAGAGATAGAGAGATAGATAGATGGATATTTCTGCTTTCCTTAAGGCTATCAGTCAGTTCATACTGAATCCTTTGATTCTTTTGGCCTTTGCCATTGCTCTACTGGTTTTCTTCTGGGGTATCTTTCAATTCATCAGTTCGCAAACTACCGATACTAATCGCGAAGAAGGCAAAAGAAAGATTTTCTACGGTCTCTTCGGCATGTTCATCATGATTTCCGCTTACGGTCTGATTCGCCTGATTCTCGGCACATTCGGTATCACTCTTTCCAGTTATCCGTTTATTTAATTGAAAAAGGGCGTCACGTTTGACGTGACGCCCTTAGCGTTTACCACGCGCATCCTTCTATCGTGACACACCTGGCTACCCTAATCTTGAGAGTTACCTCCGTTGCTGGAGGTACAACCTCGAAGACCTGGATACGATTACCATGCGCATCGCGATATCCATTATCCGTCCGCCAGCCAGCGGGGATAGTCTCAACCATGTCCCACCGCCAGCCAATTGGCACGCTGATCCGAGCCGGCTGTCCGGGCCGCGCCACCACCGTGAAGGTGGTGGCGGCGATGAGGTCTGCTCCCTCTTTCGTCGCTTCCAGCTGCTTTCGGTATTCTTCGGCTGTTTTCTGGTCGATGAGTTGCAACGACTGACCTTCCGGACCTGTCTTGGCGCCTTTCGGCATCTTGACGATCAGGTTGTTACTGTCGCGGTAATACATGACCTGTGGCTCTCCGGAGAATGGATTAAACGAGCTACCTGCATATGGTGAGGACACCACATACATAATTACAAACCAGACCAACATACCGCTCGCGACCATTGGAACCCAACGTTTGTGGTCGCGTTTGATCATGGACCAAAACGTGCCATGAACAATGAGCATGATAAACGTCGCAAATACAACGCTAACGATCTTGGCGAAGTACTCGCTCGTCCCATAGCCTTCGAGTATCTTGTGACTGCTTGAGTAAATCCAGAGGAAGGTCAGGACATCAGCCAGAATCAGACTGACCCAAATGCCTATCCCCACGCCGGCGACGACAAGAACGATACCGCCTACTTTTCGCACGCTATTCCTGTCCATGTTTACCTCACCTCTTTTCTAAGTACAAGGAACTTTCTATTCTGCATTATATCAAAAAACTCTCTATGTGTCAATTTTGTTATAAAAAAGGCGCCCGCGACCTTTCGGTCGGGGCGCCTTGCGTGTTACCACCGATAGAGACTCACCATCACGGACACCTCATTTTCAGTTTCTTCCGCCATTATTCGGAGACGGAAAGAGAGTGCGTTCGGAACAACCTTTCTTATGTCGGTTGGTTGTCCGACCGGAAACGTAACCGTTACGTCGCCGGTAGTGGTGGTTGCCGCCATTTCATAGCCAACCGATGCCATGCGCCGTTCAACAACGAAGTGGCATCCTGCCGGACGGGTGACCGTCTTACCCCACTCCCGAGTCACGACGTAGACGAAGTTGTAGGGACAAGGGTAGTCACCAGTAGTGGCGGCGGTGTCAATCAGTCGCTGTCTTTCAGCCGCCGCTACCGCCTTCTTTGCTTCCTGTTGCCAGTTGTAGGCCACTACCAGAAGCACGATAGCAATCGGCCACAGGAGCCACTTACTTTTCATTCCACTACCGGCTACTGGTGTCGGAATGGTAGTGCCTGTTTGTGTGGGTTTGATTGGCTTCGTGCGCTTAGGAACCAAAGTGCTCCAGTGTCTGTATGCCACGTAGCCGAAGAGCAATGTGCCCAAGAGTCCGATGGCGGCGACAATGATGATCGTCATTACCTTTTGTCCTTTCCCATTTCCTTGCCGAGCGCGAGAACGCTTGCGATGACACTTGCGTCACCCGCCGGCACGATAATGGTGTTGGCTTTCGGCAAGACTTGTTCCGCGACATCGAGGGTGGCGATGAATCGGGCGTTTTCATCTTTCATTACCGTTGCCATTGCGCCAATTCGAGCGGCTTCGCCTTCGCCCTTTCTCTGTTCGGAGAATGCGTCTGCGTCAGCCCGTACCCGCACCGCTTCCGCTTGTGCCTCGGCATCTCGAATCGTTTCTTGTTTCCTGCTTACCGAAGCCGCGGCGTCTGCTCTGGCCTCATTCACCCGTCGCCCAGGATGAATGCTCTTGATGTAAGCATCGCGGATATGGATACCCCACGGCTTATCGGTTACTCCGGTATTCGGATCAGGTTTTTCCCCAACCAAGATTTCCAATCTTTCCTTGATGAGAAGACTGAAGAGAGGAATCATCTCTCGGGCATGGCCCAGAGTAACGGGTCCGAGAAGTTCCTGAAGCGTTCTGGCGACCATGTCTTCCGCACGCTTCTTGACCTCCTCTTCTCTATCGCGCCCGCTTTCCGGCGTAACGTTCCGGATGAAGTCTTCGACAGATATTCGGTTGGAACTTTCCAAATACCATTCGACGACAACCGCGATTTCACTCGTGAGCGGGGCGTGAAGAGAGTCTTCCTCCAAACCTTTTCTTGTGGCCAAATCGAGTGCTTGGAAGTGAATCTGTTCCCATTCTGCGAGCGGGTTATCTCCTTGGACGAATAAGAAGTAAGGTTTCTTCTTATAGAAGATAGCCTCTTCCTTACCGCTCTGGAGAACTCGGAATGGAGGTTTCTTTCCTTCCTCAGGGATGTCGTTTGTCCGGTCAATGTTCTCGGGTTCGGCCGGAAGCTCATGCTGGTGAGTTTGGGTCGAGTAGCGCTCGACTGACTCAATGAAAGGGATGATGAAGTTGAGACCGGGTTCAAGAACCTGTCTAAACTTCTTGAATCGAAACACAACTGCGATGGAACCGGTCTCAACTAAAACAGCCGAGATAACCAAGAGAAGAACAGCCCAAACAAAAATAAACCCCATTACGATTTGGAAAATGGTCATAGCTACTCCCCGCGCCACATGGGCGCAAAATGTGCTGTCTTTTGCAACTATACAACAAGTATTTATAAAACGCAAGGACGGTCGAAAGTTATCTTTCAGTGCTATAATGTATAAACTTACAAATTTATTTAAACTACATGAATACAGAGGTCATATTTTTTATCGGCAGGATTTTGCTCGGAGGTTTCCTCCTCTACAGCGCCTACAGTCACTTCTCTAACATCAAAGATTTGACCGCCTACACCGAAATGAAAAAGGTGCCGATGCCCAAAGTGGCAGTCATTGTCTCTGGTCTCTTACTGCTCTTTGGTGGCTACACTATTATCACTGGCACGCGTGTAGTAGTCGGTATTGCCGCACTAACCCTCTTCTTTATTCCCGTTACTTTTACTATGCACGCTTTTTGGAAAGAAGAAGGACAGGTTCGTTCAATGGACCAAGTTCAGTTTATGAAAAATCTAGCTTTGCTCGGCGCCATTCTGATGCTTCTGGCCATTCCTGTTCCTTGGCCGACGTTGTTTTAAGCGCTAAACGGTACGCCCGCGTGCACGCGCACCTTCCTAATAATTTCTATAATCTCATCGTGGTTGTCAATAATGTGAAAGAGATTAAGCTCTTCAGGCATAATGGTGTCGCGGTTGAGCATCTCTTTCTCCATGAACTCCTTGAGTTTATTCCAATATTCAGAGCCGACACAAATTAAAGGAACGTGGGTTATTTTTTTGGTCTGGATGAGAGTCAGGATTTCAAAAAATTCGTCAAGAGTGCCAAATCCGCCGGGATAGAAAATAAAAGCTTCAGCGGAGAAAGACAAACAGACTTTGCGCACAAAAAAGTAGTAAGAAGAAAATTCTTTGGTGACATATTTGTTTGTGATTTGTCCGTCCGGGAGTTTGATTAAGAGCCCGAGTGAATCGCCGCCCGCCTCATAGGCGCCCCGATTGGCCGCTTCCATAATCCCGGGACCGCCGCCGGAGAGGACGGAATAACCGAGCTCTTTGACCACTCGCGAAGCAAGCTTCCGAGCGCTGGTGTAATGGGGATTATCTTCCTTAAATTGATTGGCGCCGAAGAAGGTAACTGATTTCGGATAATTTTCTAGAAACTCAAATCCTTCCGTAAATTCCCTTGAAATTTCCGAAACTCGCTGGGAAGCCACTTTATGCATCTCCTCCCGGCTTAGAGTCAGAATATCTCCGGTTGATTCTTTCATAGCGCTATCATATCATATAGGTTATAGGTATTAAGCATATAAAGTATTTAGAAAAATATGAAAAATTTAAACAAAAATCAATGGATTGCCGTGTCTTTGAGTCTGGCTTTCTTGGGGTATATCTTGTTTGCCGGTCCCTTGCTGAATCTTTTTAATCTTTCTACCGGAGATTTGGGCGTTCAAGCTCCAAAAACGGGTCTGGTGGTGGAAGAGGTGGTGGTAGGAACTGGTCCTTTGGCCGAGTTGGGTGATACTCTCTCTGTGCACTACGTTGGCACTCTTTCGGACGGTAAAGTTTTTGACAGCTCTCTTGATAGGAACACTCCGTTTGATTTCACTTTGGGTGTTGGACAGGTTATCCGTGGTTGGGATGAAGGACTTCTCGGTATGCGAGTCGGTGGCAAACGTCAACTTACCATTCCTCCCGAATACGCTTATGGTGAAGAAGGGATAGGTGCTATTCCTCCCAACTCTACTCTTATCTTTGAAGTGGAACTCTTGGATGACCAGAAACCTTCATCACGCTAATCTTCTGCTTGGTACTACGGAAGAAGCGGAGTCTTATCTCTGCTCATTCTGTGAAAGTCTTGGCATCAAGCTCGCGAATAATCCGGACTTTTTTGCTTTCCGAATACCTACTTTTGGCATTGACGAAGCACGCGAGTTGAGTCTCCTATCCGCACGCAAAGCTCTGACTGGTAAAAAAATCTTTCTCATTGCTTCGGCGCGTCTGACGCTTGAGGCGCAAAACGCTCTTCTCAAAACATTTGAAGACCCGTTTCCAGACACTTTCTTCTTTCTGGCGGTCCGAGAAGAAGCATTAGTGATACCCACTTTACGTTCTCGCATGCAGACGATTCGTGTCGGACACGGAGACGTCGCCTCCATGTCCATGGAGGCAGAAGAATTTCTCTCACTTTCTCCCAAAGACCGTCTTTTATTTGCCAGAAAATTTATTGACGAAGAAAAAAGTTTACCGGTTTTTCTTGATAGTCTCTTATTACTATTAAGAAGACAAAAACAGACGAGCCAGTCTGTAGAGAATGTTTATAATGTCAGACGTTTTGCCAATGACCCCGCCGTCTCTTCGCGTCTGATTATTGAGCATTTGTCCTTGGTGTTATAATTGCTCCATGGCGTACGATTTTACCGGCTTTAAACAAGCGAGCGAGTCAACCCTCAATTGGTTCAAGAAAGAATGCGCTGGTATTCGCACCGGTTTAGCGACATCCAGTATTCTGGATGGTGTTTCGGTTGAAGTTTACGGTTCAAAAATGCCTATCAATCAAGTGGCGTCTATCATCGCGTCTGGGCCGAAGTCCTTGCTAATCACCCCGTGGGACCAAAGCGTGGCGTCAGATATTGACCGGGCCATTAGAGAATCTAATCTCGGCCTCTCGGTCACGCTTGACGGTCAAGGGGTAAGGGTTTCTTTCCCAGAATTGACAAGTGAGCGCAGGGCGATACTGACGAAGATGGTTAAAGAAAAATTTGAAGAGGCGCGTATCAGAGTGCGCACCGAACGTGAGAAAAATCTTGCGAACATTGACCGCGGGGAAAAAGAGGGGAATCTAAGTAAAGATGATAAGTTTCGGCTCAAAAATGAGTTGCAAAAACTGGTAGAAGATGCCAATCATATATTAGAAGAATTGGTTCTGAAGAAAGAAAAAGAGATTTTAGAATAATCCAAAACATGTCAGTCATCATCTTTATAATAATTTTGAGTGTGTTGGTTGTCGTCCATGAATTGGGGCATTTTCTGGTCGCTAAAAAGTTTGATATCCGAGTAGATGAATTTGGTCTCGGCTTTCCGCCTCGCGCCAAGAAACTTTTTACTTGGAAAAACACTCCTTTCACTCTCAATTGGTTGCCGTTTGGCGGTTTCGTAAAAATCTTTGGAGAGAGTCCCGTAATAGAGAATTCCCCGAGGCAAGACCTAGGGGAACCCCTAGGTCTTGCCTCGGGAGAAAGTTTCCAGCATAAAAACCGGGGTATTCAAGCGGCCGTATTGGTAGCAGGAGTAATTGGAAATTTTATCTTCGCGTGGTTCTTAATCTCACTTGGATTTATGGTTGGTTTGCCGGCGCCTGCCAACATCTCGTTGCCGATTCAAAATTCCCGCACGGTCATTACTACTGTCTTACCCGATTTTCCAGCAGCTCTTGCCGGTCTAAAGTCCGGGGACACGGTTATATCGCTTTCAAGAGGCGCGGTTAGTTCCGAACTTACGCCGGAAGCTCTATCTCTTTTTATCGCTCGTTCTGTAGAGCCTATTACTTTTACCGTAGAAAGGGGTAAAGAAATTTTCACAAAAATTGTGGTGCCGGAAGAGGGGATTATCTCGGATAGGCCGGCTGTTGGTATTTCTATGGATACCATAGGAATAGTTAAACTCACACCTCATAAAGCCATTTGGTATGGGCTTAAAACAACTTCCGAAATTACTTTATTGACCGCTCAAGCCATTGGAACATTTATTTTTCAAGCTCTCGGCGGTAGAGCTGACCTCTCTGGCCTCTCGGGACCGATAGG
>ERZ1292629.2832-Hain-H43-01um-R1-2832-length-14083-cov-4_pt1 | contig 14083 bp, 10 predicted proteins | sample MGYA00564399_ERZ1292629 | MGnify/ENA primary metagenome ERZ1292629 (study PRJEB36523, sample SAMEA6512636) | groundwater metagenome | collected 2019-01-08 | study: AquaDiva: Metagenomics assemblies of 32 groundwater samples
CCAATTGTCACTTTCGCCCGGCTTGAAGGTCTTGCCCGGCGTCCTGCCCGATCCGGTCTTGAGGTCGAAGCCGATCGGGTCGGCGCCGCCCTCGATGCCGACGCCGAAGGAGGAAAGCGCCCAGCTGGTCATGACATAATGGCCGATCGAAAAGACCAGATCCATCTTCTGCCGCGTGTCATAATGGGCGCCCAGCCCGTCCCAGGTAGCGTCGCTGATCTTGCCATCCTCGATCAGTTCGTCGACCGAGCGCAGCACCAGCGCATCTTCCTCTGCCCAGTCGCCGCCTTCGGGGAAATCGCGGATCGCGCCGATTTCCTCCAGCGTGATGCCGGCGTTGAGCGCATAGCCGACATGATTATGCCACTCATAGGCCGAGTTCACCCGCCAGGCGACGCGCAGGATCAGCAGTTCGAGCGCGCGCGTCGACAGGCTGTTCGCCATCAGCAGATGCTTGCCCCAGATATTATAGACCTTCCCCAGCGGCGGATGGTTGGCCATCACCATCATGACATTGGTCTTGGACCCCTCCTCCCAGGCATTGGGTTCGCCCCAGAAGGCGAAAACCTCGCGCGCGTCGTCGGTCCACTGGTCGCGCGGCAGATGGGAAATTCGGGGGGTAATGTCGGTCATGATGCGTCCTTGATGGAGAATCTCAAAGTCCCTCGACCAGCAGCACGCGATAGGGCGCTGCCTTCATCCGATAGGGCAAGGCCGCCTGATATTCAGGGCTGTCATACCAGGCGCGGGCCTTGGCGGCGTCGGGAAATTCCAGGATGATCGCGCCGTCCGCACCCTCGCCCTCCAGCAATTGCTGCGCACCATAAACGGCGAGCGGACGGATGCCGTAATGGGCAACGAAGGTCGCCGCATTGGCGCGGTTCATCGCGCTATAGGCGTCCATCGCGTCCTGATCGGCGATCGGGCCTTCGCGGGTGACGATCATATAGGCGGGCATCGGCAGCGCTCCTCGCGTCAGTGGATGGCGGCGGGCATGGTGCTGCGGTCCCAGCCGCCGGCCGCGGCGAAATCTTTGCGGCAACTGCGGCTGGCGAACCAGGCGAGGATGGTGCTGGGAATGCCGACCAGCAGCGCCCAGCGCATCGCCATGCCGAGCGAATCCTCGCCATAGACCGGGCGCAGCGCATCGCTGAGCGCGCCCACCAGCACCGGTCCGCCACCCAGGCCGACGACCTGGATCGACACCATCAGCACCGCGATCGCAGTGGCGCGCGAGCGCGAGGGCACCAGCCCCGCCACCACCGCCATCAGCGGCGCGGCGGAGAGGCCGCCCAGCAGCATGTTGAGGCCATAGAGCGGGAAGACCCGCTCGCCCGGACCGGTGAGGATCATCCAGCCTATCGCGGTGGCGCAGGCGCCCGACAACATCAGGATCCAGACATACCAGCGCATATCGCGGCGGCCGAGATAGTCGGCCAGCGGTCCGCCCAGCGTATGACCGATGGCTGAGCCGAAAAAGAGCGCGCCGCCCATCTGCAACCCGGCCTGGCTGGCCGGCATGCCATGGGTCCGTTCCATGAAGGCCGGCGCCCAGCTGATGAAGCCCATGGTCAGCAGCGCATTGAGCGACGCGGCGGCAATCAGCGGCGGCAGGGTGCGGATGGCCAGCAATTCGCGCGCGGTCTGCAGAAAGGGCACGGGCCGCGCCTGCTCGGCCGAGGCACCGTCGGCCAGGCCCGATCGGCTGTCGCGCAGGGTGAACCAGACGATCGGCGCCAGGATGAAGCCGGGGATGGAGGCGAAGATCAGCGTCTCCCGCCAGCCATAGGCCTGCACCGCCCAGCCGCCGACGGCAGGACCAAGGAAGGTGCCGAGCGACGCGCCGAGCAGGAAGATGGACAGCGCGGTCGCGCGCTGGCGGATCGGGAAAAGATCGGCGATCCAGGCCTGGGACGGCGGGGTGAAGCCTCCTTCGCCAAGGCCGATGCCGGCCCGGCCGATCAGGAGGATCCAGAAGCTCTTCGCCAGGCCGCAAACGATGACAGCGGCGCTCCACACGGTGGCGGCGATGGCGACGATCTTGCGCTTCGACCAGCCATCGGCCAGCCGCGCCAGCGGAATGATGGCGAGGATATAGACGATCGCGATGATCATGTCCTTGGCCATGCCGATCGCGGCGTCGGACAGGCCCAGTTCGTGGCGGATCGGCTCCACCATCACCACCATCAGATAGCGTTCGCCCTGGACCGAAGCCGACACCAGCACCATCAGCAGCAGGAAATAGGCGCGATAGGCCATGGAGGGCAGCGCTTCGGGCGGCGTGACGGCGGAAGCCGTGTCGAAATGCGGGTCGCTGTCTGCCATGCGCTTGTCCTCACCTGTTGCGGCGCGGTCGTGGCGCGCGACGATCATGCGGCTGGAGCCGTCTTGTCCGGACAGGATTTGAAACCGGTTCGACGCGGGAGGCAATGCGGGCGGGAAAGGATCGCTTGCGCGATGGCCCCTCCCCGCCGGGCCAGATAGGATCAGGCGTCCTCGTCGCTCATCCAGTGGACGAAGCGCTGCAGCGGCAGCATGCCGTCATGGGCGCCGCCCATCACATGCTTGGCCGCGCCGCCGAGCCGCACGACGCGTTGCGCCCCGGCGCTGGCGAGGCGGTCGCGCAGTGCCAGTTTGCGCTCGGGCGGATAGATGCCGATCGTCTGGGTCGCGACATTCACATGGCGGACCGCCGCATCGAGCGACGCGACATGGACGACATTGGCGGTCTTGTTGCTCGGATGGAAATCGACCGGCTCGTCGGTCAGGATGACCAGGCCCCGGCCATCGGGCTTGCCCCAGACTTTGGTATCGTCGCCCATCAGCGGCAGCATCTCGATCTCGTCGCGCACCTCGACCGGCAGCGGATGCGCGACCGCGGACGCCGTTTCGCGATCGAGGCCAAGCTTCTCCTGCAGCTTCGCGCAGAAGGCCTCCACCCCGGCCCGGTCGCCCTCGACGAAGATGAAGCGGCTGGCGAGGCAGGCTTCCTGATTCATCGTCGCGACGTCGGTGGCGGCGGCATCGGCGACATCCTCGATGACGGCGGGATCGAACCCTTCCGGCCCGATCATCGAGATCGACGTCTTGGGATCGAACGACACCATCTGGATGCCGGGGCCGAGATATTTAATGACATTCTTGATTGCGTCGCCGCCGCCCCAGGCGACGATCTTGTCGAAATATTGCGGGCGATAGAGCGTCCCTTCGATCCGTTCGTCGCCGCCGCGCCAATAGACCGCCGACATCGACCGGACGACCGGATGATCGGGATCGACATCGGCCATGGTGCGCAGCATCGCGACACAGGTGAACGGGTCGCTCGACGGCATCTTGAAGACGTTGACCGCCTTCACCAGCGCGCCCTGCGCGATCGAGGAGATGCAGCCGGTGGGCGAATTGCCGGCCAGCATATGCACCATGCGCGGCGGAAAGGCGCGCAGTGCGCCCCGATTGCCGTGCATGTCGGTGCGCTCCACCCAGCGGTCGAGCGCGGCGGGGTTGAGGAAGCTCGATTCGATACTGCAACGCAGCCCCTCGGGCGTCAGGAAATGCTTGGCCCGGCGGAACAGATTTTCCACCACCCGGCGCGGCAGCGGATTGACCTTGACCGTATGTTCCAGCGCCGCCTGCAAATAGGGATTGGTCTCGAAATCCATCCGCTGCCCGGCCTCGACCAGGAAATCGATGATCTCGCTGACCGGCACGTCGAGCAGTGGCGGCAGTTCGGATCGCGGCGCAACCAGCGCATTGAGGTCGATCTTCGGCGTCGCGAAATCGACGCCCAGGTCGCGCGAGCGATGGCGCACCGCCCCGCCCTCGACCAGTCTGCCACGCACGAAATGATCGACGCGGATCGGTTCGGCCGCCGTTTCGACCGGCGCTGTCTGTTCAAGCACGCTCATGCCACACCTCGCACATAGGCATCGACGGTGCCCGCGCAGCCGATCTTGTCGTCGCCTTCCAGATCAGCATAGCGGGCAATATTGTCGCGAATGGATGGCCCGCTATTGCCGCAGGCACAGGGGCTGTAGTCGACCGATATCCGGTCGCCGGTGATGACGCCGCCCCAGCGGCCGTCGAGCGACAAGTCGAAGAAGGCGGCCCGCCCCTCGACCTCGCCATCATGGCCGTGATCGATCAGTGCATCGCCATCCTTGTCCAGGATCATCGGCACGATCCAGGGCGGCACATGATAGCGCCCGCCCTCGCGACATTTGGGCATGCCGCTGTTGAGTTCCTGCATCGAATAATTCTGGAAGTGCCGGCCTTCGGGAATGTTGAAGGTCTCATGCACGAACTGCTGATAATCGTCCGGCAGTTGCGCGCGCTTGAGGCCGCCGCCGATATAGATGCAGTTGTCGGGGTTGAAATCCTTGGCGCTATAGCCGCGCTCCCGCACCGCCTTGGCGACATGGTAGAGTGCGTTCCACATGCCCGCGATGTAGAGCTTGTCGGCGCGATGCTCGATCATCGCATCGGCGGCGATATGGACGGCGGCGTCCATCGCCTCCTGCCGGAAACGCGACGTTTCCCCGAACTCGGCAATGTCGCCAGGCAGCGCGCTGCCGTCCGCCATCGCCTTGCGCAGCACGACCATGCGGGTCAGCGACCCGACGGTGATCGGCGGCACCGGATATTGGAACATCGCCTTGTCGGGATCGCCAAAGGCCGCCCGCTGGGCTTCCCCGATAATCTCGTTCTTGGGCACCTTGGCGACCGGGGCCAGGCCCATGATGCGGCGGTCCTGCGCCGGCTGCACGCCCGATCCCCAGGCAAAGACATTGACGGTATCGACCCTCGACCAGTCCATGTCCGCCTGCGACGCGATCAGCATCGCCGACTTGCCGGTGGTGCCGCTGGAGCAGGAGACATAATGGCCGGCCGCCTGCAGCCGGGCGATCCAGTCGTCGACATCGGTGATGCCATCCAGACTGATATCGGTCACGGGATGGGCGGAAATGGTATTGAGCCACTGGGTCAGCTTGTCCCAGCGCTGCTGCATCAGCCAGTTTTCGGGATAGCTCTTGTACGCCGTATGCGGGAACAGCAGCTTCACCGCATCGTCGAGCGAGGTCACCTCGCTGATCCCCGCTTCCCGCGCGCGGTGGCCGAGCAGACGGATGCCGTCCTTCTTTTCTTGGAACCGCTCGTTCAGCGCAGCGATCTGCGCGTCGCGCAATTCGGCATGGGGAATGTTGAATCGATAATCCGAACTGACCAGTCCGGTGAGGCGATCGACCTGCGCGCCCATATCCTGCTCCTTGCCCTTGTGGCTCCGGTGCATTAATAGCACCTAATGCGTTTCATTATGCATGATTTGCAAAAGGCGGCAAGGGCCAAAATGATGCTGGTCATGGACACACCGATTTCAGACCCTCGCCCCGCCGCCGGGCGCCCGACCCGTGAGCAAGCGCAGGCGCGCCAGGCCGAAATGCTCGACGCCGCGCTCGACATGTTCCTCGACAAGGGGTTCGAGCTGACGACGATGGAGGCGGTGGCCGCCGCCGTCGGCATGACCAAGCGCACCATCTATGCCCGCTATCCCGACAAGGCGGCGCTGTTCATGGCCGCGGTCGGCCGGGCGATCGCACGCACCGCCACGCCGCGCGCCGCACTGGAGGCAATCGCCGGCGAGGATCTGGAAACCACGCTGGTCGCGATCGCTCGGCTGCGCATCGCCGACCTGTCGACGCCCGAGGGCGTCCGGCTGCGGCGGATCATCACCACCGAATCCTATCGCTTCCCCGACCTTCTGATGCTGTCCTACAGCCAGGGCGCCCAGCCGGTTCACGACCATCTGGCCGACCTGCTGCGCCGCCATGATAGCGCCGGGGCGATTTGCGTGGACCGGCCGGACATGGCAGCCAGCCTGTTCATGACGATGGTGCTGGGCGGGCCAATCCGGCTGGTGGGATCGCCCCAGCCGATGAGCGCCGCCGAGGTGGATGACTGGGTGCGGGCCGCCGTGCGCCTGTTCCTGAACGGCATAAGGACAAGATCGGACTAGCAACCCCCGGACGGCCCGCAAGAGGCCGCCGGAACCGGATGAGGAGAGGGATATGGGATCGGCCTATTGGGGCGAATTGCGGACGCATTGGCGCCCCCTGCTCGCCGCGACGATGGGACTGGGCTTCGGCATCGGCCTGTCCGCCTACACGATGAGCCTGTTCGCGCCGAAGATGATCGGCGAGTTTGGCTGGGCAAAATCGCAATTCGCGCTGCTCGGCAGTTTCGGCCTGCTGATGCTGATCATGCAGCCGATCACCGGGCGGCTGACCGACCGCTTCGGCGTCCGCGCGGTATCCGCCGTTGGCGTGCTGGCCGGACCACTCGCCTATGTGGGCTTCGCCTTCCAGCCCGGCAGCATCCGCGCCTTCTTCGCCGTCGCCGTGCTGCAGATCATCCTCGGCACGCTCACCACCTCGCCGGTCTATACCCGCATCGTCGCCGAACGGTTCGAGCGGGCACGCGGCCTGGCCTTCTCGATCGTGATGACCGGCCCGCCGCTGGTCGGCGCGGTGATCGCTCCGCTGCTCGGCGGCTTCATCGAAAGCCAGGGCTGGCGCAACGGCTATCTGCTGATGGGCGGCGTCACCCTGGTGTTCGGGCTGATCGCGGTGCTGCTGACGCCCGCCCATATCGGCGTGCATCCCCATGAGGAGGCCGAGGAAGCAGGGACGCCCGCGCCCGTCGGCAGCCGCGTCATCTTCCGCAATCCCGCCTTCTGGGTGCTGATCGTCGGCATGGTGCTGGTCAATTTCCCGCAGGGCCTCGCCTCCGCCCAGATGAAGCTGGTGCTGATGGACAGCGGCGCCGCGTCGCAGACCGCGACCTGGCTGATTTCCATCTATGCGATCGGCGTGCTGCTCGGTCGCTTCGCCTGCGGCCTGTCGCTCGACCGGATGCCGCCGCACCATGTCGCCGCGCTGGCGCTGGCGATGCCGGCGATCGGCATGGCGCTGATGGCTTCGCCGCTGGATGCGACCATCGTCCTCGCCCTCTCGGTCGCGATGATGGGGCTGGCACAGGGGGCGGAGGGCGACATCGCCGCCTATCTCGTCTCGCGCCGCTTTGGCCTGGGCGTGTTCAGCCTGGTCATGGGTTTTGTCGGCGCGGCGATCGCGGGCGGCGCTGCGCTGGGTTCGCTGACGCTCAGCCTGACCTTGAGCATCTGGGGCAGCTATGCGCCGTTCCTGGCGCTCAGCGCCTGCGTCACTTTAGCCGGCGCCGCCCTGTTCCTGACCCTGGGGCGCCGTCCCCCCACTATGGAGCCCGTTTACGCATGAGCGACACCCAACGCACCGCGATCGTCACCGGCGCCAGCGCCGGCGTCGGCAAGGAAGCCGCCCGCGCCCTGCTGCAACAGGGCTGGCGGGTGATCGGCATCGGCCGCGACGCCGCCCGCTGCGCCGCGGCGGAGGCCGACCTCAGGGCCGATGCCGGCGCCGATTTCACGATGCTGCGCGCCGATCTTTCCTCCATGGCCGATACCGCACGGGTCGCGCGGGAGGTCGCGACGCTTGCGCCGGAGATCGATGCGCTGCTCAACAATGCCGGCGGCGTGGTGGCGGAGCGGACGATCACGCCCGAAGGGTTCGAGGCGACCTTTGCCTCCAACCATCTCGCCCCCTTCCTGCTGACGCAGAAATTGCTGCCCAATCTGCGCGCCGCCGCTGCAAAGCGAGGGCCGGGCGCAGTGCGCGTCATCGCCGTGTCCTCGACCGGGCATGAACAAAGCCAGGGCATCCAGTGGGATGACCTGAGCTTCGCCAATAATTTCGTCGGTGGCGCGGCCTATTGCCATGCCAAGCTCGCCAATATCCTCTTCACCCGCGAACTGGCCCGCCGCGTCGCCGATGACGGCATCGTCGCCCACGCCATGCATCCCGGCGTCGTCGCCAGCAATTTCGCCAGCCACTGCGACGCGCCGATGCAGGCCTATATGGAATCGATCCTCGACCGATCGGTCACGCCGGCGCAGGCCGCCGACACATTGGTCTGGCTCGCCAGCGCGGAGGAACCGGGACGCAGCAGCGGCGGCTATTTCCATCAGCGCGCGGAACTCACCCCATCGGTGGCCGCGCAGGATGATGCGCAGGCGCTGAAACTGTGGCAGCTGAGCGAAGCGAAGGTGGCGGGTTTCTAGAGCATCCTCCGATTAGGTTGAATCGGAGGATGCTCTAATTTCCTTTTGTTTGCCGCATTCTGCGAGTCGTCGGCTATTCCAGCCGACTTCAGAATGCTCTAGCCCCGCCCCTCGGCCACGATGCGAAACTCGTCGAAGATATCGGCCGGGATGGCATAGCCGGCGCCATCGTCGCGGATCCTGTCGATATGGGCGGCGACATCCTCAGCGGTCGGCGGCGCATCCAGCCCATGATCCCATCCCCTGGTCGCGCCGACGAACACCCGTGCGATCCGGCCGCCGAGCGCGGAATAGATGCTGTGGGTCGAGGTGCAGCGATCATGCGCCAACCAGGCGACGAGGCCGGCGGTGAAGCGTGGATCGAAGCTGGGGCCGAGCGCCCGGCCCCAGGGATTATGGCCCAGCGTCCCCTCGCTCATGCCCGCCGACATGCGGCTGGCGGCATTGGGCATTACCGCGTTGCAAAGGATGCCGTGCGGCCGCCCCTCCTCCGCCAGATTGTGCATCAGCCCCATGACGCCGCCCTTCGCCGCGCCATAGGCGGACAGCTGGCCCATCCCCAGCATGCCGCCGCCCGATGTGGTGAGCACCAGCCGACCCCCGCCCTGCGCCCGCATATGCGGCCAGGCGGCGCGCGCGACATTGAAGGAACCGCGCACATGGACGGCGAGCAGCGCATCGAGATCGGCCGCCGTCAGCTCCTCGACCGGCGCAAAGCGCATATTGCCGGCATTGGCGATCACGGCGTCGATCCGGCCGAAGCTGGCGATGGCGAGGTCGATCATCGCCTGCGCGCCGTCGGGCGACGACACATCATCGCTATTGCCGATCGCGATGCCGCCCGCCGCGACGATTTCCGCCACGACGGCGTCGGCCATGGTCGAGGATGCCCCCTCCCCCGTCACCGATCCGCCCAGATCATTGACGATGACCGCGCCGCCGCGCGCAGCGATGTCCAGCGCATAGGCGCGGCCAAGGCCCCCACCCGCCCCGGTGATGAGAATGGTGCGGCCGGTAAAATCGATCCTGTCCATGCTCACCCCAGTTGCGCGATGATCTGCGGCAGGTCGGCGGTGGTGCGGATGCCCGGCGGCGCTTCGCACACCGCCGCTATGGCATTCACCGCGCGATGGGCGGTCAGGCCCGGCGTGAAGGCGGCATAATCTTCCGGCGCGACCGGGAAGCTGATATGAACGTCGAGCGGCGTGTCGCCCTCAACCCGGATGCGCCAGCCGGACTCGCGTAATTCCCAGGCGGGGCGGTCGATGTCGCGGGTGCAATACCAGTTGGCGCGGAAGCGCAGCACGGCCTTGTCGCCCTGCATCCCCGATATGGTGATGCGCTGGGCGCCGACCGTGCTGGCGGCGATCGTGCCGGCCGCAATCGTCACATCGCGGGTCGCCGCCGCCATTTCGCCGAATGCCTCCCACCGGTCTACCGCGATGCCGGCAGCGTCGGCCAACTGGGCGAGCGAGCCGGCAAAATCATGCTTCACATAATCGACCTTGCGCTGGTCGAACGCGGTCGGCGCAACGCCATAGCCCATGATGTTGAACAGCAGGTCGGGTGAATCCCGGCTTTCCATGTCGGCAAACTCGTCGATCGTCAGGCAGTCATGCCGGCGCGAGAGCGAGAGCAAGGGAATGGTCAGCGCCTCGGTCACGAAACCGGGGCTGGAGCCGGTGCTGTAGATCGAGCTGTTGCCGGCTTGGCAGGCCGCCTCGATCCGGGCGCGGACATCCGGGTCCATGGAGGCGGGATGATGGAAATCGCCGCGCGTGGTGACGACATTCTTGCCCGATGCCAGCAGCCGGCACAGTTCGTCGATGTCGGTCCCCTGCCGCATATAGAGAACGCAATCGGCCGGCGTCGCGACCAGCGCGTCGACATCGCTGGTGGCGGTGATGCCCTGCGGCGCGGTGCCGGCGAGCGTGCCGGCATCCTGCCCCGCCTTGGCCGGTGAACTGACCCACAGGCCGGCCAGATCCAGCCCCGGATGCTCGATCACCGCGCGCAGGGCACGGCCGCCGATATTGCCGGTGGCCCACTGGATCACCCGATAGTGCTTGCCCATCGCCATCCTCTCCCTTGCCGTGCCGATCAGAATTTGACGCCGGCCTGGACGCCCCAGGTCGCGGGCGCACTCCAGACATTGCCGATGCCGAAATTATTGCTGAGCACCTGGGTGCGGTAGCGGCTGTCGGTGACATTGTCGCCGAAGACGGCCAGCGAGAAACGGTCGCTGGCGTCGGTCCATTCCGCGCGCAGCGCCAGCACCTCATAGCCCTTCTGCGCGAACTGGGTGCCGGACGGGCCGAAATAGAATTTCGAGGTGTAATAGAGATTGCCCGACAGGGCGAGCGACCCGCCCGCCAGATCGAGCGTGTAGCGCGCCCCGACATTGCCGGTGAAGTCGGGCGTGCGCTGCATATGCACGTCGTTGAGCTGGGTCGGCACGACGACGAAGCTGATGCCCTGCGCCGCGCAACTGGCGAGCGTGCAGCGCGTGTAGATCGGCGCATCCTCGAAATTGGTGTAGCGCGCATGGGTATAGGCGGCGCCGACATTGAACTGGAACCGGTCGGTCAGCCGATAGGATAGCTGGCCTTCCAGACCATAGATTTCCGACGAGGCGGCGTTGATGATCTGGGCCGAGGGTGGGTTGCCGCGATAGAGCGACACCTGCAGATTCTTGTAATCATAATAATAGGCCGACAGATCGACCGACAGGCGGCGATCATCATATTTGAAGCCGACTTCATAGGCGTCGATATCCTCCGGCGCGACCTTGTTGCCGGTATTGCCGCCGACGTCGAGAATGCCCGACTTATAGCCCTTGCTATAGGAGGCGTAGATGCTCGATTCCTCGCTGGGCTTGTAGCGCAGCACCGCGCGCGGCGTGAACTTGTTGCCCTTGAGGTCGGGCACATAGGTGCGCACGCCGGAGAAGGGGATGATATAATAGGCGTCGCCGATCCTGTCGTGGCTGTAGCGCCCACCCACCGTCAGGAACAGGTCGGGCGTGAAAGCATAGGTGAGGTCGGCAAAGGCCGCATAGGATTTGCTGTTGGTGCCCGAACCGCCCAGCGCAATGCTGGCGAGCGGATCGCCGGTGGTCGGCGTGCCGACCCGCGTGCCCCATCGGTCCTTGTTGTTGAAGTAGAAGAGGCCGGCGGTCCATTGCAGCGGCCCGCCCGGCTTCGAGGTCAGCAGCAATTCCTGCGAGACGGTCTGGCTGCGCACCGGAATGTGCAGCAGGAAGATGTTCGCCGCCGTGCTGTCCAGATCCTCGACGATCAGCGAATTTTCGTCGCGATACTGAGTGTAGGAGGTGAGGTCGGCAAAGCCCAGGTCCGCCTTCAGCGTGGCCTGGATCACGTCATTGTTCGACAGGAATTCGGTCGGGCCGCCGGTCGCCACTTCATCATGTTTGGTCGCGTAGAGGCTGGGCGGCAGGTTGGTGCCCGCGCCGCCAATATCGTCGCCGACATAGATATTGGTGTTGAGCAGGGTCGGATCATCGGTGTCGCTATGGGTATAGCGCAGCAGCAGCGACACGGAATCGCTCAGGTCCGCCTTGATCCCGGTGCGCACCGACCAGTTGCTGTAGCGCCCGTCCCGGTCGCTGCCGGTGGTGATATTGTGGACGAAGCCGTTGCCGCGCCGGAACAGCGCCTCGACATCCATCGCCACATCCTGAACCACGCCGAAGGTGGCATAGCCCTGCACCGCCAGACTGTTGAAGCGGCCATAGCTGACCTTGAACTCGCCCGCGCCGTCGCTGCTGGGATCGGCCGTGGTCAGCAGAATCGCGCCGCCGGTGGTGTTGCGACCGAACAAAGTGCCCTGCGGTCCTTTCAGCACCTGCACGCTTTTCAGGCTCATCAGCTGGAAATCGGCCGCCAGCGGGTTGGGCGAATAGAAGCCGTCGACATAGATGCCGACATTGGCGCCGCCGCCCGAGCTGGCGACCGCCGTGCCGACGCCGCGAATGGTCGGCTGGACGAAGGCGGCCGCGCTGTCGAAGCGCAGCGCCGGGGTGACGGTGGCGATGTCGGTGAGCTGGCTGGCGCCGGCGCTGGTCAGCTGATCCTGGGTGACGGTGGTAATGCTGATCGGCACGTCGCGCGACAATTCGGCACGGCGCTGGGCGGTGACGATGATCAGATCCTGGTCATTCTGGGCCGGCGGCGGCGCCGCCTCCTGCGCTACGGCCAGGTGCGACACGGTGGCCAGCAGCATGGCCGCGCCAATGCCCGACGAACGAATAAGCGTCTTCCGATGGATCATCCCTTGCCTCCCATGATCGGTGCCGGTGGTCCGGCCTTCCCTATGGGCGGCATGATAGTGCGGAGAACGGAGGTCTCGCGCGCAGATAAGCGGCCAGCGCCGGACTCATCGCCTCGGCGTTGCCGCGCGCGGCTCAGGGGCCGAGATATCCGATCGTATCCTGACGCGGATCGGGCGAGTCCGCGCGCCAGCGGACCGATCCGAACGGCCGCTCCAGCCGCCGCCGCACCCGCACTTCGCCCGCCTTGCGGTCGAAGGCGCGCGCGACTTGTTGCGCCAGCTTGTCGGCCTGGGTGAAACGATCGCGCATATGGAGATAATCGCCCCAGGTCGGACATTGATAGCGCTCGGTCCATAGCGCGGGATTGGCGATGTCGCGCGCGATCGACCAGTTGAAGCCGCCATTGCGCATCCGGGTGCGCTGCACCTCCACCATCGCCGCATAGAAATCGCGCGCCTGGTCGGGATCGACATCATAATCGATCTCGATGATGACCGGGCCGGAACGACGTGTGAGCGCCATGCCGACTTCCGGTTCGCCCGCGATGACGAAGGGCTCGACATCCGCCTCGCTGGTTTCGGGCAGCGGCAACAGCCAGCCCACGAGCGGCAATATGGCCAGTGCCAGCCCCGATCCATAGAGGGCGATGTCGACCGACCAATGTTGCGCTACCAGCCCCCAGAGCAGCGCGCCGATCGCGATGCCGCCTGTCAGCGCCGAGGAGAAGAGCGACAAGGCCCGCGCCGTCACCCAGCGCGGCGCCGACAGCTGCACCGCAACATTGAACAGGGCGATGGTCAGGATATTGGCGCCGCCCGCGACCAGCAGTGCCAGGCAGGTGAGCGGCACATGGCGGCTGACCCCGACCAGCGCCAGCGCGAGGCCGCTGACCAGCGCCAGCACGGCGGTCGTCCGCTGCGTTCCGAAGCGGTCGCGACATGGCCCGACCAACAGCGCCCCCAGCACGGCCCCCACCCCGCTGGCGCCCAGCAACAGGCCATAGATGCTGGCATCGCCGCCCAGCAGATCCTTCGCCACCAATGGCGCGAGCGCGGACGCCGACGCGCCGGCCAGTCCGAACAGGAAGGCGCGCAGCAGCACCGTGCGGATCGCCCCGGCATGCAGCGCATAGCGCATGCCCGACACCATCGCCCGGTGGAATTGTTCGGGCGGCAGGCGCGCGGGCACATGGCGCCGCTGCCAGGCGAAGAAGGCGAGGAACAGCGGCAGATAGCAGATGGCGTTGATCGCGAAGGCGGCATGGGCGCCGGCGGCCAGCACGATGATGCCGCCCAGCGCCGGGCCGAAGCTGCGCGCGACATTATAGCTGATCGTGCCCAGCGCGACCGCCGCAGGCAGCAGGCGCGGCCCGACCTGTTCGCTGATCGACGCCTGCCAGGCCGGCGAATAGAGCGCGACGCCCGCACCGATCAGCGAACAGAAGGCGAGCAGCATCCAGGGTGAACTGTGCCCCGTCCAGGCCAGGAAGGTCAGCAGCGCGGCGCAGGCCATGGAGAAAGCGAGGCCGCTCATCGCAATCCGCCGGCGATCGAACATGTCGGCAAAGGCGCCGGCGGGCAATGTCACCAGCATCAGCGGCAGCATCAGCGCGGTCTGGACCAGCGCGACCATGCTGGGCGACG
>ERZ1292629.335-Hain-H43-01um-R1-335-length-49509-cov-7_pt1 | contig 14082 bp, 17 predicted proteins | sample MGYA00564399_ERZ1292629 | MGnify/ENA primary metagenome ERZ1292629 (study PRJEB36523, sample SAMEA6512636) | groundwater metagenome | collected 2019-01-08 | study: AquaDiva: Metagenomics assemblies of 32 groundwater samples
TGTCGTACGACAAATTCCCAACATATAATTTCTTTGCCATTCAATTTTCTTTCTAATCTATTTTCCTTTAATTAATTCCAGACGACCTACTCCCTGTCTTTAACAAAATAAGTATGAAGGATTGTAGGGCGAATGCAAGCGATTTTCATAGAAAAATAACGGACCTCCTGGAGAAACGACAATAGAATCAATCAGTGATAAATAAAGAATGGAAAATTATAAAGAGAATCACAGCTACCCCTAAAAGAATAGATAGTAGAACCGAAGTAGAGCTGTCTTGATATTTCCTTTTAGCAATTACCCCGATGATAAAAGCAATGATGCTGGTGGGGAACGCAATGGCCGAAGTCACATCCCACCAATGATCATCGAAATTTAGAATGTCTAAAACTTTAACGAGAAATACGGAAACGATAACGGCTATCAAGAAAATGACGTGAAGCCCAACTGACCACTTACCTAAGATAGTTTTTGGCATAGATTCTCCTTGACCAAGTTCATTATACTACTTTCCCTTGGCGGAGAGGGTGGGAGTCGAACCCACGAGACCCTTGCGAGTCAACGACGTTTCCAACGTCGCGCCATAGGCCACTAGGCGACCTCTCCTGAAGAAAGTCCGGGGGACTTTCTGAACGGAAATTACCGCTTTCGCCAAAATTGTATCTGGGCGAAAGTGAGGTAATTTAAGACTACTTTACTTCGAACGAAGGCAGAAGCGAGCTTAAGCGACAATTTGCGACGCAGTCATCAAATCGTTCCTTTGTATTTTACCTGATTTTCAGGTTGAATTCATCTAGTCTAATGGCTGGGGATTTAATAGGGGGCAAACTCTTGACAGAGCTGGCCAATGTAGATACCTTGTAATTACTATGAAAACTACCATTGTTAGTATTGGCAACTCTCGAGGGGTGCGAATTCCTAAACCCCTGCTGGAGGAGAGTGGCTTGGGCATAAATGTTGAGCTCAAGGTGAGAAAGGGCGAGATAAAAATCGTTCCCGCTCGATTAGAGTCAAAAACAGCCAGTCTTAACGAGGAATATCTTCTTAGCCTAAGTAGTCTCAAGGATTGGGATACTCCGGAAGAAGACGCCGCATGGGCTCATTTGCAGTAGGCGAAGTGGTGCTCGTCCCCTTCCCGTTCGCCGACTTCTCCGGTTTCAAGAAGCGGCCAGCGTTGGTGATTGGCCGGGCCGAGTTTGATAATTTAATCCTCTGCCAAATTACCTCCCAATCTAAAACCAGTGCCACAGCCATCAAGCTGACCGATCAAGATTTCCAGACGGGCGGGCTAAAAATTGTCAGTTTCGTCCGACCCGATAAACTGATTACGGTTGATCAAGCCGTCGTTCAAGCCAAGGTCGGATTATTGAAAGTGAAAAAAATCGACACGATTAAAACCGCCGTCCGAAAACTGTTTAAGTAGTTTACCTAATGAGCACAAACGAAATTGAAGAGATGTCGCTTCGCTCGCTTCTTCATTAAACAATAAAAAAGATGTCAACAAATGAGATAGAAGAAGTTAAACAGCGTTTAGATTTGGTTGAGCTGGTCGGCCAGTACGTGACGCTCAAAAAAGCTGGCGCTAACTACAAGGCCAGTTGTCCATTTCACCAGGAGAAAACAGCCTCATTAATGGTCAGTCCGGAAAAACAGATTTGGAAGTGCTTCGGTTGCGGCAAGGGTGGCGATCACTACAAGTTTGTGATGGAGGCGGAACACTTGGAGTTCGGCGACGCTCTCCGGTTGCTGGCTCAAAAAACTGGGGTGACTCTTCAAAGCCGAACCCGCTCCGAATACCAGACCCAGGACAGTAAAAGTAATCTTTATCAGATAAACCGAGCCTGCGCCAAGGTTTTTCAGACAATTCTACTTGAACGGGATGCTGGTAAGAGTGCGCTAGAGTATCTGAAAAAACGGGGTATCAAAGTAGAAACAATCAAGCAATTCGCCATTGGCTACGCCCCCAAAGGGTTTGATCTAAAGAGTTTGCTACTTAAGCATGGTTTCACGTCTAGCGACCTGGCTAAGGCCGGTTCCCCAGAACGCTTTTACGACCGGATTATGTTCCCGATTTTCGATGTCTTAAGCAATCCAGTTGGTTTTACCGGCCGGGTGAGTCCGCCAGCTGGCGGCGAGCCAAAATACCTCAATTCGCCCGAAACGCCGATTTTCAATAAAAGTCGAGTCTTGTACGGCCTAAACCTAGCCAAAGCGGCTTTGAAAGAAAAAAACTTTGTTGTATTGGTTGAGGGCCAGATGGATGTTGTAGCGCTCCATCAAGGTAGCGTTACTAACGCCGTCGCCTCCTCCGGCACGGCCATTACCGACGGCCAACTCCAGATATTAAGCAAATATACCCCAAATTTTTTACTGGCCTTCGATAACGACACGGCAGGTAGGGCGACAACCAAAAAAGTGGTCGAGATGCTCCTCAAGCTCGACCTCAATTCCAAAGTCATTGATTTTGGCCAGTATAAAGATGCCGGCGAGCTGTTTGAAAAAGACCCAGATGCTTGGGCGCCGGCGGCCACTCAAGCCAAGGAGGGCATTGAATGGTGGATCGCTGGCGAAATTGCTGCTGCTGGCCAACTAGACTTCATCGAAAACAAAAAGAAAGTTATCAAGGCGATGTTGCCAATTCTGGGGCTAATCACCGACCCGACCCGGCTCGATCACTATGCTCAACGTCTAGCCCTAGCCGTCGGCGTTAAGACCGAGAGTGTGTATGAGTCGATCGGAAAAAGCAGACTAGCAACTAGCAGTCTAGCTTCTAGCCAGCCAGGAGCCAGAAGCCAGTTGCCAGCTGCTTCGTCAGCTTTGCTGACGACCGAAGAGCAGTTCTTGGCTCTGGCGATCGCCAAACCGGCTTTAATAGTTGAACGAAAGAAGGATTATGACGAAATTGTTTGGCAGTCTGTCGAGACCACCACCATTGCCGAAGCTCTAAAAAAATTATATACTGACACCACTTTGGTTAAATCACCGACCCAGTTTCTCTCAAAGGTGAAAAGCACTCTTGGCCCCGATTTAGAGGGGAAGATCGACTCGTGGCAATTTTGGGTTTCTGGCGAGTGGCCGGAGCTCACTGACGAGACCGCAAGGGGCCTGATTGACGAAAAGGTTGGTCGTCTAGCAACCAAGAACTACGATTTAAAGAAAGAGAACTTGGCTCGAGCCATCAAGAAAGCGCAAATGGCCGGTGACATTAGCGAGGTTAAGAGACTAATGGCGACCTTGAGCGAACTAACGAAGGAAGGGAAGTGATGATGAATTTTCAATTTTCAATTTTCAATTTTCAAGAAATTTTCAATAACTTAATTTTCAATGAAAATTGGGGCATTGATCATTCATTGAAAACTGGAAATTGTGAATTGTTAATTGCGACCGAAGGGAGTTGCCGATGACTAAAGCCGTTCCCAAAAAGATTAAACAAGATTCTGGATTAACCTTCCCAGAAGAATTGATGTATTTGATCCGTAAGGGTCGAATTCACGGTTTTGTCACCCACAAAGAAATTTTACAGGCCTATAGCGAACCAGAAAACGACCTGGAAATGATTGATGCTTTCTTGCGTTATATCGGGCAGATTGGTGTCGAAATTCGCGACGCCAAGCCTTTACTAGATATCCCGGGTGTTGACGACGGCAAGAAGAAGCCGGCCAAAGACGACGAGCTGTCCGGCATTTCTGAAGATTCTGTTCGAATGTATCTGCGTGAAATTGGCCAATATCCGCTTTTGACTGGTGATGAAGAAGTTCGTTTTGCCAAAAGAATTGAGCGCGGTGATAAGTCGGCCAAACGGCGTTTGGCCGAAGCCAACCTTCGTCTCGTCGTCTCGATTGCTAAAAAATATATCGGCCGAGGCTTGTCGTTACTGGATTTAATTCAAGAGGGCAACCTGGGTTTACAGCGAGCGGTCGAGAAATTTGATTACCACCGCGGTTTTAAATTCTCCACCTACGCTACCTGGTGGATTCGTCAAGCCATTACTCGAGCGATCGCCGATCAAGCCCGAACGATTCGGATTCCGGTACATATGGTCGAGACAATCAACCGTTTTATGCGAGCTCAACGGGAACTGCAACAAGAACTCGGCCGCGAACCGAATAACGAAGAGCTGGCCAAAAAACTCGGTGTCGAAATGGACAAGCTCGAGCACATTCAACGTATTTCCCAGGAGACGGTGTCGTTGGAAAGCCCGGTTGGCGACGAAGGCGAGTCGACTCTAGGAGACTTCATCGAGGACAAACAAACGATGTCGCCTGAAGAACAGGCGATTTATCGCCTGATGAAAGGCCACGTCGAGGACTCGATGTCGATTCTCACTCCCCGCGAACAGAAAATTCTCCGAATGCGTTTTGGTCTGGAGGACGCTGGGCACGCTGGCCGCACCCACACGCTAGAAGAAGTTGGTAAAGAATTCGGCGTTACCCGTGAGCGTATCCGCCAAATTGAAGCCAAAGCTTTGCAGAAATTAAAGAAACACGAAGAAGCCAGTAAGTTGAGAGACTACTTGAACTAGCAATCAGGAAAGAAGATGCGGAAAAGCCCCGGACGCTTGTGGCGCTCGGGGCTTTCGGTCGGGTTGGGGTAGCTGATTAGGCTGTGGCGGAGGATTTAGTCGCCCTCTTCCTAGCAACTTCCTTCGCTGGAGGTTCGACAACCAGTGTTGTCGACGCCACCTTCGCTTCGTCCGGTGCTACGACAGCCTCGGTCGCAGGCTGATCCGGAGTGATAGCCGGTGTCACCTCCACAGGGTCTTTTCCCACAGGGTTGTTTGCGAGAAGGGTTTCGAGATCGGCCGGCGGCGCCCATTTCTGGATCCAGAAGTGAACGTTGGCGTTGGGCACGAAGAGCGTCCCCAATGCCTTGATGTTGGCGCCGCTTGTCCCGATAACGCGCCTGGTCATCTCTGCGTCTTCCGGGACAGTCAGGACGATGGTTGTCTTCGGAGCGTTCCCCTCTTTCTCCGTGACGATCTCTTTGTGAACGCGGAGCTTCGATCGCTCCTCGTTGCCCGGTCTGGGCAAGCTCGTGTCGCGGTTGCGACAGCCGCCCGGGGTTAGCTGGTAGAGCTGCTCCATAATCTTAAGCGCTTCTTCGCCAGCGTACTCGACCCGTGCCAGAAGCAAGAGACGAATGATGGTGACGAACTGGGCGAGCGTTGCCGGACACTGACTTAACTCCCAGAAATCCCCGAGGACGCGAAATGTCGCATCGTAACGGCTACCACACCTGATCTGTAGTGGCATGCCCTCCTCGCGAGCTTGATTCATGGCGTGTAGTTCTTTGAAGATCCCAGTGAGAAGCTCGTTGCGAGCGATCAGATCCCGCTCCACTCGGTTGGTGCTGATGTTGAAAGCGGTAATGTTGCCACTACCGTCTAGTACCTTAGAAATAATCATGTTAACCTACCTTATTACTAGAGCCCGAATGCCCTAATGTAATATCTGCATTATATAGACTTTCTCTGAAAAGTCAAGATAAATAGCCCGAAAAATTTGATTCAAAAATGGGAGGGATCAAAAAAGAGGGCCGAACATTTGCTGTTCGGCCCCCAGGGGAGTCCTTGCGGACTAGTTCATGTCGAACGGGACGATAGCGGTCCTGTTCGCGGAGTTGGTGACAACTACCGTGAACGAACCGGTGATCCCTCCGACGTCAGGTACCGTTCCGGCGATCTGGCCAGCCGTGACGGCCACAACTGCCGGATACGAACCCATGGAATTGTCGTCAACGAATTCCACCCTCTCGGTCGTGTCGAACACGCCGTTGAAGATGAAGGCATCGCCGGTAGTACCGGCATTGATGTTCATTGCGGTGATGACTGGGTCCGCTGTGGGCGGTGCCGGAGCCGGAGCAGGAGCTGGAGCCGGTGCGGGCGTTGCCGCTACTTCGGTAACCATTTCAAGCGCGACGATTCTGGCGATGGTAGTGGCCGAGCTTGCGTCGAGCTTCCCTACCTTTGCTTCGAGGTCAGAGTGGGATAGGAATGCCTTAGTGAAGCCTCGTCTTAACTTTCGCCAAACCCAGATGATAAGCAAGAAGACAACGCCACCTACCACCCAACCGCCCCAGGCAACCCAGCCATCGGCCTTGCCGTCGGCAGTTTTCTGAGCCTTTGAAGCCTTATTGTATGTCAAGGCGATCGTGTCATCCTCGGTGCCGAGCTTTCTATCTTCGCCGGCCAATGCTTCGTGAGCTTTGTCAGCAGTGTTCTTGACTAGGACAATCGTGTCGTCCTCGGTACCGATCCGACCGTCCTCCCCAGCCATGTATTTATAGGCTTCGTTCCCATTTTTCTTGGCGAGAACGATTGTATCGTCCTCGGTGCCGAGCTTTCCATCTTTGCCGGCTAGGTGCTTGTAGACTGAGTTGGTCTTTTCGACCAAGCCTCCGTCGCGCTTGCCGTCCTTGCCCTTGGCGCCGAAGACGGTGTCGTCGAGCTTGTCTAGTCGCTTGGTCTGCTCCTTGTCGGAGCTTTGCAAACTTGTGACTCTGCCCTCGGTCGCCGTCTGACGGCGCCTAAGAGCGGAAAGCTCCTGGCGCAGGCGACTGATCTCCTGCTTGGCATTGCAGGAGGCACTGATTGCCTGCCCCCTGACGGCCGGCCGAGTCTCCGTTGCCAAGACCTTCTCGGCTTGACGAACGGTATTCCCCAGCTCTTGGATCCGTGCTTCCTTCGCGGAAGCGGATCCACTATCCTCAATATCGTCTGCTCCGCCCTGAACGGGCGGTAAGCTGACCTGGCCATCGAGGTTGTCGACTGTCCCGCCCTGAACGGGCGGCGGGTTTTCAGGATTTTCGGGAATATATTGCGCAGCCGCGAAGGCCGCGCAGAGAATGACGATAACTGTTGCAAATAGCTTTTTCATCGATGTTACTCTTTGGCCTTTCGGCCGCGAAACGTTTTCCGCGGGCAAAATTGCCCACTGAAATTGTAGGGCAATACTACCAGAGTCAACCTGAAAAGTCAAGGGGTTTTGGGCATATTTTCGAAGCGAGAAAACATTTACTGACCGTTCGTCGCTTCCTGCGAGCTCCTCACTTAATTCCTCGGCCGATTTTTGCCTGACGGCAAAGCCAAGCAATCGGCCTGCGTAAGTCATCAAATGCTTTCTTGCCCCGAAAAGTGGGTTCGAGAAGGATGGGGGGCTAACAGGTATGAGTAGAAGCGCCAGGATAGTGGCTACTCTATTAACAGGTTTGTTCAGAGTAAAGAGAAAGGCCTCGAAACGGGTGCTTCGAGGCCTTCGGGGCGGGTCAGCAAAGGGCTGGCAGGTCGGGCAGGTCGGGCAGGGGCATGGGGCTACAGTAGCTCGAACAGCGACGGGCGGTGTTTATATCCAAAGCAATCTGCTTCAGTTCCGCATCGATTTCGGGGCAAGGTTGGCCGGTGCTGAGTCGAACGAGGGTGTTTTTGGCTCGCTCGAGCCAGGTAAATCCATCTAGATAGTTGTCGTTGCCGCAGGCAAGCAGTCCGAAGAGCAAAGGAATTCGATGATCCTCGGGTGCGTCATCCATCAGCTTGGTGGCAAAACAGGGATCAAACCCCTGCTTGGCGTCGTAGGTTGCTTTCGCAATAATATACGGTTCGTTTGACTTACTCATATCACTTCTCCATTTCGAAGGACGTTGGGATATACTAGTACAATTCTACTACTTTGTCGATGAGGAGGGTCTATTTTTTCGGTCGGAGCGTTGGAAACGGTATTACCTCTTTGATAGAATGCTGGTCGGTCAGAATCATAGTTAGACGGTCGATGCCCATGCCCCAACCAGCAGTTGGTGGCATACCGTACTTCAGGGCTTCGATATAATTTTCGTCGAGCATTTGAGCTTCGTCCCAACCCTTCTCGCGCATTTGGGCCTGTTCCTTGAACCGGGCTTCCTGATCGAGCGGGTCGTTGAGCTCGGAATAAGCGTTAACCAGCTCAAAGCCCCCAGCGGCGATTAACTGAAACTTTTGGGCAGTGGCCGGGTCTTGCTCGTAGCTTTTTGCTAACGGCGCCGTTGAGATCGGATAATCGGTTACAAACGTTGGGGAGACGATTTTTGGCCGCACTTCTTTCTTGAAAAGCTCGTCAACCAACTCGCTCCATACTTTAATCTTCTGACCTTCGAAGGAAATTGTTTTCGCTTTGACGGCGGTGTCGAGTTTGGCGAAAGTGTCCTCGGCGCCGATGTCAATGCCGGTTTCGCCCTTGATTAAGTCACGATACTTCTTGACAGCAAAATTGCCAGAAAAATCCAGTTTCTGTTTCTGGTACTCGATCTTTAAACTACCGCAAGCGACTTTGACAATTTCTTGAATCAAGTCTTGCGTCACTTTCATCAAGTCAACATGTGTCTGGTAGGCCCAGTAAAACTCGCACATGGTGAATTCGGGATTGTGCATATGGGAGATGCCTTCGTTACGGAAATCTGGGCCAATCTCAAAAACCTTCTCAAAGCCACCGACAACTAGGCGTTTCAGATAGAGTTCGTCGGAAACGCGCAGATAAAAATCGGCATCCATAACATTATATTTGGTGATAAACGGCTTGGCGGTGGCTCCGCCAGGGATTGGCTGGAGAACGGGAGTGGTGATCTCAATAAAGCCGTGTCGCTCCAGGAAGTGACGGAGGGTCGAGATTATTTTAGATCGGGTCTCGATGATTTTTCTGGCCTCGGGATTGGTTTTGAAATCCAACGCTCGTTGGCGGTAGCGAGTCTCAACATCTTCAAGGCCGTTCCAACCCTCGGGAATCGGCAGGAGAGCTTTGGCTAACAGCTGGCAGCTGTCGGCTTTCAGCGTCAATTCACCAGCTTTTGTTGTAAACAACGCACCCTTTACCCAGATATAATCGCCGGTATCGAGCAGATCGATCAACTCGAAGACTTCTTTGTTGTCGAGCGAGCTGAAGAGTTGAATCTTGTGATCCTCGTGGGTCAGGTCCAGAAATGCGATCTTTCCGTGTTTGCGGATAGAAGTCAGTCGCCCGACAGTGGCGACTTTGGCGCCTTCTTTCTTGTTGCGAGCTTCTTCGATCGTGATATGTTCCGACGTCGCCGACGGATACGGATTAATACCCAACTTTTTAAGCTGTTCTAATTTGTCTAACCGAATTTCACTTTCCGGCCGAGATTGTTGAGCGGCCCCGTCCTTCTTCATATTATTCTTTTCATCCATTCCCAACCAATTCTACCCGTTCCCCGCCCCAACCGTAACCCCTAACCCCGCTTATTACATATATATGATAAGCGGGGTTAGACTACTCAACGGATTATAATCAAGAGTACCCGGAGAATCGTACGGAGAAATTAGTCGGCTAACGTGATTTTTATTTTTCTACCGAGGGCCAGGGCGTAGTTGAGTAGGAATAGCAGGGAGGGGTTGGTTTTGCCTCGTTCGAACTGGGAGATGACCGACTGGCGTGTGTGGAGCGTTTGGGCGAGGGTCTGTTGGGTCAGGTGCTGGAAGAGCCGTTCTTGTCGTAAGCCTGCAGTTACTTCCTGATACCAATCTTCGTTAATCCTTGGTAGCTCGATGAGGTCTGGGTCTTGGAATGCGGGATTGCGTCGCCGGCGTTGATTGTAATATTTTTTCGGTCCGCCGGTAATTTCAACTAAAAACTCCTGATTGCCTTCGGTGTCAGTTCGTCCTTCGTCCACGCTATTATGCATTCCCAACATCAACTACATCATAACACCGCTTATTACATATATGTAATAAGCGGTGTTAGGGAGGAACGACTAAGTTTTTTCAACTCTAGATAACACTTGCCGCTACCTGTCGAGCAAATGGTTCTCGGGAGTTTCCAGGACCTGTTGGTTGTCGATCTGGTCGATGACTCGGCCGAGTTGACGGCTTCGAGTTGAAGAGACCACTTGAAATTGCTTGCTGGCGGAATCGAGACGGTTGCCGAGGGCGTCGAGCTCACCGCTGAATTTGTCGTACTCTTGGCGAAACTTTTGAACCAGACCAATAATGCCGTGAATGTTAGATTGCATTTTAAAATTAGAGTGAGCCTGCTTGATAAGGCGCAAAAGTGCCACAAACGAGTACGGTCCAGCCAGAATCACTTTTTTGGTCATCGCCTCTTCCCAGATATCGTTGGAGCGTTCGTAAATGTAGCTAAAAATCATCTCGTTAGGGATAAAAGCGACGGCGAAATCGACGGTGTTGTCGTCGGGGTTAATATAATTACGGTTGGCGATATCACCGATTTTTTTGCGGACATCGCGTTGGAATTGGGCAAAATGGCGCTTTTTCTCTTCCGGGTCTTTGGCCTCGGCCGATTTCTGCAAATTTTGGTAAGGGAACTTGACGTCGATATTGATCTTGGTCTGATCGGGCAAAACGATAGTGAAGTCCGGCCGACCTTCGCCGGCCTGCCGTTGAGCAAAATAATCCTGATTGATAACAAATCCAGCCATTTTTAGCAGATCTTCAGCGATTCGTTCACCGAATTGACCGCGGGTTTGATTATTGGACAAAACATTTTTCAGCTCATCGGTTGAACCGCGTAGATCGTCGGCCAGTTGTTTGTGGGTTTCAAGCTCTTTTTTAAGAGCGGAAAACGAGGAAATCCGGTCTTCATCGCTCTTTCGTAAATTACGGTCGGTTTCTTTGAGCTGGAGACGAATTTCGTCAACCAGGGTTTTGATGGCGTCTTTTTTTCCTTCGAGGTCGGTTTTAATTACCTCTTTTTCGGCGCCGAACCTTTCTTTAGCGGCAGCCAGTATTTCTTCGCCGATAGCTTTCAAATGGTCTTGTACACCCATTCGACGATGCAAGAGAGCGTAAGTAATACCGGCGCCTAAAATTACCCCGGCGGCCAGGAAAATTGCTTCATTCATTATATGTATTGTACTGTTTTTAACCCTAAAGTACCCCCACTTGACAGCTTTTGTTCGGGGGAGGAAAATTATTGAACCTGCAACGGCAGGGAAGGTACATCTGTATGGTTCAAAAAGGATTAACATTTCGTCCTGGTAACAGTCTTGCGTTCAATCAAGAGGTGATGAGTTTTATCGAAGACAGCTGTCTTGGTGTTCGGGTGGCGCCTTGTAAGAAGCACCCCTTAGCCCCACAGCTATTTGTCGAGGGCAGAAGCTTGGCCTCTGGGCCAAAGGTTCTCGACAAGTTGGTCGAGTTGGCTCGAGAGCCAAACTGAATGATGGATTAAGGGCAATCCAACCCCAGACCCCGCTACGGCGGGGTCTTAAGCTTTACCCAAAAACAACCGAAAGTTTTTACAAACCTTTCACTCGGTTGTCTACTTGTCGCGAAGTAAGCCCAGCTCGAGCTGGATATAACCGAGCGACATTATCACCAGCCCACCCATCACTTTCAGTGACGGGAAAGCAATCAGCGTTTGGGCGGCGGATACATTGACCCACCAACCCAAAACACCGAACACAAAAATGACCACCCCGGCCAGAATCATAATCATGGCCACGGCTACAAACGACTTATCTTTTCTATTTCCAAACAACATATTCACCCCCTCTTTAATTCATCATAGTCGGCGAGATACGCCTCGTAAAGCTCGCGGACAAACCACTCACTATACACGACGGGATGAAATCCCTTCGTGGAAGTCGTGCAGTTTACCGCCGACTATAGCATCACTCGTAAAGCCCGCCTACCAAACAGTCACCCCGCCTAAACCCAGTTCGGGCAACATCAACTATGACTAAAAATCAACCTAGAAAATTGGCACAAAGCCAATTTTACTGTTGCTTGCCTTTTGACGACATCCACCAAATTAAGGCGATGACGACAACGGCGATGATTACCCACCAGTACCACATCATTTTTGTTAGTCCTTCCTAGGTTCTTAGTCCTATTACGCTAATATAAATTATCGCACTTGCCAGCTGGAACGCAAGCTATCGCTAGCACACCACAAAAACGATGGTCGATACCAGATTTAGCCTCGAACTTTTGAGAACTACTTCTTCGTCGCTGGTAGAGACAGGCCGTTTAGTTTCCAGACTCCATCCACTTTAGCGAGGTGAACGGCACCAAGTCCAGGTACTTCTTCTTTCTTTGTTGAATTGAAAGTTAGAGTCCCAGTGAATGCGTTACCCAGGAGAGTACCACCTGGGGCAACGACGTTACGTGACAAGAAAGATTTGGCATTGTTAACCGCGGTTGTAAGGTCTTTAACGTTAGTCTTTTCCTTAAACTCCGATGAACCGCTATTAAATAACTCCTGGATCTTTCCTTGTTGAGCCAGAGTTACGCTAGATTCAATAAGTTTTTTGATAGGTTCAAGCTCGTCTTTAGTCGTGGCGTCCTCAACCCCGATTAATGTTGAGACAGTCTCGTAATAGGCATCACTATTCTCTTTAGCGGCTACCATAACCGGATGAGCCCCGCCTTGGATATGGAGTTGACGAACAAGCTTGCCATCCTTATGGACGGTAATTGTCGCAACACGAAACTTACCAGGCATGGAGTATTTAACTTTAATATCTCCACCGAGGTTCTTCTTTAAGTCAGGTAGTAGGGTCTTCTTAACATAGGTACTGACATCACCGTTATCGTTTGCCTTAATCTCGGCGATAGGTTGAACAGCGATAATCGCAGCATCAAAAAGTTGCTCAAAGTTTTCGATCTTAAGATCGGTCAAGCCAGTTGAAATTAACAGCTGAACGCCAGGCATCGTAGACTCATCGACATTGAAAGATTTAGAAACCGCGAACATGTAGTTAGCGCCAAAACTTACGTAACGTGCGTCATCAGGGTAGGCCTCACGAGCTGTTTTTAATAACTTTTCTTGGTTCGGGCCACGCTGACTGTACTGGTAGCCAAAGTAACCGCCAACGGCCACGACGGCCACGACGATAATAATAATTAGCCACCGCCACAATTTTTTACCGAAACCACCGACGGCGCGATCGGTGTCGGGGACATTCTGAATATAAGGACTATTGTTTATCATCTGCTGCCACCTTTCATCTATATAATTTAATCTTTACTTCATTCCATAATTTAACACTTCATCCCCGCTCAATCAAGAGCTTGTTGTGGTGATGACTACTGCGTTGGCTCTTGGGTGGCGCCGGTAACCGACCCATTCGGCAGTTGAAGGGTAAAAAGCTTCCATTCCCCGGCTTGTTTCCGAAACGCCAAAGCGCCGGTTTTATTGTTAGCCGGATTTTTGGAGTCGACATAATGGATGGTGGCGCTCATCTCGTCTTTAGTTAAGTTGGAGCCGGAAACCTTGGCTTGTAGAGTGAAGATATCTTTTGATTTGTCGGCCAGCCTATTTATCGCCTCTACGCTCGTCGCTCCTCGAAGATCTTCGTGAGCGAGTCGATACATATCGTCAAACATCCGGTTGCTCAACATAAACGATTGAGCCAACACCAGCAACTTCATTCTTTCATAATCAGAGAATTTGGCCGAAGCCTGACCGACCGATGCTCCGATACTTCGAAACGCTTCACCGTCGTCTTTGGAGATAACGGCGACAGACTGGGGCAAGTTAACGATGTATTGGCGACGAATAACCGCCCCGTCCTTTCTCACTGTTACTTCCGCGGTTCTTGCCTTATCAATCTTGCGATCAGCGAAAGTTACCTCGGCTGTGCCCTTGAAGGCGCCCTCTGCCGATGGCTTGACAGACCCATTTATATATCGTTCGAACGCCTCGTTGTCACCGTTAAGGGGTATTAGCGCTTGAACAGCGATTGCCCCGTCATCGAAAATATTATCGAGGGTGTTGGTTTTGATACCGGCGCCGAAGTTATAGAGAAACTGCCCGCCGGCAACAAGCCGATCGTCGACGGCCTTCTGTTTCGGTACTTCGTAGTAGTAATCGTCAAAACTGATGTAGTAACTTTTTTTCTGGTCAATTGTCTGGACGATTGCCCGCGAAGAGTTGGTGAATTGACTAACAAAAAGACCACCTAAAAAGAGTCCGACTGCGATCAGTAGAGCTAAAAATAATCTCAAGCCCATCCTATTTGCGGGAAAGCTAATCCTCATCGATAGTTAGCATTATAACAGCGTCAGTCTTGGTGGTCTAGATCAACCAAAAAAGGGCCGAAGCCCTTTTTTGGTAGCGTACCTGTAAGTATCAACTA
>ERZ1292629.2833-Hain-H43-01um-R1-2833-length-14081-cov-7_pt1 | contig 14081 bp, 26 predicted proteins | sample MGYA00564399_ERZ1292629 | MGnify/ENA primary metagenome ERZ1292629 (study PRJEB36523, sample SAMEA6512636) | groundwater metagenome | collected 2019-01-08 | study: AquaDiva: Metagenomics assemblies of 32 groundwater samples
ACGCTGAGGTTCCCGCCCAGATAGGTCGCGGGCATGACACCCTCGAATACCGCGACCTCGTCTTGGGCGTCGTCGAAGGCGGCGACACGATGAGCGTTCCTGAGAGCGGCGACGTCGGCTGAGTTTGCCGGGGCTGCGGGGGCCAACGCCTGGATTGCCGTGAACGTCGCGAGGTTGTGGACGTATGCAGCCAGCGCATCGTCGATACCGCCGAGATGTGCTGCGAGGTAATCGACGTTGCCAGCTTCCGGCACGGTCGCGTCGGGCGTGTAGTTGACCGGAGTCATGTCGATGTCGATCCGGTCTCCGTCGATCTCGAAGAGCCCGCCACGGATATGATCCGCCGCATGGGCGAGCCGGTTCCGGATGGTGAAGGAAAGCCCCGTCGCCTCGAGAGTGATCGGATTCGCGGTGGAGAGGACGAAGACACCTCCGCTGTAGACCGTTCCCGCCTCGACGTTCACTTCGAGCCCACAGGTCACGTCGGCATCGTGGTCCGCGTCGGCTGCCCTGGTGAGTACCTGAGCCACGACTACGGTTCCCACGGTAGTCACCGTGTAGATGCCACGGTCGGCAGCAGTCGCCGTTCCGAGATCGTTCACGAGGATGCGATTTCCGAGAACGACGGCGACACCATCGATATCCTCGACGGCAGCAGCGTTCTGGGTGAGGGTTCTCGTGGGACCAGCACCAGCACCGGTGTAGGCATTGAGCGCGGCAGCCGTCGCCAACCTGACACTCTGCTTCTTGTCGCGAGAACCGAAGGCATTGTCGACCCCCGCAAGATGCGCGGTGAGATGGTCAGCGTTCCCGGCTTCGGCGGGAGTGGCGTCGGGGGTGGAGTGGATCGGGTTCCAGTCGATGTCGAGACGATCACCGTCGACCTCGAGCCGACCACTACGGATGTGGTCCGCCGCTTGCGTGTACGTGTCGCGGAGCGTGAAGGTGAGGTTGGTCGTGTCGACGATGATCGCTCCCGTGGTGGACAGAACGAACACCGACCCGGTATTCGCGGTTCCCTCTGTGACGTTGACCTGGATACCAGAGGTCATCTCGTCGTTCTCGTCGTTGTCGGTGGCACGAGTGAGAATCTGAGTGACGGCACCGGTGCCGACCCTGGTCACGGTGTAGATGCCGTTGTCGTCGTTCGCCGCGCCGTTCTTGACGAGAACGCGATCGTTGAGAACGACGGCGACACCGTCGATGTTCTCGATTGCCGGGGCGTTCTGGGTCAGCGTGGCGCCGATGCCCGCACCGGCTTGCGTGTACGCATTCAGGGCGCCAGCCGTCGCGAGTCTGACGGACTTCTTCGCGTCACGACCACCGAGTTCGTTGTCGATGCCCTTGAGATGCGCCGCAAGATGATCGACGTGTCCAGCTTCCGGAGCCGTTGCATCTGGCGCGTAGTTGACCGGCGTCATGTCGATATCGACACGGTCTCCGTCGACCTCGAGCAGTCCTGCCCTGATGTGAGCCGCAGCATGCGCGGCGGTACACCACATCGTGAAGCTGAGAGTCGTCGTGTCGATGACAATCGGGTCGTTCGTCGTGAGTACCCAGATCGTGTCGGCGAGGGTATTCCCTCGTTCGACCCACATGGTGGCATTTGCCGACACTTCGGCAGCCTCGTCGAAGTCGGTCGCGCGAGTGAGGATCTGGGTCAGTGCGATAGTGCCGACGCGAGTCACGACGTAGATTCCGCGATCTGCGCCGGTTGCCGTGCCGGTATCGTTGACGAGCACACGGTCGCCAACGACCGGTGCCACGCCATCGATCGCTTCTACCGCCGCCGCGTTCTGAGTCAGCGTCTTGCCGATGCCAGTTCCGGCAGCCGTGTAGGCATTGAGTACCGCAGCCGTCGCGAGATCCACCCCTGCCTTGTGATCCGACCCATACGCCAGCGAATCGAGAGCGGCGAGGTCGACTCTGATGGTCCGGAGGATCGTCTCGAGATCCCTGGACGGTGCGCTGCGGTTGCCCTTCGTCAGGTTCATCCCGCTCTCGAAATGATCGGTCAAAAGCGCGAGCATCGTGATGGTCATCTTACACTTCCTCCGAATTCCCCCTCATTCGGGGGTGTGTTGCAGTCTCTATTCTAGCGCGTTACGACTCTCAACCTCAACCTATGTTTGTACCGTCGTCGACCTTCGTAGCGACATACGGTCGAGGCATCGGAGTTTCATTCGGCGTGATCTTGTCACTCGACGACGTCGGAGCGGGTACAACAGGCTTCGACTTGCTCTTGGTCACAACCCACTTGACGAAGTCGGCGGTCAGATCGACCATACCCGCACTGGTCAACGTCGCACCGAGTGCAGCAACGACGGCAACCCACCACGCCTGAGTCGTTGGGAGCAGGATGGCAATGCCCTGGATGTAGCTCGACACCACCGAAACCACCTTGCCGGTCGTTCCGACGATACGAGCCTTCTTCACCACCTGACGTGCGAAGAACACGAATCCGGTCAGCGCGACAGCAACGAGAAGCTGCCACTCATTCGCCGCGATGAGATTGACGATGTCGCCGTTGTCCATGTCCGAAGTATAGCATTCGTCTAACCGGTTACACAACCACTCACAAACCAGGAACGCAGTTCAGTATTTCTCCAATCGTGACTACCGAAATGAAACACGTCACCGCGAAGATAACAGTCATGATCGCCTTCACCAAGAAATTTTCCATGAGCAGAGTATACTACTATCTCTCGTGTTATACTGTAATGGTCGGGTTGAGAAGTATCTCGTTCCGGGGTGTGGCGACCAAGGATCTCTTGGTCGCCTTTTTCATTTCAGAGCAGGGCTCGGAACCATCGGAAAAGCATCTCTGACGTACTTGATGACGTCGTACACGTCGCCATCATCGGAGAATTCAGAATGCACGCTCAGGTTGCCGACGTGAGCAAGTACCCACGTCAGCACGAACAGATCGGCACGACCAGAGATATCGACGCTAGTCGACGTCCACTTGTCGTGCATGACATCTGCCCACTCTCCGAGCTTCTCCGCGTCAGATTCACCAGTGAAGAACGAACGAACACACTTCAGCGTCAACTGTATGAGCTTGTCTTCGGTTCCGTATCGCTTCATCAGTCCGTCGACCACATCGCAGCAAAACAAGACGTACTCCGACTTGGACGGCCATCCTTCCTCGCCAACCATGAACTCGACACACCCGAAGTAAAACCCGGCAGACGGACAATTCTTCCAGATGTATTCCCAGCCGTTCTTCTGGTTCTTGACGATCCAGCCATATCCATCCATCATGCCGATGTCTTCCATCCAGTCCGTGATACGTCGTTCTGTCATATCTGCACCCCAGATTCCTCTTTCCGCAGACTCTCCGCGCCAGAGAGCCAATCGATCGCCCTCGCGTCGTTCATGGCGCCGGTCTCCCAGACCTCGCGGACTCGCTCCTCGATGCTCCCGTCGAGAACCTCCTTGTCGAAATCGGAATCGTCGAGCAATGCAAGCACGCCGCGAGCGATACACTCTGCAACCGCAGCAGGAGTTCTTCTAGCGCGGAACTCCTCTTCGGTCATATGCCAATGTTCGTCAAATGGTACCGACGCCATGACAACAATAGCCGCGCACGTCAGAACAAAGTCTTCGCGTTTCTCATCGAGTGTCATCGTCACACCGGCATCTTGTAGCGTTGGAACTCCGACTTGAGACACATCAGAGTTTCGTTCGCAGTCTTGTCGCCTCTGGTGAGATGCGGCATCGACCAGTAGACCGCTTCGTGGACACCTTGGCGATGAGTCTCGTTCAAGCTCATCGAGATCGTCAACTCCTTGCTCATCTTCGGATGTGCGGTGGTAGCAGGACGATCGCCGAAGTAGCAGGCGAGCCCCATCACGAGTCGCTTGTTCGGAACCCGATGCTCCGCGATGTTCTGCTGCATCGTTCCTGGGAACGTCGCCTTGTCGTGCGACCAGTGGGGCTCTTGTTGCGGGAACCAGATCGAGTACGCTTCTGGCATGTCGTACTCGCAGACGTTGATCACCGCAGCCATGGCAGGCGACGGAGTAGGATCGAAGATCCGCACGACACCTAGCTTGTAGTTCGACAATCCCAATCTAATCTGAGCCGCCGCTTGAATCGGATCGTACTTACCGGTCTCGTAGTCCTTCTCGCAGTTGAGCAGAATACTCGCCGGATAGATCAGCTTCGTCGATTGAACGACGTGGTTCACCATCGCGGCGATGTACGCCGAGTCTCGGAACACCCAGTACATCAGATGAGGTACGAGACCTTCGTCGACGACGGTCCTCAGACTGACGATCGTGTCCTCTACGGAACGCATCCCGGAGAAGTTGCGCTTCGCGATGAGACAGATATACGCATCGGAGATGCCGATCTCGCGCATCATCTTCAGATGTTGCCTTTTCAGTTTGGAGAACCCCGTGAAGATTCCGTACCTCATCGTGATCTATCCCTTCTCTTTCTGACATCCTCGACTTTGACTTCTCGCAAGGTGGCGATCAACTCGTACCACATCGACTTGAAGTTATGAATCAACCACACACACGCAGGAACCTCCATCACGGCTTCTGCGGTCTGACCTCCTGTAGCATGATCCGGTGTTCCTAGTATTCGCAGAGGGTAGGGTGTTTTTGCAGCGTAGACGTACCCATTCTCTATACCATGCCAGTATAGCTCCCATTGCAGATCATTAGGATCTACACGCGGAAGTTTGTATCCATCGGTGGTTATCTCTTTGACGTTCTTGAAGAACGACACGCCAAAGAATGGTGGGAATGGAAACCTGATTGAAGACGGCATGAATTGATTATAAAGGAATTATGTCATCCATTGACGACTGGGAAGCACTCATATCAGGCAGGAAGAATCAGTCGTCGAACGCGGCTTCGATCTCATCGACGGCATCGCTCATCGTCTCGACGGCGGTGGAGACCATCTTCACGACGAACGACCGTCGCAGATCGACGAGGTTCCCCTTGATCGCTCGTTTGGCCTTGCGGAACTTGCGGACGTTGACGCCGAAGAGCACGGAGAGATCGTTGGACGCCCCTATGATTCTTGGATCGGGCAGTCCCGGTTCACTCGCATCAACGACCACCCTAACAGCATCGGACAGCGCCTTGACGTTGCCGTAGCCGAACGCGAGATCCATCATGCCGTTGAGAAGACGCTCGGTGTCCTCGCGGTTCTTCTTGATCACTGCGGCTCGAGCCGCGTCGTCTTCCTTGCTCTCGTCTACCGTCTTCGGTTCCTCTGGCGGAACCTCGACTGGTGCCGACTGCCTGACCACTCTCTTCGCAACCTTGTCTACCATCTGTCATGCCTCCTGCGATTGCTCGCTTGTCTGATCGATTATATGTGCAAATCTTGTTCGCACATATGTCTACCGTGATTCGTAGGTCTCCATCCAGCTTTACGAATACCGTTGAAATAACGCCACATCACTAGGTCTTCATGTTCCAACGCGGCTATAGCTGATAACACCGTATGTTCGTGTACGCATAGGCTTTGCGCGAGAATATCAACATCCCGAAGTGGTAGACGCATACGTGCTATGGCACGAAGAACTTTACGTTCAAATGTAGTCATTGCCTTACACTCCTCTCACCGTCGACCATATTAGCGCGTCGTCGCTCTTTCCCAATCTTCCACGCGCAACGCTTACACGTACCATGTCCATCGTGTGGTATCTCGTTCGTACCACAGACGACACAATGTGCAGGCTTCCCTCCCGTTCCCCACTCGCCTTCTCTCGTGTTGTAGATGTGCGCCCTGTGTTCCCCAGTCAGAGCCTTATTGTGTAACCAGTTAGACGAGGTCGTGGGTAGGTCACTGGCCAAGCTGCCCGGGGAGAACGACGTCGGGAGTCGACGACTCGTCCGAGGTCTTCGACTCCGGAACGAAGAGCGCGCCGACGTCCGCCGACTCGGCAGACTTCTCTCCGGTCATGTCGCGAACGAGCTTGTCGATCGCCAGGATCGCTCCAGCGACGATATTCTCGAGTACGTGAACATCATCACTCACGGCTCTGAGCATATCCTTGAACTTCGGGTCGACTTGCCTTCCGAGATTGCCCGCGAGAGAATCGAGGTATCTCTTGAGCCCGTCGATCTGCTCCTCGACATTCGACTTACACACCATAGCGCAGAACACCAGAACCTTACGCTCTGTCTCGTTCACTTGGAACCTCCGTGCGTGATTATATAGATGTACGCTCAAGGTTGATTCGTCTTCGGTCTAAACAAATCGCATTGCCTGTTTGATAACACCCGAAGCCAACTTCCAAACCCCGCCGTCTTTGGCTTGAAAGATACCGTCATTTCCAACGTCGACTCGCACCTCACCACTCCATACACCAGCGGCATCGACGCTAAGTCTATAACGGGTATCATACCAAGAGATCTGGCGTGTTCTACATCTAGGACTTCTTTCGGATCAACCAACACCCTCGTCAACTTATCGCGCCTCTTCTTATTTGTAAACGGAAACGCCTCTGGGATCTCCATCGAAGGTCCTTCAGATGAAATCTCTCTCGGTTCCCCGTCGTCGACATCTTCATGATGTTGACACTTCGCATCGATGCAATCTGCCATCGCTCTAAACAACGACGCAAGCGACTTGGAATCAACGCCCTTGTCATGGACGGAATCGAGATCAACTTCGTCGTCGGCGTATATCTTGTCGACGACGGACTTCTTCTCCCATGTCCAGGACGCATTCTCCCGTTCTTCAGATGACATGACGTATGGGAAGATCGTGGAGATGCGGTCGCACTCCCATACCTTCACGAAGTCATACTCTGAAATCTCGTCGTCCTCTCCGTCGTAGATACGAACGTTCAGATATTCGTAGATCAGAACTCCGTCGGAGTCGAAGAACTGAGTATCGGCGACTTCTCCGACCAGTTCGTCTTCGCCGAAGTAAAAAGAATCGGTGTGAGTTTTCGCAGTCTCGTGTGTGTTTGACATCGTCGGTCTCCTCGGATGGATTATATCGATGGCGGGAGGATAACCAGTTACGCGATATCGAGATCGTCGTCGATCTCCGTCTTCTTCGTGGCTCGAGACTTCGTCTTCTCCACGGACTTCGGCACGACGAAGAGATTGATCTTCTTGATGGTATTGTCCGCGACGGCTTGAACGTCCACCGTGACGACACCAGCTTCTCGTTCTTCGGGAGTCGGCTCGACCAATGTACCATCACTTCGCACGTCGCACTTGACGACCCGCAGAATCGGGAGCTTCGGTTCTTGCCCTGCGGGAGCCGGTCGGTCGGAGTCGGGATGAAGGCGCAGCAACTCCTCTCGTACTTGCTGGAGCATCTCGTGTTCGACCGGCGCGAGCGTCCCGTCCTCCATCAGAACACTCGGCCATGGAATCGTCGTCATCACTTCGCCGACGGCGATGATGTCCGACCACTTGAATACACATCTCGACGGAGGTCCATCGAAGCACAGGTCCATCGAGATCGCTTCGTCGTCGACGAACACGCAGAGCGGACGATTCGGCATCAGGTCGAGCGGAACTCCCCTCGGAAACTGATTCAGGATGTGAGAAGGAATGCCCGACTCGACTCGTGGCACGACCACGATCCTGAGCGACAAGCCTTGCTTGATGTAGATCTCTTCGATGAGCTTTCTTGCGAGCGTCTTCATTTCTTCAACCTCAGTTGTTTATGGTACTCTCGATGATGCTTCCGACACAACCATCTCACTTCGAGTGGCTTGTCGTAGTCGTCGTGATGAGCTTCTGTCGGTTCTGCCCCGCAGACTTCACAGGGCTGACGAGTAAGTTTTCCATCACGAACAGCATCGTGAACTCTAACTGTTGCGATATGTCGTTTCCACGCCGAAGATCCTATGACACTATAATTCCTCACTGTTCGACGGTTAGCAGCACGTCGCTGTTCTTTCGACAGCGCCACTCCACGGCTACTACAAATTTTGCAATATGAACGTAAGCCGTCCAGCCCTACATCGCCTGATTTACCAAACTCCGACACCGGCTTGAACTCACCACAACACCCACAGAACTTCTTACCTTCGTATTCACCGGACATTGGGATTTCTTCTCATCTGGTTCCGTCGACGTTCTCGCTTTTTCGCGTTCTTCTGTTCATCGGTCACGCCGAGGTATCCCTTCTTGGGACGAGGAACGCCAGGAGCTTCGTCTTCCATCGGCACCTCTATGGTAGCAGTAGCATCCACACCCCAGTCGTACCCAATGTAGCAACCATTGTCTGTTCCTGACGTCGACCACGAACCTGTTGTGATTCGACCATAGTACGGATCATATTTCCCATCGTACAACACGGTCACTCCTCCTCGTCAGGACAACGGAAGAACCGATGCTCGATCCACCTGAAGACGTAGTCTACGACAGACTGAGCGAAGGTCAAAGGCGGCTTGTCCTGCGTCATCCCCGACGGAGGGAACGACAAGCACTTGAACTTGTCGATGTACTTCTGCATGGGAACGCCATGTTGTAATCCCACGGAGACCGCGATGCTCAGAGTATTGAGCAGACCTCGCGTCGAGTCACCTTCCTTCGCAGTCATGATGAAGATCTCGCCGATCTTCTGAATGCCATCTTCTGTCTTGTAGAGCCCGACCGTGACGTATCCGTCGATCTCCTCGTCGTTCGACTTGATGACGAACTTCTTGGTGATGGATGGTCGTTCGTCGGGCATGTGAAAGCGAACGGGCTTGGTTGTGTCTTCAGATGTCATTTGCCACTCCTGCCTCGGTTGTCGTAGATCGGAGTATCCCAGTCCCAAGACGGCGTTGCGGTTGTCGTAGACCCCGACGTCGCCGTAGTAAAACCACCCCTTCCCAAGTCTACGAACTCAACTCGAACTCCGGGAGGAATTGGGAATCCCTGTTGTCTTCCGAATATGATGTTCAGAAGTTCGTCCATATCTATCGGAGGCGACCCGCCCATCATCCCACCACGTCTTCTACGACCCGCCATACCCATGACATTCCCATCGTCGTCGAACGCGACGTTCGCCAGAATCAACTCATAGCACGCCATGACTCGCTGGAAATGCCTCGAGTCTCCGGTCTCCTGATTGTCGGGATGGAACTTCTTGCACGCAGTTCTGAAAGCATGCTTGAGATCCGACATCGTAAACGGCATCTTCAGCTCGAACTCCGCGAGTGCGTCGTCTACCGTCATGGGTTGCTTGACGATCTTCTGCGTCGGCTGGTCCATGGATTGATTATATACGACAAACGAGAATAACCAGTTACACAACACCAAGCGTGGTACGCGAAATGCAGTACACAACGCCAGTACAAGGAGTACACCTATGCTCATCACAGTCATGGTGATCTTGTTGGTCCTGGCGGTTGCGGGAGGAGGCTGGGGTCAATCCCGATATGGCTATATCGGATGGTCTCCCGTCGGCATCGTGCTGCTGATCTTCTTCATCCTGTGGTTCACAGGGTATCTGCATCAAGGGCAGGGATTCCACTAGGTCGAAATGATACAGAGCGTATCACTCTGAACTACCTCTTTCCTCTAATATCTGCGACGATGACTCGCAGGTTGATTACGACCAGCACTACGCAGAGCACGGCATCGCAGATAAACTTCTTCAACGTCACTCCGTTCCGTCGATCGAAGTCTCTCACGACTGACCTCCCACGATCGTCTTCGGCAGATCGTACATATCGATGCCCACTCTGGTAACGAGACCTTCTCGCACCATCTGAATCAACGTCTCTTCGGTATGACGTTTCGATTCCTCGATCTTCTTCGCGACTTGGAACGCGGACGTCGGAGCCTTCTGTCTCAGCGCGGACACGATGCGTTCTCGAATCGGAATCTCGTCGGTCTTCGTCTTGATGACGACTCCGTTCTTGACGAACGAGATCTCCTTATCTTGCTTGAGGAGCTTCAACGCAGCATCCAAATCCACGAGACGGATACCGAGTGACGACGCGATGACAACCTCTGGAATCGGCTCGTTCTTCGTCTTGAGCAGCTCGAGGACTTTCTCGCACAGCGTGATGACGTCGACGTTGTTTTGCAGTTCGCCGTGAGGAGGAATAATGTCGGGCTTCGGAGTTGTGTAACCAGTTATAGGAATATTCGTATAACCAGTGGCATCGACGGTCTCATCCGAACGCGGTAATTCTTCCTTCGGTGTATCAACACAGATCGGACCCTTCTCGACCTCGCCGACGATGACGGTACGTCCAGCATCATCTCCCGTCTTCGGAGACGCGATACTCCACGTCGAGGTCTTCTGGTCGTGTTCCACACGTCTCATTCGCTTGAGCTGCGTCATGTAGGAACCGATGGTTTGGTAGTCGAGCCCGACCTCCACCGAGATCTCTTTCGTTCGATACGATATCGACGGATGATCCGACAGGAATCTCAGAATCGCAGCCGTGACGGTTTCGCCTGGTCGACGACGATCCGGATCTGGTTCGACCTTCTCATAGTCGGGAGATACGGCATCAACCGTCGACTTATCAAAACACTGAGTCGCGCCAAACAAAGATTCGGCAGCCGGTGGCATCGGCTCGAACTTGACTTGGTCTGCGATCTGCTCGTACAGCTCCATCGCCTTCGGACACTCGTCGCCGATCTTCTTCAGCTCGAGTCGCAGCTCCTCGACCTTCGCGGTTGCTTCCGCGAGAAGAATCGTAGCACGATGAATTCGCTCGACCGTTTGCATGAATGTGTAAAAGTCCATCACCGTCTCCTCACGAATCGAAGATGTTACGAACGAACATCCGTTCTACGTCGGAACTCAGAATCGGAGTAATCGTCACGACAGCCTTCGGCGACTCCGCACCTTCTTCGTTCCTGACATACCGCAACTCATAGTACGGAATAGGCTGACAGCCCTGCACTTCGTCGAACTTGAACCATACGGCTTCGACCAGAACCAGATGCTTCCATACATTGATATACACGCGAAGTATCGTCATACCTTCTATATTCATCGATGACCCGATTTGCAGCATTTCTTCCCAAAACTCTCGTGATGTCACAAATCGACCACGATGTCGATCGACCATGACGGATGGTAGTATTCCGAGACAGTATGGAATGAGCGCAGATGCTGACGTTCTCGTAGTTTCGACCGTGGGCTGCATCGTTCGAGCTGCGTTGATGATGTTCTGATCTATTTCTTGCTGGGTTGTCATCGTCGTACCTCACTTGGAATTATATACAGGTCGGCGTCGTCGAGGCGTCGTAGCCGCGAGTTTCGCTCCCCACTTGGGAATCCTACGCAGGAAGCAACGATACGACATCCCGATGTGTTCCGCCCACTCGATGTACGTCCTTGAGACTTCGATCCCGTCAATCGTCGCCACAATGCGTCTGTTGCCCATCCAAGGGCTCTGGGTGCGATAGTCCTGCCACTCGCAGTTGTCCTTGTAGTAGTTGTCGTCCGAGTTCTTCCTTCCGAGCGTAGTCCCTCTGGGACGCTCGCCCATGTCTTCGAGGAAGTTCTCGAACCCGTGCTTCCCCATCCAGCGTTCGCAGACGGTAATACCCTTGAGCGTGTAGAACTGTTGGTCGTTTCTGAAAAGCTGGGTACACCTGGCGATCATGTTGTGCCAGGAGTTCCACTCGGGAGTATTGGTCTTACCGTGCTTCATCTCAACACAACTCGACGCCAAGGCAATCCAAGACACGAGATGCAAGCTGCCCGTAGACAAAGCACCCGCCGCAAAAGTCACTACGGATTCTCGCGCAAGTGACGCACGTATGATACGTGTCCCAATACCCATCCCACAGTCCGTGCGCTCGCTCGTACTTTGTTCCAACCGGGATCTCGCACCCGCACTCGATACAATGATGAGGCTTTCTCGCGAGAACAACCTTTGCGGAAAAACAGACCGCGTGTACTCCGTCGTCGATGTCGCATGAACAATCACAGAGCATCGTTGTTTCTCCTAGTATTCAATCTCGTGTTCCGGTCACTCGCCGATAATCGGCAGAACCCAACGCCGCAAACTGATGACCACATGCCGGGCACCTAGACCATGCGTCGGTAGAGTATCCATCTGATTTATCGTATATACGATTACAATATACACATATCACATCACACGCTCTGGTTCTCATATCATCATACGCTCTATCGACAGCCTCGCTGTATTCTCTAAAACGCCGTTGCAACGATGTTTCTTCATGAATCTTGGGTTCTACCGGAAGTCTATTCGCTCTCTTCGCCGTTCTTCTGATTACCATATTTGCAACACTCCTCTCAGATGTTCCAACTTCGTCGGAACTAAATGTTCCAGAGCATCCGACCGGACCACTCTTCGTGGGTGAACTTGTCGAGTGTCCGAAATATGAACGGAGTGAGCTCGTAGTACACGACCTCGACGACACGTCCGGTCATGGCTCCGAGCATATCGATCTCGTCGAACCAGACCGTCTTCAACTTCCTCCTACCGTCCGTGGGTCGAATCGTCCGACGGATCTGCTCAAGTTCCTTGCGAAGTTGAGCGAATCGAACAGACGAAATGAGAGGACGATCTACTAGTGTTTCCGTCGTCATCACTACCTCCTTATCACAGACGGCTCGGTGAGTGGTGCCAGACCAGGACGATCCAAGTCCCGCTGTGCAACCTTTTCAAGTTCTTCTGCTGCGCGCCCCAAATATCACCGGGTGCGGACACCGGAAGCGCCAACGGCAGCACGACAAAGAGAGCTTCACCGTCCATCGATCACGCCTCCTGCTTTCGCACGCGCTCGACGTAGGCTGCGAAGGTCTTGTTGGTGAGCACGCTTCTGTGCCGCCTCTCGCGAAGGAGGGCCACAGGGTCCGCATGCCCGAGGCGCAACAACGCCAAGGCTGCAATCAACCCCGAGCGGTTCCTGCCCTCGGCGCAGAAGACGAGAACCTTCTGCCCGCCGCCAACCCTCTTCGCGACCTCTTCGGCCATGGGCTCGACCATCCCAGCGGGGACGGGCAGTCCTTCCTCGTCGTCCAGAGGGCACAGCAGCACCTCTGCCCACGCTCCCGGCTCAGGGCCGCTCAACCCGCTATCCTCCCCGCAAGCCTCTCGAGCGCAGCACACCAGCAGGTCGAGGCACCCCTGGTCCTGTGGGCAGTAGGCCAGCGCCGACAATCCCCCGACGAAAAGTCCCGGCACGATCGCCGAGTACGAACTGTCGATGCGGCAGCCCCCTGGCCCATATGATTCGGCTGCGTTCGGTCCGTTCATGTTCATGGATGGATTATATGAGCAGGAAGCCCGATTGAGTAACCGGTTACTCTATCAACCTCGATGCGAATCGTCGGTGCTGTCGTTCTTCCACTTCTTGAACGACTCGTCGTACTTGTTGTTGCTCGCTTCCTTCGCCGCAGACTTGCCGTTCGTCTCCGCGATGTTCAGCGCGGTACGCATCAACTCGATCGCCATGTGAGAGAGTTCTGCTCTCGACGCTCGACGAGCCACGAGAAGCACGAGGTCGTCCTCGGAGATGTCGTCGTAACGTTCCGTCGCTCCGCAGGTCGGACGGATCTCTCCGACCGTTCCCTGTGCTGATGTTGACGGAGGATACTGGAGCTTGGCGAGAAGGTCGCGTGGGACTAACGGCATCGATGGTGTCATCGGCTCGAACGCGGCGGCATACGCCATCGTCGCGGGAGGGAACGGAGCAGCGTAGACTAACGATCCTCCGATCGTGAAAGCGCGGTCAGAAGAAGCATCGACCTTCAGCTCCATGGTAGCGTTCGGTGGTTCTGGTACGTCGATGATGCCATCTCCGGAACACCGATGGCAATACGATGAAGCGAAGGCGCCTTCCGGTGTTACGCCATTGATTCTTCCGCTACCATCACATACACAACATCTATCCACGGCCATCTTATCCTCCTATACGTTATTATATCTAACTCACCGTGATACTCTGAGCCTATGAAGACATCTGATGGAATAGATCTCGTGGCGGTCTTTTTGTTCTGGCTCGTCGCGTCCGTCGTCCTTCTCGGGGTTCTCACGGAACAGGGCCGACGACTACTACTGGAGTGATGAAAGGTTGGTCTCGTCTTCGTAGACTTCGGTGTAATCCCAAAACACAAGATACCTGTGACCGACGATTGGCTTGACGTGCATATGCGGC
>ERZ1292629.2834-Hain-H43-01um-R1-2834-length-14080-cov-7_pt1 | contig 14080 bp, 21 predicted proteins | sample MGYA00564399_ERZ1292629 | MGnify/ENA primary metagenome ERZ1292629 (study PRJEB36523, sample SAMEA6512636) | groundwater metagenome | collected 2019-01-08 | study: AquaDiva: Metagenomics assemblies of 32 groundwater samples
ATGTTACCTTCTTTCCATTAAGCTCGGCTTCATAATCACCAAAAACAATATTTCCAATATGTGCGCTATATGATTCTTTACGCTTCCATTTTTCAATCGGTATCTCCAAAATTTTTTTTAGTATTTCGTTTTTCTTTTCCATTATAATTTTTTGCCTCCCTTCGGTTAAAAATACTGACAGGTAACAAGGGCTTGGCAAAATGCCACCAATCAGCTTTGTGCCTTGATTTTTATCGGTTGCTTGGTGGCACTATCGCCAAGCCCCGTCCGTTATCGGTAATTCGTTTTTGCGGAACAGCCAATACATTCATTACTTATATTTTTCTAATAATCTATATAAGTTATGCCAACTACCTGAACCTTTCCCATCATATTTTTTCTTTGTAAATTTTTTTCCTTCCTTAATTAATACTCTATTTAATTCAATTGCATTTTCTTTGACCTTATCCCAATCAACCGATTCAACTAATTCGTGATACCTTCCGAAGTATGGCACTTCCATTTTTTTTAGTAACAAAACAATGTTATTATTCAATATTTTTCTTTCTTTCCCTTTAATATTTTTTTGTAATTGCCCTGTTAAGAAACAACAGATAAGGTAACATTGCTCTCCTGTGAGTTTTAAGTGAAAAATTTTTGTTTTCATATTTTTAGTTTTAATAATTCATTCAAACAGCCCCGCAAAAACGAACAGACCGAGAACATACGCTTGTTGCAATTTGCATTTTTGCCCTGTCTAAAATCTGCATTGTAAATTTGATTTTTGTAAATATTTAAAATATATTTTCATATTTCCTAATTTATCTCAATAAAGTTTTAAACACTTTTAAAATTTTTAAAACTATTTTTCAAAAAGAAAAAAGAACCAAAAAAGAAAAATCGTACTACTGTAAATATAGTTAGTACGATTTCTCGCAACAAATCGTACCATTTTATACAGTGTCTAAAAAATGCTTGTCTTGTACTTACGAAATTCTGGCAAATCATACGCATAATCGCTCATATTTACCGCCAGGAAGCATGGCGGATGTATTTAACAACGGTAAAAGCCGGTTGGGAAGTGTGAGGAAATACAGAACCTCGCCTTTACGGGTGGTGCGCGTGTATATTGGCACACGCTCATCCGTTACGGCATCGTACCAACCTTTATGCCCGCGTATTGATTTTTGCAAAATGGTACACCCCTTTTTAAGCAAAAGCGCATGGCGGGAAATGTTAAGGAACCCCATGTCTTCCAGCTTTCGCTGCCAATAATTACCGTTGCTTGCCGTATTGGTGCCAAAAAGGCGTGCCAATCCACTGCAAGATAGTGTGAGATGCGGTGATATGCCAGGCAATTCGGCTCCTGCTTTTTGCTGTTCGTACGATTTTTCGTACCTGTTAAGCAAATTTACGTCTGTAGGAGCGTTTTGCTTATAAAAATTCAACCGCATACGCTTTTCTTTGCGAAGTGTGCGATTTTTATAGGTGATTTTCGTGATGTGTTGGTGATAACGATCCCATGCTTCGTCAGGACTTACCCCTTCTTGCATCAATTCATCTATCCAATCGCTCCATTTCTTCTCTTTTTTCATCATTTTCACTGTCATTTCGTCCCATCTCTCTTTAGAGAATACTTTGGCTTCTACGGCATTTTTTTGTTTCAGCCGGCTTTCATGTACGGCCAGCGTGCGAATGCGGCACTCCGTTTGTCCTTCATTAAGTAATTCATAGCATTTTCGTTTTTTAAAGTTAATAGAACATCTTTTATTGATGAAATCGCAAATAGTTGCGGAACTGCATAGGTACAGGTTCCGTTTGTGGTCAAAACGCACAAGTTTATGTTTTTTTAGCCAGGCGAGTTTGTAGCGGAGGTTGCTGGGTGATATGCCGATGTATTCGGCAATTTCTGCGTAGCGCGCCTTGGCGTTAGTGATTATGCCTGAGTAGTACAAGGGTTTGAGTGTGAAATATATTGAAAGGTGTTTGAGCAGGGTTTTATCCTGGCAGATTATGGTTGCCATCCCTTTAGGGATTTTTAAGGGGGCGCGGTATCTGCGATTTTCAAGATTGTGGCTCCATATCCTTTCCGGTTTTGCTTCCTGCTTCTGATCCGGCTGCTCATATTCGTTGAATGAACGGGCTGCATCAAGCAATATTTTACGGTCTTCCCGTGTTATGCGTGGCATTTTTTCAATTCCGTTTTTAATAAATTTGTAACCCGGTGTTGGGTCCACAACAAAATACCCGCCATCGCCTCTTATTTCAATAATGGCAACCGGGATGCCGTTTTTTAAGCGTTGTGCAAGTTTTTGATTGGCACCATGTATATTGCATTTGTATAATAGATGATACCCGCCAGATTGCGTTGTTTCAACAGAAAAATCATATTTATCATAAACCGGCTGTATGCTTTTGATGAAGATGTTGAAGTTTTTTTCGGCATCGCCAAAATGGTTGTCAAAATCTATACATTCAAGCCCACCGGATGGCCTTCCGCACTTAATAGCGATGCCATGGGTGGTAAATTCATCTATTGGTATTTCTTCCTTCCATTTGCACCCGCGTTTGGGGTGCTTGTTTTTTTGTACCGGCAGGCATGAAAAGCCATGTTTGATGTATTTTTCTGCAAATGGTTTGAAAAAAAATAAACCATGCGGGGCTTGAGGGTGGCTTTTCTTGCAGATGGCAGTTGCCATCGTTGCAGGAATCTTTAGGGGTGCCGGGTGCCGGCACCGTTTAAGATTGTGCTCCTCTGATGGCATGGTGGTTCTTCAAAAAGATTTATTTGTTCGTTTTTTATGAATAGTTTTATCTTTTGCTTTTGTATCGCTTCTTCTACGGCCAGTATTGCACCGGCACGTTGATGTAGCGATGCGATGTAATCGTCCACTTCCCGGGCATCGTTGCTGATGTAATACCCTTTGCTGTTAGCAAGCAGTCGCGGCACAAGCCCTGTGAGTCGTATGTGGTTGATTATTTTGCGTATGCGGGCAGAACCGAGGGACTGTCCTGGTGGGGCGAAACTGTCTGAAATTTCCTGGTTACATATTTCGGCACCTTTGCGGGCTTTGCTACGCAATAAATCAACAACACGGTGCATGAGAACTATCTCGTGATGAGTGAGCGGGGCGGTATGTTCTTCAAAGTTTGTTATCATTCGTTAAAACATGGAAATTTGTAATCCGTTTTTATTTTTTTCAGAAATAACCTCATTTAATAATCTTAATCCATTAGTCCATGATTTGACCATCCATGGCATCATTACCGGGTAAGGTTTTTGTCTGCCAGGGAATAATTTACTTGTAATTGAATAAATGGCTGGGCGATATTTTCCTGACTCAATTAAAAGTAATTTTTCATAATGCAATCTATTTTGTTCTCGCTGCTGATCGGTTAATTTGCGAAACCAATTTTTTACAGATTCATCATTATGCGCCAATTCTCCTTGTATCGCCATTGTAAATTTTATTTATTTGCCAATTTTAGTAATATGTCTGCATGGCAAGGTTCTCCGGGTTTGCACCAACAGGCGAGGTTTTTCCCACGCAAATCTTTAACGTTCAAATTTTTTGCCTCTATTTGAAATTTTAGCCACATTCTATACCACTGTATAGATTGCTTTAATGTTATAGGTTTATCAAATATTCCGGTTTTGTAAATCACTTTTATATCGACTGGTACTATAAAATTCTTTTTACATAATTGAATTGCGATAAATGTCCCTTCCCATGCGGGAGTGCGTTTGCCAACTTTAAATGGATTTCTCCACTTGGTGGGCCTGCCCACGTAAATGGTGTTTTTTGGCATTTTATAGCCCTTTGTGCGCTTGCGTTGTATTCTAATTGGTTTCATTTTTCGTGTATTGGTTTATTGCTTCAAAGATTTCATACGCAATTTGCGGCACGATGGCGTCTCCACAGGAGGCAATTCTGTCCACCCGATGGGGAATCCCATCATCCACTCCACAAAGCTCGGTTGCAACTTCAAGCCAGTTACTTTCCCAATTATTGTCAAATCTTTCTGTTTCCGTGATGGATAAAATTTGCCTACCGTTTTTTCGCTGTCGTGAGGACGTGGAAGTGTCGGTAGCATTTGAATTTTCCCTCTCAGTGTTAATATTTTTGGTCTCGTTTTGTCCCCATTGCTGTATTGATAGGTTGATGTACTTACTATTGGTGTTGGGAGCAGCCCTATATCCGATACCAGATCCTTTTGATTCTGTGATGGATAATAAACTCCTGCTGTTTTTTCGGTGTCGTGGGGCCTTGGCATGGTTGGTGTGTGCAATAATCCAAACCCTGTTTCTCCGGTGCGGGGCATTGACGGCACAAGCTGGAATAATGTACGCCTCTGTGGTGTAGCCAATGGCTTCCAGGTCAGAAAGCACCTCGTCGAGTACCATTTTTGTGATTGCAGCAACGTTTTCGCCAACAACCCAGGCAGGTTTAATCTCTTTGATAACTCGCAGCATTTGAGGCCAGAGGTAACGGTCATCTGCTTTGCCTTTTCGCTTCCCGGCAACACTGAACGGCTGGCATGGGAACCCGCCGGAAATAATATCAACTGCCCCCCGATATGGTTTTGCGTTAAATTCGCAGATATCGGAGTACCGTTTTGTCTGCGGGAAGTTTTTTGCGAGTATTTTTCTTCTGTGTTCATTTTTTTCTACTTGAAAAATCGTTTGCCACCCAGCCCATTCTGCTGCAAGTGAAAATCCATCGCATCCGCCACTGAATAAGCTGCCATGTTTCATAATGTAATATTGTTTCGTCCCCACCAGTCGCGCCAGCGCCAGATGTCCATTCTCTCTTTATCAGTAAATTCATTGTCTGAAAAAAACTTTTCTACTGCTTCAGAAACGTATTGTTTCAGGAAATTCGCAAGTACGATGTCGTTAAAATCATCAGCACATGCTTCAAGCATGGTTTTACTTTTCTGCGTTTTCCTAAACCTGCAATTTTTAATAAATTCCTGTGCTTTTTGGCGTGCTTCCATTAATTGTTTGTTGTTTGATGTGTGTGTTTTGGTATTTTAATAAAATTCAGTTTCTCCGGCAGGTTAAGTCCGTTTGTTATCCAGCAAGTCATAAACCATGCACCCGTGCCTTTGCCTGATGGTGTGGTGAAATTTATTCTACGATTGAGAAAAATAATTTCCACGCCCTTTTGCCTGAACATGTCCTGACGTTATGTGCAATTTTATTCCACCGCACATAGTATATTATCGTTTACCCAATGATTTTCTATTATCCCTTTTCTTTCTTCGTCATCCCAATCGGTAATCCAAATTAAAAATCCTCCATTCTCAGAATCAATTATGTTACATACCAGATAGAATTGCTTCGTAAATTTTGCCTCTTCAAAACCATTTTTAATTTTCACTTTTTCCCCACCCTTAAAACTGCACATAAAGTGTAGGTTTCTGCTTGTCATCGGTTTTAATTTATTTTTTAAAAATGGTGAAATACAAAAGGCATCCTATTTAATAATTTGCCATCCTTTAGTTTCATTGATAAATTGAACGCCTGCCATTATCATTAATTCTTCAAATTCATTTTCAACATAATTTATTCCATCAGATTGATTGTCCGGATTTATGCAATGTTCGTTTAGAAAATTTTGAATCCTTATTCTAAAATTAAATTTTTCAGAATCAAGTTTTTGATTAGCGTATTCTTCCATTGCTAATAAATGTCCTGTTTCACTACTTCTACCAAATTTACCGTAGTGATTTTCTAATATTTCTTCTTTCGTTTTCATAGTAGTTGGGTTACGGCTTGTTTTAAACAGTGCCTGGCGCTGTCAATTAACGCATCTAATTGAGCAACACGGTTTTCATTTTCTGTATTCAAATCAATACCATTAAATCGTTCGTATCTTATCTTTTTCAATAACATATACTGAAGTATTGTTATGGCAGCAATTATATCTTTCAGTGCATCTTTGCCAAGGGCATGTATGCTATATTCCGGCTGCCCGGTTTCATCGTGAGAAATATCAATGTATGGTTTCATTATTTTTTGGTTTTAGATTTCCTTCTTTTTTTTGCCTTTCGCTGTTGAGAGCGATAGCTTTCAACAGTGTGCTTTATGGGGATGAATATTGGGTTTGCTTCTATTGTTAAGGGATAATAAAACATTTTATTTGATTTTTGAGTTAATTTTAGATTCTATAATTATTTCCACAGATGTTCCGCATTTTATGCATATTTTCGTATCAAGTGCGAGCAGGTGCCCGCAATCACTGCATCTTGCCATGCCTTTACTATATAAACAGGGTGTAGTATAATATTGCTTATTGTAAGTTTTTATGGTCATCATAAGTATGGGGGGTATAATCCTATTTGTTTATTATGTTTGTTCTTAAAATCATTTAAGTTGAGCGGTACTAATCCGTTGCATTTGCAGAGGCGTTCATATACCGGGTACGCATAGTTGTAAGCATTTCTAAACCTGTGTATCTTTTGCGAATGCGATGAGCATACGTACCTGCCTGGGCGCGTATCTAAATTGCAGCCGGATATAACGCATAATCCTTTTATGCTTTTATGCTCTTGCTCTTTAGTAAAATACTTCTTCATGCAACTTTTAGTTTTGGTTGCGGGATGAAGATTGTTTTTGATTCTTCATCTAACTCCGCAGTAATATCAAAGAGATAATTGCTTTCCTCTTCTTTGAAGCACTCAATGTCTTTAGTTACCTGTATCACGAGCCGATACCGGTTTGTGATGCGATATATCATTGCGGTGTCGGACCGCCTTTTATAAATTTTTCTTAACTCGCGAAGAATGGTTTTGATATTCTCCGATATAACCCGCAGATGCAAAAAAGAGAAATATGCACCGTTGGGCCATGTACACCGCATAATTGCCAGGTCGCGTGCCCTTTCAATGGCTGCTGATGCGTTTTCGCATACGTGCTTAATTTGGTTGTCTTCATACCCTTTGTTGATTTTCAACAAAAAATATGTTTCCTGGAAGTTTGTCCAGGTTTGTATATACAGCTCTTGTAAATGAAACAGCGAGTGTGTGAGAAATTTTGATGTTTCATTTAAAAATGCCACAGCCCCTCGCTTGCTTGCGAAATGGTATGCGGAGCCGTTGCCGAGATAAACCTCAAAGCCCTTTCCCCTCTTTGATTTTGAATGCTGTGTTAGTTTTATTTTAAGCATAGTTGTATGTTTTAATTAATAAAAAAGCCAACAGCTCGTTTTGAGATGCTGGCTTTCTACGTTTTTCCCGTGCAAAGTTTATCTAACTTTTGCACGAGAAACGATGAAGTGTTTGATTTATTAGAGGGGGGGGGTGAATATAATATTAATTATAGGACACTCCTGCAAACACTTATCAGCATCTCGGGGGCAATGTTCGGGTTTTTTTATTTCTCAACCAACTTTGTTTTTGGGTTTATTTTATAAGTTATTAACATTTTTATAAACAATCTCAGTTGATGTATTCTTTTTTCAACATATTACAAGGTTTTTAAAAAATTGTTAAATATGGTTTAATCTTAAAAAAGAGGTCGTTATTTATAAGCACTATTTTCCTTACGTCCTCTATATCGGCATAAGGACCGTGCTGTTCACGGTAGTTTACTACTGCACTTGCTACTCTCCGGCTTATGTATGGATGACTGCCGAGTGTGTGCGAACCAGCTTTGTTTATGTTTATGCGTTTTATCAGCGTAGTATCTATCTGGATGTATGGCTCTATTTGATGATATAGGGCGGTATCAATGCCATAAACTTCAAGTAGCTGCTCTTTTTTGTGATACCCGCCCAGTAAATCCCGGTATTTTACAATGCGGGATGCGTAAACGGTTCCTATGCCGGTGATGAATTTAATATCAAAAGTATCGGCACTGTTTAGTTCAATATTAATTTGATTAGAAATTGGCTTTGCAATAACATTATCGGAAACCGGCTTTGCCGTGGTTTTGGGTTTGTATAGGGGGCGGGTGGGTGTGCGTGGATGATGCAAAGAGGCATCTACGCTGATATATTGCTCAATTTGGTTATACAGGGCTGTATCGATGCCGTAAACTTTAAGGAGTTGCTCTTTTGTGTGATATCCGCCAAGCAGGTTGCGGTATTTAATGATGCGGGCGGCATATACCGGACCTATACCACTGATGGATTCAAGATTTGAAACGTTTGCGGTATTGAGTTCAATGAGCGGGGTATTCTTTGGGCTGTAAATATGGTGTATTGCCTCATTTTTAGCATTATGCCTGGCTTTTTCTGCGGATGAGAAGAATGCGTCTGTTTCGTGCTTAAACTGCGTGAAATCGGTTTTGTGCTTCACTGTGGTATATTCTAAAACCGGGATGCAGCAGATAATCGTTATTGTGGCGGATATAAACACCCTGAAATCTCTGCGGTCTCTTTTTTCAAGGTGGAAGCGCCACCAGTATTTTACCTTTTTAAAATCCATTGTTATGAGAAATGCTTTTTAGTCCATTCTATTAGTCCGCCATTTATGTAATCTATGTAATCTTGATAATTTTAGTTTAAAACTTGCGTAAAGCAACCGTTATAGGCAAATAAAAATTACTACTCATCGTCTTCGCAAAGCCCTGATATGCTTTTCATTATTATTGTTAGATATAGCAGTATTATTACCAGTTTATCATCGTCTATTGCAATTTGCAAAGTCAGGGCTACTACCATCAAGATAATTGCCAGTATTGAAAATATCGTTTTCATAATCCGTAATTTTTTTCATCCTATAACATTGGGTTTAAAGAAAGTGGGCTGTGTCGCTTAATCAAACCTTATGCATCTAATTTACTGTGTCGGTAAAAGAAACGGTAGTGCATCTTAACCCGCCTTCTTAAACCCAAATCCCGTTATATGCTATGCCTTCCGACACGCACACAACTTAAAGTCCAAGCTCGTATGTCCACATTCATTTGCAAGTTCCCAAAACGCTTTACCATTCCACTTGCGAAATGATATTCCAGTTGCTCCCATTACTCGCTTTAATTCTTCTTCGTGTTCCTGATGGAGCTTCCACGCAGGCACAGCATATAACAAACCATTGGAAGAAATGGCGGTGTTAGTGCTTGTATTAAGTGTTGTCATTCTATTTTATTTAGCACCTTTTAAGATTAAGGAAATTCATAATATTATTCAATATTAAATTTAAGTTGCCCTTCTCTATCTTGTTTGCGTTTTGCTTCTTTTAATACTTTCGGCATTTGAGGAATATTTAAAAAATCGCCTTTTAACATTTGCGATACGGTTACAATCTTTACTCTGTCAAATTCAATGTTGAATAATTTATTTTTATATTTTCCCGCCTGTTTTGCTTCGGTTATCATATCTCTGGTGGGTTCATAAAGCGTAATGAGTATTCCCATAACTGCCTTTTCTCTTTGCATTGTTCCTATTAAATCTCTTACATAACTGCTATGGGGTTTTAAATCCGATTTTACACTAAACAAAACCGGCATCAGTTCGTTATCTTGTTTTTCATTTATATCAGCTATTAATGCCATGCCGTCAATACCGTAATCCTTGCCTTTCTTTTCGTGTATCATGCCTTTATTGTTGGTATATGAAAGTATGCACCATTTTTCAAATTCTTTTCTTGTACGGTCATCTTGTTTGTTTGCCAATGCAACGGCACTTTCAAAGTCCTGCGGAATCCCGTTTAGTTCAATGTTTTTTAAAATACTTTTGCCAAAACTATCAGTTAATCTTCTTAAAACTAAACTTATGCTTTGGTAAGTTATATCAACTCCAATCCAATTTCGTTTTAAATCTTCTGCTACTGCTATCGTGGTGCCGCAACCGCAATAAGCGTCTAAAACAGTATCGCCTTTATTACTGCTCGCTAATACAAATCGTTCTAATAATGCTTCTGGCTTTTGTGTTTGGTATCCCAAATATTCATGTCCTCTTATAAAAGGAATTTGTACCCAATCTTCAGGAAACTTCCCCCCTTCGTTTAATTCGCATATTTTGCTTTTCGGAGAACCTCCTCCTAAATTTGTTTTTTTATATCCGGCTCTTGCCTTACTTGTTTCTGCATAAGGAAGCCGTATTTTTTCTACATCAAAACTCCATTCTTTGCCTTTATTATACCAAAAAACAACATCGTGGCATCTGCTTAATTGTTTTTGCCCTTTTGCTGCCATCCTGGAATAACACCATATAATTTCGTTTCTCAAATCTCCCCCTTTTGCACAAAATATTCCATCACAAACCAATTTCAGATAATGGCTTGCTGTTGGGTCGCAATGCAAATAAAAACTCCCTGTATCTTTTAAAACTCTATGTATTTCTGCAATTCGTAAGGTCATGCTGATAAGGTATGCCAATAAACCGCCCCTCGTTAGCACCTTTTCCAGCCCTTCAATTAATTGTATGGTTTGTTTTGTGTATAATCCTTTACTGTTTTCAAATAGCTCCTGCAATTCGTCATTTGCTCTGTCGCCCCAATTCCATGTATCAACAAATGCCTGTGCCTGTGCTTTGTCTTCGCCTCCCTGATTCAAATAAATCTGGTTGTAATTTCGCTTTGAGTTAAATGGCGGGTCAATATAGCATAAATCAATGCTTTCATCTTTTATATATTTTCTTAATACGTCTAAATTATCCCCGTAAAATAGCTGATTTTTCATAGTTGTTTTTCCGGCAAATATATAAAGAAATATTTAAGCACCTTTTAAGATTAAGGAAATTTCGTATATTTGCAAAAAATTATTTTATATGACGAAACAACAAATTATTAAAAGTATTGAATCCCATATCCGAAGAAAATCATTTTTGAAATATTTTTGGGGATATGAATTTTGGACAATAGGAATCACAGAAAATCCACCAGAAAGAAAAATCGCACATAAACATCCTGAAAAATGGAAAGTATGGCAAGCAAATACGGCAAAAGTCGCAAGAGACATTGAAAAATATTTCATTAAAAAAGGAATGAAAGGCGGTACAGGTGGAGGAAAAAATCCCATATATGTTTATGTGTTTTGAAGTTTCTCAAAATAGTTATCCGCTATCTTTTTTATTTTTTTCACCGAAATATTTTTAATGATTATTTTTTCTTTTCCAAAAGGAATATTGGGCTTGCTTAAATATGTTTTTTTTATATCAATTATTGCATTATGAGCAAGTATAAATTCATTTTTGTAATTCCCGTTTTCCTTAATCTTAAAAGGTGCTTCCCTTAATCTTGAAAGGTGCTTAATGTTGCTTTCTTTTTTTTCTGTTTTTTTCATTTGCGTTTACCCTTGCGGGATTTTTTAGGTTTATGTTTGGTTTTTGGTTTTATTTTCTTCTTTGCTTCCTTCTTTTTACCCGCCTCTTTATTGGCTTTCTGAAACTTTTTAACAAACGCCTTTTGTGGTATGGGCTTATCCGGATGTGCCATTTTTAATGGTGTGCCTTTTGGTTTGTAATAAACGAAACATTTTTTTGATGACATGGCATCTTTCATAAATGCTTCAAACTGCAACTCGTTATCATTTCGCCTGTTGTATTTATAGCCCCATTCTGCCAAATAAAATGGCAGATATTTACGGCTTAATACTCTGTAATTGCCCTCTATCCCTGATTTAAGCCGCCCCCAGAAACCATCTATTGTATTGGTATGAATATTTCCTTTTACAAATACTTCTTTATGTTTAATCGTTTTGTGTTTCAAATGATGCCTGTATGTATCATTATAAATTCTGTTTTCGTCTGTTATCACCGTTGTTTTATCCCATCCCTTTTTTACATATTCTTTTAACATCTTCATCATTGTAACTGAATCAAGTTTTCCCACAACCTCCGTTACAATTCTTCCATGGCGCTCTACAATGCCTGCTACCGGTATTTTTTTTGTGCCTCGCCCTCTCTTGTTTTTTTCTTCAGGGGTTAATTGTTCTGTTTCTGTTTCGGCATGGGCTAAATATGCTACACTTTTGTTTTTAGGCCGCCTGATATTTCTTGGTCTGGGAGATCCGCCCAAGTATGCTTCATCTGCTTCAACTAATCCTGATAAATCGGTAATGGTTTCCACCATGGCGCATCGTATTCGCATTAATGCGTACCATGATGAGGGTAATCCAATACCGGTTTGGCGGCTCATTTCTGATGCAGATATGCCGGTGCGGTTATTAAGCATCAGTGAAACTACCTTAAAGAATGTTGGAAGCGGCAACCTGGTGTCTTCAAAAATGGTTCCTATTAATACAGAGTATGATCGGCTGCAGTTTTTACAATGATGCCTGACGCCCTTATCTATATCTATGGATTTTACACTACCGCAATATGGGCATTTTGGAATATTATTCCATCTCAGCTTCTCCAAATAAACAATACATTTTTCTCTTGTATTAAATCGTTTTTCAAGTGTGGTTAAATTCATATTGCAAATATATTAAATTTCCTTAATCATATCACCTTCTTTTTATGCTTCAGCATCATATCAAACAACTCATCTATAAAACCTTTGCCTTTGGGGTATTCGGCACCGAAGCCGTTGTTGCGGTTAAACTCGCTGAGGCGAGTTGCGTACATGGCATATCGCTCCTTCACGTAATCAGGTCCGAGGTATTTCATGTGGAGGAGTTTTAACGGTTCGTATTTGGGTTCTTCAATAAGTATAATGGTTTTTTGCGGGAGGCATCGGTGGCATCCAGGCAAGTAGTTGATTTCGCTCACCATCTGCGGACAGAAAATTATTTGCTTATCAAATGTATTTGCCCGCACCCCCTCGTGCACCTGCCGGGTGAGTGGCTTTTTGTAATCGGTGGGAAATTGGGGCGCGTACATATTATATCCCTCAACACCGGGCAGCACTACTTTGAGACGGTGCAGCTCTGCTAACGTGCCTGCCATGTTGGGCGCATATAGGAACTCGTCCATATCACATACAATTACATAATCGGCATCGCTGCCTTTCCAGCAAGTGTTTTTGATTTCCTGGTAAATTTTATCGTTGATTTCGTTGGCGCTGTAATAGTCCTCAATTTCTACGTGCGGGAAATGCTTTTTGATGATGCCGGGAGTGCCGTCTGTGCTCTGGTTGTCATATACTCGTATTTTGGTGCAGAAGGCGTTGTAATGGGCGAGAGTATGGCGCACCATTTTGGCTTCGTTGTAACAGAGGATATGGGCTTCAATTTTCATAACTGTATTGAAATTTGCTTATCTGTTTTTAAGTCAATGATTGTGAAGCGTTCTAAAACCTTACGCCTTAAAAGTGCGGTTGCCTCTGCATCGTTGCGGGCTTTGAGTTTTATTACCATGCCGTGTTCGCTGTTTCCGGTAAAAACTCTAAACTCATATATTTCCCATCCATCAAGCTTCGCCATCCTTTTTTTCTTTTTTATCAATATTGACAAGTTTGTTAATTTCCTGCGGTTTTCCGCACTTCAGGCATAGAGTGAGGTGCCTGTCAATAACATCCGCTCCATTAAGCATTACGCGGTATGTGAAAGGTACTTTATATGTTTCAAATACCTTGTGAAACAAATTACTTCCGCATTTGCAAAGCACCTTGTTTTCAGGTGGCAATTCTATTTTTATGTTTTGTGGTTGGTCGCTCATGTTTTTTTGGTTTTTTAGGGGTTTAATAATCAGTTTGGTCTTTAGCTTCTTCATAAGAAGCATCCAATCCAAGATTATGCGCGTAAGTGCAGAAGTTTGCTATGTCAATATAAGTGCCTTTTACTCTTTTGGTTCTCCCTTCAAAGTAAAGCAAGTAGTATTTTTTCATGTTTTTTTGGTTTTGAGTTAATAATCAGTTTGGTCTTTATCTTCTTTTAGTTTTTAATTCAAATTTCTTTCTTGCTAATCTGAAAATTTTAATCATTTCATCTGGCGAATAACCGGCTTCTTTAAGTTCTTTAATCATTTTGTCAGCCAATATTTGTTCTTTTCTTTTCGTCGTTCAGGTTTAAGTTAATAAATACTAATCAAATATCTGGAGCGTTAATTCAATCAATTCTTTATCCTCATTAGTTAATGTTCCGTTCTTTGCAAGTTCCAAAAGCCGTTTCAATTCTATGTTTTGTGCTTTCAGTTGTTTTGCCCTTTCAATCGGACTGCAATCGCCTATTCCAGCCCATAGCGAAACAAAGTCATCTATTAAAGTTCCGTCA
>ERZ1292629.866-Hain-H43-01um-R1-866-length-32749-cov-7_pt3 | contig 14080 bp, 16 predicted proteins | sample MGYA00564399_ERZ1292629 | MGnify/ENA primary metagenome ERZ1292629 (study PRJEB36523, sample SAMEA6512636) | groundwater metagenome | collected 2019-01-08 | study: AquaDiva: Metagenomics assemblies of 32 groundwater samples
ATGGCGATTGAATCTTTATACAATAAAAAAGTTATGGAGCATTTTTTAAAACCGAAAAATCTGGGAGAAATCAAAAATCCCTCCGGGGTTGGGCGAGTGGGAAATCCCGTTTGTGGCGATGTCATGGAACTATATTTGAAAATCCGGGAAGCAAAATCAAAAAAATTGGATGAGGCAAAAATTATTCAGGCAAAATTTAAAACTTTTGGCTGCGGGGCGGCGATTGCCAGTTCTTCGATGATGACGGAAATGATCAAAGGAAAAAACCTCAAGCAGGCATTAAAAATTTCCAATTTGGCGGTTTCGGAAGCGCTCGGCGGCTTGCCGCCAATAAAACGTCATTGTTCGGTTTTGGCCAAAGAAGCCCTCCAGCGGGCGATTGCCTCTTATCAAAAAAACAAGGCGGACTGAATTTGTGTTATGATAAAGTTGAGGACTAATGTTTAGCTGGCTTGACCTAATTGTTTTATTTATCATTGTTCTTTATGCAATTGATGGCTTTCGCCGCGGTTTTATTAAAGTTGCTTTTGATGTAGTCGGGATTTTTATTTCTTTTATTATTGCTTTAAAATTCTATAATTTTGCCGGCTCGGTTTTCGCCTCATTCGGCTTGAATCAAAATTTTACCAAAATTGTTGGTTTTTTGAGTCTTTGGGTGATTTTTGAAATTATTTTTTTCTTAATCTCCCTTTTAATCTTTCACTATATTCCTAAATATGTTCACCTAAATAGAACCAATAAATGGTTTGGAATTTTGCCCGGGATTTTAAAAGGAATAATGATTGTTTCAATTCTGATAATGATTTTAATGGTCTTACCCTTTTCAGCTGATTTGAAAGAAAAAATGGCGCGTTCATTTATCACCGGCAAATTAATTAAATCAACCGCTAAAATTGAAAATCAGCTGGAAACTGTCTTAGGCCAGTTAAATACCCTCACTTTTATGGGCACGGTCCAGCCCAAAGAAGGCAGTTCAACTCTGCCATTTCGCACCACTAACTTTAGTATAGATGAGCAAGCTGAAATTGAGCTCTTGCGACAAGTCAATAATGAGAGGGGCAAAGTTGGTCTTCAACCTTTAGCAAGCGACCTTTTAATTAGAAATGTCGCCCGGGCGCATTCAATGGATATGTTAAGAGGGGGTTATTTTGCTCATGAAAATCCTGCCGGTCAAACCCCCTTTGATCGTTTAGTGATTGCCGGAGTTATTTTTCAAGCCACCGGCGAAAATCTCGCTTTGGCGCCAACAGTTGATATTGCCCATATTGGATTAATGAACTCGCCTCGCCACCGGGATAATATTTTGGACGCTGATTTTTCAAGAGTGGGGATTGGCGTGATTGACGCTGGTTACTATGGTAAAATGATGACGCAGGATTTTGCTGACTGATTTGGAGGCGATAATGATTTTACCGGGCAAGCCGGTGGCGGCAAAAATTTATCAAAAACTTCAAAAAGACATTCAAGTTTTTGTAAGCGGAAAAAGAAAACCGGAGATTGCTTCAATTATTGTTGGTCAAGATCCGGCAAGTATTGTTTATACAAAAATTAAAGAAAAGCAAGCCCAAAAACTGGGGATTAATTTTAAAGTTTATCACTTATCAGGGATAGCCCCCGAGTCAAATTTAGAAGAGCTCATATCGGATCTTAATCAAAATAAATATATTACCGGGATAATTGTTCAGCTGCCTTTGCCTAAGAATTTCAATCAGGAAAAGATTTTAAAAACAATCGCCCCGGCCAAAGATATTGATGGTTTTCAAGGGAAAATGCCGGCTCCCACGGCGGCGGCAATTTTGGAAATATTAAAGTTTTATCACATATCGCTTAAGAATAATAATATCGTTATTGTCGGCCATGGCCGATTGGTGGGTAAGCCATTGGCAACGATGCTAAAAAAGCAAGGATTAAAGCCAATTATTTGCGATTCGACGACTTTTGATTTGAAAGAAAAAACTCTTAAAGCCGAGATTATTGTTTCTGCCGCCGGCTCCCCAGGCTTGATTAAGCCGGAAATGGTATCGAAAACCGCAGTGGTTATTGACGCCGGCACCGTCGAAGCCAAGGGCAAACTTATTGGCGATGTCGAACAGGCGGTCTATGAGAAAGTCTCTGCTTATACTCCTTCGCCCGGTGGAGTCGGCCCGGTAACAGTGGCGTGTCTTATGAGAAATGTCGTTTTGGCGGCCAAAAAACAACAGAGATTCAAAAGAATATAATAACTTAAATGATCTAATCATTTGGTGATTTGTCACTTCTATACTGCAAAGTATAGTAGTGATAGACATCGAATTATCTTATCGTTATTGTATTAGTCCAACGGCTCAAGATGTGAGCCATTGACACCAATCGCACGTGCCAGTATGAATCAGGATATGATGTGCTCTGGGCAATCAGGCTTGTTTTGGCAATATGTGCGGGCGGGTCGGCCCGGCAACTCATCGTTCGACAATGGCAACAATTGTCTGTAGGTTTGTACTCACCACATTTGGAACTTCTTGAGTACTATCGTCAGCCCGGTGGTGTGTTTGAACGGCAAGTAGCCATCGAAGATTTGGGCCGGATTCTGGCTCATCGGCGGGACAAAAAAGCAGAAGACTTATTTCTCGCTCATTGCGATACCCTCGGGCTGGCCGAGCATCGGCCAGCGATCATTCGGGAGGCTGTCCGGGAGGCAATCGACAGACGCACCAGATTCGAAGTAGAATATTTTGTCAAAGGCCATATCGGCGAGGTGGACGAGTCAGGCCTCCTTGAAATGGTAAGGGAGTCAGCCATCTCCCGAGCAAAGGCAAGAGACTGGGAGCGGTTCGATCGTCTTTGCCGAGAGTGGGGCCTGGAGGATCTCCTCGTAGCCTTGACCGAACTTGAGGGGTATCTACCAGAGGAGGATTGGCCGGCAGAGCCGCCGGGAAGCCGCTTTGCCCGTGCTGCCGGCATCAGCCTATGACTTCGGCATACGTAGCATTATCATCCGAACGATCTGACTTGCCCCCACACCAATCGTCAAGATTGGTCGTGGGGGTTTTCAATTTCCCCAAAAATCTGCTACAATTGTTCTATTATGAAAAGAAAACCAAGGGTAATTTGCGCCATGTCCGGCGGGGTGGATTCGTCAGTGGCAGCGGCGATTTTAAAAAAACAGGGTTTTGAGACAATCGGCATTTTTATGAAATTATGGTCGGAAAAAACTGTACCGTCAGCCCAAACAAGAGAAAATCTCTGCTGTTCAGCCGAAGCCGCCAGCGCCGCAAGATCAGTGGCCAATTATCTTAAAATTCCTTTTTATGTTTTAAATTTAGAGAAAGAATTTAAAAAAGCAGTCGTTGATTATTATATTGAAGAATATGAAAATGGCCGTACTCCTAATCCATGCGTTATTTGTAATCGTGACATCAAAGGCGAATTTTTACTCAAGAAAGCCTTTGGACTCAAAGCCGATTTTTTAGCCACCGGTCATTATGCCCAAATTAAATATGAAAAAAATAAATGGCATCTTTTTGAGGCAAAAGACCGCACTAAAGACCAAAGTTATTTTTTATGGGCTATACCGACAAGGCATCTATCAAAAATTCTTTTTCCCGTCGGCGGCTTTCAAAAAAAAGATGTAATAAAAATGGCTCAAAACTGGCATTTGCCGACCGCTCGAAGACCAGAATCCCAGGGAATTTGTTTTATTCCTGACCGCGAAGTTGGCCAATTTTTACGCCGCCAGACAAAAAAATTATTTAAACCCGGACCAATTTATGATATTTCAGGCAAAAAAATCGGTATTCATCAGGGTTTGTTGGGGATAACTATTGGTCAGCGCCACCGTTTGGGAGTAGGTGGCTCAAAAGCGTATTATGTGGTAAAATTAAATATAGAAGATAATAGTTTGATCGTTGGCGATGATAAAGATTTATATCGCAAGAAACTTATCGCTGAAAATTTGAATTGGATAAGGACTGCTGATAGCTCTAAGCTATCAGCAAACGGCATCGGTGGACGGATTAGATACGGTCATCCGATAGAAAGCTGCAAGCTGAAAGCTACAAGCCGTAAGCAGATTAAAGTCATCTTTGACGAACCCCAACGAGCGATTACCCCGGGCCAGTCAATTGTTTTTTATCGAAGAAACTTTTCCTCGTCAAATGAAGCAGAAGTTTTAGGCGGCGGGGTAATTAAGGAGGCAATTGAAAAATCTAACTAAATTTTTTAAAATTCTTGGCTTTTTATGGCTGGCGTTGATTTTTTATTTTATCGGTTATTTTGTCGGTCATAAAAATCTGGAATTTGATCAAAATTATCAGCCAAAAATTACTAATACTTCTCTTGGTCAGCCCAAAGAAGTCGATTTTTCAATTTTTTGGGATGCTTGGCAAGCAATTAGCGAAAAATATGTCGGCGAATATTCAACCGAAAATATGATTTACGGCGCTATACAGGGAATGGTTGATTCTCTGGGTGATCCTTACTCGGTTTTTCTAAAACCGGGCGAAAATCAAATGTTTTTAGATGATCTTTCCGGAAAGATTGAGGGTATCGGCGCCGAACTTTCTATTAAAGAGGGTCAGTTGATTGTCATTGCCCCCTTGGGGGATTCACCAGCTCAAAAAGCCGGGCTCAAAGCTCAAGATAAAATTTTAAAAATTAATGATGAAGATACTGCCGAGCTTTCTTTAGATGGAGCAGTCAGTAAGATTCGCGGTCCAAGCGGAACAACCGTCAAATTGTTAGTTAATCGGCAGGGATTTTCCAGCCCCCAGGAATTTAGCATTAAAAGAGAGACAATTATTATTAAGTCAGTTGAATGGGAACAAAAGGAGAGTGTTGGCTATATTAAAATTTCCCAATTTGGCGATGACACACGAAAACTTGCCCAAGAGGCGGCCGGGGAATTAGCAAAAAGAAATTTAACCGGGGTGGTCATAGACTTACGTAATAATCCCGGCGGTTATCTTGACGCTTCGATTGATGTCGCCTCCCTTTTTATGGACGGCGGAGTGGTGGTCAAAGAAGTTGATCGCAGCGGCAAAGAGGAGGTTTTGGAGGCTACCCTTGAAGGGAAATTAATTAAAGAAAAAATTGTTATCTTAATTAATAATGGTTCGGCTTCGGCCTCCGAAATCGTTGCCGGAGCGCTGAAAGATAACCGTCAGGCGGTTTTAATTGGCGAAAAAACTTTCGGTAAAGGCTCTGTCCAGGAATTAGAGAATTTAGCCAAAGGTTCAGCCTTAAAATTAACCGTTGCTCGCTGGCTGACACCATCGGGGAGAACAATTGACCAAGAAGGAATTTCTCCCGATATTGAAGTCGGGCTTTCAAATGAAGACGAACAAGCTGGTCGCGACCCCCAGCTTGAGCAAGCTTTAAAAGAAGCCATAAAATGAAAAAAAGTCATAAGATGATTTTAGTTGTTCTAACTCAAGATGTTCCTAATCTGGGAAAAGCGGGCAAACAAGTTAAAGTTAAAGCCGGTTTCGCCCGTAATTTTCTTATACCGAAAAATTTAGCAGTCTTTGTCAACGATCCCCATGCTAAACAATTAATTTTAAAACGAGCTGATTCACAGCAAAAGTCTCAAATGCGAAAGCAAGAAGCTCAAAAGACGATCCAAAATCTTGAAAATCGAAAAATTATTTTTAAAGTCAAAGTGAACCCCAAAGAACAGCCCTATAAAGCGATTCAAGCAAAAGAAATTGGTGAAAAATTAAATCTACCAGAGGAATATATTCAATCTGATCCGATTAAGACCTTAGGGGAACATCAAGTCCAAATTAGTAATGCTGGCTTTAAAACAAGTATAATTGTTGTTTTAGAGGCGGAAAAGTGATATATTAAAGTAAGCGATCTAAGATTTATATTGAAGGAGGGGCAATGGATCAACCAAATCAAAATCCACAGAACCAAAATCAGGGTCAAGATAAACCCTTGACCATGCCGCCGGGCGAGGCGGCTGGGGGTATAGGTGGAAGTAATCTTAGACCACCGGAGCCAATGGGGGGAACTCCCTCAAGTATTTATCCAACCCCGGTAGCACCGGCACCGCCGACAATTACCCCTCAGATGGAGCCACCACCGAAAAAGGGTTTAGGTTCGGTAGTGCTGATCATCTTATTAATCATCATCTTAATTTTGGGAGTATTGGTTTTTATTTCATGGAAAGGATGGATTTCTTTAGGGGGACTGGAAAAACTTTGGGGAGGCGGTCAACCAACCGCTAGTCCAACTTTGACTCCTGGTTTAGAGACAACAGAAAGTCCGACAGTTACCACTTCACCGGAAATCACTACCAATGTTAATGACCAAATTAGGAAAAGCAATTTGTTGACAATTAAGAGTGCCTTAAAAAAATATTATATTGACAATTCAACATATCCTGAAAGTCTCAATATTAGCAAGACTTCTGACATAAACGGTTCTTTAGCCAAGAATTTAATTCCTTCTTATTTGGAAGAATTACCCGATGATCCTTTGTCTCCTCAATATTGGTACGGCTATAAATCTGACGGTCTAACTTTCGAATTAACTGCTGTTTTAGAAGATAAATCCGATCCCGAAGGAATAATGTCGGGCAGCAACTTTTTATACAAAATTACCGATTCAACTTCTGAATAAATTTAAATTGACCCCGCCTTTGGCGGGGGAAGGAGCAAGATGATTATTTTATGGATAGTCTTGGGTTTAGTGGCAATTGCGATTCTGTGGTTTATCGCTGTTTTTAATGGAATCGTCTCTTTGAGAAATCGGACTAAAGAGGCGTGGTCTGATATTGATGTTCAGCTTAAACGCCGTCATGATTTGATTCCTAATTTAGTCGAAACAGTCAAGGGCTATGCTAAGCACGAGAAAGAGCTTTTTGAGCGGGTCACCGAAGCGCGAGCCAATGCCATCTCTGCCAAAGGCGCCGCCGAAGCGGGCAAGGCGGAAAATGTTTTAACCGATGCCTTAAAATCTGTTTTTGCGGTGGCGGAAAACTATCCCCAACTTCGGGCGTCGGAAAATTTTCAAAAACTGCAAGATGAGCTGACTGACACTGAAAATAAAATTGAAGCTTCTCGTCGGTTTTATAATGGCAATGTTCGTGATTTCAATACCAAAATCCAAGTTTTTCCCAATAGTGTTGTTGCCGGGATAATCAGTGCCAAAGATTTTGAGCTTTTCCAAATGGCAGAAGCTGAAAAAGCAACTCCGCAAGTTAAATTCTAGAATATGTATAAGGAAATTGCATCTAATAAAAGGAAGACTGCCTTTTTAATATTCGTCTTCCTTATTTTGGTCATCGGTTTGGGTTGGGTTCTCTCTTATGTTTTTGATAATTATTTTATTTTAGTCATTGCGGTGGTAATAGCGGTTTTTCAAGCATTAATTTCGTATTACCAAGCGGATAAAATCGCTTTGGTAATTTCTGGCGCTAAAGTTGCGCCGCGAAAAGATCCTTTTTTAGAATTACATCGTTTAGTGGAGAATCTATCAATTACTGCCGGTTTGCCCAAACCCCGAATATATGTGATTTCTGATTCGGCACCGAATGCTTTTGCCACTGGTCGGGATCCAGAACATGCCGCTTTGGCGGTTACTTCCGGTTTATTGGAAAAGTTAAATAAATCCGAACTTGAAGGGGTAATTTCCCATGAACTTTCTCATATTGGCAATTTTGATATACGGCTAATGACAATAGTGGTCGTTTTAGTTGGGGTGGTGGCGTTGGTTTCTGATTTCTTTTTGCGGTACTTATGGTGGGGCGGGGGACGGTCTCGCCGAAGTGAAGGCGGCGGCCAGTTGCAATTGATTTTGTTAGTAGTGGGAATTGTTTTGGCAATTTTAGCGCCATTAGCGGCGGTCTTAATTCAACTGGCGATTTCCAGAAAGCGGGAATTTTTAGCTGATGCCACCGGGGCGTTGCTGACGCGATATCCTGAAGGTTTGGCGTCAGCTTTGGAAAAAATTTCCCGCGACCGCGAGCCGTTGGAAGTTGCCAACCGCGCCACCGCCCATCTTTATATTGCCGACCCAAATAAAAAGAAAATTACTGGTCTTTTTATGACCCATCCGCCGATTGAGGAACGCATCAAAAGACTCCGGGCAATGATTTCTAAATAGTATATTTCCTTGACCTCTAAGGTCTAATCTGGGAATTTGGCTATTTTTATTAAGATAGTTTATTATAGAATTATGCCAGGTAGAGATGTTCAATTGGTAAACGAAGTAATCTATCACGTTCTTAATAGAGGTATAAACTCACAAAAAATTTTTAATTGTGAAAGAGATTATTTTCAATTTTTAAACCGGATTCAATATTACCAAAATAAAAACTTGTCTATAGGTTATTCAGCCCTAAATGATTTGCCGATAGATGTTAGGAATAATCTTTTTAATAATCTATTAAGCAGACGAGAGTTTTTAGTAGAAATTATTGCTTATTGTTTAATGCCTAATCATTTCCATTTGCTTTTAAGGCAAGAGGTTGATAATGGTATTTCCAAATATTTATCTAATTTAACCAATAGTTATACGCGTTATTATAATCTGCGGCTTAAAAGGATTGGGCCAATTGTTCAAGGCAAATTTAAGGCCGTCCAAATTATAAATGATGAACAATTACTACATTTGTCTCGATATATTCACCTCAATCCATATTCAGCAGGAGTTGTTAAAAATCTTAAAGAATTATTCAAATATCCATATTCATCGTTGTCCGAATATATCAGCAATCAAAAAGGGATATGTCAAGCCAACATTATCCTTCAGCAATTTAAGGATAAATCTTCATATAAAAAATTCATTATCGATCAGGCCGATTATCAAAGAAATCTGCAGGTGATCAAAAAGCAAATACTCGAATTCTAAGGTTTAACCTCTAAGGTTAAAATTAAAAATTATAAACAAATTGGGTCATCAAAATTAAAGGATTTTGATATTTGTTTAAAGATGATAAAATATAGATTAGATTAAGATATATTAGGAGGTGAGATGGCAGAAAGAGAACCGGGCCAAATGCCGGAAGAAGAGAGTAAAATAGACAAAGATAAAGAAAAAATCTCAATTCCCGAAGATAAAACTATTATTTTTGAGATTGGTCCAGGCGAAAGTCCATTTTTCAGTCAGTCGGGAAAAGAGGTAAAAGAAAATGAGTTTTATATTGGGGTTGATTTAGATCCTGAAGTTTTAAAAAGAGATCAAGAAAACTTTGGTCAAGAAAATATACATTTTATTCAGGCAGAGGGAGAAAAATTACCTTTACCTGATAATTCAGCTGATATTATTGTTGCGAGAAATTATTTTGGTCAATCATCAAATATACCAGAAGAAGGTTCTTTAGAATGGGCAATATTTTATTTAACAAAGAGTCGATTTCAACCAACCTGGAAAGATAGAGAATTAGGCTTTGAATCTTTTTTGGAAGAGGCGCGAAGGGTATTGAAGTCGAAAGGAGAGCTGGTAATTATTGAACAATATACCCCAATAAAATTTGATAGTATGGTTGGAAGATTGAATTCTGAAAAAAAAGAAACATTCGAACAGCAATTAAACAGATTTGGTTTTAGGTTTTGGAAAATATCTGCTAGGGTAAGAAAAGGAAAAGACTGGACAAGTCAATATTTATCACCAGATAATTTTTGGCGGTCAGATCCAGATAGCTATATAGCTATTTTTGATTTACATAAATAATCAATGAATAATTCTAAACATCAAGCAAAAAAACGAATTGAGAAATTAAAAAAATTGATTGAGAAATATCGTTACGCTTATCATGTTTTGGATAAGTCAGTAGTATCAGATGAGGTCAATGATTCATTAAAACATGAACTTCAGGCATTAGAGAATCAATTTCCAGATTTGGTGACGTCTGATTCGCTGACACAAAGGGTTGGGGGAAAGCCGCTGGAAAAATTTACCAAAGTTGCTCACGAACAGCCAATGCTTTCCCTTACCGATGCTTTTTCATTTGATGAACTCAAAGATTGGGAAACACGTAATTCCAAGATTAGACCTCTAAGGTCGGGTTATTTTGTGGAATTAAAAATCGACGGTTTAGCAGTTTCTTTAATTTATGAAAATGGGATATTCGTTCGCGGCGCTACTCGCGGCGACGGCAAAATCGGTGAAGATGTGACGCAGAATTTAAAAACAATAGAGTCAATACCTTTAAAATTAAATTTCCATAATAACACGATCGCCTTATTTGGGAAAACAAATACGAGAATCGAAATACGCGGTGAAGTATATTTGTCGATAAAAACTTTTGATGAATTAAATAAAAAATATCAAAAAGAAGGCAAACCATTGTTGGCCAATCCGCGCAACGCCGCCGCCGGCTCGATTAGGCAATTAGATCCGAAAATTGCCGCTGAAAGAAAGTTGTCATTTGTTGCCTGGGATTTGTTAGGAACTAATGCAAAAACTCACCAGCAAGCTCATCAAAAATTAGCCGAGCTCGGCTTTAAGACGATCAAAGAAAATCAGCTTTGTGGCAATTTGGAAGAGGTGGAAAAATTTAAAGTCAAAATCGAGAAATTGCGCGATAAACTTCCTTTTCAAATTGACGGCATTGTTGTCCAAATAAATGACAACGAGCTTAAAGAAAAATTGGGCGTTGTCGGCAAAGCCCCGCGGGGGATGATTGCCTACAAATTCGCCCCTGAAGAAGCCACTACGATTGTTCAAGATATTCAAGTCCAAATTGGCCGCACCGGCACCTTAACGCCGGTGGCGATTTTAAAGCCGGTTTTAGTCGCCGGTTCGAAGATTTCGCGGGCGACATTGCACAATGAAGATGAGATTCGCAAAAAAGATGTTCGGATCGGCGACACGGTAGTTATCCACAAAGCCGGCGATGTCATTCCTGAGGTGGCATCAGTTGTCAAAGAACTTCGTACCGGCAAAGAAAAAATATTTTATTTTCCAAAGAAATGTCCGGTCTGCGGCGGCAAAGTGGCTCGTAAAATCGACAAAGCGGCTTGGAAATGTTTGAATAAAAATTGTTTTGTGATTAAGCGCCGGGCCTTGTTTCATTTTGCCTCCCGGCCGGCTTTCGATATGGCGGGCTTGGGACCAAAAATATTGACCAAATTTATTGAAGAAGGATTAATCAAAGACGCGGCTGATTTGTTTTCTTTGAAAGAAGGCGATATTGAACCATTGGAAAGATTTGCCGAAAAATCGGCACAAAATATTGTCGGGACTATTCAGACTCATAAAAAAATTGATTTTCCCCGCTTTATTTACGCTTTGGGGATTGCCAATGTCGGCGAAGAAACAGCTTACGACATCGCTCAAGCGATAAATCCTAAATCCCAAATCCTAAATTCTAAACAAATATTAAACGTTCTAAAATCCCAAACATTAGAGGATTGGGAAAAGATAAGAGATATTGGGCCGATAGTGGCAAAATCGATTTATGATTTTTTTCAGGATAAGAATAACATCAATTTTATCAAAAGATTGTTTAATGCCGGCGTTGAGATTAAATTCGATAAGCAATCGGCAATAAGAGAGAAGTTAAAAGGGCAGACAATTATTTTTACCGGCGGCCTGGAAACTTTGACTCGCGATGAGGCCAAAGAAAAAGTGAGAGAGCAGGGCGGTGATGTTTCCGAATCGGTTTCTAAAGAGACGGATTATGTCGTGGTTGGTTTTGAACCGGGCTCGAAATATGATGAAGCGAAGCGGTTGAATATCAAAATCCTTAACGAAAAAGAATTTTTGGAACTTATAAAATAATGGTCTAAAAAAGAAATTCCCCGCCCTGTCGGGGGCGGGGAAAGATACGATCGAGTGAATAGGCATTGGTATCCTTCATAGATACCGAGGCCCACCCACTCTTTGTTTGAGCCGGCGGTTTTCTTCTTCGAGCTCGGCGTATTTCGCTTTGAATAAGGCGAATTCGGTTTCGAGCTGTTTGACACTTGCCTTGAGCTTGGCAATCTCATCGTGCGCTCGATTGGCCGACTCCACACCCGGAAATTGATGGACCCCTCCTCGTCGATCTGATGGTAGTATCGGCGGACGAGCCTGAAGAGCGGTTCTTATCTGCTCAAGCTCTTCATCTTGGCGGCCTCGATTTCGTTTTCGTCCCTTCGGTATTGTCTTCACCCTCCTTTCCTCGGGCGGGTTCGTCTTCCGAGCGAATTCTTCGCCGAGCGTTGCGGATCTCTTTCGGTTGGACTTGGATTCCCCGCCAGCCTTTTTCAAGGGCGGAGATTGCTCTGGCGATCAATCGGAGAAGTTGCTCTTGGTCTTTGACATCTTGAGCATTTTCAAGCGCTTGCACTTCCGGTCGGTTGTGAACCCAGTCGAAATATGGCCGAAAAGCTGCTACTCTCACCAGATACGTCCACAGGCCAGCTAGCTGACGGGCAATCATTGACAATTGTTTGGGATTTCTCGTCAGCTCGAAGTAGAATATCACTAAGCTTTGATAGGCGGTCCGAAAGCCGGCCTCGATCTTGATTTGAATGCGGCGGATTTCTCGTGCCCGAGTCATCAGTCCAGCATATTGTCCCAAGATTTCCTGTCGGCGAGGCGGAGTGGTAGCCTTCGTGATACTCCCAGGAATGACGATCCTTCGACCTCTGATGGTTTCAGTTCTTCCCAAGAGGTTCTTGGGAATCTGACGAACGGTTTGGCGGAGAGCTGTTTGAAGTGCATGAGGATCATCGAATATCTCAGCAATTCTTACATGGGTGATCCTTACGCCGGTTAGTGCCTTGGCTAAATCAATCTCATCATTGTTAGCTGGCCGTCTTACTCTGACGACTACATCCCCAGGATTTGCTTCCCAGACCTTAGGGCCATCTGGAGTGGGAAATTCCCAAGAGACAGGTTGGACAACTTCGATGACCATTCTCCCCCGGGTCAGATGAAAACAGCCTTCACGGTCGCGCGGGACAACATGCGGCAGAAGCATCTCCCAGTAGATTGCCTTTTGTTCAGGTGCTTTGGAGGCTGACATTGCCTTATCCCCCTTATCTGTATTAAAAATAATCAATTTTTTTGCAAAAAGCAAATAAAAGAGTTAAAATCAGATCAAGATGGCTAAAATTACTAATGAGAAAGTCGAAGACATTTCCAAACTCGCCCGGCTAGCATTAGATGAAAAAGAAAAGGAAAAATTAACCAAACAACTTGGTTCGGTTTTGGAATATTTCTCCAAACTTGATACCGCTGACACTTCCAACGTGTCAGTAATTAAGCAGATAAATCAGATGGAAAATGTGGTCCGAGCTGATAAAATTGGCGAAAAATGGTCGCGGGAAGATTTATTAAAAAATTCTCCGGAGCAAAAAGGCGGTTTTATCAAAGTGAAGGCCGTCTTTGAAAGTTAACGAGATAAAAATGGCAAATCTTAATCAACTAACAATAAAACAAGCCTCTGAAAAATTAGTTGCCGGTGAAATAACATCGGCAAATATTGTTAAAGACTGTTTGGAAAAAATCGAAAAGCGCGATAAAGATATTAATGCTTATTTAACCTTATTATCGGCTGAAGCCAAAAAAGCCGCCGAGGAAAGCGATAGACGATATGCGAAAGGCGAAAGGCGAGGTCCGATTGACGGTCTGCCAATGGCAATCAAAGATAACATTGTTATGAAGGAAGACAAAACCACGGCTGCCTCAAAAATTTTAGAAAATTTTTCCTCGTCCTATGAGGCCACAGTAATATCGAAACTAAGGAAGGCTGGCGCCATTATCATCGGTAAAACTAATTTGGACGAATTCGCTATGGGTTCTTCAACCGAAAATTCGGCATTTGGTCCAACCAAAAATCCTCTTGATCAAAGCCGCGTTCCGGGTGGATCTTCTGGTGGTTCAGCGGCAGCGGTCGCGGCCGATATGTGTCTTGGGGCTTTGGGTTCTGACACCGGCGGTTCGATAAGACAGCCGGCCAGTTTCTGCGGAGTGGTTGGTTTTAAGCCGACTTACGGAACAGTGTCCCGTTATGGACTCATCGCTATGGCTTCTTCTTTGGATCAAATCGGACCTATAACAAAAACGGTTGAAGATGCGGAAATTTTATACGAGATTATCGTAGGGAATGATCCGATGGACTCAACAAGTATAAAATCCGAAATTCTAAATCCTAAATTCCAAACAA
>ERZ1292629.2835-Hain-H43-01um-R1-2835-length-14079-cov-5_pt1 | contig 14079 bp, 12 predicted proteins | sample MGYA00564399_ERZ1292629 | MGnify/ENA primary metagenome ERZ1292629 (study PRJEB36523, sample SAMEA6512636) | groundwater metagenome | collected 2019-01-08 | study: AquaDiva: Metagenomics assemblies of 32 groundwater samples
TAATAAGCTCGCTTTCTTTTTGGACAATAAAAAATGACGCTATTTATGAACTTTATGGAAGAATTTTCCAATTTGGAAAATTTCCTCTTGATGTTTTTCCCAAAACATTAAAAATAATATTTTTGACTGCGATTCCCGTTGCTTTTACCACCTATGTTCCCACTGCCGCGCTATTCGGCAAATGGCCGTGGTATGGCACAATTTATGTTTTTGCTTTTGCGGCTTTATCCCTTTTTAGCGCGCTTAAATTCTGGAATTTTGCTTTAAAAAAGTATTCCAGCGCGTCGAGTTAGCCCTTGTTTTTTAGCTAAAAATATGATATAATTCAGCAATATGAAATTGCCAAATCTTCTAAAAAATGTGTTTTGGGATGTAACCTTGGAAAACATTGATCCTGTTAAAAACAGGGACTACATTATTGCGCGAGTAGCCGAAAAGGGGCGCTGGCGCGATATTCTGTGGTTAAAGAAAAATTACAAAAAAAATGCGATTAAAAAAGCGGTAATGGCAAGCAGGAACGCTTCATTAAAAACAAAAAATTTTTGGAGTTCACTTTAGTATGTTTATTACAACACTACCACCATCAGCTGAAAAATTATTAACAAAATTTGAGCGCGTAAAATGGTTGAAAGATTTTTATTTAGCGGGTGGGACCGCGTTAGCATTGCAATACGGCCACAGACAGTCCGTTGATTTGGATTTTTTTACTCAAAAAAAAATTAACACTTCTCAATTAATAAAAAAGCTTTCTAAAATTGGAAAACTTACATTAACTAAGGAAGAAGAGAATACGGTAGAGGGTATTTTGAACGATGTTAAAGTAAGTTTTATGACCTATCCTTATCCAATGCTAGAAAAAGAAAAAAAATATAGTGATAATATAAAACTAGCTTCACCAAATGACATAGCTGTTATGAAATTAGAGGCCGTCGCGGGCAGAAATACAAAAAAGGATTTTATTGATCTTTATTTTTATCTTCAAAACGAAAAAGCTAACCTGCAAAATTTAATTAAAAAACTACAACTAAAATTCAAAGGGCTAACTTATGACTTTTATCATCTATACAAATCGCTAATATATTTTGTGGATGCAGATAAAGATGTAATGCCTTTAATGCTAAAAAAAACAGATTGGCCTAAAATAAAAAAATATTTCGTTAATGAAATAAAAAAGCTAGCGTAGCGCCTCCCACAAAAATATGCCCATCATCCAAGTAAAAAATCTAACGAAAACATACGAATACTACAAAAAGCCGGCCGGGCTTTGGAATTCAATAAAAAGCTTATTTCACCGAGAAAAACTTTTTGCCGAGGCGGTGAAGAAAATAAATTTCAGCATTAACGAGGGCGAGTTGGTGGGATTTTTAGGACCAAATGGCGCCGGAAAAACTACCGCTCTAAAGATGCTCTCGGGAATTATTTATCCGACTTCCGGCGAAGCCGAGGTCTTGGGCTTCACCCCATGGAAAAGGCAAAAACAATTTCAAAAACAGTTCGCGCTGGTGATGGGGCAAAAAAATCAACTCTGGTGGGATTTGCCAGCAATGGAAAGTTTTATTCTGAATAAAGAAATTTATGAAGTGCCGGATAAACAATTCAAATCCACGCTGGATGAACTTGTTGAGTTATTGGATATCAAAGACATTTTAGATGTGCCTGTGCGCAAACTATCGCTCGGCCAACGGATGAAATGCGAGCTGGTGGCGGCCCTGCTTCATTCCCCTAAAGTTTTGTTTTTGGACGAACCGACAATTGGTTTGGATGTGGTGTCGCAAAATAATATCCGTGAATTCTTAAAAAAATATAATCAGCAAAGAAAAACAACCATCATTCTTACGTCGCATTATATGGAAGATGTGGAGGCCTTATGCGAAAGAGTGATTATAATCAACCACGGCACGATTGGCTATGATGGCAGTTTGAAAAAATTATTGGATGAACATATTAATCACAAAATTTTAGAAGTAACATTCACGGAAAAAATGGACAGGGCTTCTTTGCAAAATTTTGGCGAAATTAAGGAATTTGACCCTAAGCGTGTGGTGCTTGAAGTCCCAAAAAACAATGCCAAAAATGTGGCGGCGCAAATGTTGCAAACGCTTCCGGTTGATGATATACTCATTAACGAAGTTCCGATTGATGAGGTAATTAGGAAAATTTTCTCAATAAAATAATTTAACCTAAATAATTAAACCCTATGAAAAAATATCTCCTCCTCGGCCTAGTGCCGGCAATAATAGTTTTAGCGGTCACAGCGTTCTTATTTGTAAAAAAAGACCCAGGCGCCTCTACTCCCCCAACACCCCAACCATCCCAAGACACCGCCATCAAATCCAGCTTATCTATGGATTTATCCACCTATAAAACCCCAATTATGATTATAGACAAAAACAAAACTTACACCGCCACTCTAAAGACCACTGCCGGAGAAATCAAAATTTCTTTAAACGCCGCGGCCACGCCCATTACCGTGAACAATTTTGTTTTCTTGGCCAAGAAAAATTTTTATGACAACACTATTTTTCATCGCGTCATCAAAGATTTTATGATTCAAGGCGGCGATCCAAAAGGCGATGGCACGGGCGGGCCAGGCTACAAATTTGATGACGAACCGTTCACTGGCGAATACCGCCGCGGCGCAGTAGCCATGGCCAATGCTGGCCCAAATACAAATGGCAGTCAGTTTTTTATCATGCATAAGGATTATCCATTGCCGAGAAATTATATAATTTTTGGCCAAGTAGCCGAAGGATTGGACGCGCTTGACCAAATCGCCGAGGCCGAAGTGGCCGAAAGCGCGATGGGAGAAAATTCTAGTCCGATTGAGCCGGTAAAGGTGCTCTCGGTGGAGATTATTGAGGAATAATGCGAATGCTGCGGCCACGAATAACACGAATATATATTTAAAACAAAAAACTGCCCAAATATATCGGACAGTTTTTTGTTTATTTGCATTATTCGTGGGTCGCCTTAAGCGACCATTCGTATCATCCTTATTATTTCTTTGCAATAGCCTTTTCCGGATAAAATATCTCCACTTCCAATCTTTTTACCCCAAATTTTCTCGCTTCAGCTTTGCTGGTATCCAGCCAGACATCCATCCGGCCAAAACCATATCTTTTGTTCATTCTATCCTCCACCGTAAAGATTTTATCTCCATAAAGGGAAGGGATTTTGATTTTGGTGCCAAAGGGCAAACCATTGGCCGCAATCATACCATCATGCACTCTTTTGCCGGAGGCGGCAATAAACGGATCATCATCGGTTTGATCAACCGTGCTGGTATAAGCAGTAATCACCGCTTTCACCACTTTGTCCGGCCTCTCTCCTTTAGATTTGGGAATTGGCTGTACTGTAGTAGCCAAGCCAGATTTAATAATTAAGCCGGAATCAGCAAATTTTTGGCTAGAGTTAGCTGTATTTTGTTCAAAATCAGCTCTTACGATGGGTGGCGAAGCAAAATTGGCTAAAAGGGCTATAATTAAAGCCAAGTCTACAGCTATCTGCGCGCCTTTTGAATTGTTTTTTAGCTTAAATAAGCTCATATTTGAATGGGTATCCTTATTAATTAACGGCATATTATACCATAAAAAACCCTTATTGTCAATAGTCAAAAATAGGTCTATAATTATTACATCTTTAGCTTATCTTCTTGTAATTTTTACTTAATCTGCCTAATCCGCTTATAATCGCTAGGGGTGAGTAAAAAAGAAAACGCATTTTCTTTTTTCGAAGCCCGACGCGATTTCAAGCTTTGCTTATAAACTTATCGCTGAAATATGCCCATCCCTCAACTCAATCCTGTCCGCCATTATGGCCATTTTCCAAGCGGCCGCGAGCCAATGACAAAAAAAGGGAAAAGAAAAAAAATTGTAAAAATTTTGGCCTTGGTGGCAGTCGCGTCCTTGGCTGTTTCTTTTATTGCCGGCACAGCAGTGGTGGCTTGGATCAGCCGAGACCTGCCGGATCCAAATAAACTAAACGACCGCCAGATATCGCAAAGCACCAAAATTTACGACCGCACCGGCGAACAGTTGCTTTACGAAATTTATCAAAATCAAAAAAGAACGTTGGTTAATCTGGATCAAATCGCGGACTTGGCCAAAAAAGCCACCATTGCTGTGGAAGATAAACATTTTTACGAACATAGCGGTGTGCGCATTACCAGTATTTTACGCGCCGGATTTAACAACCTCATTGGCCGCCGCGCCGGTTCCGGCGGCGCAAGCACCCTTACACAACAATTGATAAAAAATGCCGTGGTGGGCAATAAACGTTCTATTTTTAGAAAAATAAAAGAAGCAATTCTGGCTATCCGTTTGGAAAAAAAATATAATAAAGACCAGATATTAAAATTATATCTAAATGAAATTCCATACGGCTCCACAAATTATGGTATTGAATCTGCCAGCCAATCATACTTCCATAAAAACGCCAAAGACCTCACCTTGGCCGAATCTGCGACTCTGGCGGCCATTCCAAAAGCGCCCAGCCGATATTTAAAAGACTTGGATGCCCTGCGAGATCGCCGCGATGTAGTGCTGGCTCTGATGCGCGATCAGGGATACATCACCGAAGAAGAAAAAAAACAGGCGCAAAATATTGCTTTGCGAATTTTTAGAACTGGCGGGCCCATGGAAGCGCCGCATTTTGTGCTTTATGTAAAACAGCTGTTGGCTGACAAATTTGGAGAAAGAGCGGTTGACGAGGGCGGCTTGCGGGTAATTACTTCTTTGGATTATGATAAACAAAAAATCGCGGAAAAAATTATTAAAGAAATTGGCGACAAAAATCTTAAAGACGCCAAAGCCAACAACGCCGCGCTGGTAGCTATAGACCCAAACACCGGACAAATTTTGGCTTTGGTTGGTTCGCGCGACTACAACAACGAAGAAATTGACGGGCAGTTTGATGTGGCTACTTTGGGCAAGCGACAGCCCGGATCTTCGTTCAAACCTTTTGTTTATACTTTTGCTTTTGAAAAAGGATACACGCCCGATACAGTTCTTTATGATGTCAGCACTAATTTTGATAAGCGCGTTGGCGGAGATTATACGCCAAAAAATTATGATGACAAAGAACACGGGTTGGTTACTATGCGCCGGGCATTACAAGGTTCCCTAAACATTCCGGCCGTCAAAACACTTTACTTGGCCGGTTCAATTGAAACAATTGAATTTGCCAAAAAATTCGGCTACACAACTCTTACCGGTGACTATGGTTTAAGCTTGGTTTTAGGCGGCGCAGAAGTAAATTTGCTGGAACACACCAATGCCTATGCCACCTTGGCCAATCAGGGTATTTACAACGAGCCGATCAGTATTTTAAAAGTTACCAATAATATCGGCGAAAATTTTTATGAATGGAAACCAACCGAAGGAATAGAGGCCATCAAACCGGAATTGGCCGCCACTGTTTCCTATGTGTTAAGCGATGACGAAGCGCGTTCTTTTATTTTTACTCCCCGCGGCAACCTAACTTTGCCAAACCGGCAAGTAGCCGCCAAAACCGGCACAACCAACGACAATAAAGATGCCTGGACAATGGGTTATGTGCCAACACTTGCCACCGGAGTTTGGGTGGGCAACACTATACCGAGCCCGATGAAAGGTGGTGGCAATACTTTGGCCGGCACGATTTGGAATAAATTTATGCGCGAAGCGCTAAAAAATACTCCGCCAGAACTTTTCCCAACTCCACCGCCAAATGACGCGGAAAAACCAGTACTCAAAGGCGGTATTGGCGGAATTGTTTTAAATATAAATTCCGAAACCGGCAAGATTGCCAGCCCAACCACGCCAGAAAGTTTGATTACACAGAGATCCTATTTGCCTCCGCACGATATTCTTCATTATGTGGACAAAAACGACCCACGCGGACCAGCACCTGCTTTTCCGGCCGATGACCCGCAATATGAAAACTGGGAAGCGTCTTTGCAGGACTGGATAACGCGCCAGCAGGCAAAAGGCGAAAATTTAACTTTCCAAGAACCGCCAACTGAATACGACAACGTACAAATTTCGGAATTTACTCCGACATTGGAATTTATCACTCCAATGGAAGGCGCTATTCTTACTTCCCGAACTATTGATATTCAGGTAAAAGCCGCTTCGGCTCGGGGCGTAACAAAAGTTATTTACCAAATTGACGGACAAACTATCGGCTCGGCCGTACAAGCGCCCTTTAATTTTTCCTACTACGCGAAAAAGCTTATTAAAGGCCCGCACACCCTTTCCGCTGTGGCCACGGATGATGTTGGCAATAGCGCGCAAAAAAATGTTAATTTTGCTATGCAGGCAGAGTTTGATGCGCCGGATATAGACTGGTTTGACGCGAGTCCGCTAACTGTAAAAGTTGGGGATTTTCCTCGCGCTTTTTCTTTAACGCCATTTCGCTGGGAAGATATTAAACAAATAAATATTTATCTTATTTCCGGTTCCTCCGCCCCGCGCTTAATTTATAACTTCAATCACAAAGAAGATCAATTATTTAATAACCTACTGACCTTTACTTGGAAACGCTCTCCGGGCGCTGGTGAACATGGTTTAAAAGCCGTGATGACGGACAGCGCCGGGCGGATGGTTGAGAAGGTTTTGGGTGTGGTGGTTGAGTAAAAGTTCTACTGTCTAATCGGCATAATAATATAAACAAAGCTTTGATCATTTTTTGGCGCGATTACACACGGGCTATCAGCATTAACCAACTTGACCAAACTATTTTCCGTGTCTATGTTGGCCAATCCATCCAAAACATAGCGGTGATTTAATAAAACATTATTTTTATCGCCTTTTATATCAGCCATTACTTCGGATTTATGTTCGCCTGTTTGCGTGGAAACAGAAGAAACCACCACCACACCACGCGCCGTGTCAAAATCCAAACTAACCGAGTTTATACCAACGGTCGTAAATAAACTGGCGGCTTTTACTTCTTTTACCAGCTGGTTGGTAGACAGCTCGGCAATTGTTTTAAATTCTTTTGGAATAATTTGGGTATAATCAGGATATTGCCCCTCTACCAATCTGGAAACAAGCTCCACATCATTGGATCGCAATACTATTTGGCTATCAGTAATTAACAATCTGACATTTTTTTCATTTTCCTCGCCTTTTATCAAAGACAAAATATGATTTATTTCCTGCGCCGCCCGTCCAGGCACAATTATCCGAGTTTTTTCTTCACCTTGAAGCAATTTAACCTTTTTTTCTGCCAACCGATAACTGTCAGTAGCGGCCATAGTCAACACACCAGGCTCTTCATTAAAAGAAAACAGCACGCCTGCCAGTTCTGGACGAATCTCATTTTTGGAAGCGGCCTGAAAAACCTGCCCCAATCCTTTTTTAATCACTTCCGCGTCTATTAAATACCCCAATCCTTCTCCAACTACCGGCACCACCGGGAATTCATCAGCCGGCGTTCCTTTTATTTTAGTGGAAGAAGTGCCGCATATCACCTCTATTTCATTGCCTTTTAACGAAATCTCTACTTTTTCATCAGATAATAAATTAACAAAGTCATTTAATGTTCTGGCTGGAACGGTAAACACGCCCGGCTCTTCCACTTTGGCGCGTAAATTGGAAACAACAGCTAATTCTAAGTTAGTGGTTGAAAAATCAACTTTTTGTTCACTAGCCCTTATTAACACATTGCTCAAAATCGGCAGATTGATGTTTTTTCCAGCCACGCCGATTATCATTGCCAGAGCTTTTGATAGGTTTTCTTTAGTACAAAAGAATTTCATATAACGAAATATTATTAGATATTATTTATTAAAAATCATTAGTTGGTTTGGCGGCTTGTATTATATATCGAAATTTATTAAATAAATTATAATCGTAATAATAATGGGGTGGATAAGATGGATAAGTGGTTTTTTTTGTTTAATTAAACACCTTTTTTATTTTTTTGCCTGTGTAGAATCTGTGAGGAAAATACGCGCAAGCTGTGCATGAAATAAATTTTGTTTTTTAACTATGTTTATAACTTATTTTTTATGTGGATAAAAAGTGTATAATTTTTTTGGCTTATCCAAGTTTTATTCACAGTTTTAGACAAGTTCTTCACATTTTATTCACAGCATGTTTATATAAAGCTTTTGTTTTATCAGTTCTATTTCCTGTTTAAGTTTTGCGTCTCTGTCTAATTCGTTATTTATTTTATTATCCGCGTGCATTGCCGTTGTGTGGTCACGCCCGCCCAATTCATTGCCAATAGCCGGATAAGACATATTTAGTTCTTTGCGCATCAGGTGCATAATAATTTGGCGTGGCAAGGAAAACTTTTTTTCTCGGCTTTGGCCAGTGATATCTATCGCATTAATGGAGTAAAACTGGGTGGTGGCTTCAATCACCTGTTTTGGAGTAACTGAGCGGTGGATAGATTGCGCTTCAATGTTGGAAAGTAAAAACTTAACTGTTTCCATGGTTGGTTCAGCATTTTTTAGCTGGTGATAAGCGATAATTTTGTTTAAGGCGCCTTCTAATTCGCGGATATTTCTATGTACGGTAACCGCTATTAAGCGCAAAATGTCTTGGTTTAAAGAAAAGTTTTTTTCCATGCATTTTTTTTGTAAAATCGCGATGCGGGTTTCCGCGTCCGGCGGAGCAACATCTACAATCATCCCCCATTCAAAGCGGGATTTTAAGCGATCTTCCAGGGCTGGAATCGCTTTGGGCGGCCGATCAGATGTCATAACTACCTGTTTGTTTTGTTGGTGCAGGTCGTTAAAAGTATGAAAAAATGATTCTTGGGACTTGTCTTTTCCGGCAATAAATTGAATATCATCTATTAACAAAACATCTATATTTCGGTATTTATTTAAGAAGTTTTTTGCGGTTCCGTCTCTCATGGAGGCAATATAGTCGTTGGTAAATTTTTCCGCGCTGGCATACATAATATTGGTATCGGGCCTAAGTTTTAAAATATGGTTGCCGATAGCTTGCAATAAATGGGTTTTACCCAAACCCACGCCGCCATAAATAAACAGCGGGTTGTAAGCTTCGCCGGGCTTATTGGCCACAGCTTGGGATGCGGCAAAAGCCAGTTCCGAGCCACTGCCGACCACGAAAGTTTCAAAAACATATTTTAGGTTCAATCCAAATTCTCCAATGCGAGGCGTTGGCCGGGGGGCCTCTGGGGCTTGATTGTCAATAATAAGCGAGGCCGAGATTTCCGTTATTGGCGCGTCTGGTGAGATTGCGGCAGGGATATTTTTTATACTGCAAACTTTATAGTTTAATCTTTTTACCGGCTTGCCAGTTACTCTTTCTAAAGACGTAACAATCATGAGATGGTATTTTTTTTCTAGCCAGGCGCGGTTAAACGCGTTAGGCACGCACAAAACAACACAGCCGTCTTGGTGTTCCATAATATCAGTATTTCTAAACCAGGTAACAAAATTTGGTTTTGAAATTGATAATTCCAGTTCGGCCAAGACAGCCTGCCATATTTCGTGGTTGGACATAAAAATTACAAGTTTAAGCCGTTGATTTATTTAAAGACTTACTAAGTTTATCATAGTTATTTTAGAGAATAAAGCCTTGGCTAAAATAAGCGGTGGAAGCAATGTGGACAAGCTGTGGATAACTATAAATGCTTTTGTTTGGGATGGTTTTTGTGGGGTTGACAAATGATTAAGTATGTAATATAATCTCTTCATAATTATTGTCAAGATTTTAGTATGTCTACTAAACGAACATATCAACCAAAAAAGAGAAAACGCGCCAAATCCCATGGTTTTCGGTCTAGAATGAGCACTAAAGGCGGACGCGGTGTCTTAAGCCGTCGTCGCGCCAAAGGCAGATGGAAACTGACTGTTTCGGATGAGAAGAAGGGCAAGAGAACAAGAAAGACACGATAGTTTTTAAAAAAAGCATTAGACCCGTATCAGCGGGTTTTTTGTTATTATAAGCATGGTGGTATAATATATACAGCAGATTAATGCAGAATAAAGCAAAGTAAGGCAGAATAAGGCTGGGGCGCGGTGGATTGTTAGCTTTAATCTGCTTTATTATGCCTTACAGACTTTAATTTGCTTTCAAAGATATGTTCCAACAAGAAAATCGGCTAAGAAAATTAAGAGACTTTAATTTGGTAATGAAGCACGGCCAGTGGGTAAATGGCCGATTTTTGGATATTAAAGTATTAGAGTTAGCCAAAAATCAGGCTTATTTTCCTAAAAAGGAAGATCCTGATAGTTTCAAAAAACAGCTAAAATTAGCTATTGCCGCCGGTTTAAAGGTGCATAAAAGCGCGGTAAAGCGAAATCGGGTGCGCCGGCAGATACGGGAGGCTCTCCGGCTTCTTCTTAAGGATGGCTTGATAAAAAATGGCTACTATATTTTGGTAGTAGCCAAAAAAGATGTTTTGGATAAAGATTACGCTGAAATTAGCCAAGAAGTAAAAGTATTATTAAGTCGGGGGAAAGTTTTGAAAGCCTAGTTTTATTGTCATTCCCGCCAGAGCGGGAATCCAGACAATTGTCGACTAGATTCCCGCTCTGGCGGGAATGACAAAGGTGATTATGAAAAAAACCATAAATTTTCTCTTATTTCTGCCCAGAATACCGGTTTTGTACTTGATAAAACTTTATCAAAAGACAATTTCTCCGGATCACGGCTGGTATAAATCGTTATTTCCGCAGGGTTATTGCAAATTTTATCCTACCTGTAGTGAGTATGGGCATCAAACAATAAAAAAAGACGGATTAATTATTGGTCTTCTTAAAACTTCTTGGCGTATTTTGCGTTGCAATCCTTGGAATAAGGGCGGGGTGGATTTGCCTTAGTGTCTCATTGTCATTGCGAGGAGCCGTAGCGACGCGGCAATCCCCATGTTAGCACTACCATACTATGGGATTGCTTCGCGGAGTTTATGCCCCGAGGGGTACTCGCAATGACAAGCGCATTTTTTTGAGAGTCTGGAGGTCTTTAATCACCTTGTCGTGTTCGGTTTCTAAATAAAAGTTAACGTTAGCTAATCTTTTGTCAGTTAGTAATGCTTTAAAGCCCGGCAAACCAATTTTCCCATCGCCAATATGTTCGTGCCGGTCGCGATGAGAATTAAATTCAGTTTTGGAATCATTGCAATGAAACATTTTTAAATTTTCCAAACCAACTTCTTTATCAAACTTATCCAAAGTATCTGCTACGGCTTTGGGGGTTCTAATATCATAACCGCTTGCAAATCCATGCTGGGTGTCATAGCAAACGCCAATATTATATTTTTTTAGTTTTGGATGATGAATAATATTGCTGATTTCCGCGAAACTTTTTCCAATAATACTGCCGGCGCCGGCGGAAATTTCCACCAAAAATTGCGTACTGCCTTTATAACCCTTAAGTGTTTCTGCCAACCCATCAATTAATTGTTTAAAACCTTTTTCCTCGCCTAAATCTTTATAGCTTCCCAAATGCGCCATAAGATAAGAGGCGCCGAGCATTGTTCCACGTTCAAGTTCTTGGCGGATTACGGTAATTGATCCGTGTTTTATGCGTGGGTTGGCCGAAGCGAAGTTAATAAAATATGGAGCATGAATAACCCATTCCATTAGTGATTTGGATTTTTTGTCACCGCCATGAGGCGGGACCCCGCTGAGGCGGTGGCAGTTCGCTTTAAATTCTTTAGCGATTTTTTTGTCCAAAGGCGCCACCCAGCCGCCCTGCGGGGAACGGGTGAACATCTGAAACACCTCACAGCCGATTGCGGCCGCGTTTAGAGGGGCGTTGGGCAAACCTCCGGCAATTGATACGTGGGCGCCGAAATACATACATCACATTGTCATCCTGAATGCAATGAAGGATCTCTGTCTTAATCGCCGAATGGACAGAGATTCATTCGCTTTGCTCAGAATGACAGTTAAAAAATAATATACCACTGTTATGGTATATTATTTTTTGGTTGAAGTAAACAAGTTGTCATTGCGACACGCCCTTAGGCGGGGAAGCAATCCCATTGTATGGTAGTGTCAACTATGGGATTGCCGCGTCGCTACGGCTCCTCGCAATGACAACGACCTACTTCTGACCCAAGATTTTTTCTTTCATGAAAGCCAGAACCTTACGATTTTGTATAGTGAGAGCCAGTGTTTCCAATACCTCGGGTTTTTTTATGTTTTCTTCCACATTTTTATTATCCGGATAAGCGGCTTTGATCATTTTTATTTCTTCGTCCACATCGGATTTTTCCGCTTTGATGTTATTTTCCAAAGCCACCTGGCGCGAAACCAAAGCGGCTTTGACGCGACGCAAGGCTTGTTCGGAAAAATCTTTGTAAATATCTTCTTCGGACTTTTTTATATCTTTAAGATACTTTTCTATTTCTATGCCCTGATTGGCCAAGCTATGCTTTAGTTCGTGAAAAATTTTAGTTTTTTCGGCGTTAATCAATACTTCCGGCACATCGGAAAATTCGCTGGACGCGATTAAGCTGTCCAAAATTTCTATTTCCACTTTTTGATCATCTTTTTGTTTGGCGTCTTGGGTTAGATTATCTCGTAAAACAGTTTTTAATTTTTCCAGATTTTCTTGTCCCAAAGTTTTGGCAAACTCGTCGTTTATTTCCGGATGTTGCAATTCAACCACATCTTTTACTTTAATTTTAAAATCTACGTCTTTGCCGGCCAGATGTTTTTGGTAATGTTCTTTGGGGAATTTAAGAGAAAATTCTTTGCTATCGTCTTTTTTTAAACCCAGCAATTGTTCGGCTAAACCCGGGATGTAATGATCCTCATTCAGGTATACCTGGTGATTTGGCGCTTGTCCGCCTTCTACTGGCACTTTGTCTATAAACATTTCCAGATTTATTACCACTTTGTCATTTTTGGCGGCGGTTTCGGATTTAAGAATTTCTCTGGTTTGCATTTTCTTTAAATCATTCAAAACATCATTCACTTCTTTGTCGCCAATTTCTTTGGCCCGATGTTTTATTTTTACAGAAGTAAAATTACCCAATTTAATTTTGGGAAGCATAGCGACAACTGCTTTAAAAACCAAATCATTGCCCGGAGCCACTTTGATAATGGTAATTTGCGGCATGCCAACAGTGTCCAGCTTTTCTTTTTTGGTCGCGTCAAAAAAATTCTTTTCCACAATGCTTTGCATGGCTTCTTCAATGATTTTTATTTCACCCATCTGCTGTTTTACCATTTCATATGGCGCTTTACCAGGCCGAAAACCTTTTATTGCCGCGCGTTCGGAAATGCGCAAAGCCGCCGCTTCCATCTCTTTTTTATAATCCGCCGGTTCTACGGTAATGGTTAGTTCCACTTGTGATTTTTCCAGGTTTTTTAGTTCGTATTTCATATTGGTTGTTTAATTTGTCATCCTGAATGAAATGAAGGATCTCTGTCTGTCATTCCCAACTTGATTGGGAATCCACGGCGTCCAATTGTCTGGATTCCCGCTCTTGGGCGGGAATGACAACCTACGGACAGAGATTTTTCACTTTACTCAGAATGACAAAAATGTGATTAATACCCGATAATTTTAATTGAAAAATAGCAAAATGTCAATGGCACGCGGTTATTTAATTAAAAAAATAGCCCGGGGAAGAGCTTGCTGTTCTCTTCGCTACGGGCGTAAAAGGCGCTAGGCCGGTGGAATTTTAATATATATTCTTGTTGGCTTTGAATCTGGCAGTCATTTCATATTTGGTGAGCGCGTGGTGTACAACTTCTTTGAAGTCTCGATCGCCAGTCATTAGCATGATTTCTTCCATATCGGTTATGGCATCTCCACAAAATTCAATGGTGATGCTTACTCTGGCTGGGGCAGTAGTATTCTCTGCCGTTTTTTTGTTTGCCTTTGGTTTGCCCGAAACAATTTTAAACGCGACCACCGCGATTATTATAGCGACAACTATCTCGAGAATTTTTTCCGCAATCGCGAGCATGGCATGCCTCCGGAGTCATTGTGTATTACACGGAAAGTTTTGTCAACCTCGACGTACCGTCGTGGTCAATATAAAAAACAAAGCCGCCTGATCCATGAAAGGTTGGCGGCCATTAGCCTGGAAAGAGCATGCGTTGGTTGAAAACGCGGCACAATTTATCCCAAAGGTCGTAGGTCATCATGCCGGTGA
>ERZ1292629.2836-Hain-H43-01um-R1-2836-length-14071-cov-6_pt1 | contig 14071 bp, 5 predicted proteins | sample MGYA00564399_ERZ1292629 | MGnify/ENA primary metagenome ERZ1292629 (study PRJEB36523, sample SAMEA6512636) | groundwater metagenome | collected 2019-01-08 | study: AquaDiva: Metagenomics assemblies of 32 groundwater samples
AAAATAATATTCTGGATTATTCAAACACAGTCCAGAAGAGCCAATATCACAATTCCATTCTGCATCCCATGAGCTTACAGCTTTTTCATTGAAAAAACTAACGCTAAAAGGTTTCACAATTGATGGCTTATCAGACGTCAAAGCATTCTTCTCAAATATCTTAAAGTCTATAGCGGCTCTAGCAAATCCACCATCCGTTGGATCTTCACAGCCCTCTCCTTCAACAATCAAAACAAGTTTCTCTCCTTCAACAGCTCTCTCTTTGTTCCAATACGCTTTAGTTATTTTACATTCAGAAACATTTGTACACTGAGTGCTACAGCACATATCGGTATCAGAAGCAGAAACTATGTCTCCACCACATTTTTGATTTCCACCACATATAAATCCATTTTGCGCATCACATTTTGGTAATTCATGATTTGAACTCAAATTAAAATCTGAATACTTGATTGTTGGATCTCCCATTATGGAAAATCCATCATGAGCAGCAAGAGTGTATGCTACGCCTTGATATCCACAAGTATTAGCCAAAGCTCCTTCCCCTACTGATCCATGTTGAATAAATAAAGAATAGAAAATATATTCTGCTCTATTGCCGCTGCCAGTAACGGTATTACTTTGCCCATAGGTTATCAAATTTCCATGCGACAAGCCACGAACACAAGCCACCTCAGATAAAGAGCTGCAAGTTGAACAACCCCCAACAAAAGACATGCCAGTAGATAAAAATGGATCTGAAACAAAAACTGGTCCAGCCTCATTACCATGATCATAATAATTAACTAACTCATAAGGATGCATATCCTTTTCTTTTGTTATGTATTGAACATTACCAACATCATAAACATCATCTGGGTCATTTGCAACTCTTACTAAAATGTTTGTTCCATCAACTTTGCTATCAAGTCCTTCCGGCCAGCCATATCTTGCAGCAGACAACCCTTCTTCATACGATGAATATGGATAAACTCCCTTCTGATTCAACTGAACATTGAAATTTTTCAACAATTTATCAGAAAAAATACTTCTAGCAACATATGCACTAATATCAGAAGAACTATACCCAGATATCCTGCCAGTCGCCAAATCATAACATGAATCGCCATTTAATCTACCATATCCTCCACCATCATAAGTCTCTAAATCTCCAGTTACAGAATTTACTCCTCCTCTTTGTATATAATTATAAGAAGCCATAATTGTCAAAAATCTCACAACTCTATTTTCAAATAATTCTTTTATTTTTTTGTCTAAAAATGAATTAACTTCATAAAAATATATTTCATTAGTGGTTAGAATCAATTCATGCTTTGCAGCAGCAAGAGTAGGAGAAGCTAAAGAATGTTTAGACTTAAGTGTATTAAAATCAAAAAGTCCATTTAAATCGGAAGGATTAATCAAAATAACTTTATCACTGCTAGTTTCATCTAAGTATTTTATTCTTAGTTGATCTAAGTTATATCTAACTTCGCATGAGCCTCCAGCTGGATTTGCACTACCAACACAAATAATGCTCTTTCCTCCAAAATTATCTGATTTATCTTGTGCCGTATTTTGAATAATTAAAGGAGAATTCAATAAAGAAGCATAAGTAGAAGCCAACAAAGCAAGCTCATAGTTGTCTTCCACATAAACAACACTTCTATAATTTTTCCAATATCTCAAATAATCAGAGTAACCGATCTCAAATATTTCAGAGTTTTTTCTATCTGAGCCAAATCTTGGAGGGGCTGTCAAATAATTAATAACATTTATCTCAACATTATCGCCAATTAAATCAATTTGTGTTGAATTATATAAGTAAACAAAAGGAATTATCGCTCCCAAATCTAAAATTTCCTTATTCTTTTTCTTTAGATTTTTCAAATCAGAGTAATATAAATTATATGAATAATAATCTCCTATATACTCAGTCCAAAAAGCCTTATTGCCAAATACAAATCCTCCTTTAGGATTAATTGATTCAAAAGAATTTGAAGTAATGTTATAAACATTTCCGTTCCAAGTTATCAATTCTCCGAACGCTTTAGGTTTGTATATGGAATTAACAGACAAGTTTTTCTGAATCTTTATCTGTTTGCTATTTAAATTGTACTGATGAATATTAACATCAAAATCACCATCCAAAATACTATAATAGTATCTATCGTTGCCAGTAAAATTATCAACTCTGTTCCTAGTTGAAAACCATATCAAATTATCCTCTGAAAAAATAGGATATATATGTGCCTGATCAGCATATTGTTGAGAAATAACATTATAATCACCAAGATAGCAAGCTCCATTTGTTCCTTTGCTCAGGCTTAAATCACACAAAGTTATATCACCATTAGAAGGGATAGCAACTAAGCTGCCACTCAAAGATACATAGTTATCTGGAATTGTATAAAGCATCCCATCAAGAATATTTCCATATATCCACCTATGAGGACTTCTTGGAGTAGGAGAATTCAAACAAGATTCTGCTACTCCTTTCGGTTTAGTTAAATCGCAAACAAATACACCACTACTCCCTTGAATCCAACCCAAATATCTATCCCCTATACTAAATCGTGAAGGAGAATATTTTTCACCCGTAGAAGGTCCATTAATACTATTTGTTACCTTAAAAGGCTGAGAAGTAGTATAACAAGATCCCTCATTAACTTGACTGATAGACAGATCGCACATATAAAGATTCTTAATACTATATCCATTTTCTTGAGTATACCATCCAATCCAAACAATCTTATTTCCGTGTATCTTTACTTCTGCAGGATATACTCCATTACTACTATCGCTAATGATCCTCTTCTCATCATTTGTTAAACACCCACCACTACGCCCGTTCAAAGAAAAGTCGCACATAAAAACACTTCCATTACCCATATTATCTGTACCTATCCAAACAACTTTATTTTCATAAAAATCATAGGACCCTCCAAAATTATCGTCAAGCAATGTTTTATTATCAAATTCATTATAACTATAATTACCACTATTGTAAACCAAAAGAGGATATTTCTTAACTCCCTCTTTGTCTGTCCAAACAGAAACAGGAACGTAAGGAAGGACATTATGCCAATCCCTATCATCAATCAAGAAGGTTTCCCTTTCTGAATATAATGACATGTCTTTTTCATTATTTGTATATTTACAATCGGAAGGGCAATTATAATACGATTCTGTGCCAATCTCACATATATTATTGCTGCATTTAGAACTGCAAATTCCCTCAATATTTTCTTTCCCAGATTTAGGTTTTAATTGCGTTAAACCAGAGCAGCAGCTATCTCCATTTTTTATAGTCTCTCCTTCGGACAAACAATAATCAGTTTTCTTATAACAATGAGATTTATCAAATTTGCAATCGAGACCACATACCAAGTCACCTGAAATAAAACTATTATCCACATCGCCGCACATTTTTCCATCCAAATTCTTACTATCACATTCTTCTCCAGAATCAATTACATCGTTTCCACAAATGTTTCGCAAATTAGAATTTAAGGAATAAATTACAATTAGTTTAGGTTTTCCATCCAGAGAATCCGCAGTCCTAAATCCTGCTTCCAAAGAGATAGGCTCCTTAAGATCCCCAATACCTCTAACATCGTATCCTCCACGCAAAACAAAGCTTGTCCAAGTAGTAGTATTTATATGTCTTTTACCAAAATCATTTAAAGGTATAACAAATTTAGTATTTTTCTTATAATCTCTGCTAACATCAATTGGTTTATCTGTTAACTCATCAGCATCAAACAAATCCTTATATTCATCAACAAAAACGTCTGAAGGTATAGGTGGCCTAGTAAAAGAAGGGCTCCCCCTTGTCAGCGTAACATAATCATTTTTATTAGGTGCGTTGTCAACAGCCTCTTTATCAGTACTCGTTATCTCTAAATTAGCATTTAGTATATTAGCCCCATGAGGGATGGTAGTAGCATCAAAAGAAAAGAAATACCTCGTCAAGATGCTTACATCGGTTTTATAAAGAAATGGAGCGTAACTATTTTTTAAAATAAAGCTGGCTTCTCTTAAAGATCCAACTTGCGCATAATTATCTGAAGTATCTTTTACAGCATGATTCCAAATAAACCCCCCAGGAAAATTTCCCTTAACATCATAATCAAAATTACCGGCTGTAAATTCAACAGTGCACGTTCCATCAGCATTATCCCTATGTCCTAAAGGGCATTTTTGTATTTTGCATTCGCCCCAATCAGAACAATCATTTTTACAGGACTGAATTCCCTTTTGATCTCCAAGGTCACAAACCCTATCATTACCAATTTCACACTTTTCCTGTAATCCTATATATCTATTTCCACAAATATCTTTTATTTTTACATTTATAAGATCAAAAGCATAGCTTTGAACATGACAATTATCATAAACCCTTATAGTTAAATTATAATTATCATAAGCCGGCTTTCCATTGTAGTCTATCGATAGAGGAATATAATAAAAAAATGGCTCTACGCTTTCTAAAAGCCTATTACTACTTAACGAAGAATTATCAGCAGGATAAAAACTGGGAGCATTATCTGGTGCCTCTAAAACATACCTCTCTATATATCCATCAGGATCATAAATTCCAGACAAATCTATCTTAACTGGCTGATAAACATTTCCATTTACTTGTCGATCATAATTAACAATAATTGGAGGAACATTTGAATTACAGAAAAGGCCCAGATTACGACAGTCTCTTCTATCAAATTTGCAAGCTCTTTTATCTACAGGAGGGAAACAATTAAGTTTACCAGGATTGGAAGTTGAAGAAGCAGGGCAAGACTGCTGACTTAGTTCTGCTAAAGTGCATTGTCCATCAGAACCGCAATCACATTCTTCTCCAGAATCAACAACTCCGTTACCGCAATTCCCAAATTCACCAATAGAATTCACAAAACCCATACTAAAAACTCCTAAAAATAAAAACATAGAGGTCAATAAACCAATAAACCGCATTCTAATTTCCATAGAACCACCTCTTTATCAAATCCAAAATATTCATATTATCGTTTTCAATCGAAGTAACTTTTCCACTTACTCTGCTAGTTCCAGAAAATCTGTTCTTTAGAGTCAATTTACCACTTGAAACATAAAATTCACTCTTTTTCTCTATATTTTTTCCACTTTTATCTTTATAATTTACAATTAAAGAATAAGTTCCTATTTTAGAAGGTCTAAACGAATAAGGCAGAGATATTTTATTAGTCTTATCCGGATATTTTAAGGAACTATCAAATTTAATGTTTGGAGAATTTGTTCTATAACTTAAAAAGACCTCTTCATTCAAGTTAAATATGCTATAGGGTTTTTCACACAATTTGTCTTTACAAACTAACAAATCAAAAACAATCCTATTTTCAGCAGATAACCCAAACACTTCTTGAACAAGAACAAATTCAGGCTCAAGAACTTGCAAACTTGCAACACATCCATCATAAGGAATTACCTCTTCATTCAATTGTTCAATAATTCCATAATCATATCTAGATTTGTAAGGAATATTTGCTTTCAGATCAACTTTAAACTCAGAACGAAATGGAATCTGCAGATACCTCTCACAATAAATTCCAACATCATATGAAACTACTGTATCAACAACAGAAGTTATAGTATAATCAAAATACAAATTATCCTGGCCCGTAAAAGCTATCTTAGGCATAATTATCTCAGCGCTTATATTTGTCTGAGTTAATTCTCCAACAATTGATTTTTTAATATCTTGAGTACCTACCACTCCAGAGACTTCAAAACTGCAAACAAATATCACCATGCAGGAAAAAACAAACATCAACAGAAAATTCCATCCAATCCTATTAAAAGTATTATATCTCATCCTTGCCTCTTTCATGATATTAGCCAATTATTTCAATAAATTTAGATATATAAATTCTTCTCTAATGTAAAACATCGGTTAAACAAATCTTTATAATAAAGCTCCTCAATCTTCTAAAATGGGCAATTCAATAGATCAAGCAATTAAAAAAACTTCAGGTCCTTGTGTCATTTTAGCAGGAGCAGGAACAGGAAAAACACATACAATTGTCGAAAAAATAAAGTATCTTATAAACAACAACATATACCCACCAGAAAAAATAGTCTGTTTAACATTTTCAAACGAAGCAGCTGAAAATCTTCTAAACAGAATAAGGAGATCTGTATCCATAGAAAACGAGCCTATAATAAAAACATTTCATGCCTTTTCTGCAGATATAATTAAAAAATACGAAGGGAAAAATTTCAGAATTCTAGATAGCAATGAAGCAAAAATAGTCCTATATAGAAATTTTAGAGTCACTCCAAATAATTGCCATAAATACATCTCATCGATAAGTATGGCTAAAGATCATGGAATAAAACCAGAGAGCCTTCATTCATTTCTAAAAAATGAAATGAAAAAATATGAAGGTTTAGAAATAGAAAAGTATCTCGAGTCTCTTAAATTTGAATTGCAGACAATTTACCCAAAAAAAGAGACAGAAAAAAAGAAAGAGCTTATTGAAAAAATAAAATCCCTCTCTTATGTTATTGAGCTAAAAAAATTTGTAAATATCTGGGAAGCATATGAAAAAATAAAGAAAATAAAAAACTACATGGATTACTCTGATTTGAATAAAGAAGCACTTGATTTTTTAATAAAAAACAAAGAGACATCTAATAATTTTTCATATTTTGTAGTTGACGAGTTCCAAGACACAAATAAAATACAGCTAGATTTATTAAAAGAATTATGCCCAGGAAAAAACATAACTATCGTAGGGGACATGAATCAGAGCATATATCGGTTTAGAGGAACATATAGTGGAAATTATTCAGAATTCAAGAAGATATTTGATGTCTCTCAAAATGATATATTCGAGCTTGACATGTCTTTCCGTTCTCCAAATAAAGTACTAAAAACTGCATATAATCTAATTCTCCATAATTACGAAAATAAAGCAGATTGTCTATATATACAAAACAAAGAAAACAAAGAAGGAACAAAGATAGATATCTTTGAACTTCAAAACTCAAGAGAAGAATCAAGAAAAATAGCCGAAATAATTGAAGAAGAATTGTCAAACGGCACGCAACCAAAAGAAATTTGTGTCTTATTCCGTTCTCATCAACAAGGAAGATTAATAAAAAAGTATCTAGAATCAAGAAAAATACCTTATAGCGCAAATTCAAGTATTTCTCTTTTAAAAGATGAGAACGTAAAAAAAATGATGGATTACTTAAATATTATAAATAAAACGAAGAAAAATGAAAAAGGAGGAGAAAGTTCACTATGGAATTTATTTTATTCTCTCTCTTTAGAAGAAAAAGACATGATAAAAATAAGCTCAATAATTAAAGACCTAAGAAATTCAGAATGTATCTCCAAAGAAATATTCGAAAAAATTGAAAACTCTGATCTAGAAAGTAAGGTTAAAGTTCTTATAAATAAAATAAAAGAAAAAATAGACATTCTCTTGTCTTCAGCAGATTCTCCTGTCCCTGATCTTGTCATAAAGATGTATAGACTTCTCGGTTTCCTTTCAGAAGATATAGAAAAAAGTTCCATACAAAACTTAAACAAATTCCACACTTTAGCAAAGAATCATTCTGCGCTGTATGTAGAAGACCTTGATAGTTTTTTACATTATCTTGAAACAATAAACTCTCTTGGGATTGAAATTGATTCTGCAGTTAAAGAAAATGAAGGTATAAGACTAATGACGCTGCATGCAACTAAAGGTCTTGAATTTAAAATCGTAATTTTAACAAATATGGCACAAAATCGTTTCCCAATAACAAAATCTCAAAATTCAACAATACCTCTTGAATTAAAACCTGAAATAGAAAAACTTGAATTGACAGAAATAGAGATTGAAGAAAGAGAAAGAATAAATCAAATACTTGAAGAAAGGAGGCTTTGCTATGTTGCTTTTACCCGTTCAAAAGAAAAACTCTTTCTAACCTATGCAAAAAAATATTCAGAAAGAAATTTTCATCCCTCTCAATTTCTTTCAGAAATTAACTATAAAGACTCGCCAGATATAAATTTTACAGAAGATCTAGAAGAAAAAACAATCTCAGAAGAAGAGAAGGTAAACATCTTTCCAACAGCAAAAAACTCTTCATTATCTTTCTTTATCAATAACAATAATGACCTTCCAAAAGAATTCAGTTTTTCTCCTTCATCAATTCTTTTATTTTCAGATTGTGAAAAAAAGTTTGAATACAAATACAAATTCAACATGCCTGAAGAAAGAATAATAGCCTGGGAAGAAGCAGCACTTGGTTCCTTCGTGCATCTTGTGCTTGAAAAAGGAGTAAAAGAGAATCTTAGAAATCTCTCTGATTTCTTAAATCTTGCAAGAGATCTGCATTTAAACGAGGAATGGTCTTCAATAAGCCTTGAAGAATCTGAACATTTGATAAAAGTTTTTTATGAAAGAAACAAATCCAAATATAATGAAAATTCTAGAACAGAGCAAAAGTTAAAAACTAAAATAGGCTCCTTCAATTTCATAGGTTTCGCAGACCGTATCGATTTCAACAAAGAAGGTTTAGAAATAGTAGATTATAAAACAGGAAAATCAATATTAACTCCAAAACAAAGAAACTGGCAATTAGGATACTACATCATTGCTTCTTCCAAACTAGGAAAAGTAAAGAAAGTTACAATTGATATGCTTCGTCATGAAAAACCTCTTGAATTTTCCATAGAAGAAAATACAGCCAAAGCAATCGGCTCAGATAGAATGCATTTCTCAATAACAGAAGTACAAAATGAAATAATCGAAGAAGCCACAAAAATAACAGAAGCATTCAAATCAGGCTTTAAATCCTGTCCTATCGACAAAAACTGCAATTTCTGTAATGAATTTATTTACAAGATTTAACTCTATTCTTTTATTCTGCGTCTAATAGAGGTATAATTTATGGTTATCAAAATCGATGAGTCTGCCTAATCTGAGACTATGGTGCGCCAATAACACGCATATATGGCTTGCAACCATTTTTATCGATAACAAAGGTGTCAATCTCAGCTTTAGCTCTAGGAAAATAATTACTCTTAGCTCTAAGAAACTCATAATATCCATTTTCAAGTTCACGGCCTATACTTTCAAGAGAGTTTCGCAATGCTTTAACATCTTTCCTAGAAAAGTTAATAGCTAAATCAGCTACATCTAAAACTAAGGCATCAAAACTAAAATCTGCAACACCTTCAAAAACTAGAGGTTCAAAATCTTCTGCACTAGTCTCAAAATAAGGAGTAAGACCAACTCCAACCCCCACATCAGCTCCTCTGCTTTCGCTATACAAAGCTCCGCCTAATAAAACACTAGCGCCAGCAACAATTCCAGCTAAATTCCTTTTTCTCATCAAACATAAAATTTACTTAAACTTAAAAGCTTCCTCCCTATTTGTAATCTAACAGAGTAACAAAAATCGCCTTATCAAAAATTATCTCCAAAAAGCTTATCCACACCTCTTAATGTTTTTTGCGCTTCAACGTTTTTTAATTCCTTATTTAACATACCAAAAACATCCTTTACTTTAGTCTTATTTTTAGCTTGAACAGTTGTTTTTTCCATTATAGTCAACTACCTTGATTTTTCCCCATTTTGTTGTTGACATACTAGGGAAAGATTTACATCTTCCTCTATAGTTATACATATAACTAATATTAAAAGTTTACTATTAGCGTATCCAAAATTTAAGAATTTTCTCTTTCCCTCAATGCTATTTTACGCATTTTCCTAAAAGTATGTAAAGCTACAAACCCTCCAAGAGCCAAACCAGCACCTAAAATGTAATAACCAGTAGAGTCATATTTGGTTTTATGCTCATCACTCATATAACCATAAATTCTATCAAGATGTTGTCCTTCTTCACTATAAACTCTATGGCATTCAGAACCAGCCAAAACACCTAAACAACCAGCAATAATTCCTGCAAGTGTTTTTTTCTTCATAAAAATAAATATTCAATTAGTTTATAAGATTAATTATTAAACACTATACTTAATTTCCAATTTAGGCCTATAATTTTGAGTTGTTGAATCTGCAGAATAATAAGTGATATATGCTGCTCTTCCCGCACTTATACTTCTTTCAATATCCGCTCCTCCTCTTAATCCAAGCCCCGTCCATTGACCTTTCTTTACCCAAATATTTTTAACAGCATCGTTCAAAGTGAAATTAAATTGTTTGTTCGCTATTGCGTTAGAGCTTATATCCATTCTATTACTTCCTTCAACATTCCCAAAGTTTCCATAATCCGACAAAGAAACAAATGGAGCGTTCTGCATATTAACATCAAAAACAGAAACATAATCATTTGTCAAACTAACAGGATAAATACCATAAGATTGTGTAGTAGTTAATATCAACTTAGCAGACAACACATTTGCATTTCCTGGGATCGATCTTGTATCAAAAGGGACCAAAGTTCTTATCAAACTCAATTTACTATCGGAACTTTGTAGATTTTGAGGACCTCTTAAGGTTGTTTCAGTTGCGCTCTGATGAATAACTGCAGCGTTTCCAGCATCCACAAGACCACTCCAAGAATTTGAGGCAATCGGATAACTCCAGTATCCCAAAGCAGCATCGCCCTTATCAGCAAATATAACAACAGAGCAAGTGCCATCTGTATTCTTAGTTCCAACTGGGCAAGTCCCTGTTCCACCGCATTGTAGTCCTTCATCAACCAAGCCATTACAATTATCATCTTTGTTATTACAAGTTTCTGTTGCTGGTACACACTGAACGGCACAATTACTATCCGATATATCAGTTAATCCATCACAATCATTGTCCTTTCCATCTGTGCAGATTTCCTGCGTCGGATTTCCAGCCGTTACACTACACTGAACCCCATTTCCAACAGAGTTACAGATATTAGCCCCCTCTCTTCTACATTCTCCGATTCCAACGCTGCAAGCCGTTCCTTTATTATATCCTTCATCAACAATAGTATCGCAGTCGTTATCTTTATTATCGCAAACTTCAGGAGAAGTAACACACTGATTCTCCCTTACACATTTATTAGCATCAATAACACAAGAAGAAGTACAATTCAAATTTCCTCCAATATATCCAAGTCCAAGACTCTGACACGTCTCCCCTTTGAAATCTAATCCATCACACGACTCAGTTGTATTCGCTCTTCCATCCCCGCATCTCCCCCCTATTGTTTGTGTAGAAGGATTAACAAACAAAGTCCCGCGTCTTATGTTGTTGGACAGATATCTGCTCGAAACAAAAGAACCTAAAGAATGATAAGCCATAAAATAATATTCATTGGAAGAGTCATTCCTGTTCATCTGATACCTGTATTGAATCTGTGTCCCAGTGCTAGGAAAAACCCCATTAAATGTATAAACAGGGTAATTATCTACCCCAGAACTATATCCAAGCTCCTTCCATAATGTAAAAGTTATCGGCTGATTATTACAGCCAGTTCCTGTCAAATTCAAATAGACAATATCACCGTTATTTGCCGTATTTATCTTATTTCCAGCAGAATTAACAAACGCGGCAGTCCTCAACCTACAACTCGTTGCCGTTGTTCCGCATTGTAATCCTTCATCTATCAAACCATCACAATCATTGTCCTTCTGATCACAAATTGTCCCCTCAGAAACAGGAGTTCCAGCCGTTACACTGCATTGGATTCCTCCAATAGAATTACAAATGTTTACTCCAGTTCTCAAACACGTCCCAATTCCAACACTGCAAGTCGCTCCTTTATCGTAGCCTTCATCAATCAAACTATCGCAATCATCATCTCTGTTATTACAAGTCTCAGTTGTAGGTACGCATTGCTGTTCATTCTCACAATATGAAAAATCATAATCATTACACTGAGTATTGCATTTTAAATCTCCAGAATTAAATCCAAGGAAATCAGAACAACTCTTTCCTGCCAAATCATTTCTATCGCAAGTCTCATTTCCTTTTCTTATTCCATCACCACAATAACTCACATTTCCAGGAACAAACTTACATTCTCCACCGCAAACTTGACAACTCGTTTGACCATAGTTACATTGCTCAACTAATTTATTCCCATCGTCGCATTGCTCAACTCCAACATTAAGATAACTATCGCCACATACATTGATCCTGCAAAAGTTTGTGCAAGAATCACTATTATTTGTATTTTCATCATCACATTCTTCATTTCCTTGCTTAATTCCATCTCCACATTGTGGACTGCTTTTCTCAACAACAACCAAATTACTACTTTCTCTCTCGCTAGTATTCTCATGCAAAGAAGCAACAAAATAATAATTAGGGTTTCCCTCAACAAAACAATATCCAAACAAACCCAATTCACAGTTCCATTCTGCAGTCCAGTTTCCAATAGCCTTGCCAGAAACAAAACTAACTGAAGCAGGCGTAACAACAGACAAATCATCTGAAGTCAAAGTATCCTTCTCAAAAACTTTAAAGTCAACAATTTTTCCATCGCAACTATCTCCTTCAACATTCAGAACAAGTTGTTCTCCTTGAACAGCCTTTTCCTTATTCCAATATGCTTTTGTTATGTTGCACGGCTTCACCTCTGGCTGTGTACATTGAATACTGCAACATTTATCACTATCAGAAGCATATAAACTATCTCCTCTGCACTCTTGTCCCTCAGCACAAGAAAAGCCTTGTTGTGCAAAACAGCTTAACAAAGAATTTGGATTATATCTGACAACCAGCTTAGGAAGGTTAAAAGAATCAAAATTAGTATGAATATAAAAATAAAAAGAAGATTTGTTGTTTGCAAGATAAAGTTGTGGAGAGACGTTAAAAAAGTCATATCCGCTAATCAACCCAAAAGTTGTCCAGCCTTTGTTTCTTATAAACTTTAGACCCTCGCTATTGAGAGTCAAATTTATACTTCTTACATCTCCTTCAGAATTCAAAATATTTCTTGCGTAAACAGCAGTGCTCAAAGCTTTACTTCCAAACTTACCATAATCGTAAATATTAGGCCTTGGAGGTTGAATAGCAGATACATTAACAAGATATAAAGAGTTTAAATTATCTTGTTGGGGATTGTCCAGATAAATTCTATCTTTTTGAACACTCAAATTTAGTGTCGCAGAAATAATGGTGCTGTTTTCAGGTATAACTGATGTATTGAAAGGAAGATAAACTCTTGAGTTAAAGTACTTTTTTCCATACTCAAAGTTTTCTACACCAGAAGCCACAGAAATAACTCCAGAAATTCCTCCAATGTACCTGGAAAAAGAAAAATTATGCACATTATTCCAACTTGTAAGACCATCGAAATCCAAATTGCTTAAGTCAGAAGTCACATCTATTTTTATTGTACAAGTACCATCACCATTATCATATTCTACTTTTCCGCATTTGCCAGTATAAACAGGACACTGAGTAAAATCATAAGAACAAGTATTAGAACAAGATAATCTGTCTCCTTGGTATCCAAAATCTCCACACTTTTTATAATCTAATTCTGCTCTAGAACAAACCCCGTCAACTCCGCAGTCACAATCCTCAAAGCTTGTTTTCTGCAAAACTCCATCCCCGCAAAACTCAACAGGTATCTCAGTCGTATAAGTTAATTTATTTCCAGAAGTATCATTTGCAAAAAGATAAAATTTATACTTTTCCGAAATCAAATTAACAGGTAGATGGATTTCAAAATCAACTTCTCCATTAGATTTAACATTTTTAATCAAATCCAATGATTTATACACACCAGATCCTAAACTATAACCTGCAGATATTCCATCTATAGAATCGTAAGAATGACATTTCAAACTAAAGACCTCACTATCTGGCAAATAATCAAAACTTGTAGTATTCCATAACTGTCTTAAACAAGTATCTCCAGGAATAAAAGCACCTGTGAGAGTATTATCTTCTCCCAATCTTAATGTGTTAACCTGTTCCCAGTTTCTCTTCAGATTAAATATCTTCATAATTGGAGGATTAACATTATTGCAAAGTCCCCCATACCTAGTAGCTTCTTCAAATGAACATGGTTTTTTATAGAACTCCATACTTGCAGTAGAGATGAGACTTATACCGTTAACAGTATATGGAATAGAAAAATTAGAAACCAAAAATACGATTAA
>ERZ1292629.2838-Hain-H43-01um-R1-2838-length-14060-cov-11_pt1 | contig 14060 bp, 15 predicted proteins | sample MGYA00564399_ERZ1292629 | MGnify/ENA primary metagenome ERZ1292629 (study PRJEB36523, sample SAMEA6512636) | groundwater metagenome | collected 2019-01-08 | study: AquaDiva: Metagenomics assemblies of 32 groundwater samples
AAATTAGAAGAAATTAGAGTTTATAATCATTCCGGTATAGGGTCACTCTCTTAAAAAGGCCTAACATCAATTTATATATAAAATATATAGAAGATGGAACACGAAAAAAGGTTTATAATATACAAAAAGGTAGCCAAACAAGGCAATCAAGCAATCATAGTTATACCTAGATTGTTTGAGAAAAAATTAAAGCCTGGAACTTTGACTAAACTAACTATTGATATATTGGAGGAAGTAAAAAAACAAGAACAATGAAAAGTGCATATAATTTACTTTGGATATCGCCAACTTGGAAGAACTTAGCAAAACAACAAAAAATATTTCAACCTATTAAAGATAGTATTCTTGAGAATATATTGCAGATCACAAGAAAAAATCCTTCAACAGATGTTAGGCTATGGATAGACTCTGTACGTATGAGCAATCTACAAAGAGATTGGTTAGAAAATTCTTTAGAGGGTGGAACTAGGGCGAATTTATCAATTTGTAATTTAAGAGACATTCCAACTTATTGTACAGAACCTCTTTATCAATTGGAAGATTTTTCTGATTGGAGGAATGATCCTGAAAAAACATCTACAGTCTGGAGGCAAGTTGATGCTGCAAAAGTTCTGATTGCTTTGCAAGGAGATCATAATCAATCTTTTTATTCTGATTTAGATGTAATTGACTTTGTTGTTGAATCTGAAGAAGTTCAAAAAAGGTTATCTGAACGTGGAATAATACTTAGAGGATTAAATTCTGGAGAATTTGAAAATCAATTATTCGGATTCGGTGAAACTGGCAGAGATTTCTTCAAATCGTTATACAAAAAAACATTAGATTATTCCTATAAGGGGCTTAATGGTTATCATGCTCTTTTAGATCATGTAAGAACCTCATTAAGCAAAGATGAACAAGAAAAAGTGGCTTATATACCCGAATTTAAAACTGCTTGTTTGGCAGTACATCCATGTACTCCTGGCTTTGATCCTAGTTTATTTAGAGAAATTAGAGGATAATTTTTAGATCAATCTTCTTGTTTGTTTAAATTGTCACAAAGATATCTTAGAAAACAATTAAATATAATTTTGTATTTTTCTTCATCCCTTAATTATACCCTAATGGGTTTATGCCCCGACCGACGGTTATACCATCATGCGATTTTTAAGGGATGTTGTTGCCCTTAATTTAGTATAATATGGATGGGTTGTGGATATTTAAGGGGATTGTGGAGAGTTATTGCATGCAATGAGGGGCAAGGAATAGGTTCGTGACAAAAAGTTACTTTTTTATTAAATTATAGTGAAAGACATAAATACAGAGAATTCTGATAATCATGTCATCCTTTCTCAGAATTCTCTGGACAGGGAACTCTGTACCCAACATGATAAAATAAAACCAACAGAATTCCCTGTAATTGAGCAAAATAGTATGTCTTTCCCTAGATAGCCAACGACTATCTGTTCAATTATATAAGTCCTTGGCTATAAATAAGCAACTAATTATGTAAAGTACTGCGATAAAATTCTACTAAGATATTTGTAGGTTGATATCCTGGCTGACTACGAATAAGCTCTACTTTTTCACGCATACTTACCCTGTCTAAGTTATCTTTCCGTAATTCTAAGTAAATTCTATTTACTTCTGTTTCCCCCGCATACTCTCCTACTCCAAGCAGAATACCACCCACGGCAAGATATGGTAATTTCTTACGAACGCCTTTCCAAAGTCTTGTTGTTAAACTATACAAAAAACTTCTAGATATTCGTTCATTTTCAATCATAGGTTTTTATAACCTTAATAGTTTATTAATCTTTTCAAACACTGGTGATACTTGGAAAACTAAATATCATTCGCCCGAAAAAGGTGAGCAAAGATTTATAAATAAGAATAGATTGATTTTGTTATGTTTGGTAAAAGGGGATTGAGTGACGTTGTTTCTACCGTATTAATTATATTATTAGTTGTTGCTGCAGTTGCAGGACTTTGGTTGTTGGTTAAGCCATTGTTGGATAGTGGAGATTCTGGAATTCAAAGAGCACAAGTTTGTATAACTAATTCAGTTGAAGTTTCAAGTTGCAGAAATGTGCCTGCTTCTAATAGGACTGATGTTAATTTGGAAAGAACTTCTGCTGATTCTGATGTTATTGTAAGTCAGGTTAATGTGATTGTTATTTATGGTGATGGAACTGCGAATAGTACTGTTTTGGTAAATGCTAGTTTGAATGGACTGGGAACAATGGATTCTACAAATGTTAGTGGGACTAAAGTGGCTAAGAGTGCAAAGGCAGTTGCTAAATATATTTTGAGTTCTGGAGATACAACTGAATGTGAGTCTCCTGTGAAGAATTGCATTTAGTTATTATTATATAAGGTATAAATGTGTTAAATACTGCTGAAAGTTATTATCTATTGTTCGTCTTTGAATGGGTTTAGTGTACTGAAAATATGTTAATTGGGAAGCATAAGCATTATTGAAAGAGAACTGAAGTGCGTAATAGAGTTGCCCTACAGGGCATTAACTTGTTGAAGGCAGGAGGTAGAGGGTTTTGGGGATTTTAATCTCATTATTATCTTATGTTTGATTTTAAGAGAGTTATTGTGCTGAATAAGTTTTATTGAATTGAGTGAACTTAGAGAAGGATTATGGAATAGTTAATGTCAAAGCAGGCAAATAAATAAAAATATCTTGGAGACATTAAAATAATTTAAGTCGAACAATAGATAATAATTTTCAGAGGAGGAATTTTAATAATTGAATAATTTTTTTATACTTTGTATAATTGCTGGCTATTTAGAAATCATTATTTCTGAAGATAGATTTATAAATAAGTTTCTGGTTATTTTATTATGAATAAGGGAGGGTTGAGTGACGTTGTTTCTGTTGTTTTAATTATACTTTTGGTTATTGGGGCAGTTGCCGCAATGTGGTTATTTATTGCCCCGATTGTTAAAAATACTCAATTGAATAGAGTTGTTTGTATGGATGCTCCTGTGGAAATACTTTCTTGTCAAAAGTCAAATATAACTGTTAACTCTGTAACTTATCCTGGATTTAATGTGGCTTATAGTTATGCAATTAGTTCAGGAAGTAGAATACAAAGCGTAAAGAGCAGAAATGTAATTCTTGAAATGAAAGACGGAGAAACTATAAGTTTGCCTGATGTAAGAGAAGCTTCTGAAGGAAGTTATAACACAGCATTCTTGACTCCTAAGGAAGCTGAAAAAGCAACTATGGTTTCTACATTTACCTTGGATGATGGAAGTGAACAGACATGTAATATCCCTGCTAAAGAATGTAGTAATGTTTTGACTGGAAACACTTTGATTTCAGTTTCTTCACCTATTGGTGGAAGTGGAGGAGGCAGTGGCGGAGGAAGTGGAGGAAGTGGAAGTAGTGGTGGAAATGGAAATGTTCCTGTTTATGGTGCACCTACTTTGTATTTGACATCAGCAAATGGAGAAAATATTGTTAATGATAGTCAAGAAGTTAGAATGTTATTAACCGATGGTTTTGGAGAAAGTTTAGTAATAAATGGAACTGTTTATTCTGGAATTACTAATTTTAAAGATTTAAAGATTTTAATTAGTTCGTTTGCTCCTTTTCAAAATAATGAAAGTCAACAGAGAGATATAATAATTTCGGATAACAAGTTTCAAATGGTTCTTTTAAGTCAAGATCTAAAAGCTATTATGAGTGAGTTAAGTCTTGCAGGACCATCTGGAGATGAATGTAGCAGATATGCTGAAGCAACAAAACTAAAGGTATATGCTGAAGCAACAACCACAACCAATCAGAAGATAGTATCAAATAGTATAATTCTGGCTCCTTGTTATGGTTATTAGAAAATAATTTATTTTAATATGACCTAGAGACAGAGATATTTTATTTTAAAAGAAATAAATTTCAGTAAATTTTATTTCTTCTTTTGAGAAGCTTGTTTTTGCACTGATGGGTTTGCCTTGGAATTTGTGCTTGCGCTTGTTTTTGAATCTGAAGGAGTGTTTGTGCCTTGGAGCTTTTTCTTTTCCGCTTCTATGGCTTCTTCGAGTTTGTTGAGTTTGTCTAGTTCTGTATTTATTTGTGCCTTTGTAAGTTTTCCTTTTTGTGATGCTTGAGGAGGATTTAGAGTTTCATTGGATTGTTGAATTCCTTGTGAAGCTGCGAGAGTTTTTTGGAGGTCTGCAGGATTAACTTTCTTGATATAATCTAAAATTGATGCTTTTTCCATCTTTAATATTGTCTTAGAATCGTCATCAATGTGAGCACGAAGAATTCCCATTCCAGATAGGACGCAATTCAAATTCCACATCTTTTTTCCGTCTATATTTTGTAGAACGGCGATTATTTTTTGAATGTTTTCAGTTATGTTTCTGTTTTTCATTTCATCTTCTAGAATGCCATATAAAGCGTCTAAGTCTATGTTAGTATTGATGTCTAGAACTTCTGGAACTTTGTTATTAACCATTGAAAGTAATTGAACATTAACTCCACCGTCAAGGGTGAATGCTGCAACTTTCTTCTCTTTAGGAACGTAATAATCTATTTGGTGTATATTCTTTTTTGTTTCTAGATCAAGAATGAAAAATCCTGCAATCAAAAATGCATCTGCGTGTTTTTTACAAAAATCTTTATATTCTTTTGAATCGTTTAGTCTATTTACGTAAGGTCTTATCTTCATCTTTTTTATCTCCTAAGAAATATTAGATTGGGAGGTTTATAAGTTTGTTGGTAAAAGTCAATAATACGATGTTTAACAAGATTTAAACTTAAATATAGTTAGATTAATAAATAAATATAATTGCTAAGTTTAATGAAAAACGGCAAATTGGAATTGACTGATTTTGGACAAATTGTTGAATTGGAAAATGGAACTGGACTAGTTACTGCTAGAGACAGGAGAGAATTTGAACGAGGAGAAACTTCTGCTAGAGTAGAAGATTTGATGATCGTGAGAAGAGCGCGCGGAGATGGGTTGATTTTAGTTTTGTTATGTGCTTTTAATAGAGTAAATTATTCATTACAACCTAAAGAAGAGTTAAGAAATGGAAGACCTATTTTAAGATATAAAGGAAAAACTTATGAACAATATGATATTGAAGAAGGTTATTCTTCTTTAGATTCAGCTCTTAGAGAAAAAGGATTGTAATTTTTTATTCAGTTAATAATTTCTGGACGGCAGGGTCGTGTAATATTGCATAGAGTTCTGAGTGAGAATATCCATCTCCGTCCATGACTGCACAAAATCATGCTTGTCTAATCATATTTATTCTAACTTTGTCCCTTGGACTTGCTGGTTCCATACTTTCAAGAAGTGCCTCATAAAGTGCTCTTCTTTCGAATTCTGAATTTTGATTAAAGAAATAGTTAGTCATATAGTTTATAGAAAGATATTAATATTTAAATATAATCTAGCTTAGATGATAATATGGAGCTTCAATCCTGCTCCAGTTTTTAGTTTATCGAAAGATATTTATACATCTTAAACCTCAATAAAGTATAATATTCCCCATTGTTCAGCCTAAAAGGGTCGAGCAATGGGATTCATAAATATGGAAAAAGAGAAGTGTGCTATTTTTATTGATGGAGGATATCTGAATAAAATCTTAATGTCTAAGTTTAGTATACCTAAGATAGACTATTTTAAATTCTCGAATGAAATATCAAATAAATTAAATCTGAATAGACTTAGAACATATTATTATACATGTATGCCTGTAGTTAGGGATGGAAATTTAAATGATGTTGGGAAGCAAGCAAAAATGCATAAATTTTTGACAAGTCTTAAAAGACTTCCAAGATTTGAAGTTAAACTTGGAAAATTGCAAATTATTGGTAATCAGTTTAAGCAAAAGATGGTTGATGTTTTAATGTCTTTAGATATAGCAACAATGAGTTATGAGAATCAAATTCAACATGTCGTGTTAATTGCAGGAGATTCAGATTTTATACCTACAATAAAAAAAGCAAAAGATTACGGAGTCATTATTCATTTATTTTACCATCCTTCTTCAGTTCATAACGAATTATTAGACGAAGTAGATGAATTACATGAGATTAAACAAGAGCTTGTTGACTCTTGTAAGATAAGTGATTAATTTCTTTTTTCTATTTTTTCTTTAACTTCGTGGACAAATGATTCGAATTTGACTCCAAACTCTGGCTTGTTATTTCCTCTTCTCTTAACTGCTAATGTTCCTTTTTCTTCTTCCTTGTCACCAATAGTTACGAGATAATTTATTTTTTGCATTTCGCTGTCTCGGACTTTGTCATTGACGGTGGTGTTTCTGAAGTCACTGTCAATTCTCAATCCAGGAATTGCTTCTTTTAATTTGTCAACTATTTTTTGTGCTGACTGAGTGTTTCTTTCAGTGTAGTCTATTACTCGGACTTGAATTGGGGATAACCAGACTGGAAATTTACCTTCTGTCTTTTCAAGAAGAAAAGCGACAAATCGCTCATAACTTCCAAGTATTGCTCTGTGAATTACTATAGGTGTTTTCTTTTCGCCTTTTTCATCAATATAGGTAATTTCTAATCTTTTTGGAACAACTATATCTACTTGGGATGTGGCAATTGTTTCTTCTTTGCCATTTGCATTTTTTATCTGAACATCTATTTTTGGACCATAAAATGCCGCTTCTCCGTTTTCTTCAGTAAAGTTTTTACCCCATTCTTTCATTGCCTTTCTTATTTCTTCAGATGCAAATTCCCATTCTTTTGGGTCTCCTGTGAATTTTTCTGGATTCTTTTTGAAATCAGGCAAAGATAATCTGAAATAATAATCTTGTATGCCCATTACTTGATAGACTTCGTCGAACATCTTTAAAACTTTAATAAATTCATCTTTCAATTGATTTGGAGTTACATAGATATGGGCATCATTTTGCATAATATGCCTAACTCTCATTAGCCCGTAGGTAACCCCTGATAACTCGTTTCTGTAAACAACTCCTGCTTCTGCTAATCTAAGAGGAAGATCTTTATAACTTTTTATTATCTTCTGGAAAATCATATGATGATGGGGACAATTCATAGGTTTAAGATAATAATTAATTCCATCTATTTCCATTGGAGAAAACATTGTATCTGCATAATATGGGAGATGTCCTGTTTTTTCGTAAATACTTCCCTTAGTAATGTGTGGTGTTGTAACATATTGATATCCATATTTTAATTCAACTTCTCGCATATATTGTTCTAGTTGATTTCTTAATACTTCTCCTCTTGGTAACCATAAAGGCAATCCCGGGCCCACTTCATCACTCAAATAAAATATTCCTAAATCTTCACCAAGAATTCTATGGTCATTTGGTTTCAAATTTCTTCTATCGAGAATTATTTTTCCGCTAGATTGCTTATTTTGAATTTCTTTCTTTGGAGCAGAAGAATTAATTTCCTGGACCCCTTCGGCCCTGAATTGTTTGCTCAGTTCACTTAAAGGATGGCCTTTGCATTTAAGTTCGAATTCTTTATAATAGCCGAATGGTGCTCTTGTAACATTGTAACCTTCTCCCTTTAGAACGTTTTCAGCTTCTTTGAGATATTCCAATGCAGTTGTTGGGTCTGAGAGCATGTTGGATAGATGGGCATAGGGATAAAGAACAATATTTTTTGCCTGAACTTCTCCTGCTGTTTTCTTTATTGCTGCGATATAATCCTTTAGAATTTCGTCACTGTCTCCTCTTTCTACTGCGGTAAGAACTACCAAGGGGTCTTTTACAACTATTTCTTTTTTTCTTTCTTCATCCAATTCCTCTGGGGCTTTAATTGCCTTTTTCAGGGGTTTGAATTTTATGTAATCACAGTGTAGTGTTAGTAATCTCATGGTTATTTTGGGGAAATAGGTTTTATAAAGATTGTTAGATGTCTGAAATTCTGTGAAAATATGGCTCAATTAACATAATTTAGGTATAATCTTCCGGATATGAGTCTATTTGTTTTTATTTATTGTTCGAACTTGAATTCTAGTAATTTTTCTAAATTGATAAAAATCTGACTGAGTGAACGATCCAGGATAGGCATTGTCAATAAACCTATATGTTGAATTACCAAATAGTCTTTTATTGGAATAATATCCATAAAATCCTACTTGTTTAAAAAGCCCTTTTGAAGCATGGTGCGGTATTTCTTCTAGAGGAATACCTAAGTATTTATCGAATAACCATCTTACCGCCTCGGCGACAGTCTTTTCAGGCTCGTTCTTCCATGTGCAAGTAAGAGTCCAAGGTAATATCTGCGCAGGATAATTACTATGAAATAAATTAAATACATTTCCGTTATACTTATATAACAAGCCAGGAAAACTAGAAGACAAAGAAGAGGCAGTAACAAAATGTTTTAATCCTTGATCATAAGTCTCTTCTGGATTGAGTATTTCTATATTTGGTCTATTGTGAGCAAAAAGATAAGAAACTAATGCAAGTCTTCGATTTTCTAAAGAATTCCAGTGCCCAGAAGGATTAATTGAAGAACACTCTTCAGGTTTTATACCTGGAAATAAAAATTGAAATGCAAGAGTAGGACTATCTTGAAACTGAGTTTGCAAAAGACCACGTAGTCCGTCTTCTTTAAAAGTTGCTCTCGAAACTCTTTTGCAATCTTCTGGTTTGAGAAGATTATGCTTTGCACAAAACCATTTCAAGGCATCTGCACCATGTTTAATTCCTTCTGATCCTTGCCAATACTTTTTGGGAACTTGATTAAAGTCCCAAGGTAAAAAATTATCGGAGTATGCATCTTGTACTGCTTCAAATGGAGAATTATGATAAATTGCTCTAAGAAATCCAGTTAAACCCATATCTTCAAAAAATATTTTACCTACTCTTGAAGGTATTTCTTCTAAAGGAATTTTTGCGACTTCTGAAATGGCTGCTCTAACTATTCTTCGAGCAAGAGTTCTTCCATTTGGTTGATTTAATATCCCTCTTCTTCCATGCAAATAATTTCTATGCCCAAATTTCTTTCTTAAAATATCATGAAGAAATCTTTTACCATCGACTTCTAAGAATGACGAATCTTCATGACCTACAACATCGTGTAGTGTTCCATCTTCTTCTTCACTTAATGGAGAATCTAGAGAAACAAATCCTCCAAGAGGAGTTCTCTTTTGTGCTCTTTGTCTTCGTATTTCACAACCGATAGCATTAGAAATAACTTTTTTATAATACCCTAAAGGATAGTCTTCTTCTTTTTCTGATGCTTGCCATGCAGCTATACGTCCAATCTGTGCAAGATCTTCTATGTCTGCAAAACTACTAGAATATCTTCTAGCAATTCTTACTGCTTGTTTCTCTAAATCTTCAAGGGGAATCATCAAAAAACGAGATTATAAAGATTATTTAAATATATATCCAGATATAATAATTTTCACTTGTATTTAACTTATTTATCTGGAGTATATAAAATAGGAAATAGAACTTGCTCGAGAGTTTTAAGTTTCCTGTCTAGTAAGGTTATTCCTCCCTCATTAATCGGGTCTTTCAATACCTCTTTTCCTTGTTGTCTTAAAAACTCTAAACATGCTCCGAGACTTGCAACATCAAGAGTGTTGTGATTTACTATTGTAGCCATTCGGGAAATTGATTCTTCATTTGAAGTGTAAACAAAATCGTGATAGGCTTTAGGAATATCTGCACCATGAATTTCATTTCCTCTGAATGTGTTAAATAAAACTTGTTCAAGAGTTTGAAGTTTTCTGTCCAGCAATGTTATTCCTTTCTCTCTAGTCATTTCTTTAAATATGGGATAAAGATCGCAATGTCTGCCACCGAGAGATTTTTCAATAGGGGATTGTCCGTTTACTAAAAGTCCGTGAGTTTTAATTCTACTTAATAGCCTAGGCATGTCAAATGCTTTGCCGTTATAGCTAAATACTTTGTCTGCTCTTCTCATAATTTTCCAAGCTCTTTTTAATATTTCTCTTTCGCCACTGTAATCTAAAGCAAAGAAAGTTTTTACTTTAAATTCTCCGTTAATGCTTCCTATGCTTACTGTGTTGATTGGAGAAGAGTACGGAAGTCCGCAATTTTCTATATCCATTAAGCATACCAATTTATCAGAGTAGTGAGAAGGAAGTTGAAGACGATATTGTTCAAGATGTTTTAGAATTTTTCCGTGCTCAATCTCGAATAATCCTTTTGTTACTTCTAGATATGCTTCCCTTGTATGAACTATTCCATTTGTTTCTCTTGCAAGTGCTTGCCATTTCTGCTCTAGTCTCATTAGTGAATTGCCTCCTCAATTATTCCTGAAATCATATCTTCATACCATTCTCTTTGCGTAGAAAATCCTTCTCTGCAAAATAAGTTCATTCTATTTTCTAAATTTAAATTTCTGTGTCCTGCTAATAATGCCTGAATATTAACTTGAGGTTCAACTCTTTGAATTAAGTCGTAGTTGTGGTCAGTTTTATTTAATAACAATGAAAATGCCGAATGAAATTGTTGAAAATCTATAATTCTAATTCCTGCATTGATTATTGCCGGTTTAGCAGATTCATAAAATCTTGGCTCTTGATGAAGGAATAAGATTGATTCTGAAATTGGAGTACCATCATTCCAAACTCCATTGGGAGAATATTTTTCAATCACTTGTTTAGTGTATCGTTCTGTGAATTTTCTTGCTCCAACTTTAACTTCTATTAAATTGTCTCCTACTCTTCCGTCCGCAATTCCTTGTTTGTTTTTTCCAAAAGTATATCTAGTATGATTATTATTAAAATGAACTTCGGTGCTCCATGCCGGATCGGAAATATCTGCTTCTTGAACAGACTGAAGAGGTTCTTTAAATGAGACCTTGCGAATATCTGAAAGATTTAGATTTAGAGGATCATATCCTGCTCTAATTGCTAAAAAGACATAACATTCTACAAATTTTTCAGCAAGTTTTCCACAATCCCTTGCAGATTCTGCTTCTTTTCTTAATCTATCTTGGGGAATTCCAGATAAATATGAAACTATCCCTCCGAAAGTTTTAATCTCTGGGGGAAGATAATTTGGTTTTGAATTGAATGCTTCCCTGTTCTTTAAAATAGTACCAATTCTTCTTCCAACTCGTTTCTCACTTGGTTCTGGACTTCTTCCTAGATAATTTTTGCTTACAGAAACTCCAGAATTGATTAAGGAAAGAACTTCTTCTCTAAGCTTATTAAAATCTATACTTTGAATAGTGGTTTTTTCGGATAAATAATAATATAGCCCGGGATGTCTCTGTTCCATGAATCGATACATTCCTACATTGGTGGTTATCCACTGGTATTCTTGAGTGTGTTTCTTTTCAAAATCTTTAATTTTGGGAAGTCTAGAAGAGGGATGAACTAATCTTTTTTTATCGTGAGTTCTTATTAAATGAGATTTCCAAAAACTTCTGAATGCTTTATCCGATTCACTTAATCTTACTGCTTGAGGATGATATTTTTGAATTTGGAGAACTTCGAGTCCAGAGTGTAAACTTTTTTGAGGATTTTGAGGATTTAATAGCCCCCATCTTTTTACGTATGTTCTTGTTGTTTGGCTTAATTCTCCTTGAGTTTGATATTCTCTTTTTGCTCTTCTAATTACTGCTCGTTTAGGAGGAGCATAAATTCCTCTACCTCTTATTCCATTTCCGAAGATAGTTACTGATCCTGAAGGATGTTCCCTAATCCAGAATTTTCCAAATTTTTTTCTAGTTTCTCTCTCGCCTTGCTCAACGTTTCTTTTTGATTCTAGTTTAAATTCAGTTTGTTTTTTTTCCATGCCCTTTTCCTCTTTTAATTTGTAGATTAAGATTACTCAAATCTTCTAAAGACATTTTTTTTCTGTGATATGATTCGCCAATGCCTTGATGGATACTGTGTTTAAAAAGTTCAGCTATGGCTGTGTTCAATAAATCTTGACTTAAACTTTTTTCTCCTCTTGCAGGATAGGCAATTAATGAAGAATCGAATAATTTTTGTAAAACTTCTGAGTCTAATTGAGTTCTGGCTTGTTGTTCTATTTGCCCGCAAACTCTGGACATGGCTGAATTTCCAAATAGAGGAGTATCAAGTTCCGTATAGGGTAAATCTTGAATGTGATGTTCAATGTAGGTAAATGCTGCTTTTGCTTCTGGCATTGTTAGCAATGGACGAATGTTTAGAGAATCACAATATTGGACTAAATGAGTTAAGCTGTTGGTTGCTCTTTCTTGTTTTGCAAGTGTAAATAATATTCTGATAAATTGAGATTGCCAAAAAACATTGTTTAATTTTCCAGAAGAGGCAGAACTTGAGGGATTAGGATAAAAAAAAGAATGAATATCTTCACTAGGCAAGTCTAATAGTTTTGATAATTCCCCTGTATAAAGTCCTCTTTTTTCTGGGGCAAGAGATTTAAATGAGGGTTGTAATCCTTGAAGAATAAGTAATTTATCTTCTAAAGCAGGAACAAGTTTATCTCCTCTTGCATTTAGAGCCCTATGCACGATAAATTCCAACCCTCCTTGAGAAGCAAAGGCGATATCTGAATCTAAAGATTCTTTGCCGTAGGGTTTTCTAAGGAGTTCATCGGGGTCTCCAGAAATTAAAACAACTTTTAAACCTCTACCTAAATGTTCTCTGCAAAGTCTCTCCATTGATGCTAATCCTGCAGAATCTCCATCAAACATTAAAATTTTTTCAATGTCTCCTTGATTTCCCAGTTTGTCTACAAGGTCTAGTTGTTCAGAAGTTAGAGCCGTCCCACAGGGAGCAATTACTTGAGTATATCCTTGTTGATGAGCTTGAAGTACATCAAATGCTCCTTCTACAAAAATTGCTTGTCCGTTATCTCGTATGGTTTTTCTTGCATGAGACAAACCTAAAAGATTATTTCTTTTTGAATAAATAGGAGTTTCTGAACCATTTATATATTTTGGAACTTTCTTATCTGAACTTAAATCTCTTCCTGTTGCTCCAATTATTCTTCCATCTTGATTCATAACGGGAACAACAATTCTGTTTCTAAAAGTATCATAAACAGCACCTGATTCAGATTGTTTAGCTAATCCTGCTTGTTTTAAAGTTTCGAGAGAATATCCTTCTTCTTCTACAAAACGCTCATTGGTTAATAGGTGAAAATTATCTGGAGCGTAACCAACTCTAAATTTGGTAATTGTTTCGGGAGTAAGTCCTCTTGTTTCCGTTAAATAGTCTTTTGCAAAATCGCTTCTTTGAAGTGCGTCTCTAAACTTTTCAAATGCACTTTCCCATGCTCCTAAAAGGGTTTCGGGTTGAACTTGAGAAGTAGTATCTTCAGGACTCATGAAAATTCAGGTTTATTTGATTTATTAAGCTCTTTGGCTAAAAAAAGGTTATTTTGAGATATATACTTTAAATAATAGATTTATAGAGAATTAAGATTATGAGATATAGAGGATTTGGAAAAACCCTCAAATCCTCTAAGAAGTCCTTTGAAAACCCCATAAAATGTTTTGAAATAGGAGGTTATTCAAAGTCCTCTATATTAAATGCTTATTAGAATTGAATGTGTAGAATAATTTTACAGGGAATTATGCGAAAGGATGAGACGATTATCAGAATTCTCTCTAATGCAAACCTGAATAGACTGATTTATTTTTTGATTGAGAATATTTATCACAGCAAGGAAGATTTGAAGGGGGATTTCCAAAGGATAACATTTCTTTATCTAAATTTCTTCTGTGAGCATTTACATTACTTATAGCTAATTTTAACTCTTCGTCTGTTAATATAAAACCCATGTCTCTAGGGTCAGTCTCATAATCTCCGATATCCTCGGCTAAATTGTCTAAAGCAGAAAGTTTATTTCCCAAAGTAGTATTGCAATTTTGTATTCGGCAAGGTTGAGTATACCATTCTCTTAGAGTTCTTTGAGGTGCATTTGCAACATGGTTCATTCCGTAGAGTAATACTCCTGCTAAAGCGAGATAAGCAACAGATTTCTTAAATATTGAATTTACCATATATCTCAGTTAAAAATTGGGTATTTAAATGTTTCGTTTTGTAACCATTATGTAGTGACATTTAAGGATAGATTTAAATATGGAGAGTGACCCTTAGTAAGAAGGATATACTCTCCGCATAAATACATCTTTCCAA
>ERZ1292629.2839-Hain-H43-01um-R1-2839-length-14055-cov-5_pt1 | contig 14055 bp, 12 predicted proteins | sample MGYA00564399_ERZ1292629 | MGnify/ENA primary metagenome ERZ1292629 (study PRJEB36523, sample SAMEA6512636) | groundwater metagenome | collected 2019-01-08 | study: AquaDiva: Metagenomics assemblies of 32 groundwater samples
ATCAGGATGGCAATTTGCGGCGGCCCAGAGGCCGGATCGGCGGGTGCATAACCCACAAAAAAAGCGTTTTCCGCAGCTTTGTTTTGGATCTGTGCGCTTCCGGTTTTGCCGGCAACAGCCATCGGCAAGTCGGCCAATAAATGGGCAGTGCCCATGGGCGCCGTAATCGCAGAGATCATTCCCCTTTGCACTTCTTCAATCGCGGGCTTAGCAAAAGTTACATCGGCAATGACCTCGTGCTCGTCTGTCTTCACAATAACTGGCCGCCAAATTTTCCCGCCGTTAGCCATAGCGCCGATGTAGCTCAAAAGCTGGACGGGGGTAATAATCAAATCTCCCTGCCCGATCGCCACGTTATATGTGTCACCCAAAAGCCAGGCCTTGCCGCTCGCTTTTTCTTTCCATTCCGGCGAAGGCAGAAATCCCTTGGCCTCTCCGGGCAAATCAATGCCGGTTGCTTCGCCCAAATGAAATTTCTGCCACCACTCGCGCAGGCGCGAGATTCCCAAGCCCTTGATGTCAAAAGCGCCGCCGCCGACCGCATAAAAATATACGTTCGAGGACTGCGCAATCGCGGAGGCCGCATTCACATTGCCCTGAAAACGCCAGTCAAGAAATCTGGTGGGCTGGTCCGGGTCATAAGGATTCGGCACGTCCAAATACCCCGGCGAGAAAACGCTCTTCTGCGGCGTGACCACGCCTTCGGTCAAAGCGGCGGTAGCAACCAAAGGCTTAATCGTCGAACCGGGAGAGTAAAGACCGCTCACCGCCCGATTAAAAAGCGGACGCGCGGACGATGTGAGCACGTTTTTCTTCGCCTCCGAATTGCCAGAGTGAGTAAAAATATTGTTGTCATAAGCCGGGAAATTGATGAGTGAAAGTATTTCGCCATTTTGGGGGTTCAAGGCCAAGCCAACGCCGGAAGTCCTCCCTAGAGAAATTAACCCTTCGCGAAACCGTTCATAAAAATATTCCTGCAGCTCCGCGTCGATCGTAAGCTCCAAGGGAGCCCCAATTTTAGCATCGGTTTTCTCTTCTTCGCTCAAAATATTCCCTTTAGCGTCACGGGTTTTAACGGCGGCCCCCGGCCTGCCCCGCAGGCGTTCGTCATAAAAACTTTCGAGCCCTGTTTTGCCGACCATATCCTGCCCGTCCAAATTAGCGTTCCGTTTGAGATCCTCCTTGGTCGGCAGGCCGATATAACCCAAGATCGAAGAAAAAATTTCGCCGCCGGGGTATTCACGCTGGAAGTTGTCTACCACGGCAAGCGTAGGCAGTGATTTGCTCTTTAGGGCCACGATCTGCGGCTGCGTAAGTTCTGCTGTAAGCAACAGAGGTTCGGATAAAAATTCCAAATTCCGATCCTTAATCATGGTTAACACGTCCGCCTGGGGGATCCCAAGTACCTCTTCAATCACGCTCAAAGTTTCTGCCTCGTATTTTTTCTGCTTTAAAAATTCCCGCAGATTCAAGGCTGCCGAAAAAACCGCCCTGTTTTCAGCGAGAACCTTTCCTCGAACATCAAGGATAAGGCCGCGGGGCGCCGGGATCCGGCGAACATAGCTTACATTCGCTTCCGCCCGCTTGGCATAAAAATTGCCGCGGATGATACCCAAATAAGCCACGCGGATGCCTACAATGAGCCCCAGCGCCAAAATCACGATGCCGACGAAAAAAAGCGGCCGCTCGTTCAAGGGAACCTCAACCACATCGAAGTCGCCGGACCATTCACTGCTTAATGATTCTTCGAAAACCAATTCTTTGTCGTCCATCAGACAAACATGCGCTCGCCGCGCGGAGCAAATTTACGGCCTAAAAAAATGAAGAGCGCGCTGCCCCAAAGCAAATTTAAGAAAAGTACCTTTAGTAAAACTGCCCATTCCAAGAAAATCATCTGCTGGCCCAGGAGCAAATAAAAAACAACTGTGCCCAGAATAAGGGAGATGATGAAATTTATCCAAACATGCCACGGAAAGATTTTTTCCACCGCAAAGAAGAAAAGCGGCACGCCGGCGACGAGCAAAATTTCGTAGCTTACTCCCGGCCGCCAGCTTAAAACCGCGGCTCCGATGAGTAAAAACAAAATAAATTCCTTGAAGCGCGCCCGCGGACCAAAAGCGAGGAGAGCGATAAGCACGAAATCCGCCGACCAGCCAAGCCACCCTAGACTTAAAACCTGCAAAGCGGTTCCCAGAACGAGCACCAGGCAACCGGTAAAAATAAGTTTCGAACGCATTATTTAAGTTCGACGTTCACGACCTCGATGGCGGGCAGGTCATAACTCAAACGCAGGGTCGCTTCTTTAAAAAACTGATCGCTCGAGAATTTAAGCTCGCCAATGGAGCCCACCGCGATCCCCAAAGGCGCGCCGGCTTCCACGACGTAGACAGGGTCGCCAGCTTGGATTACCGCTTCCTTCGGGATTAAAATCACGGTCGGCTCATTGCCGCCCTTCAAGAGCGCTTCTACTCCGGAATTACCTACCCGCACGGCTGTCTGGGCTCCGGCATCGAAAATCGTTTGGACGACAGCGGTCGTTTCGTAGACATCTTTCACCCTGCCCACGAACAAAGATTCGGCTCCACCGCCGCTTATAAGAATGGCTGCTCCGGGCGCAACCCCCGAATTTGCGCCAGCATTAATAACGAATTCTTTTTTGAAATTAAAGGGATAACGAGAGTAAACCAAAGCAGTTTGAAACTTGGCGTTCGCTACAGGCAATCTGTCCTTGATGCTTTGGAGGAGCGCTAGTTCCGCGCGCAAAGCGTCGTTTTCGATCCGCAACTTGGTCGCATAGTCCGCCTCGCCGCCGGCGCCTAAAGAAAGCGCGCGCTGGAATTTGCTGGCGGTCGGGAAATTAAAGATTAGAATAAGGCTTAGAACCGCGAGCGCAATTGGAAGCAAGACATTTAAGCGCATAGCTCATCCCGTTAGAAATAAGACTTCCGACAAAACGACTGTTGCAATTTCTGATTTAAGGTGATATCCCATTGTAATTTGAAATTTTATTCGCGTGATTTCTAACGGGATCATTAGAGGTTGATCACGAGCGGTTTCAAGGGATTATCCAAAAGTTCGCGGTGGTGATCGAAATTGTCCACGATTTGCCCCAAGCCGCGGGCCACGCAGGTCAAGGGATCCTCGGCGATCTGGGTCGCGACCCCCGTTTCTTTTTCGATCACCTGGTCCAAGCCGCGCAAAAGGGCTCCTCCGCCGCAAAGACAAATTCCCTGCTTCAAGGTATCGCCCGCGAGTTCGGGCGGGGTCGATTCGATCACTTCATGGATGGAATCCACGATGTAACGCAGGGATTTGCCAATGGCCATGCGTATATGGTTATTTTTGATCATGACTTCGCGCGGCAAGCCCGTGCTTAAATCGCGTCCGCGGATCGGGATCTCGAGGCGGCTGTCGATCGGCGCGGCCGAACCGACGGCGATCTTCGCCATTTCGGCTGTCGGCTCTCCGATCACAAGTTTGAATTCATCGCGCACGAACCGCATGATGTCCTCGTTCAATTTGTCGCCGGCCACCTTCAGGGTCTTCGAGACCACGGTACCACCCATCGAGATTACGGCGATATCGGTCGTGCCGCCACCGATATCAATAACGAGATTGGCGGTCGGCGTGTCGATCGGCAGGTTCGCCCCCAAAGCGGCCGCCACCGGTTCTTCAACTAAGTAAACTTTTGTGCAGCCGACATTCAAGGCCACGTCTTCCACGGACTTTCTTTCGACTTCGGTCAAATTATTGGGGATCGCCAAGATCGCGCGGCGGTAGCCCGAGAACATCGCTTTGCCCTGCAGGCGGCGCAAAAAGTGCCGCAACATCTCCTGTGTCATTTCAAAGTTCGAAATCACGCCGTTCACGAGCGGACGCACGACATTGATATGTGCCGGTGTCCGTCCCAGCATCTTTTTCGCTTCTTCGCCAACAGCAAGAATATGATTGGTTTTGGTATTTACGGCCGCCACCGACGGCTCGTTAATCACAAGCCCGCGGTTGCGCACATAAATTAGCGAATTGGCGGTGCCAAGGTCTATGCCCAAATCCCTTAAAAAATGGCTGAAAATCATCATAATTGGTTGCTTAATTCGTCCAAGGTCATAAGCTTTACTTCTGATTCATTCCGCAATTTTAGCTCGAGCTTCTCTCCCGTCTTCGCGCTCGTGACCAAGCGGACTGGGATGCCCAAAAGGTCAGCATCGGCGAACTTTTCGCCTGCGGAAAGCGTTCTTTCGTCATACAGTACTTCAACGCCCCGTTTTTGTAAATCGTGATAAATCTCTTCACCTTTGCCGCCCTCAAGCTCGATCAAATGCACCGCGAACGGCGCGATCGCTTTGGGCCAGATGATGCCGTGGTCGTCATGAAAAAGCTCTACCGCCGTACCCATTAAGCGGCCGATGCCGATACCGTAAGACCCCATAACTACCAGCTCTTTCTCGCCTTTTTCATTGAGAAATTTGAGATCGAAGGCTTCCGAAAACTTGGTTCCGAGGGGGAATATGTTCCCAACCTCAATCGCCTTTGCTTCTTTTATTTTGCCGCCGCATTTGGTACACCCCGAGTCATCCTTAAGTTCAGATATTTCCTGGTTTTCAGCGTAATCGCATTTTTCGCATAAGAATATCGTATCTTCTCCGACAGGCGCGAGAACCTGGAATTCGTGCGTATAGCTTTTTGTAAAATCTCCCCCGGCCGCGAGCGTATAAATTGCTTTAAATCCGCAGCGCTCAAAAATTTTTGCATAAGCTTTTGCTACCTTTTCATAAAAACGGTCCAGATCAGCTTGGCTCTGGTGAAAACTATAAAGGTCTTTCATCATAAATTCCCGGCCTCGTAGGATGCCTGATTTTGGCCGTTTCTCATCCCGGAATTTTGTCTGAATTTGGTAAGCGGAGAAGGGTAAATCGCGATAAGAGCTGATATATTTAGTAACAACTTCGGTTAACAATTCTTCGTGTGTCCAGCCCAAAGCGAATTCGCCTCCGTACCTACTCTTTGTTTGAAAATCAATGCTGATATCCCAACGGCCAGTCATTTCCATATATTTTTTATCTATTAATGCCGGCATGAACATTTCCACGCCGCCGATGGCGTTCATTTCTTCACGGACGATTTGCGTAATTTTCTGGATGACGCGCCAGCCCAAGGGTAGAAATGAGTAAACCCCCGCGGAATTCTTATAAACAAAACCGCCCCGCGCTAAAAGTTGAGCGTTTAAAGCAATTTCGTCTTGGGGCGCGTTCCGCTCGGTTTTCGTGAAGAGTTGGGATTGGCGCATAGGCTAACCCTAGCATTGAATTTTGAGCTTGGCAATGATTTTTTTCATCCTGAGCAGCGTCGAGGGATGACTTCTTACAACAAAAAACCCGCCTCACACGGGATTTTTTGTTTTACTTACTTACACTTGCTTTAAACTATCTTAATTTAAATTGAAATTAAACTATTTTGATTTCAATATCCACTCCGGCCGGCAGATTTAAATTCGTGAGCGATTCGATAATCCTAGCCGAAGGATTCATGATATCGATCAGGCGTTTGTGGACCCGCAGCTCGAACTGCTCGCGATGGTCCTTGTACTTGAAGGTCGCGCGATTCACCGTATACCGCTTGATTTCCGTGGGCAATGGGATCGGTCCCACGATTCTTGCATCGTTGCGCTCGGCGGTATCAATGATCTGCCGGGCGGAGTTATCGATCAGTTTGTGATCGTAAGCTCGGATGCGCAGGCGTAATTTTTGAGGTACTTCGGCTTCCTTCTTCTTGGTCATGTTTTAAGGGTCTAGGGTTTTGGGTTTAGGGTTCACCCTATTGGCTAAACCCCAGTGGCTAATATCCTTACTTAATGATTTTAGTGACCACGCCTGCACCAACCGTTTTGCCGCCTTCGCGGACGGCGAACCTTTGCTTTTCTTCCAAGGCCACGGGTGAGATGAGTTTAGCTGTGAGCTTAATCGTATCCCCCGGCATGACCATTTCCGTGCCCTGGGGCAAAATTACTTCGCCAGTTACGTCAGTCGTGCGGATGTAGAACTGCGGCTTATAACCGGCGAAAAATGGCGTATGCCGGCCGCCTTCCTCTTTGGACAGCACATAGACTTCGCATTCAAATTCGGTGTGCGGGGTCACAGAACCAGGCTTCGCGATTACTTGTCCCCGCTCCACATCTTCTTTCTTAAGCCCGCGGAGTAAGATACCGACGTTGTCGCCCGCCATGCCTTCATCCAGGAGTTTGTTGAACATTTCAATGCCGGTTACGACCGTCTTTTGCGTCGGTCGCAGGCCAACCGCTTCCACTTCTTCGTTTACCTTCACCTTACCGCGCTCAACGCGCCCGGTTACAACCGTGCCGCGTCCTTCAATCGAGAAAATGTCTTCGATCGGCATCAGAAACGGCTTATCGAGCTCGCGCACAGGCTCCGGGATGAAATCATCCAAGGCTTTCACGAGATCGAGAATCGGCTTTACATCCGCATCGTCAAGCGAAGCAGAATTCAAGGCTTTTAAGGCCGAACCGCGAATTACCGGCACTTGATCTCCAGGAAATTCATATTTCTTCAAAAGTTCGCGGACTTCGGATTCAACCAAGTCCACCAACTCCGGATCGTCAACTTGATCAACTTTGTTCAAGAAGACCACGATAGCCGGCACGCCTACCTGGCGAGCCAAAAGCACATGTTCCCGCGTTTGCGGCATCGGGCCATCCGTAGCCGCGACAACTAAAATCGCGCCATCCATCTGGGCGGCGCCCGTGATCATGTTTTTGATGTAGTCGGCGTGCCCTGGCGCGTCAATGTGCGCGTAGTGGCGTTTTTCCGATTCATATTCGGAATGATGCAGAGCGATCGTAATGCCGCGCGCTTTTTCTTCCGGCGCATTGTCAATCTGATCGACTCCTTCCTCCTTTTTCGCCAGACCTTTCTTAAAGAGCACATGCGTAATGGCCGCGGTCAAGGTTGTCTTGCCGTGGTCAACGTGCCCGATTGTCCCCACATTCACGTGAGGTTTCGCCCGTGAAAACTTTTCTTTTTCCGCCATGCTTTTTTTATAAGCTTTTAGGTGTTAGCTTTTGGCTTTTAGCGCCGTTTTCTAAAAGCTGAAACCTCAAAGCTCAAGGCTGTTTTCCGACAATTACAGATTGTAAGGTACGGCGGCCGGGCTGTCAAATGTCCAAGTAAGCAACCCCTCGACACAGCTCCCGCCTGCGGCGAGGCTCGCCCCAAGGGGCGGCAGGGTATTTTCGCCTTATATTTCAAAATCCAAATGAAGGCGAAAATAAAAGGGCCGTAGAAAACGACTCTAGCGGATGACTGTCGCAGTCGGTCCCAAGGTAGCGTCGAGGACCGTGCAGAAAAGGTTGCACGGACTGCAAGCCTGCGTACACCCTGCACGGATAAGCGTGCCCCGTTGGCCTATGTTGTCGGAGACGACGACGATCTTACCGGAGAACCCCTTTCGCTTTATGTCCGTTATGAACTCCGCCGTATTCGGAGTAGAGCTCGCAATGCAGGGCTGCAGCACTATCACGTCGACTTCCGACAGGGCATCGAATTTTCTTTCGGCCCCCCGCAGTGAAGTAACCGCCACAACTTTTCCGGGAAGACCGCGGAGAAGATTCTGGAGCATGGCACGATTCTCGTAATTGACCACCAGCAAGATGACCACTTCATCTCCTCCCTCGTACTATTTAAAAAATATAAAGGATACCGCCTGCCTTGGCAAGGACAAAGTTTTTTCGCGAAAAAAATCCGGCGCGCGTTCACACCGGATGAGCGAACCAGCGCAAGTTGCCGGTTCACTTCCGCTTCCCTTCGATAATTTGTTGTTCGATATTTTTCGGCACCGGTTCGTGCGCAAAAAATTCCATCGTGAAGCTTCCTCTCCCCTGCGTCATCGAACGAATCTGGGTCGCATAGCCGAACATTTCGGAAAGCGGCACTTTGCAGTCAATTACCTTCACCGTACCGCGATCGCCCAAAGTTTCAATTCTTCCCCGCCGCGAATTCAAATCTCCGGTAACTTCCCCCAAAAAATCCTGCGGAACTAAGACCTGCACATTCATGATCGGCTCCAAAATTACGGGTTTGGCGCGCCTTGCGGCTTCCTGGAAAGCGATGGAGCCGGCGATCTTAAAGGCCGCCTCTGAAGAGTCGACTTCATGGAAAGAACCGTCGAAAAGCTCGGCTTCGACGTCCACGACCGGATAACCGGCCTGGATGCCCCTATCAATCGCCTCCTTCACGCCTTTTTCCACCGCCGGAATAAATTCCTGCGGGATACTGCCGCCCCTAATCGCATTTGAGAATTCAAAGCCCTTGCCGCGCTCAAGCGGACGCACCTTCACCCAAACATGGCCGTATTGTCCGCGGCCGCCGGACTGGCGGATGTACTTGCCTTCCGCTTCGGCTTCGCTTGTCACGGTTTCTTTGTAAGCAACCTGCGGGCGGCCGACATTAGCCTCCACGTTAAATTCCCGCTTCATGCGGTCCACGATGATCTCGAGGTGGAGCTCGCCCATGCCCTGAATGATGGTCTCGCCGGTCTCCTCGTCCCCTTTCACGCGGAAAGTCGGATCTTCCTCGGAGAGCCGACGCAAAGCCACACCCATTTTTTCCTGGTCGGCTTTGGTCTTCGGCTCGATCCGAATGCCAATCACCGGTTCGGGGAAGATGATTTTTTCCAAAATAAGCGGAGCTTCGGGCGCAGCCAAAGTGTCGCCCGTCGTCGTGTTCTTCAAGCCCACAATTGCGGCGATCTCGCCCGCATAAACTTCTTCCACTTCTTCGCGCTGGTTCGCATGCATCCTAACCACGCGGCCGATACGCTCCTGTTCGCCCTTGGTCGCATTTAAAACATAAGAACCGCGCTTCAGCACTCCGGAATAATTTCTGAAATACGTGAGCGTACCCACATAAGGATCGGTTGCAATCTTGAAGGCCAAGCCGGAAAAAGGCTGGGCATCGTCGGGCGAACGAAAAATGTCCACTCCTGTTTTGGGATCTAACCCTTTTACCGGAGGCAAATCTAAAGGCGAAGGCAAATAATCGATCACGGCATCGAGCACGAACTGCACGCCTTTGTTTTTGAGGGCCGAGCCGCACAAGACCGGCACAATTGTGTTCTCGATCGTCGCCTTGCGCAAAGCGCTCTTTAATTCCGGCAAACCAATTTCGTGGTTCTCCAAATAACGGGACATCAAAGCATCGTCCGTATCCACGATTTTTTCCACGAGCGTGTGGCGTGCCTCCTTTACGGCGGCTTTCAGGTTTTCCGGAATGGGGATTTCGACAATGCGCTCGCCGTGCTCGCCTTGGAATTCAAAAGCCTGCTCGCGCAAAAGATCGATGACGCCCTGATAATTGCCTTCAATGCCGATCGGCAGCTGGATCGGAACCGCGTTCGGCGTGAGCCGGTCTAAAATGGAAGCAAAACTTTTTTCAAAATTGGCGCCCATGCGGTCAAGCTTATTAATGAAGCAGACGCGCGGAACTTTGTATTCGTCCGCATAATGCCAGTTGGTTTCCGATTGCGGCTCCACTCCGGCCACGCCGTCGAATACCACCACTGCACCATCCAGGACTCGGAGCGAACGCTTCACTTCAACGGTGAAATCAATGTGGCCAGGCGTATCAATCAGGTTAATGCGATGTTCTTGCGCCTTGTCGCTCTTCGCATAAGTCGGTGTCCAAAATGCGGTCGTCGCGGCGGAAGTGATCGTGATCCCCCGCTCGCGTTCCTGTTCCATCCAGTCCATGATCGTATCACCCGTATGCACCTCGCCGATTTTGTGCGCAACGCCGGTATAAAAAAGCACCCGCTCGGAAACGGTGGTTTTGCCGGCATCGATATGGGCGATGATTCCGATATTTCTAATTTTTTCGATCGGATAAAGTCTGGGCATGTTAAAATCCTAAATTCGAATGTCGAAATTCGAAACGATACTTAAAAATTTAAATTCTAAATATTAAACACGATTTCGAATTTACTGCTTTAATCATTTTTCGAATTTCGTGCTTCGTGCTTCGAATTTAATTCGCAAAGTGCGCGAACGCCCGGTTCGCTTCCGCCATGCGGTGCGTGTCCTGTTTCTTTTTGATCGCAGTGCCTTCATTCTTGGCCGCGGCGATAAGCTCATCGGCCAGTTTTTGCGCCATCGGCTTGCCTTTGCGCGAACGCGCGGCGCCGATGATCCAGCGGCAAGCCAAAACGAAACGGCGTTCAGGGCGAACCTCGCGCGGCACCTGGTAATTCGCGCCACCTACCCGTTTTGAGGCAACTTCGAGCAAGGGCGAAGCATTCGTGAGCGCGCGCTCAAAAACCGCGAGCGGCTCTTCTTTGGTCTGGTTTTTGATTTGCGTTAAAGCGTCGTAAACGATGCGTTCCGCAGTAGATTTCTTGCCTGCCTGCATCACATAATTAATGAAGCGGCCCAAATCAATGCGGTCATGCATTGAATCAGCTTTATAATGTTTTTTGTAAACTCTCTTTTTTCTCATAACTGTTTATCTTAGGTGTCATGTGTCATGAGGCATGTGTAATCTTGATACCTGACACTTGATACTTGACACTTTTTACTTCTTCGGCAGCTTTGTTCCATACTTTGACCTTTGCTGCTTTCTGCCTTCAACGCCCGTCGTGTCCAGTACGCCGCGGACGATATGATAGCGCACGCCCGGAAGGTCCGGTACGCGGCCGCCGCGGATCATCACGATCGAGTGCTCCTGGAGCTTATGTCCTTCGCCCGGAATATAAGCGGTAACTTCCATGCCGTTTGTAAGCCGCACGCGGGCAACTTTGCGCAAAGCCGAGTTCGGTTTTTTAGGAGTCTGCGTGAAAACCTTAAGGCACACGCCGCGCTTAAAGGGCGAGGTTGAATCAACCGGACGGTTCTGGAGCGTATTAAAATAGAACGACAAAGCCGGCGCTTTCGATTTCGCCTTGTGCGAATGCCGTCCGTGTTTGATCAATTGCCTGACTGTTGGCATGTAACGATAAACTGCCTAATGAACCCATTTCAAGAATACTTTCGGCCGCGATAGCGGCCAATTCCTTCTAGCGCAAGGAGCAACGATGAAGCTGTGCTTTACGCACTGCGAAGAGGAGCGACGCTGGGCTGGGAAGAATTGGCCCTATCCCCAGGGGTTGCGGCTATTTCCTCTCCCGCTACGTTATAGCTGCGTCGCTGTAGCACCAACTACAGCTTCCTCGCTATGCCTTGCGGGAGATAGGAAATCCCTCGCAACGCGGCTAGAACGTATTCTTGAAATGGGTTCAAGCAGCGCTAGCAATTGTAAAACAAAACCCGTTCAGCTGTCAAACTATTTTCTTCGTTTGTCTTGCCGCCTGCTTCTTAAACCCTCGAAGTCGAATTCCGAAAGCGCCCTGACCATTTGCGGGAACTGATCGCCGCGATCCTGCCACTCAAGAATAATTGAAGCAATTACATATTTCCGGTCCTTTTTGTCCACGCCGCGGGATTTCATGCGAAGGTAATGGTCGAGCTGCATTAAAAATCCCTGGCCGAAGATCTTATCTGCTGCCTCAAATAAGCGCTTGGTCTGGGGCAATCGATGCTCACCCCGTGGTTTTGCTTCATAATTTTCGAAGTAAGCGGCTTCGAAGAGCTCCGCCGGCACACCTTTTGAAACGAGCAGGGCGGCGAGTTTTTGCTCGACACTTTCCTTGCCTTGCCCGGCAAAACGATCGGTCAAATTTTGCGTCACCGCTTCATTTAACCACCATAAACTCAAGTAGCTCGGGCCCGGACGATCGGCTTTGTCAAAGTGCAGGCCGAATTTTATCTGATCATGAAAAACAAAATTATGATTATTCGAACCTGCGCTTTCCGCCGCAACTTCAACTTGGCCGGAAACCGCATGCAAAGCTTCATGCACGAAAACTCGCCAGCGCTCTGCGCGCGGGACTCTGGTTGAAATGCGAACTGTGTTCGCGAGTTTCGCATAATCACCCCAGGCTTCCTTTAAATCAACCGCAATTTCGTCCACAAAAACTATCCGTAAATTTAGGAGCCGCTCTTTCACTATTTCCGCGGAAACCGGTATCTGTTTTCGCTCCGCCGCTTGCCGCCCGGAATCCGGGCGAGGTTCTCGCCTCGTCTCCGAGTCGGAGCGGGCGCCTTCCTTGGAGGCGGCGGTCAATTCCGCAATCAACTTTTCGCGGTAGGTTTCGAATTCAGGCTTAAGCGCTTCCTTGGCAGTTTTAATTTCCAATTCTCGCTGTTTTAATATTCCAGCCAGAAAATCCGGCCCCGCGCCCGGTACTCCTTTTTTATAACTATTGATTATTTTGCCGGTCGCTTCTTTTTTAGCTTCCGACTCGGTTTGCTCCGGCCGCTCGAAAGCCGCCGCTCTCTCCGCATATGCTTCGAAAAATATTTCCAGCTTATCGGGATGCCGGTTTGCGAGATCGGTCAACTCCCGGGTGAATTCTTCCAGGGTTCTTTTATAAGCTTTCTCACGCGCCGCGATCCGCTGACTCAAATAGCGCTGGCCGGCAGGGTTCGCGGCAAAAGCTTCCCACTCTTCGCCTTCTTTATTTAAAAACTGCCACTCGCGCAAAAAGCTGTGGCCGAAAATCTTTTCCGCCGGCTCTAATTCCCTAAGTGCTTCATTCTCCCGCCGGGTAGTCCACTCAGGGCCTCCCGCAGGCACTTTCTCATAAATTTCGAATCCACCTTCGCTTTTCATGGCTTTGGAACTTTGGATTTATCTTAGCATGCACAGAAACAAATGCGCCTGGTCCATAAAGGGCCAGGCGTTGGGATAAGGGGCGGACGAGGAATGAGTCCAAATGATGGCGTCCCGCAGGCCAAACCTGCGGGTTCGGCTCAGACGCCGACCTTCAGCGGACTAGCTTAGGTCGAGGTCGTTGCCGCGGTGCGCGGGGTGATCTTCTTCTTCGAATTCGCCGTCACGGGCGCGCCGCGTTTCGTTGTGGTTGTGTTGGTCAAGTGACACCTCCTTCGGTGCTAAACTTATCATCTCACTTACGGGCAAGCTTGGCAAGCCATTTATCCACAATGGTTAAGCCCTCGAAATTCCTTCGAGGGCTTGGATGAATGGATGATTGCGCGCGGACGGCTAGCAAAAGCCGCCCGCCAGGGAGAGAATCGCGAACCGCGCCAGTCTTCTTCGTGAAGACCGTTCGACTACTCCCCTAGTTGTATGCCCGAAAGTTCGGACATTTTTATTATCGCACGAAAAGGAAATTATGAAAAAATAAAAACGGGTTCCGAAAAACGGAACCCATAGATGATTGCATGCGGGCGCGACCCTGGGGAGAGCTAAGCGCCCGCACGAGTGTGTTTTTAAGGAGCTGCCGATGCCGTCGGACACACGGTCCTCCGCATTATGGGATGGAGGATCTCCAATCCTAAAAACTTATGATTGCCTGCGTCATCCGGTGAACCGATTGTGGTTTCCTAAAAAACCGGAAACGCAGGGTTGCGAGTCCCGACAGCTCCGTGCCTGCCATCTCGGTGAGGCGCACCGAAGGTGGGAGGGGCCGCCAAGACACGGGAATACTATACAAAATTTTTATTAAAAAATCAAAAACAGGCAGAACTTAAAAGCCCGCTCGTGCACATTAGGGCTGTTGCGCCGCCGCCGGCAACAAAAGCAAAAAGATGCGAGGCCAAGTAGAAAATTATCGAAGAGAAAAAATAAACGAAAGCGAAAACGAGGAAAATTCCCATAAAGCCGATCCGCTCGACGTCAAAACCAGGAATGATGAGCGGCAGGATTTTCGAACCGTCCAACGGCGGAATCGGAACGAGATTGAAGATTGCGAGGAGCGCGTTTACGAGCGCGACCAATCCGAAGAAGAGCGCGAAAGGCGCGGCGCCGTAAGCAACCGCCACCCGGGCGAGTAAACCAAAAACGACTAAAAGAAAAATATTCGAAAGCGGCCCCACAAGCGCGACTTTCAAAGGACCGTACTTGAAATCCTTGTACAAATTATTCGGATTGTACGGAACCGGTTTCGCCCAAGCCAAACCCGGCAGGCCGGAAAAATAGAAAAGCAGAGGCA
>ERZ1292629.1887-Hain-H43-01um-R1-1887-length-19151-cov-24_pt2 | contig 14040 bp, 19 predicted proteins | sample MGYA00564399_ERZ1292629 | MGnify/ENA primary metagenome ERZ1292629 (study PRJEB36523, sample SAMEA6512636) | groundwater metagenome | collected 2019-01-08 | study: AquaDiva: Metagenomics assemblies of 32 groundwater samples
CCCCCCGCTTCTGCATCATCCGTCACTTCTCCTCTCATCACGCCCGCGAGCGCATTTTTTAAATCATTCATTGTGTTCACAGTAGTATAATATAATAAGAGCATTAACAATAACATTATCGATATGAATCACCTTAATCCAAAGAAGACCGGGCTCGCTGTGGGTAAACTTCTGGGCGGAGTGCATCTCGTATGGGCTGTTCTCGTGGCGCTCGGATGGGCGCAAGCGCTAGTCAACTTCAGCCAGTGGGCGCACATGGTTAGCGTGCCGGTTGTCATACAACCGTTTGAACTTACTGCCGCAATTACTGTAATCATCGTTGCCGCAGCTATTGGTTATGTCCTCGGCTACGCATTCGCAAAAATCTGGAACTGGTTGCACCGCTCTTAACTCTGGTATTATCGCTGGATGACACAAGGAGAGGCGCTGGCGATTTTGAAAACCGGAGCGAACGCATATCTCACCGGCGAGCCGGGGAGCGGGAAGACGCACACGATAAATGAATTCATCGGCTGGCTCCGCGCCTCCGGCATAGAACCGTCAGTAACCGCAGCGACAGGAATCGCAGCAACGCATGTTGGCGGTATGACGCTTCACTCGTGGAGCGGTATCGGAATCGCTGAACATCTCTCGCGCGCGGATGTAGACCGAATAGCGAGCAAGGAGCATATTGCGAGACGCATCACGAAGACAAAGGTACTCATCATAGAAGAAATCTCAATGCTCTCGGCGACGACGTTTGAAATGGCGGATAAAGTTTGTAGAGAAGTCCGGCGCTCCGATAAGCCGTTTGGCGGGCTCACTGTGATTCTCGTCGGGGATTTTTTTCAGTTACCGCCTGTTTCTAGAAATAAAGAAGTAAAATTCGCTTACACTTCGCCGACATGGCGCGAGTTAAATTTAATTACCTGCTACCTAACCGAACAATATCGGCAGGACGATTCTGAGTTTTTAAGCGTGTTGTCGGCGATACGGTCAGGCGAAGTAGAAGAGATGCATCATGAGAGACTAATGACGCGCTCGGTCAGAGCAGATGAATTGCCGGATGGAGCGCCAAAACTTTTTTCTCACAACGCAGATGTTGACCGCATTAACGCGAGCGAGCTCGCGAAGCTTAAGGGTACTGCAAAAAAATTCAGAATGAGTTCAAAAGGGAAGGACTCGCTTGTTGAAGGACTTATGCGCGGATGCCTCTCGCCCGAGACTCTGGAGCTGAAGGAAGGTGCGGCTGTGATGTTCACCAAGAATTCTCCACAAGGGAGATTCGTGAACGGCACTCTAGGAATAGTGAGCGGTTGGGGAGCGGACGGTTTGCCGATTGTTAAAACAAAAGACGGATTGCGTATAAGTACAGAGCCGATGGAGTGGCAAGTGGAGGAACAGGGCAAGGTGAAGGCGAGCGTATCGCAGATACCGCTTCGACTCGCGTATGCGATGACTGTGCACAAGAGTCAGGGGATGAGCATGGACGCGGCGATTATGGACTTGTCGCGCGCATTTGAATATGGTCAGGGATACGTCGCGCTCTCGCGCGTGCGGAGGTTGAGCGGAGTGTATCTAACGGGATTGAACCAGCGCGCGCTTGAGGTACATCCGGAGATTATGGAGAAGGACAGGGATTTTCGCGCCGCCTCTGAAGTGGCGCGAGAGACGTTCGGCGAGATGCGAAAACCAGAACTAGAAGACTTGCAGAAAAAGTTCGTAAAGGCGATGGGAGGAGCATGGACAGAAGGTGTAAGTGGTAAGGTGAAAGGTGCAGGCGGAAAGAAAAATACGAATGCAGGGTTGCCGGGGAGATTGGCGGAGACTTTACAGACAGTGCGGGACGCAAAGAGTTTAAGAGATGCGGTGAAGGCGCGCGGGCTCGTCGCGTCAACTATCGTTCATCACTTGGAAGAGCTAGCCGAAATAGGGAAGCTCGTGCGCGCCGACTTCGCGCATTTGGTGCCAGTGTCCGTGCTTGGTGAAATTCACGAAGCGCTCGCTACAGCAAAAGACAATAAACTCTCGCCAGTTTTCCACGCACTCCACGGTCGCCACTCGTTTGAAGTCATCCGCCTCGTCCGTCTTATGCGTTAATTTTAGCTAGAATAATGGCGCCGTAGAGACCGGAGCGGTCACCGAGTTTTGCAAGCTGTATGTCTGGAAGTTCTGGGAGCGCATTGTTTATTGAGTGAAGAGTAGTCTTAACGCGCTCAAGAGGAATCGCACCTTCGTTAAAAAGCGCTCCGCCGAGGACGACTCGCTCGGGAGACCAATGCAGTATGGCGTTGTAGAGACCGACGGCGAAATTGTCTGCGCATTCGTTCCATATTGCCGGGTCTGTTATCTCGGACGACGGCTTTCCGTATTTCTCACCAAGTCCCGAGCCTGAAACGAGTTCCTCCCACTCCGGCGCGTTCAAGCCGACACCGAGCCGCTGATGTCCCATTTCAAAACCGAATGTGGAGCGATCAATCTTACCGTCAACAACACGTGCTCCGCCGACGCCTGTCCCGACCGCAATATAAGAGAGAATAGAAACGCCAGCACCCGCGCCGTTTACAGCTTCGCCGAGCGCGCCGAGAGCAACATCATTTTCAAAACGAACAGGAACCCCTGTTGCCTTACTGAATGCTTCTGCCACATTTTTTCCTTCCCATCCTCGCAGGTGCGGAGACTTAAGCAATACCTCGCGATTTTTTGAAAGAAGTCCGGCTATGCCGACTGCGCCACCCGTAATCGGGCGGCCTTTTGCAATTTCTCTCATCTTATCCGCGAACACTGTAACTGCCGTTTCAAATTCTGCGGGAGTATCGCAAATGGACGGCTCCTCCAAAGAGCCGGGAGAATCGCTCACAGCAACACGCATATGGCTCCCACCGATGTCTGCCGTAATAATCATGATTCCAACATTTTATTTTTAAATTCGGAAATGAGAGGAGTGACGGCGTCAGGCACTCCGTATTCTCTCGCGAGCGCGAGCGCAGTCCAGACGCCGGAAAGAGTTCCGTTTAATGCTTTTTCTAAACCGTTGTTTCCAAAAAGCTCTACATTTACCGTAGTCAGACCGCGCTCGGCCAAAAGCTCTTGCATAATATGCATTCGCTTAACAATACGCGGATGGTCGTCGCTATCTTTTAGAAAAATTGCAGACATGCGTGAAGAAAGCTCTTTAGTGTGTTCGTGGACATCAAAGCCAGAGAGCTCGTTATGGCAGACTTCTGGAAAGAGATTATAAAACGCCGGAGTCTTACTGGTCTCGTTGAATTCAATTTTCCAGAAGTATGCGAGCGATGCGTTTAGAGTGGAGGCATACACAAGTGGAATTGAGCCAGTCAAACGTTTTGCGAGCGCTTCGCCATCAGTTTGATATTTTTGAACATCTATATTTTCACCAGCTTGGCGAATTTTATTTTCAAGTTCTGTATCGCGCATGAGTTGAGCAAGCGCGAGCATAGATGCGCCGACTGCCATTCGCGGTTCAACTCCTTTTTTTGGTATCAGGATAAGAGGTAGCGAGTGTTCTTCAGCGTAATTCGCCAGTGCTCCGCCGGTTGTTACCACCGCGACGTTAAGTCCAGCCCCAACCGCCGAACGTGTAGAATCCAAAATCTCTTCCGTTTCTCCCGAATATGAGCTAGCGACTATAAGCGCGCTACGCAGACGCTCTATAGATTCTCTCGGCAAGCCGTAATCGCTGTGAATAGAAATGTTTAACGCCGGATTATGCCGGAGTAGGAGACGCGCGCCCAGATGCGAACCGCCCATACCGCAGACGATAAAATGCGACGGATTTTCCGGCAAACGTTCTCCGCGCAGAAGCTCCGGTTTCCATTTGAACTGCTCGGTGAAATTCAGGACCTGTTCTTCCATACTCTCCAGTCTACCACTCGCACAGCTTATTGAAGCGTGATATATTAACCCTATGTTAGTAAATGTTTGCATCGCGAAGATCCATCGCGCGACTGTTACCGATGCCGACCTCAACTATGTCGGCTCTATCACGATAGACGAAACGCTTCTAGAAGCGGCGGGACTAGTCGCCGGACAGATGGTGACCGTAAACAACGTCTCAAATGCAGTCTCTTGGCGCACATATATAGTGAAAGGGAAGAATGGGAAAGGAGAAATTATTTTAAACGGCCCACCGGCGCGGCTTTTCCAGAAGGGCGACAAGGTCATTATTCTCGGCGAGGCGTGGGTGGCTCCGGCAGAAGCTGTGAAAATGAGTCCAACGGTAGTTTTCGTGGACGATAAAAATAAAATTACCAAAGTGAAAAAAGGTTGGCGTCCATCATGAAAAACTCCGCGCTATATTTGCGCACCATCGTTTTCGGCATTAACGATAGTCTCGTCTCCACAGTCGGCTTTCTCGCGGGTATCAGCGTTGCAGGCGTGCCGAGTGCTACCATAATTCTTACCGGCACGGTTTATGCTCTCGTTGAAGCGTTCTCAATGGCGATGGGCGATTTTCTTTCTGAAGAGTCGGCAGAAGAATATGTGAGTCGTTCAAACGTAAACGACCGTCCTTCTATTATCTCTGCAGTCTTAATGTTCATCTCCTGCGTACTCGCTTCCCTTATACCTCTCGTCCCATACATCATATTTGCTTCCAATATCGCCATTATCGTATCAGTCGCTCTCTCCGTAGTTTCGTTGTTCGTAGTCGGTATGGTTAGCGCTCGCTTCTCGCGCCTTCCGATGCTTTGGCGTGGAGCGCGCATGGCGCTACTTGGCGGAGCCGCGATAGTTATGGGCGTCTCCATCGGAATGTTCATGCCGGTCGTATAGAAAAAATCTATGGCGTTAGATATACAGCTTTTTTATCTCCTAAATAGTCTGGCGGGAAAGTCGCAATTTTTTGATAACGCTGTTATTTTTCTTGCTTCATATTTTCCATACATTCTAATTGCCTTATTCCTCGCGATACTCTTCTTTTCTCAACATCAAAAACTAGAAAAGCTGGAAATACTTTTAACCGTAGGCGTTTCCAGCGTCATTGCGCGTTTTGGCATCACAGAAATTATTCGTTTTTTCTATCATCGCCCGAGGCCGTTTTTGACTCTTCAGGCTCACCAACTGCTAACCGATAGTGCGTGGTCGTTCCCCTCCGGACACGCGACATTCTTCTTCGCGATGGCGACTGCCATCTATTTCTATAACAAAAAGTGGGGCATTGGATTCTTTATAGCCACCATACTTATTACCGTCAGCCGTGTAATCGCAGGAATCCACTACCCGTCCGACATTATCGGCGGGGCGCTAATCGGTATCGTAGCCTCCTGCGTTACTTATTATCTTGTTCGTAAACTCGTATCCGCTACTATACACACGGGCGGCGTTGTTGACGGCACAACTGGGGTATAATAAACGAATCATGTCGGGAAACGTTAAAGTGGCGTGGTTAATAGCGGCATTTGTTGTAGCTGTAGGAATTGGTTACGCAATTCTTACGGTTAAACCAGCCGGTAACACCGCTCCTGTTATGGATGTAGCAACAAATACAGGAGTACCGGAAAGTTCACTATTGATACTTCAAGGAACGGTTACGGGAGTAGACGCGGGCAAGATGCAGATTACTCTACAGGCTTCCACGACAAGTCCGCTGAAAGTTGTGACCATCAGTCAGACAACGAAGATTGAAAAAATCATCTCGCAGAAGGATGCGAAAGGCATTGTAGAAAAACAGGCGCTTATAGAAGTAAATATTGATGACGTGCAGAAGGGAGGTCTCGTGACCGTTGTCTACCAATCGGAAAAAGACGGAATTTTAAGTGGCGTGAGTCGGATTACTTTTGTCGTGGAAGGGAACATAGATGCATATTTCAAATCGCAAGCGGCAAATCAAACTCCTTATCTCAAAGGGCAGGTGGTTGCCATAGATATCGCCGGTAAAATGCTTCAGTATAAACCTGTCATGTTTGACACGATTAGCACGACCACAATAAGCGTTGCCATCCCCGATGGCATTCCGGTCTATCGAGTCGATGACCCTGCGAGAGTTGCGGTTACGTACGCGCGTACGGCAGTCGCGCTCGCAAATATTCAGCCGGGCCAGACCATCTTTATAATGGCGGATGCCATATCCCTTAAAGCGGGAAAGGTTGTGCCCCAAGCGTTTATCATCTCGGAGAAGTAAAAGCTCATCTATGAATTCTCGCTTACTAAAAATAGTTCCCCTCCTCTTCGGATTATTTTTCGTGAGCGTATCTTTCGGCAGTTTACCCAATGCCGCACAGGCGTATTGGTCGACATCATGCGCGGGTGGGTGGGAAACCCAAACGAGTTGGACTAATTGGGCTTACTATGAAGGTGGAGCGTATATCTGTGCTTCAGATTATGGATGTTATGCCTCACCGGATTGTGGCTCTGATGCGCGTTGGTATTCGTGCACCCAAAGTACCACTCAAACCTGGAATCCAAATATTAACTGTACGCAAACGTGGATTCCCGACTGCACTACCGCATACGGTTCAGCATCCTGCAATCAGGATTTAACCCAATACGGAGTCCCTTCCGGCTATACAGTCGGTACTGCTTATTACTCATACAATACCTGTACCTATGCAGTCACCTATCTCGGCTACGCATGTTCTGCCCCTCCCCCCACCACCGCACCCTGGTTATCAGTGAATCCTTCAACCGTCACCACGGTGCAGACGTTTCAATTCTCATGGACAGCCGCGAATAATACCCCCACAGATTACCAGCGGTCTGTTTCCATGAACAGTGGCGCATGGAGCGCGTGGGGAAGTGCAGGATTGATAATTGCCTGGCCAGCAAGCCCGCAGACGCCCGCCGCGCAAGGTTGGCCGGCAGGGACCTACGCGTTTCAAGTTCGCGGGTGCAACACTGCCGGCTGTGGCCCCGCAAGTAACACAAGTACATTAACGGTGAACAATCCAGTCGTATTCACGCTCTTGAATGGATCTTATGCATCGGCAGTAAGCGGCGGAAAATACCAGGTTACCAAATTCGGCGGCGACTATCGCTTCGGCAACTCCGGAGGTCCGACGTATTTCGTCCCACTTAATAGTTGGGCAGAGTTCAATTCGTTCTGGAATGCTATTTCCCGCCTCTCCGGCCTCTCTACTATCCAGTAGCGGCTCGTATTTAGAAATTACAGCACGAGCGTTCGCATCGCTTTTGGAACCTCTCTTAAGAAATATTGCTTGATGGTTTTCCAGTCAGTTTTGAAGTGTAAATTTGGCATAGGGTCCTCTTCGGCGTCAGCAAAATACACTAGACTCTTGAGGATATGATGATAGTCGTGTGCCACAGAAGGATATTGGTCTGGAAGTCGATGTAGCACCGCCTCAAGTGGCTCGCTGTGTGTGCAATACCAAAACAGGTCTATAAAATCACGCTTGCGCCCGCGCTGGCTGATAGCAACGATTTTCATGACCGCAATATCCTCCGGCGCTAGAACAGCTACATTTCCGTATTGGCGTTTCTTGGCGCGTGGGACGAAAAACGGATACGCAATGAAGCTCACCTGCGCTCCGTGCAACCGACCATAGACCGTGTTTTCCTGTAAGATGTCCGTCGTCCACTCGGGTATCGATAATCGTTCGGTCATTGATGCAGTTGAGAATGAGCCATCCGTAGTGAAGAAGTCGAGGTCGACTGATGAGCGGTGACCGACCGAGAGCGCGAGCGCCGTGCCGCCAGCCAGATACCACGACGAATTCTTGAGCCACGAAGCATCGGCCAACGTCAGAAGCGCCTGCCGTGTCTCATCAGGCAGTACTTCTAGATGCCAATCCGTCAGGATGCCAGAAGCTGTTTCCATAGCGGGCGCGTCTCTGGTCTAAGAACGCGCGAGCGGTCAATCACATCGCGAATAACTTCACGCGGATAGGTCGTGTACATCCAACGCACTTCTTCATCAGTACCGTAGTCAAGTATGCGTTCAATGATATAATTGGCATGCTGCTTCGTATCCAACGTTGCCGGATTGACGTCCCAGAACAACGACCGTCTGGATGGTATGTTCATAATGTTGCAATTATACCACATCTCCGAGTCTATCCAGAGGAACCAAATCGACCCTCTTTCAAACAACTAACAAGTTTTGTAGCAAGACATCAATCGGCATGATGTGTCATAAGATGTTATTAACAGGTTGTGTTGTGTCAAACGTTCCTCTATCCAGATATGTGGTACGCTGAAGTAGCAATACATTAAAGAATAAGACAATGAAAATCTCTATTTCTCGCGAATCAATCTACTGGCTCACTATCGTCGCGCTGTCTCTCGTTATTGGATTTTCACAGTACGCACATGCGTGGACAACGCCAAGCGGCAGTCCGCCGGCAGGTAACGTCGCCGGTCCGCTGACGGTGGGTAGTGCCAGCCAGACAAAAGCCGGCGACCTCGGAGCTCAACGACTTTGTTTACCTGGTTCTAATCCGAGCGGCGGATGCATTTCTACTTGGCCATCATCAGGAGGTGTCACCGGCTCCGGGACAGCCGGCAAAATTCCTCTATGGACAGGGACAGGCGCATCTATTGGAGATTCCAGGCTAACTCAATGGAGTAATAGTGTGTTTGGCATTCCTTCGATCTCGGATCCTGGTGGTGCTTTAATTGGTCAGGTGGTATACGCTACAGGCGCCCTGATGTCGCCAACTTTCTGCGGCGGCATATATGCTAGTTGTTATTGGCAGGTTTCTCCCGACTCAGGCAGTGTAATGAAGAGTATCTGGTCACCAGCTTCCCCATCTGGCGGATTTGTAGGAGCACCAATTTTCTACGACTCCAATAATATGAACTATTCTGTTGACCCGGATGGTCAGTCGAACATGAATAATATAGTGGCTAATAATATACAGTCCGGTACGTTTGCTTATACCGCATCCGATGCGTCGCTGAAAAAGAACGTGAAGACAATTCCTAATGCGCTCGGAAAGATACTCAATCTCCGCGGAGTAGAATTCAATTGGAAGAAAGATAATACACCGAGCGTCGGTCTTATCGCTCAAGAAGTGGAAGGAGTATTTCCGCAACTTGTTGGGACCAACCCAGCGACTGGCGTGAAAGGCGTGCAATATGAGGGACTCATCGGTCCTCTTATTGAGGCGGTGAAGGAACAACAAAAAGAGATTGAAGAACTGCGAAAAGAAATAGAAGAGTTGAAAAGATAGTATGACGACAAATGAAAAGATAATTCCGCTTGTATGCCTCATCGTCGGACTTGTCGGTGGCTTTGCTTTGGGCTTTGGCTTAGAGAAATCATCAGCCAATAAAGATTTGGCTAAGTATCAAGAATCGCTCAAAGCCAGAGTCGCGAGTATGGGCGTACTGCCGCCTCAAATGGCGGAGGTCAAACAATTGTTCGGCTTAATAAAATCAATAGACGGTCAGACGGTAACCGTTGCCTTACAATACCCCAGAGATTTGTTCGGAGACCCGGCGATGGATGAAAGAAATGTCACGGTAGACAACAGTACAAAAATAACACTCTTGACGCAAAAAGACGCCGCGGTTTTCAAAAAAGAACTGGACGAATTCCAAAGCAGAATGAATGCGCAAAAGCCGGGAGCGGTTTTCTCTGCAACCCAGAGCGAGTTGGCCGACAGAACCGCGCCGGAATTTTTTGACAGACAAGACGCTGATATTTCGGCGTTAAAGGTAGGTCAAACTATTAGCATAACCACAGCAGAAAACGTGAAAGACGTAAAAAGCTTTGTCGCCGCGACTATTGAGATATCGCCTATGCCGCCAACCGCCTCGCCGATAACTCGCTAAATGTACAATGAGCATCCAAGACGTACTTATGGGGAAATGGGGAAAAACAGTTTTTCTCGCCCTGTTTGTAGGTGTTGTAATTAGCGTTTATTATTCGCCGCACGTTTTCGCTGGAGCTAGCCAAAATGGTTCCGGTTTCGCCTGGGGCGGGGGAGCGGCGACCAACGGTACCGGGTATGACGGTATCGGCTGGTTGAGTTTCAATAATCTCAGCGACGGTTCTGCTACGGATTACGGCGTAAATATTCCAATAACCGGCAATGGTAGTCTCTCCGGATATGCGTGGAGCGAGAACTACGGCTGGATCAGTTTCAATAATGCCGATCTTGCCGGGTGTGTACCATCCCTATCCCAAGCGAAACGCACTGGTAATTCTATAACCGATGGTGCGAGGATTCTTGGCATCAAAGATGCCGTGTCGGCTGGGAATGCGGGCGGTTTTGACGGGTGCATAAGCCTGTCTGGAGCCGGATACGGCGTAACCATTTCCGGAGCTTCACTTGCCGGTTATGGATGGTCAAGCGACCTGGGGTGGATTAGTTTCACCGGCGTCACCAACGGCCCTATCTCCTGCTCAAACGGCGCGAACAATCCACCAACCTGCGACCAATGTCCGGACGGCCTCGCATATCAGAGTCAGTCATGCGTCGCTTGTGGCGGTAACCCGGCACCGACCGGATGTACTGGAGCGGGTGGTAATTCCGGTAGTCCGCTCGGCTCGCTGGTATGTATAAACGGAGCGACCAATCCCATAAACTGCAACGCGTTTCCTCCCGCCCAGCCTGTTATAACCAGCTTTTCCGCTTCACCATCTACTATAGACCAAGGGCAGTCTTCAACTCTCTCTTGGAACTCAAACAATGCAACATCCTGTACGGGCACAGGGTTCATGGCTGGCGGTCCATCCGGCTCACGTTCTACTGGAGTCCTTAATTCCATAGGTGTATATGTATATCAACTCATCTGTTCCGGACTAGGAGGAGACTCATCCCAGTCACTCACTTCAGTCACAGTTCTTTCTCCTTCCGCATCCATTTCAGCCAGCCCCGCGAGAGTTCATATAGGCACATCGTCTCAAATTACATGGAGCGCATCGCAGGTGGTAAGTTGTACCATCTCAGGCCCCGGACTCTCTCGTACGGATTACGCCGAAACTCCAACATCGCAGAGCGTCACAATATCTTCGCAATCAATCTTCACTATCACCTGTCAGACCAACGGAGGCCAGACTGTTACCGGTTCAGTTATAGTGAATGTACTACCGACTTTAAATGAATTTTAGGATACAATGACCCATTGACAATAAAATGTCAATATGCTAGTATGGAAATAACGAGGTAGCTATTGGCTATTTCGGTAACCAAACCCAATGTTTTCACTTACAGCCCTTATGGGGTTTTTGCTTTTGTCCGGTATACCGGCGCACGCACAGGCGCCGACGGCGCCTGTTCAACCGAACTACACAGTGACCCTCACTGCGTATAATGCCGTACCCGAACAGACAGACGGCGACCCTTTCACTACCGCTTCGGGTTCATACTCTAATTCAGAGGTTGTCGCAGCACGCTTGCGCGACTTAGCTGACGAGCTCCCGTTCGGCACGATTATTGAAATAGTCGGCCCGACTGTTTCAAATAATAATTGCGGTTATAATATCGTCGCTCCCATCGTCGGTTATCGAGTTATCGCGGACACTATGAACGCGCGTTATGCTAGCCGCATAGACATTCTCTTTCATACGGACTCTAACTACACAATGAGCGATGGTGCTGTTAAAAATGCCGGTATGGTGTTAGGTATTTGTAACGGTGCTTCAATTCGTGTTGTCGGGTATGTTGATATTACGCGCCCCAATAAACTCCCGAAGACACAGAAAGAGCTTGTTGCGATAGTTAACGGATACGCCAACTCACTCGCTATTAAATAATAGTATTCTAGAGAGATGAGGCGTCTCTCGCGAAAAGAATCCGGACTCACTCTGAGAGAGTATGGGACATTGGCGAAACTCTCCACGCCGATTAAGATACAAGATTTTTTGGACAGTCTCCCGATGAATGGAGAAAAGAAAGGCGACACTCACATGTCCCCTCGCAGAGTTCTGCGGGAGAAGAAGGCGCACTGCATTGAAGGGGCTCTATTGGCCGCCGCCACGCTCTGGCTTCACGGAGAACCTCCAATAATCATGAATCTCTCGGCGCGGCTCGGTAAGGGAGATGACGACCATGTCATAGCACTCTATAAACGAGGCGGACGCTGGGGCGCTATAAGTAAGACAAATCATGCGACAATCAGGTTTCGCGACCCTATATATCGCACGCCTCGCGAGCTCGCGCTTTCGTACTTTCACGAATGGTTCGTAAACGAAACGGGAGAAAAAGTTCTTGAATGCTACTCAAAACCGCTTGATTTGAGAAAGTTTGGCACAGACTGGCTCACGAGCGAGAAAGATTTATGGAACATAGCAGACGCTTTAAGCGTTCTCCCTCACTACAATCTCGTGCCGAAAGGGAATTGGCGCTACGTCCGCCGTGCCGACTCTATGGAACTAAAAGCAGGCAAGCTTATTGAGTGGACAGCATCCGATCCGCACTGTTGACTTTAAGTCAATATTGCTTTACTCTTTTTACTAGTAATATCCAGCTCTTTGGTTGTTAAGGGGCTTTTCTAACCCGAATGAGGAGAATCAAATGGAAGAGATTACTGGTCTGCAGAGCAGTAAAAAGTTCTGGTTACTAGTATTAGCTTGCATCGTCGGTTTTGCTTTGTTGTTGTCTGCATTGCGCGGATATCCGGTCGAGAGTCTCGCTCACGGCATCCTTAAGTTTTCAGGACTGTTCTTTTTGTCAGTCGGGATTGCCGTTCTACTAGCGGATCTCGTGCTGTACGGACAGCTTGAACTGCCGATATCGGCATCGGTCTGGATCGCGGTTGACGGCGCGGAAAAGATTGACTTAAATAACGACCTTGACCGCGCGATGTTGGAGAACATCCTTCGCGACGTAAGGGAATACAAAGAGAGAAGTAATCTCGCATACCCCCCAATTCTACAGTCGCGAATTACAGCGCTGGAGCGTAAGTTGAGGTCTAAGTAGCAGACAAAAGTAACGGCGCGCCGACAGGCGCGCCGGTTTTTTTATGTTTATGCCTTACGAACTAGGAAGAAAGGCGTCATTTCGGAGTCTTGGCCGGCAGGGTTGTCGCGCACGAGCGCGCGGATGAACTTCTCGGAGATTGCCGACGTTGACTTACCGAGCGAGAACGCTCCTCGATAATTTGCATCAACTATAATCGTCTCAACGCCGAACTTATCGCGGATGTCGCGCGCTACTTGATTTGGCTTTAACGGCGCGCGTTTGGCGTAGAGCAGATACGGCATAAAAGAAAAAGACATAGGACAGTCCACCGACTTCGCCATCTTGCCACTGATGAAATAAAATGCGCCCTTGATGCCGAGCGGGCGCGTGAGCGCCGAAACGAACGCGGCGAAGAGGATTCGCGGGTACCCAGCCTCTTCAAGGAATAGTTGCATCGCAAATGCAGTGCTGTGCCCAAAGCCCTTGAACTCTGGAGTGCCTCGCTTGTTATCTATCTGTTTTGCGAGGAATCGTGCAAGAGGGGATACTCTAATATCTTTAATCGGCATAACGCGGTTCTGACAGATGCACACTACCTTTTCGCTCACAAACAACAAGTCACCTGAAAGTATGTGAGGCATCACGTATTCTTCAAGAATCCCCATTAAGTCATCACCGGGGTTAATCAGTCGTGTCTTAATTGGTAGTCGCAGGTATCTAACGTCATCAATAATTATTTCCAATTTCTTTCCTTTGTTAGGAGCTAACATTACGCTCATCATACCTAAAATAAAACATCCCAGCAAAGCTGGGATGTTTTATTGCTTAGCCTAAATTAGACCTTGCTGACGCCGAGGGCGTTAGGGCCCTTCGGACTGTCTCCGATAGTGAAAGAAACCTTGTCTCCCTCCTGGAGCTCGTCGAACGAAATGTTCTGGAGCTCGTTGGAATGGAAGAAAAGGTCCTTTGCGCCTTCCGGCGCGCCGTCGACTTTAATAAAGCCGAAGCCCTTCTCGTTCTTCTTGATTACTGTGCCGTTTTGCATAGCTATAGATTGAGATGATTGTGTGTCTAATATATCAAATCAGTAGCCGAAATTAGAAGCTCGATCCCACTTCTCCGGACCGGCGCTGGTTGATTTGTTAAGAGTAGCAGACACTCCATTTTTTGTCAACAAAATCGTTATGGTTCAATAGCTTGGAAACACTTGCCCACTCATACTATGACAATGACA
>ERZ1292629.2841-Hain-H43-01um-R1-2841-length-14038-cov-4_pt1 | contig 14038 bp, 10 predicted proteins | sample MGYA00564399_ERZ1292629 | MGnify/ENA primary metagenome ERZ1292629 (study PRJEB36523, sample SAMEA6512636) | groundwater metagenome | collected 2019-01-08 | study: AquaDiva: Metagenomics assemblies of 32 groundwater samples
CTTAAATTTTTCAAAAAGTTCTCTCACAAGGTAGAAAGTTGCCGAAACAGCTAAAACGCCAAATATTGCCGCTGGGAGTCTTACAGACACCAGATTTAATCCCAAAAATTTTATAAAGGGGGCGACGAGATATATGTAAAGAGCCGGCTTATAATCGTCAAAGGACCGAAGTATCACGGGAAAACTTTTCCCATACTCATCTTTCCCTGTTTCAATTATCGAGTAGGAGGTCCAGCCCAGCGCTGCCTCATCCCAATCAGGCGAAGGAGGAACTCCTCCTAATTGATAGAATCTAAGAACAATCGCAACAAAGATAATTAATACAAAAAGTAATCTATTTAAGTTTTTCATCTTGAATATTTCTTTCGTAAGCCACCAAAACCACCTGTCCATCGAGTTTTCTAAACTGCTTAAGAATTTTAATTTTTGCCGGAAGTTTTCCCGGCTCACCTATGAATAGATTTTTGGCAAGTATGTCTACGCCTTTATGCAAATCTTCCTGGAAAAAAATATTGTCAATTCTTGCGACATGTATAAAGCCCGCTGCGTCCTTATAAACCGTCGAGTTGTTTCTGAAAGAGGAGGGCGGATATTTTGAGTGAAAAAGAAAGTAAATATAGGGTCTGCCCAAGCCTTCCGTGAAATATATATTTTCATAACTATTTTTGTTCAATGAAACATATTCCATTGCCTCCCTATAACCGTATTGCCATTCGTTTGAGTATTCTCTCGGATAATGAACTGTATAATTGTGGAGAAAATATAATAAGTTAAAAATTACTAAAAATCCCACAATTAAGACCAGAGGAGTAAATAAATTTATCCGAAATGATTTATTTCTGAAGAATTCAAAAAAATGATAGAGCCCGTATGCTGAAAGAATTTGAAAAGTAGGAAGGATTGTCTCAATTCTTAAGGCGTGGGGAGTTTCTCTGGCAACTGCGGCGGGGACTATTCCCAAAAGAATCCAGAACGGAACAATCAGGAAGAATCCTTCTCTTTTTCTGAAGAGAAATAGAATTCCGAAGACGAAAAACGGTATTTCCCAAATGTAAAGTTGCCCCACGTCCTGGATCGAAAACTTAGGATTTCCGTCTCCTCGGGTAAAAAGAAATAGAGGATCAAAATTATCCAAATAATGCTTGATATAAGAAAGTCCGTATCCTACCCTCCTGTTATGGATAATTTTTGACCACAAAGCGTTCCCATCATTTTCTATTTCTCTGTTAGCAGTTATCACTACCGAAGGATCTGAAAATATGTTTACTTCTCTATATCTGAGCTGCGCCTGAGGGGTAAGAAGAAAAAAGAAGAGAGGAAGAAAAAGAAACAAGCCTAAGCCCAAAGATATTAAAAGATTCTTTTTATCCCGTAGGAGATCTTTTAAATAAAAGGTCAAGAGGAATGTTCCAAAAAGAGGGACGAAAACTCTGGCTGTATTGAAAGTATACATCGACAGAATAAATGACAAAACTGAAAAAGGTAAAATCCATCTTTTTTCCAAAGATACAAGAAATAAAAAAGTTCCCAAAACTATAAAAAAAGTTGCCACGTTTGCTTCAAAAGCCGCGCGGGAAAGCATGATGTGCCAAGGACTAATAGCTAAAATTCCCGATGATAGTAAAGCTATCGTCTCTCTCTTGTTTTCCGATGCAGAAGTAAAAATCTTTTTGGTTAAAAGATAAGTTAATAAAACCGTTGCCACCCCCAAAAGCGCCGAAGGAAGTCTAACGCTTAATTCATTTAAACCGAGCAGCTTTACAAATGGGGCCGTAAGATACGCATAGACAGGAGGCTTGTAATCTCCAAAAGATTCAAGATATGTGATGGGGAAAAATCTTCCAAACTCATCTTTCCCATCGATTGATATTGAATAAGCATTATAACCCCATGAAGCCTCATCCCAGGTGAGCGATGGAGGCAAAGAAGGAAGCAAATAAAGTCTTAAAAAAGCCCCTAGGCAAAGGATAATTACAAGAGCTATTCTTCTCACCTGTCTAGTAATATAATGTTATTATACATTAAAGCCTGTCATTTAGAATGAGCTTGGTAAAGAAGAATTTACTTTTGTTATTAGTACTGTTTGTTTCCTCAATATTCAGACTTACAAACCTTGATCTTATCGAATTTAAGGCAGACGAAGGAATAAATCTTTTTCTGGCAACGCGTCCTTTGTTTGGACACGAGTTTCCTCCGGGAGGTACGGTTTCAAGTGTAGGTGTAACAAACTTTCCGATAACAAACTATCTTCTATTTCCTCTTGTCCTGATATCGCTGGATCCTAAAGTAATATCTTTCCAAATAGCGCTTCTTAACGTTTTGGCGATTGGAGCTTTCTTCCTAATAATCAGAAAGTACTATGGTGAGACAGTCGGATTTTTGTCTTCGTTATTGGTAGCCACTTCTCCCTGGGCAATTCTTTTTTCCCGAAAGATTTGGGCGCAGGATTTCTTATTTCCCTTGCTTTTACCTTTTATCTTAAGTCTTCACAAGATAGTCTTGGATAAGGACTCAAGATACTGGGCAGTTTATGTCGCTTCCTCTTTGTTCTTAATCCAGATTCATCAATCTGCACTTTTCTTTATCGCACCGCTCACTTTATTTATGGTGATCAAAAAAACGGGGATAAATATAAAATACTTCTTTTTGGGACTTGCGCTTGGATTATTACCGACAGTTCCCTTTATTTTTTACCAGCTTAAAACCGAATGTTTCGATTGTCTTATGGCTCTAACGTATGGAGGGAGAGTCAACGAAACTTCAATTTTTCTTTTATTTCAAAGGCCTTTTCAAATTTTAAGTCAGGGCAATTTATCTCCCATTCTTGGAAAAGATATAGTATATTTTGCGGAAAATTTTTCGCTCGCTTATCTTTTAAAACAGATTTTTTATCTTGAGTATCTCCTTCTGCCCATCGGAATGCTGGTTTTTTACAAAAAATATAAAAGGACCCGCTTTTTTGTTCCCGCTGTCATTCTACTCCCATTTATTTATTTTTTCTTAAAACTTGAGCCACACATTCATTACTTCCTTATAATTACACCCTTCCTTTATCTTTTCCTGGGAGTTTCTATAAGTTACTTTTTTTCGGTTAAAAATCAAGTCTTAAAAACAGCCGCGAAAACCTTGTTTGTTTCTTTGATTCTTTTCTCTCTTTATTATAATTTTGCTTTCTATTCTACGATTGGTAATTTAAGGAACATCCAAGGAGACTACGGACAAATTTACGCCGACACAGAAAAAGACATAAAGATTATTTACAAACCTTATGAAAACGATCCTCATTACGATGAAATGATCATCGCAAGCTATGTACCATACGGCCTTACCCACGGCAATATAGGCATAGCCAGAATGCTTTACGATCCTAAGGAAACAGAAAGGAACATGGAAGTTCTTGAAGAAAGACTTAAGCGTGTACCGGTGGACAGAAGAGTTCAAAATGAGCTGATCGCATACTTCACAAGGCAAATTCCGAATGAAGAAACTATTGAAACGCTAAGGACCAAATCCGCTCAGATTCCAGGGCTTACTCCCATTTATGAAGAGGTTTTAAAATTTTACAAGGAAGCTAAAAAATAGGTCTAATTCACTTCCCATATAGAGCTGTTGGCATTTTCAAATACTTTAGTTAATCTTAAATCTTGAGGTAAATACGGAAGATCTTCTATGTATTCTTCGTATTTTGAAAGAAAAATATAATCGACCCTATTTTCCTTAAGAATCAATCTTGCCTCGGTGCTGTCTTTTGCAGTCACGAATGAGTAATCAAGAAAAATTTCCTTTCCGGATAAATTCTTAATGTAATTTTTTAACCCGGCTGCTGCTGCCGGTTTGCGAGGACTTTCAAACTTACACCTCAGGCAGTCTTTATCATAGATAAGAACTCTTTTTTTATGAAGCGTTGATAAAATATAAAGTCCTTCTGCCTCAGACTGGCTTACATAGTAAGTATTGCTTAGCTTAATTAGTCCGAGAAACAGAAAAAATAAGAAAAGCAAACCAGAAAGTTTTATTATCTTTTTCGGATCGGGCTTTGTCTTAAAAACGATATAAGACAGAAGTAGAAAGAGAATTACTAATGCAGAGGGTATAATTTTGCCAAACTTAACTTTAATTGCAAAAGGCAAATCAAATGACAGATCTTTTATCGCAATTCCGTCTGCGGGGACATAAAATTCTTTTACGGGAGAGATCTTTACGGAATCCTCAAAATATAAAACGCTTAAAAGTTTGCTTTTTTCAATTTCGGAAGGAGGCTTAGTCTTTGGAAATAAAATCTCGTCTTCGCTAAAAAGCGCTGATCCGCCACTAAAGTTTAGGATCATATTATTTTTTTCTTTCTGTATGTTTAAGAAATCTCCTAAGTTGATTTTCCAAGCTTTTCCGCCGCGGGAGGCGTCTAGCGCAAAAGGTATAGTTTCGAAAAGAGCGTACTGCCTGTTTGGCGAAGAGTAAAAGGGGTCCATGAAATTTTTTTGATAAACCCTCAGATCAACTATCTGTGTCTCCTTGGTTTCTTTATCGTAAAATATTCCGACTCGATAGGAATTATTCTGAATCCAAATTGCCTTTTTTTGCGTTCCTAGCAAATCGTCGGATTCTATAACATGGGGCGGGGAAGATTTAGGAAATTGCTTTCGATACCAGTCTGAAAATTCCTCCATAGTAAGAAATGTAGCGCCGATGCCTTGTGCTAAGTCAAGATACCTTGAGTAAGTATCCGTATAGCTTTGGGGAGAATAATCAGCTTCCAAGCCGATTGTTAAATGGGAAAAGTCGTTATAATCTTTCTGTTCGGTATAAACTCGCATTAAGTTTCTTAAATAACTTTCCGGCTGATTTGTCAGTCTGTAATCTTGAATGCTAAAATAGGCCGGGTTTAATTTTTCTGCTTTATAGCCGTTAAGAGGGTCTCTTGCCGCCCAGCGAAAAGTAACTACGTCTATTTTTGATTGACTGTCACTTGCAGGAGTGGCGGCGTGAAATTTGCTCGGGTAAAAGGGCGTGGACCAGAAAGTCCCCCAAACAGAATAACTGTCCAAGTCGTATTGATCGGAAACTCCTAAAACGCCTGTTATTCCATACTTTTCCTGCATGTATGAAAGTGAATAGGAATCAACCCACCAGCCGCCCACCGATTTGGGAAAATATCCAAATCTTTTTCTAAACTTTTCAAACACCGTGTCAATAAGTTTTTGCCTGTCATTTTGCGAATAGCCGTTTAGAAAAAGAGATTTGGCTCTGTGCCAGCTGTCGGAGTGGTTATACGGTACTTCGGAGTCATTTGAAAAATCTTCCCCTACTTCAAGGAAAATTCCTAGTTCTTGAGAATCGTTCATATGAGATGTGATCTCAAACAATGATTCGTTTTGCAACGCATCGTATGTTAGAAGCCAAGTAGCAGGGAGGCTCTTTTCATTTATGACATCGTATTCCGCTCGAAGACTTTCCGAAGGATTTTTTGTATATTCGGAAACTCTAACCGGATTAACAATCGTAACATAGGATCCTTTGGCATAGGATGTTTGAGCGGTAAAGAATATGAAAAATAGAGTAATAGAAAGAGCCAAAAATAGTCGCATCATAAAAGATTTCTAAGGGACATATTCAAGGAGTTGAAATGCATCATTTCCATCTTTCCACCTTATCGTCTCTATTAATTTTGCATTTTTTGGAACTAGACATGTTCCGCGATTGACATACAAAACACCTTTTTCTCCTTTATAGTGTTTTTCTTTTGTGAAAGGATCGGTGAGCGGACAGTCAAGTGAGGTAAAAGCATATTTTCCAAATCCTCCACCTTCCCGAAGATCTTGGGGTGATCCTTCTGCCTGATATTTCTTAGGGGTGTATTGGGTATAAAAAAGTACGTATATGTACGGACTCGCGTGGGCTTTAGTAATTAAGATTTTGTTGTAGTTTGGCTCAAGTCTTTTTAGGCTTTGGACTAAGGGTTTATAGGCGAATCCTCTGTACCAGGGCCTGTGGACCGGCTGATGAACGAAGAGTTGATGTAGGAAATAAACAGCGTTAAGTACCAAAAGTATAACGCCAAATACTACTGCATATTTAAAAGACTTTCTTTTTTTAAGATGAGACCAGACCTCAAATATACCGAATGCTACAACAAGTTCTATAAAAAATACTAAAAGGAAGAATCTATGAACATTTGGTGATTCGTCCACTGCAAGTGCCAGGCCTAAGGGCAGAAGAACAATAGAACCAAGTGTAAAAAATCCCCATTTTTCTCTTTTCCTTAATATAAAATATGCTCCTATCAAAAATAATGGAAGTTCGATAACGTAAAATAAACCGCTTGAGGGGACAATTTCCCGATCAGGCTGCCCGCCTTCAAGAAAAAGAAAGTCAAAGCTAAAATAATCAAAATAATTATTGATAAAGAAAAGCGAATAATCTATGGGTTTATTGTGGAAAATTCTTGCTGTCAAAGCCTTGGAAGGACCTTCCTCTTTTATTTTTTCTTCCAAAACAAGTTTTACCGTTGGAGTATTGAAAACGCTTAGCTGTTGGAATCTACTTCCGGATGGTCCGAGGTAAAGAAATAGATCAGTAGCTAAAATGAGAGCAAATAACGGGATAAGTATATATCTTTTTTGCTCAAGTAACTTTTTCCAGTAAAACATTAGTAGTGTAAGCATAATAATAGGAACGAAAACTCGAGGCGATGGGTATGTAAAAAAACTAATTATCCAAAGTCCGGAAGTTAAAATAATAAAAAAGTTATTTCTTTTTTCTATCCAAAGTAGGAAAAAATACAGACCAAAAAGAATGAAAACAACAGAAACTAAAGGGTCGCTTTGAACACGGGAAAGAAAAATAGAGAGCGGATTAATAGCGCATAATCCTGCAGTTAATAAAGCCACTGTTTTGTTTCTCGTAAGTCTAAGAGTCAATAGGTAAGATAAGGCTACAAATAGGACTCCGAATATAGCCGAAGGCAGTCGAACCGAAAATTCATTAAGTCCGAAAAGCAAAACAGCAGGTATTGTTAGATAGCTATATACTGCCCCCTTATAGTCCCCGAAAGATTTTAAAATCAAAGGAAAAGTCTTACCGTATTCGTCCTTTCCTGTTTCTATAATCGAATAAGCATTATATCCAAAAGCAGCCTCATCCGAGTGAAAACCGCTCGGAATTTTATCGAGCGCATAGAATCGGACTAAAAAAGCCAAAATAAAAATAATAACGAAAGCGAAAAAGAATTTGTTCAGTTTCATTTCTTTTTATTATCTATAACTTTTAGAATTTTTACATCGGTATTAGAGAAAACTGTTATCACTTTATCTGCAGACCTTGTTGCTAAAATTTGTGTGTTTGGCAAAAGATATAAAAATCCAATTTTTTGTTCCGAAAAAAGATTGCCAATAAACTTATCCTCAGGATTAAATATAGCGTTTCTTATTTTTAACCTTTGTGAATAGTCAATTCCGTGGGCCTTAAGTTCATTGTTCTGTCCAGAGAGAAACATTTTTTTACCAGATACGATATTAACATAAGGGGACTCTAGATCCATTTTTATTTTAGGGTCAACTAAAACTAACGATGAATCTTCAGATTGTTTTGAAATGAAATATAAGGCATCGAGTTCATTATTTGAGATTAAAAATCCTGCGCCATTCTGAAGATTGATTAGGTTTTTATATGTCTGATAGATCCCCCGGGGAGCGGTAAATATCACAATCAAAAAGATAAGAAACATTTTTAATGGTAGTTTCATATTCTTAAGCCAATAGTAGCAAGCCAAAGCTGCGTAGATCGAACCCATTATAAAAACCGAAACTAAGAAGTTAAACGTGTTGGAACCACCTGTTGTCTGTATAAAAAACGATCCAGGTATTAAGCTGGCAACCGAAGCACTAATTAAAAAGATATTCAGCTCTCTTGTGAAAATCGAAAGAGACTTTTTTGATTGAACCAATGCTAAAAGTTTTGTTCCAAATATCGCAAAAATAAAAATTGCAGCAAGCATTAATTCGTATTGGGCGACTCTTAGTAAGTTTCCGTGCTCTAGGAAAACGTTTCTTGCGTATTCAAGTCTATTCAAGTCCCCCAGAAAACCCTGCAGTATAAAATTTTCAAACCGCCAAAAACCGACATAAGATAATCCTCCCGCATCGCTGTTGACAGGAAAATAAACAAGTGCTGAAAGAAAAAATGTCAGGGCTAACGGGAAGATTAGGTAAAGCTTTCTTTTAACCAGACTGTAAACTGAAACAAAGAATAATCCTGAAGCCATAAATATTCCAAGATATACTTTAAATCCTATTACAGATGCCCCTACCAAAGACATCAAAACCGCAGAAAATTTGTCCTTTCTTTTTAAGAACAAATAAAAAATGGAAAAAAAAGCAAAAAGAACCACAACCGCAAAGGCTCTGGGCAGATTTTCTAGAAATTGCTGACCGCTTTCTAACGGGTTCATAGCAAAAAAGTCCATCCTTCTGTAAATCGCGATTAAGACCCATATTAAGTCTCCTCCGAAATAGAGAAAAAAGACCAACCATCTCGAAAATGCTTTTCCAAGACCCACAACTTGAGAGAAAACGATAGCGGAAAGCCCCAGGAACAGTGATATGAAAACTGTCATATATTGAAAATTAGTGGCAATCACCGGAAGCTTAAAAACTCTTGCCAGCTCCCCCGTCACAAGACTGCCCCAGTAGTGGTAATTTTGGATTGGATGAGGAAACATTCCGGGCTCCAAAGGAGGAAAATTTCTAACAATCTCATTTGTATAAGAAATCATTAATAGATTGTCTGCTATATTTCCACAGCAAAAATACATGCCCTTAGCAGTTAGAATTCCGTTAAACCATACCGAAGATAGCTGAGAGATTGCTCCTAAAATAATTAAAACAAAGAGTAACCAGTCAAAATTTTTTAATTTAACTGTAGATTTAAATTTATAATCTTTGAACTTAAGAAAACTCTTTTTTACAAAGTAGCCAAGAAAAATAAGGAGGTAAACATAAGACAACCATCTTACTCCTAAATATCCAAATACATAAGCTTGCCATCCCCATAAAACCATACCTACTATAAAACTAAGTACAATTTCCTGAAATTTGGAGAGTTTTAGCTTTGAGACAAAATATACACCGGGGAAATAAAAGGCAACAAAAACGGATAGGACAAAATATAAGAAATAAAAAACAAACTTAACTGATAAAAGCTCTATCATAAATCCCGGACAGACTAGCTCTTTTCCGGCCAAAAGTACGCAGTTGTAAACAACACACTCAAAAATATAACGTGGCTGTTGTTAAAATATCTTGAGAAATACCAGAAAACAAAAAGGAAAATGGCATACGTTAGGATTAGCCTTTTTACAGAGGGTCCTTCTCTCAAATATTTTAGGAGAAATAAAAGAGCAGGAATGCCGACTAAGATTTGCACAATTACAAAAGGGAAGCTTTCTTTTAGATTTTTTATAAAACCAAATTCATGAAGAAGCATTCCGAACCCGTACCCTGAAATTGGGTAACTCTGGGGAATATTGCCTGAAAGATAAAAAACAGTGCTCTCTAAAAAAGCTTTTGGGTCCCAAAAGAAAAATGGCAAAACTATAGCTGCGAAAACTGCGCTGAAAACCGCAATTGTATTATAGAAACTTTTCCTACCTTTTTTTGTAAACCAAAGGTAGAAAATGTATAAGGGAAATAAGGGCCAGACGGATTGTTTTACTGCAAAAGATAAGGCAATAAAAATCGCAGATAAAATATTTTTTTGTTTATAAAGAAGATAAAGCCCTGTTATCAAAAATCCGAACATAAAGAAATCCGACCTCCCCTCAAGCGTATAGAGAATCATCAGCGGATTGAAGCCTAACAGGAGCATAAAGGATCTTCTTCTCTCGCCATCCCTTAAGAGTTTGAAGGCAACAGATAGGCTTACAAGCAAAAGAAAAACTAAGGGAATCCTCCCATCAAAATATCCCAAAATACTTCCTGAAAGGACGGAAAACGGCAACGCGAACAGAAGATAAAAAGGTTGCATTACAAAATGATAAAGCGCCGGATTTACGTCGGTATCGGAATAATGCCAATCTTCCAGGACAGTACCGAAATAGTTTTCGGCATATGGATTTTTTCCATCCAAAAAGAATCGAAGAGCTATTTCTTGCTGAACTAAAATATCATGGACTTGATAAATCGGATGAGTGTTATGCCGAACAATAATTGAGGCTCCGAAACTTGAAAAAAGAACTGTAAGGATGAGAGCCCAAAGCGTTATATTCTTAGTCTTTTCATAAATTTTTTCTTTTAGTTTCCGTATATCTAAAAGAGCATAAAAAAGAAGGCTTAAGAAAATAATTGCAAAGAGCCAATAAGGCGTCTGCGTATGCCAAATTCTTACAGTCATTATAAAGGGGACTATAAGAACAAATGCCAGAACTGTGTCAAGTTTTATGCCTGTCATTTTATTTAGTATACCACTGCTGAGTTACTCTATATATTTCCTCAGGACTCATATCCGCCCAGTCCGATTTCTTAAGCTGTGCGCTCGTTGAAGAATTAAGGTCTAGAAGTCTTGTGCTCAACGTCTCGCCCTCTATAACCGGAAAAATTAAAACTGCGGATTCAGTTGAGGAAACTATACCTATCCTTCTACCGGAGGGATCTAATAAGTTTTTTGAGTCAAGGAAAAGATTTAAAATTAGGTTTTGATCTGCCAGCTGATATTTATAAGAAAAAAGTGAGAATTTCTGTCCCGGATATTTCTTTTCCAAAACCTCTACTTTTAACTCCGCCTCCTCCGCAGGAAAGTTTGTCTTGTTATATGTAAGCTCTTTGGAATCTTTAATTAAGCTAAAAATGAGAATAAGCGAAAGCAAAGAAAATGCTACGATTTTATTTTTACTGTACACAAGAAAAATTGCCCATGCCGTAAGCAAAAGGACAAAAGGATGAAGAAACACCAGATAGCTATCGTACAAGGGTGTTCTTATATACCTAAGAATTGAAACCATTGCAATGAAGCTAAGTATTACGATCAGCCACTGTCTTTTCATCTTCTTATTTACAAAAGAATAAACTGTCGCAAAAGAAACTAGTGCTATTTCTAAAAATCCAATTAGTCTGTGCCCGCCTATTATGTGCGACCAGGCATCCGGCCAAAAATTGCCCATGTAAGTTCTCCAGTTTCTTCCTAAAACATCTAGTGAGACCTGGTATTGATCGTGTAGGTAGTATTGGATTATGTTTTTTGAATTTATAAAACTATTTTGTAAATCAAAAATGAGAAGCGGAATAAGGGGCACAAAAAAACCGACAATCGATGCTAAAATCCCGCGAATTCCTGCTCTTGTTATTAAAATAGTCGCAATCAAAAGAGAAATTAGGGCCACGCCCTGAAAGTGAAAAGTTATCCCAAGAGAGACCCCAAATGCTAAAAGAAATAAATGTTTAAGTTTTTTTGTTTTTAAGAATTTGATCATTCCCCAAAGAGCAAGTCCTGAGGAAAATATAAGAGGTGACTGATTTGTAAGACTTACGGATTGAGCTATTTGGGCGGTTGAAACACAAGTTAACAAGCCCAAAAGAATTCCAAATTTCTTACCTTCAAATTCCCTACCAAGAGAAATCATGAATGCTACGAAAAATACGTAAAGCAGTGTAGTAAAAACCCAAGGAGTATTTACCCTTGTGGGGTTAAGAATCGTTCCCGTCATTACGAACCAATACCACTCCCCTCCCGTCTGCATTGGGCCCGCAGATGAAAATGGTCCGATCAAAGGAAGCTTGAGTTCTGAAACCGCATTCCTTGCCAGAACAGCAGAATATGCTTGATCGTAAGCAAGACCCCACCTGTTCTCAAAATTATAAAATCGCAGAATAAAAGAGAGAGCTAAGAGGAGAGAAACTGAAATTGCAAACCGGTTTTTTCGGATAAATTCAATTAAAATCATAGACTTACCTAGTCCACGAATCTGTATTTAAAAAGAGTCCAGAAAGCAATTGTACCGTCTCTTATCGTATTTAATTTTTTCCCTTCTTCATACCCGCGGGGCTTAGTAGTTATATTAACTTCTTTTATTCTATAGCCTTTTTTCAAAAGCTTCGAAGTTATTTCCGGTTCAAAATCAAACGAACGAGATCTGAGCCTTATTCCTGACAGAGCAATCTTTGGAAAAAGTTTGTAACAAGTTTCCATATCCGTCACCCAGGAAAAATACAAAAGACTTGTTAAAAGACTCAGCATTCTGTTTCCGAAAAAATGCATTAAAAAGAGAGGATTTTTTTCTTCACCTCCAAGATGCGGAAACCTGTTTAAACGGGTTCCGTACACTACTTTCGCCTCTCCTTTCAGTATCGGTTCTGTCAAAAGAGGAATGTATTTAGGATCGTATTCCAAATCCGCGTCCTGAATGAGAATATAATCTCCTTCGGATTTCTCTATACCGGTTTTAACAGCCGCTCCTTTCCCCATATTTTTAGGGTGGCGTAGTACCTTTATGTTCGGATTTTGCTTTCCTATTTCGTCTAGGATTTGCGGTGTTTTATCAGACGATCCGTCGTCTACTAAGATTATTTCTTTATCAAATTCAGGGATTTTTTGTTTTTTTACTTTCTCAACAATTTCCTTGACGGTATTTTCCTCGTTAAAAGCAGGAATTATGATCGATAATTTCATTTTTCTAAGTCTTTTAAAACCTCTTCATCCTTTAAGATAAAGAGGAGAAAAGCTTTTGATCTTGATTCTATCACCTTGGGAATTCTCAGAATAGCCATAAAAAATCCCGCTAAAAAATTAAAATCTAATCTTAAAATTGCCAATGAAAAATGGTATGGAAGCCAGAAAATATGAGAAAAAAGATTAATTTTATCAAAGTTTTTCCAGCTAAAAATAATCTGGTTCCTATACGCAATTCTTTTAACCTTTCCCTCGCTGAAATTTTTTCTTATTGCTCCTTCAAAATGCCTATGCTCGACAACGCTTCTTTTTTCAAAAAGAACTTTATATCCGGACTTTAAAGCTCGGTAAGAAAGGTCTATGTCGTCCCAATAAAAAGGGCTATAAATCTCATCCATTCCCGAGAGTTTTTCCCAAATTTCTTTTCTAAAGGCACTGCTTCCGCCCGCTGCCCAAAGCGTATTTTTTTTACCTGTATCTCCTCTCCCGTGCATAAGAAATCCTCTTACTATTTTTCCTATTCCTCTACCTCTCTCAATAATCTTTTCTTTCTCTATGCTTTTATCAAGGCATCCTACTGCAAAGATCTGATCGTCTATGAAGTCAGAAGCTAAAAATTTTATGAAATCTAAGGATGGAGAGACATCGCTATTTAGAAGCAAAAAAATTTCTCCTTTTGCGATCGAAGCTCCTGTATTTACGGCAGAAGAAAATCCCTTATTTCTTTCATTTTTAAAAAGTTTTATATCAAATGTCTTATTCTCTAAGATCAATCTTTCAACTAACAAAACCGAGTCATCTAAAGATCCGTCATCTACTATTATCAGCTCGCAGTCGCCGTATTCTCTCATGGCGGAAAGAACCGATGGAAGATTTTTATTTAAAATTTGCTCCCCGTTAAAGTTTGGGATTATGATTGAAACCTTCATTTATTACAAGGTAGCATAAAACTCAACAATATGTTCTCCCTTAGGAACAAAAACTCCTCTGAAGGAAAAGTCCGTTATATAAATTTCACTTTTCTTATTATCAATCTTTACTTTCCAACTCGGATAATAATTGTCAGTTAATAGTAAAAATCCGTCTCCCTCATTTCTTGTTTGCAAACGGATTTTATTCTGAGAATATTCTAAGATTTCAGTCTCTCCTGTAGTTATATCTTGGGTTAATTTTTCTTCTACAACTGCTTCCTTCTTTGGATCAAAGCTCTCGTTCATTAGTAGCTCTATAGCTTCTTTTTTATTATTAGCAGAAACTATTACGTGTCTTTTAAGTTTGTTATGTTTAAAATACACTTTGTAAATCATTAGGATGTCCTATAAGCAGGATTTTGTCTTCCCGAAAAACGGGGAAACTATCATTCCTCTAAGCCTGGTACCCG
>ERZ1292629.2843-Hain-H43-01um-R1-2843-length-14037-cov-5_pt1 | contig 14037 bp, 14 predicted proteins | sample MGYA00564399_ERZ1292629 | MGnify/ENA primary metagenome ERZ1292629 (study PRJEB36523, sample SAMEA6512636) | groundwater metagenome | collected 2019-01-08 | study: AquaDiva: Metagenomics assemblies of 32 groundwater samples
ATTTTTGCGGTTTTGAACTTTTTGATTGTAATGGGGATAGTAATTTATTCGTGAACTACATCTGAGTTACGTTCTTGAAAAGTGTAATTTTATTTTCCACTTCGTCCACAGCTACTGCATCAACTCGGACCTGTTTGGGTGAATTGGGATTCATTAACATGTAGTATTGGCCCGTTCTTGCAACCAACCTCAACTTCCTTGGTGTAAAAGATTCTTCTGGCCTGCCGTATTCGTAAGTTTTTCTGGTTTTTACTTCTACAAACACAAGAACAACTTGCCCTGAGCCTGCCGAAGGGTCAAGCGCAACAATATCAATCTCACCATACCTTTTTGCTTTGAAGTTCATCTCGAGGATTTTGTATCCTTGTGATTGGAGATATCTGGCGGCTTTTTCTTCACCGCGTTTACCAAAGGAGATTTTGTCCACAGTTCATATTAGCAAATTGCTAATTGCAAATGGCGAATAGTTAGGAGGTTTTTTTCTTACGATTTGCTACGGGCGATTTGCCCTTCGCTTTCTTTTCAGATGCAACCTGTGCAGTTCTTCTTCTTGAGTATTTCTTTGTAACATCTGCAACTTCTCTTGCAGATTTATCCCTTAGATAATATAGTTTAGCCCTTCGAACTTGGCCTTTTGAGACAACGTCAACTTTTTCAATCAGGGGAGAGCCTAATGGGAAAATTCTTTCAATTCCGATATTGGCTGCGCCGATCCTGCGGACTGTAAATGACTTATTCTCTCCATGTCCGCGGGTTGCAATAACAAGACCCTCAAAAAATTGAATTCTAACCCGGTCCCCTTTAGGACCTGATTCAGTTATTCTTTGATGGACGCGAACTGCATCGCCAACTGAAAACGTATTGTCTTTGTGAACAACTTGTAAGGCCATGGCCGTAATTTTAGCACAAATTAGGCAAATTCCAAAAAACAAATCACAAATACCAAACAAGTTCCAAATCCAAATGTTTCAAATTTAAAACATTGTGCTTTGATATTGTTTGTAATTTGGTGCTTGTAGCTTGTTATTTGTCGTGGAGTATATCTTTAATCTGCTCTTCTAATTTGTTATTCCAGGCCACAGTGTAGGGCAGCTTAATCTTTTTCTCTCCATACCCATTTTCTATGATAATTGTTAAATCTTTATCCCCTTTTGAGCCTTGGAGAAGCTGGTTTATTTCAAGAAGCGCTTGTGGTCTTGTTCCTCTTGGAATGCGCAACACGGATTCTAGGGGAGTTGTATTAACGTTTTTCTCAAGAGGTTTGGCTTCCTCAATAGTCATTACATGGTTTACGATCAAAGACAGGGCGTCTTCTCGGTATTCAACCTTTCCTTCAATAATCAATGGCTGGGAAGCTTCCCAATATGCTCGGGTTTTGTCGTATATTGTTGGAAACACGACCAAATCAAGGCTCCCAGTGTCATCCTCGAATCGAACAAAGCACATCTGTTTTCCGCCATTTTTTGTATTCACAACCCTGCATTCTGCAACCATTCCTCCGATTCTTGCAGTCTGTCCTACGTGTTTATCCGGTTGAAGCGTCGCTATCTTGTGTGTGATCCTATCTCCAATTGTTTCCAAAGATTTTGATAGTGGGTGTTCAGTTAAATAAAGACCTAAAAGTTGTTTTTCCAATGCAAGTTTTTCCTCCGTTGTAAAATCTTCAATTTGGGGCAGAATATCTCTTGTAAATTCTCCCGCGTCTTTTTTCTCATCTTCTCCAAACAAGCTTTCTTGTCCTCCCATTAGCGCGGCATTTGATTTTGAGGCTTTATCCCTAATGTCGTCTAACGCTGAAAGTAGTGCACTTCTTCCGCCAAATCTATCAAAAGCCCCGGCTTTGACTAAACTCTCCATAACCTTTTTATTTACGCGTCGGGCATCTGTCTTTTGACAAAAATCTGAAAGTGAATGGAACTTCTTATGAAGTTCTCGTGCTGTGAGAATTGTTTCAATCGCCGCCTCGCCAACATTTTTAATCGCTCCTAAACCAAATCTAATTGCTCGGCCATCGACTGACTCGTCGCTTTTTACAATGGTAAATCCGACATGGCTTTCATTAATATCAGGGGGCAGAACTTTTATCCCCATCCTTTTGCTTTCTGCAATTCCTTCTGCGATTTTTTCTGTAAATTGAGAGTCTGCAGTTAGCAGGGCGCACATATATTCAACTGGATAATTCGCCTTCATGTAGGCTGTTTGGTAGGCAATCATGCCGTATGAGGCGGCATGCGCTTTATTAAATCCGTAAGCCTGAAATGGTTCAAACAGTTTCCAAAGTCGGTCTGCAAAGGCTTGCGTTTGACCATTTGCAACAATGCCTTTTGTAAATTTATCTTTTTGGGCGGCCATTTCTGCCGGAATCTTTTTGCCTACCGCTTTTCTAAATTTGTCTGCTTCTTCCCAGTTATAGCCTGCAAGTTTTAGGGCGCAAAACAAAAGATCGTCTTGGTATACGATTAGTCCAAAAGATGCACCCAAAAATTCTTCCATTCGGGGGTCGTCATATTTAACAAGTTTTGGATTATGTTTTCTTTCGATATAGTCAGGGATTACAAGCATTGGTCCCGGGCGATACAGGGCAACCATTGCCATTAAGTCTTCAATTTGCGTTGGTTTAAGTTCTTTGAGCCACTTTGTCATGCCGCTACCCCCAAGCTGGAAGACTCCCATTGTTTCTCCCCGCCCTAGCATCTCAAAAGTTTTCTTGTCGTCCAAGGGAAGCGAGCGAACATCGACTTTTATTCCTCTTTCTTTTTCGGTATTTACAACAGACGCCCCCAAAATTGCCAAATTCCTAATTCCCAAAACGTCAAACTTAATCAAGCCAATTTCTTCGCATGCATGCATTTCGTATTGGGTTATTACTTTGTCCCCTGATGGGTCGTGCTGGAGAGGCGTAAAGTCTGTCATTGCCGAAGGCGAGATTACTATACCTGCTGCATGTACAGAAAGATGCCTTGCGCTTCCTTCAAGCTGATGTGCAAGATCAAGAACTCGTTTTGAGTCGCTATCTGAGTCATACAGCTCTTTTAAGGGAGGTGACATTTCAAGGGCTTTTGGAATGTTTATTGGAAAACCTTGTTTTGGAGGAGGTATGACTTTTGCGATTCGGTCGCCTGTTGCATATGGCAAACCAAGTACTCTTGCTACGTCGCGAACTGCGGCGCGTGCGAGCATCCTACCAAAAGTACAAATTTGTGCAACCTTGTCTTGGCCATATTTTTCTGTAATGTAGGAAATAATTTCGTCGCGCCGGTCGTCTGCAACGTCTAAATCAATATCGGGAGGAGAGGGACGAAATGGGTTTAGAAACCTCTCAAAAGGGAGATAGTATTTCAAAGGGTCAACTGTTGTAATTCCCAAAGAAAATGATACAAGTGATCCTGCAGCAGAACCTCTTGTATTTATGACAATACCTTGGTTAATACACCATTGAGCAAGGTCTGCCATTATTAAAAAGTAAGATGAATAGCCCTTTTTGGTAATAAGGTCGAGTTCGTATTCGAGCCTCTCTTCTGCTTCTTTTGATACGCTCTCAATTACCTTTGGAAGTTTTTCCCTTGCTTCCTCTCTCAGCTGTTCGTCTGCAGTTTTGCCTTTGGGCAACGGAAACTTGGGGAAAAACCATTTGCCAAAGGTAGAAATTTCTATATTTACTTTTTCTGCTAATTTAACTGTGTTTTCTATTGCTTCTGGTAAATCTACGAAAAGTGCTGACATTTCTTCAGGGGGCCTGACATACAAAGTTGGAGCGTCTATATACCTGATCCTTCTTGTATCATTTACAAATTTCCCGGTTGCAACACAAAGCAGAACGTCTTGGGCCATTGCGTCTTCTTTTGAAATGTAATGTGAGTCGTTTGTTGCGACAATTGGAATACTTAATTCTCGAGAAAGCTTCAATACCCCTTCTTCGATTGCCTTCTCATTACGAATCATCTTTTCAAGGTCCTGGCGGACATCAGAGCTTGCGGCATTTTCTAAAAACCTTGCATGCTCATGTCTTTGTATTTCAAGATAATAATCGTCTCCAAATAATTCGAGATACCACTCGACGGCTTTTTTTGCGCCGTCATAATCTCCCTGCACTAAAAACGATGGGACTTCGCCCAACATACAGCCTGAGAGACAGATAACACCCTTTGTATATTTTTTGAAGTTTTCCTTGTCTATTTTGGGACGATAATAATAGCCTTCTAGAAATGCCTGGGAAGTTAGCTTCATCAGATTTCTATATCCCTCTTCGTTTTTGGATAAAAGAATTAGATGGTTTGTGTCGACTTTTACTTCCTTTCCCTTTAACTTGTGGTCTTTATTTGAGATGTATGCCTCAACTCCCAAGATTGGCTTGATGTCGTTTTCTATTGCGGCTTTGTAGAATTCAACCGAACCATACATTGCGCCGTGGTCTGTTAAGGCAATCGCATCCATATTAAGTTCTTTAGTCTTTTTGATTATGTTTTTTGGGGTACCGAAGCCGTCAAGGAGAGAGTATTCGGAATGGACATGGAGGTGGACAAACGAACCCTTTGGCATAACGCCATTCTACATCTTTTTTAACAACATTTCACGCGCTTTTTCGGGGTCTGCACGACCTTTGGTTTCTTTCATAACTTGGCCTAAAAGAAACTGAAGAATTGCATCTTTGCCATTTTTGAAGTCTTCGACCGCATCTGGATTTTCAGAAATTACTTTGTCGACTGCGGATTCTAATTCACTTTCAGGATATTCAGGTTTTTCTGATTCTTCACGGAGAATCTTGATAAGATCTGCTGGGAGAGTTGTTTTCCTGTCAAACTTTTTATTAATTAGTGTATTCGCAATTTTTTTGCTATCCACATTGTGGTCTATACCTACCTTGACACATTCTTCGAAATAGTTTGCCAGCTCTTGAGTGTCAGTTAAGATTACGCTTTGTTGTTCTGTAAGATTGTACTGATCCACAAACCTCTTAATCTTTTCTGCCGGAAGCTCTGGCATCTCTGCCTCTATTCTTGATACATCATACTTCATACTAACGACCGACAGGTCAGGTTCTGGAAAATATCTGTAATCATTTGCCTCTTCTTTTTTTCTTTGGGAATATGTCTGTTTTTTATTCTCGTCCCAACCTCTTGTTTCTTGAAATAATCGCTCACCGTTTTCAAGAGCCTCCGACTGTCTTTTTATCTCATACTCAACTGCTGCGACCATGAAGCGAAAGCTGTTTATGTTTTTTAATTCGACTCGGTATGGGGGAAGTTCTTTGACCCCGACACGCCGAACTGAGATGTTTGCCTCAAGGCGCATATCGCCCCGTTCCATATCTGCGTTTGACACTTTTAGGTATCTGCAAATTTGCTGAAGCTTTTTTGCATAGTCTCTTATTTCCTCTGAGTCGTGAAAATCCGGCTCTGTTACGATTTCTACAAGCGGCACGCCGGATCTATTAAAATCAATTAAGGTTTTTTCTCCTTCATTGGAAGTTGGCAATTGGTCAGAACGCGCTCCGACTGTGGTAATTCCAAATTGGTGTACCAATTTGGCCGTATCTTCTTCCATGTGGGCACGGTTGATTCGTATTGTGCGTTTTCCACTTTTACCAACTACCTCCATTTCACCTCCCACGGTGAGTGGCCAGCGATATTGCGAAATTTGGTAACCTTTGGGAAGATCTGGATAGAAATAATTTTTCCTCTCAAAGCGTGATTTCTCAGACACCTTGCAACCTAAGGCAAGCCCAATTTTTATACAGGATTCTAAAGCCTCTGTGTTTGCAGAAGGCAGGGCCCCTGGGAGTCCCAAGCAAACTGGGCATGTATGTGTATTTGGTTTTGAGCCAAAATATTGGGCAGAACAGGAGCAAAACATCTTGCTTTTTGTATTGAGTTCGACGTGGATTTCAAGGCCGATTACGGGCTCATATAAGTTTGTCATAATTTGAAATTTATAATTTTCAATTTTTAATGAAATCGTTTCAAAATTTAAATGTTTTAAACATTCATTTCAAATTTCGAATTTCGAATTAAAAATTAATAGCTGGCTTTTCCAGGTGCCAGTTGGTGCTTTGCTCAAATGCTTCGCCCACGGCCAGAATTGTTTCTTCGTCAAAGTGCTTTCCTAGGATTTGTAATCCCACAGGCAGTCCTTGCACGAACCCACACGGCACGGATAGGCCGGGGATTCCTGCAAGACTTGAGGGAACTGTATAAATATCTGATAAATACATTTTCAAAGGATCGTCAATTTTCTCTCCTAAATTCCAAGCAACAGTTGGGGAAACAGGGCCTGCAATTACATCGCATTTTTCAAATGCTTTTTCAAAATCAAGTTTTATTAGCGTTCTTACTTTTGCAGCTTTGGCAAAGTAGTCGTCCCAATAGCCAACGGACAGCGCAAATGTTCCAAGCATTATTCTTCTTTTTGCTTCGGGCCCAAAAAGTTCTCTGCCGCCTCCAAAGCGAATCCCGTCATACCGAGCCAAGTTTGAAGAAACTTCCGAAGCCATCAAGATGTAATATGCTGCGACCGCATATTCTGTGTGGGGTAAAGTTATGTCAACCACGCTACAGCCGAGATCTTCTAACTGTTTTATTGCTTTTTCGACTGCCACTTTTACCCCATGGTCCAACCCTTTGGCAAAATATTCGCTAGGAAGGCCAACTTTTAATCCGTGTAAATCCGCTCTTGATCCGTTTAAATCCTTTTTGTGGTATGCCACATTCGAATCTTTGCCGTCGCTTCTGGCTATCCACCCGAGTACAGTTCTTGCATCTCCCACACTTTTAGTCACAGGTCCTGGGCAATCAAGCGATGACGCCATGGCAATTACTCCATACCTTGAGACTCTGCCATAGGTTGGCTTCAGTCCAACGACTCCGCACAGGCTAGCAGGCTGTCTAATTGAACCACCGGTGTCTGTGCCAAGCGAGAAGACGCACATGTCGGCTGCGACTGCAGCTGCTGAGCCGGAAGACGAACCGCCCGGTACCTTATCTAAATTCCACGGATTTTTTGTTGCCCCGTAAGCAGAATTTTCCCCCGAAGATCCCATTGCAAACTCATCGCAATTGGTTTTGCCTAAGACACTGATATTATGCTGATCTAAACGGCTGATCACTGTGGAATCAAATGGAGGGACATAATTCTCCAACACTTTGGAGCCTGCAGTAGTTTTAATATCCTTTGTGTTGAACACGTCTTTTATTCCTGCCAGGATTCCTTTGTACGGTTCACACAATGATATAAAGGCATTTAGCCGTGGATTGAGTTTGGCGGCGCGAGATACATACGCTGAGCAAAGTTCTTCTTCTGAGAACTTTTTATCTTTTAAGTCTTTTAGTGTTTCTGCTAACGTTAGTTTTGTAAGCTCATCCATGTTTGACCTTTTCCACAACAAACATTCCGTTGTCGACTTTTGGGGCATTTCTTAATGCTTCTTCTTGGGTTAAAGAGGGTTCCGTTGAGTCTTGGCGAAGCACATTTTGTAGATCTACGGGGCTAAATGTGGGCGCGACACTTGAGGTGTCCACTTTGGAAAGTTCATCAAAATAGTCAACGATTTTGGAGAGTTGATCTGCAAAGCCTATTTCTTCTTTTTCAGTTAGAGGAAGGTTTGCAAGAATTGCAATATGTTTGACCTGTTCAGGTTTGAGTTTAGCCACAAACAAACTATATCACAATTTGAGATCTGAAAAAGTGAGCCCCTGGGGAAGTTTGTATACGCCGTTGTATGCAAATTCCCACAGGGGTCTCCGTAGTGTGTCTTGCTAGTGAATCCTCTGGTCGACCCAATTGGTCGCAAGCACTATTGCCAGATCCTTCCTTTCGTACCTGGCAAGATACTGAATTGCCGCGAGGGCTCCTTCTACTCCAAAGAGTTTTTCTATGAGCCAAAAAGCGTGGGCGACATTCCTATCGGACCCGCTGTCTCGCACCTGCAATTTGAAGATCTTAATTAAATCCAAACGCACTTTCTCCGTTTTGAGTTTTTTTTGCCGCAAAAAGCGACTTGGATAGTGTAGCACAAATTTTTAGCAATGAAAAAGCCCCGGTAAACATTGATCCACGAGTTGTGGTGTTTAACGGGGCCTGGGGCCTGCGGTTTTAGCGAGTGCGGAGGACTAAGTCTGCGCTTGTTGATCTTGCAGACCGCGGGTTGGACACTTTCTGATTCGCCGCCATCCGGTCAACCGCCTTATTGTCTGCGACTCGGCGATCAACCTTCCGGATCAGGACGTTCTTGGTCTCAAGAGTGATCACGGGGCCATTGGCCAGGGCGCGTTCCAGACCGCTCATGTTGAGCCGAAGCTCCGATGCGGCCAATTGTGCGACCTCGCTCATTCGGATTGCGCAGTAGACGCGCTTTCCTCCGAAGAGGTTCATGAAGAAAAGGAACCAGGGCCAAGGGGCCGTTGCCTCGATGCCGGGCAGTTGAGCCGCCGGATGCAGGAGATACGCGCCCAGCTTACGAGGCGTGAACCTCACCGTCGCGCTCATCCCGTTGGTTTCGTTGATGCGGACCGTCAGCGTATTGCGTTGCGAGTCGTAATCGACTGCCTCTTCGTCTTGCTCAACGGAAGCGGATGCTGCGCGGACTGGGCCGAGGCCTTGAGCCTTGGGCGTGCCTAGTGCTGAGCCTATGCTGCGATGCGCTAGTGTTGCCATTTGTGCTCCTTCTTTTGGGAATGTCCTGAATTGGAATTTCCAACTCTATGTGGGAATTATATCACATTACAGGCCATTTGTCAAGTTACTAGAGGCTCAAAACATCAGTGCGTTCGGCTAAATCTGCGTCTGATCTGATCTTGGTTGTACAAGTACCAGGTGTCACTTCCAGGAAACTGAAGGGCAAATTGTGCTATTTCTACTGGTCTCAGCCCAGTTCTGGTGGGCTGGACTACTGCATCGTTTTTCCGAGCAAACTCAATTACTTTTTCTGTCGTGTCACCCTCCTCAACAATTACGTAGTTTGCAGGAATCGGTTCAGAACCGGATCGCCCGCATATTTTTCCTAGCCTCACTTTTTTCTCCTTTGTGCAAGCTGAATTAAAGGAAGTATACCACGAACCTATAAGAACTGCTCGAAGACTCGAGAACCTTGCGATTGTTTCGTCAAAGCGCTACACAATCATAGCCAAACTTTTTTAAAAAGTTTGACCAAAGTTAATGAAGGAGACATGAAAAAAATCCGAGGGGTGGTTCAACTTAATGAACGCTATCAAATGCCCCTCGGAAAGACGATCAATTAGCTTTAGATAGAAAAGAAAGCTGGTGTCGAGAAATTGTAGGTGGCGGGGGCCATCTGAAAGTCGTTTTATACCTATCAGTCAGGACCCAGTCGACCAACTTGCTACAGGTCAGGCACACTTGCCCATGCTGGGCCATTCTCGTGATACCCCCAACAACCAAGCTTGGAATGTCGCCTGAGCAAACATCCCTTAAGCCGCCGAATCGCACAGCCTCTCTGGCAACCTCCCTTGCATCTCGCAATGAAATACACTTATCCGACCCACGCACTGTCTGAACCACTCTCTTTCTCCTTTTTGGTTTTTAAACAACTCTTAAAACCATATTAGAGGAGAGGAAAATCATGTTTCAAGTAGCAAAAAAGCCGAGGCTGTACTTGAAAACAAGTATTACCTCGGCAACTTAAGAGTTGAAAAGTTCGTGTGCATAATCTTGGACATGTTCCTCGACGATCTCCCAACAGTAGGAGCATCCACCAGACAAATGCCTGACAACTAATGGGTAGTCTTCCATTGCCGCTTCCTCCCCAATTCCCGCGTGTGTTTCGGCATAATCTAGAAGTGAGTCGCAATCAAAGTCCAGCCCTTCGAAATGATCCTTAGCTCGGGACTCGGACACTAAAAAAAGATTGCTCGGCGGAAACTCGAAAGTTGTTGCCTGCATGAAACCGCGGCAGGGATCGTAAAAACTTGTTCTGCAAAACATACCCCAATCTCCTTTTTGAATGTACATAGTGAGTTTATCATAAAAATTTGTACACACGAATTCTTCAAGGGGTTTTTCTGTGGTGGTGTGTGACCTAAAGTGATATACTTCCGGTGTACACTAAAAATAAGGAGCTTTGCATGCGTACTCGTGTTTACTCGGAACATGATTCCCTGCCTTTTGGCGAGCGATTGGGAAACCTCTTTAACCCAGACCGCCCCAACCTTTACTGGATTGCTGGTGACACGCCGTGTGTTGGGGAGATTAGGGCTATCAGTCGGACTGCTGGCGAGCGTTTAAATCCGAATCCAATTGTTCGACATCTATTGGCTGATCTTGGGAAAGACATTCTCACCACACACGTGGATATGGTGCGCGAAGGGCTGACTCTTTTCATGCGAGCTCACATGAATGTTTTTGTGAGCGGATCTCTTGTTGCTGTTGCAGAGCTTGCCAAGTCGACGGGGCGTGGTTGGCACTTCGTTTGGCGGCATGACGTTTCAAGAGATGGCTGCGTCACTGTCTGGACAAGAACCGATAACGGCTTTCTCTATCGCAATTCAAGTGTCCGTATTGGAGACCCCGAACAAGACAGGTGGCCAGCACTCAAAATTGGGGTAATGGGTTCCCATATACTGGAGGTCGACCAACTTCCTCTGCTTGCCGCAGACAAACTTGCCCGCAGACAGGAGAAGGTCGAGGTCACAGCAGTCGAGCAAGCCTCCTAAGGCACAATCCCAGGTTTCCCTTTCGTTTAAATACGAAGTTGAGATCTGGGATTTTTCATTGGTCAACATGTCATTCTGGCTTGTCCAGAATCTATACTAAAATTTTAGGATATAAATCTTCAAAAGTGGGATTAAAATCTTCTATCAATTCTAGTTTATCTATTCTGTTCATGTCTTTAATTTGTTTTTCCCTAATAATAGCTTGAAGTTCGCCTTCGATTATTTCGTAGTAAATTAATTTGTTTAGGTTGTATTTAGCTGTGAAGCCACCTGTTACTTTGTTTTTATGCTGCCATACACGTTTTACTAAATCATTAGTAACGCCCGTATATAGCGTGGGCCGATTATTTCCCATGATGTACACATACATTGTCTTTGCCATACGTTATTCAATTGTCACTCTGGTTTATCCAGAGTCAACGTGGTCTGATTCTGGATTCACTGCGTTCGCCAGAATGACATCATTAATCTTGTCATGCTGGCTTGTCCAGTATCACTTGATTCTGGAGTCGCTATGCTCCCCAGAATGACACATTTTTTACACCATTGCGCGGAGGTCTTTTATTCTCTCTTGCACTGGAGGATGTGTGTTAAACAATCCAGCAAACCAGCCCACTGCGTCATGGTGGTTTTTTAGGGGGTTCACGATATAAAGATGGGCTGTTGCTTTGTTCGCCGCCTCTAGGGGTTCTTTGTCTTTTGCAATTTTTTCCAAAGCACGGGCTAAACCTTCGGGGAAACGCGTCAGCTTTGCGCTTGAAGCGTCTGCGAGAAATTCACGACGCCTTGAAATAGCAAGCTTTATTAAGCTCGCGATAATTGGGGAAAGAAGCAAAAGAACAAAGGCAATTAGCATCAATGGCCCTTGAGCGCGGTTGTCATCGTTTCTGGAAACTCTTGAAGTTCTAAACATCCAGTCTGAAATTAAAACAATGAGCCCTGCAAGAACAGTTACAATACTCATTAGCCTTATATCGTAATTGCCAATATGGGAAAGTTCATGTCCTATTACACCTTCAAGCTCAGTTCTGCTTAATTTTTCCAATAGACCTGTTGTTGCACAAACAACTGCATGTTTTGGATCTCTTCCTGTTGCAAATGCATTTGGAGCTGTATCTTCAATTACGTAAAGCTTTGGCATGGGAATTCCTGCGGCCATGCTTAAATTTTCTGTTACCGTATAGAAGTTAAAGTCTTTTTTGCGGTTTGCAGGGCGCGCGCCTGAAATTCCTAAAATTATTTTGTCTGAATACCAGTAGCTTGCAAAAGAGGTTAGTCCCGAGAAAACAAGGGCGAATCCAATCATCTCAGGTCCATATCCAAACGCCTTGGCATAAATCCAAACAATGCCAACAACAAAAAGAGTAAAGAAAAGCATGACAAGATTGCTTTTCAGTTTGTTGGAGCCTACGGCTTCGTAGACATTAGTAATATTTTTCACAGATTTACCTTAGGACTCTTGGTTTCCTCAGCCGTCACTTTCAAGAAATCTCCACTTTCTGGTGATTCAAGCCCTTTTTCAGCTTTAAATCCAAACATATTGGCAACAATGTTTGATGGAAAATTTACCAAAAGAGTGTTGTAATCGGCCGTTAAATCTATAAGAGTTCTTCTTGAGTACATCACTTTGTCTGATGTATCTCGAAGCTCGTCCATTAAGTTTGCGACCACAGTTGATCCCTTGATCTCTGGGTTTGATTCAACTGCAATTCTGATTTGCGGCAAAACTGCTGCTAACTTCTCACTTGCTTTTTCAGCTTGGGTGAGACTACCAGACTTTTGTGCAGCCACAACTGATTTTCTTGCTTCAGTTAAAGCGGCGAAAATTCCTTTTTCGTGTTTAAGATAGCCTTTTACCGAACTTTCCAAATTTGGAATTAAATCTGCCTGCCTTTTTAGCTGGTTTGCAATTTCTTGGATTGAGGCGCGGACTCGAACTTTGAAAGTTGCAAGAACGTTGTAGACGGAAAGAAGATATCCGCTTACGATTACGATAACTCCGATTAATATATATGAATAATTCATTTATTTGTTCACCTCCTTAGGTTTTAATTTTAAATTTGAAATTTAAAATTTGAAATGATTTGATTAAAAATTAAAAATTCTAAATTAAAAATTTCTTAATCTCTGAATAAGGTAGTGTATTAATGATATCACGTTTTGTTGCCCATGCACGACGAGCTACGGACACTCCATAGCGAATTAGTTCCATTTGGTCTTTGCTATGCGCATCAGTGTTTACCACGAGTTTGACTCCAGCCTTCACGGCATCACGAGCGAGCGTGTCGGGCAAATCGAGTCTCTCGGGCCAGCTGTTTATCTCTAACCAAATGTTTTTCTTAACACACACCTCAAAGATTTTTGGCCAATCGACCTCGATTCCTTCTCTTGTTCCAAGCATTCTTCCGGTTGGATGGGCTAAAAATCGCACTTTCGGATATTCCAAGGAGCGGAGAATGCGTTTTGTTTGATCTGCGCGAGTTCCTCGAAAACTTGAGTGGATTGCGATTACCACAAAGTCCAAAAGTGCAAAAGCTGAGTCGGGAAGAGCGAGCTCACCGTTGGGGCGAATATCGACCTCTAGTGAATTGAACACCTTTTGTGGTCGATTTTCACGAGACCTCCCACGCTGTGTAAAATATTGTTCAATAAGTTCGCCTTTGCGCTTTATAACGTCCAATATATTTTTCTCACTCTCGTCGAGTTTTAGGTTGTGTTCTGTTAGCGCGATGTATTCGTATCCCAACCTCTCTGCTTCTTCTGCCATCTCTTTTGGTGTATTGGCTCCGGCATCATGACTTGTATTGGGAGGGAAGCTGGAATGAAGGTGGAGGTCGCCTTTTATGTCTTCAAGCTCCACCAGATTCGGGAGGCTGTGTTTAAGGGCGGCTTCAATCTCACCCGTATTCTCGCGCATCTCAGGAGGAACCCAGTCCATGCCCAAAGCTCGGTAAAAGTCTTCCTCGCTTTGGAAATTTTCCATCTTCCAAGTTCCATTTGCCATTTTCCTCTTAATGCCTTGTTCGGAAAGACTCAGCCCTTTCTTTATAGATAACGTTCTGAGCGCAACATTGTGGTCTTTTGAGCCTGTAAAATGTTGTAGTAAGGCCCCGTATGCTTTTTCAGGCTGGACCATAAGGTCAACATGCATACCGCCCCCGACATAAATTGCCGCTGATGTTGGGCCGGCCTCGATTAGCTTTGCTTTTTTAGGGTAATTTGTAAAGTGTTCGATTACCTCCTTAGGTTTATCTGAGGCTACTGATATATCGACATCTCCTATTGTTACAACCTGGCGCCTAAGTGAGCCTAATGTATTTATTTTCTTAACTTGTGGACACTTTTGCATGTACTCCAAAACTTCGTCAGCCAC
>ERZ1292629.2845-Hain-H43-01um-R1-2845-length-14030-cov-5_pt1 | contig 14030 bp, 13 predicted proteins | sample MGYA00564399_ERZ1292629 | MGnify/ENA primary metagenome ERZ1292629 (study PRJEB36523, sample SAMEA6512636) | groundwater metagenome | collected 2019-01-08 | study: AquaDiva: Metagenomics assemblies of 32 groundwater samples
TTCCGAATTTCTTCGCCTGGTCCCACTTCTGGGAGAACCAGTTCGGGCCTTTTTCCTCTTCCTCTTCCGCTTTCCTCCGTTCTCTCTCTTGCCGCTCCGTCTCTTCCTCCTTCGCGCTCTTTTTTACTTCCTTTTCCCCCTCTGCTTTTCTCTCTTTCTGCGCTTTTTGTTTTTCCGGGTCCTGATAATGCTCTATAAAATCCTTAATCGTCTTTATCTCTTTCGGAGCTTCGAACCCTCCTTCCGGGCTTTGTTCGGGCTCTTTGTTTAGGAATGGTTTTTTGTTTTCTTTAGGCAGCTCTTTTCCTGCTTCAGTGGTTTTATTTTCAGGTGTCAGTTCATCGCCCGCGTCTTTGAGTTTTTCCTTATCTTTAGCCAAAGAAACTTCAGGAAAGTTCAATATTTTTTCCAAAACACTTACACCACAATTTATTTGCGGAGCTTCCGGGTTGTCCCTCGGAACAAGAAATACGACATTCGGGTTTTTTTCATGAACCCCAACCACCTTCCACTCTTTTCCATCTGTTGAACGCACAAAATCGCCTACATTAAATTTCGACGGAGTTTCCAGCGTGGGCGGCTGTTCTAATGATAAAATTTTCACAGGATCTTCATTCATACCTTTATTACACGCTCAGCGTGTTTTGCGCCACGATTTTTTTGTTCAATTCTTCTTCCAGCTTTTGGATTTTCGCGAGGGCACGCTCCGCAAGATGATCTTCTTTCTTTTCCCACTTCGCGCGGACGCGCTCTATCTCTTTCGCAAATTTTTCATCCACATTCTTCGTCTGGCTTTCCAGGTACAGGGTCTCCAGAATATCGCTTATTATAACAAGCTCTTCGACGGTACATTCTTCCAAAAGATACAAGAGAGCGTCTTTCCCCTCATCCGAAATTTTCAAAAACGAAATAAGCCCCGCAAGACGGGCACCAGTCAAAACCGCGGCTTCCGCAATTTCTTTCACGGATTTTTCATCCGAAGTTTTTCCTTTCAGCATGAGGAAATTATACCATTCCTTCCAGTTCCTGAAAAAGCTCTTTTGCCTTTTTAGAAAGATGCTTAGGGAATTTCAATTTGAGGGAAATGTACATGTCCCCGCGTTTCGAAGGGGCGCCAAGGCGGGGCATCCCGCGGCCCGTGACCTTCAACTTTTTCCGCGTATCAAAGCCCTCGGGAATCCGAATGGAAAAACGCTCTCCTCCGATGCCCTGAATTTCTATCTTCTTGCCAAGAAGCACGGCTCCGAGCGATACTTCTTCTTCTTTTGTAAGGTCTGCTCCCTCTCGAACAAACGCGGCGTGCGGCCGTAGGCGTACCACAACATAGAGGTCTCCGGTTCCGCCTCCCGGTCTCCCGGCCTCCCCCGCCCCTCCCACTTTTAACGCCTGGTTGTCTTCCACTCCGGCGGGGATACGCAATTCCACGCGTTTTGTCTCCCGTATCCTCCCCCCTCCCCGACATTCCGCGCACATCTCTTTCGGTCCCCTTCCCGCGCCTCCGCACGCTTTGCACGGCACATACGTCTGGAAAGCAATTTCTCTCTCCGCTCCCCGAAACGCCTCCTCGAGGGTCATCTCCTGAATTATCTGTATATCATTTCCCCGCGCGCGCCTTGCCCGCGCTCCCCCGCTTCCTCCAAACCCAAATCCTTCAAACATGCCTTCAAAAATATCGTTCACGTCAAAACCCTCTCCGCCCGCGCTCCACTGAAATCCCCTATCGCCGAATCCCGAAAAATCAAAACCAGAAGCTCCGCCTCTGTCGAACTGGGCGCGCTTTTCTTTATTGGAAAGCACTTGATATGCCTCACTCACTTCTTTAAATTTTTTCTCGTCTCCCCCTTTCTTATCGGGATGATATTTGTGAGCAAGGCCCCGATATGCCTTTTTGATTTCCTCTTCGGAGGCGTTTTTAGGAACGCCTAGGACATCATAATAATCAGCCATATTTTATAAGTATGCCTTCGACAAGTCGTTCAGACTCGAAGAGCTCAGGCAGTAATGAGGTTTAGAGCTCGATACGCTCGCGGCTCGCGGACTCAAAACGTATCTCGGCAAACCCAGCCGCGATACAAAATTGGAAAAGCAAAAACGCGCCTATTTCCGCGAGCCACGTGATAAGAAACGCGAATGATTTTAAAAAACCGAAAAAGAGGAGCGCCGCGCCTATTCCAACCACGCCTTTCAGATGGGGTGATGTCTCAAATAATTTCCCAACCTCCTTTTGTATTACTCCATACACCGCCCCGCTCATGGGCAAATTCCCTTCCACCGGGCCCGTAAACTTTTCCATTTCTCCCCTTACCCTCGCCACAATCTCCTGCAAGCGCGCTTCCCGCTCTTCGGGAGCAAAAAGGCCCAAATCAAACTCAACTGCTCCTTCCTTCGCGGATTTCGTCTTCAACTTGCGGATTTCGGATTCCGTCACCGCGCGCAAAAATTCGTCCACGGTCTGCTCCGGCTTTGCTCCGGAAATCCAAACGTCCATGACCGGCCCGGCCCCATTCCACGCTCCCTCGACTACGCGCCTGCCTATGGCGTCATTCCATCCTCCCCACGAGAAATACGTAAGATAAAAAAGAATGGATACAAAAATAAGCATTCCCGTTGTCCCTTTTGGAGCAACCGCCTTTGTGAGCTGAAACACCTTCAGTTTCAAACTATTTTCAAGCATCTCCCCGCCTCGCCTCATTCCGATGCACTGAAAAAGAAAAAAGGCGACAACGCCTAGAAGAAGCGCAATGCCCCCCTCTTCCCACGAACGGAATTCTTTCCCAAAAAGCACAAGCGGAGAGACGGATTGCGCAAAGGCAAACGCCCCCATGATTCCCGCGTGGCCCGCGAAGAGCGTTTCCAAAACAAGTATCACGAGAAAAAGCGCCGTAAAGAGCCCGGCAATACCCGCGTATTCCAGGGCGCCGCTCCTAAAAAATTTTTCCGCGTATCCTATGGCGCCTATCGAAGCCGCGACTCCCAAAATCCCCAAGGAAACGAGCTTCGCGGCCTTCAGCGCTTTCTGTGTTGTTTGTCCGGAATTATCCATGGTGAAGTTATTCTTCCTGTACCTCTTCCGCGTTCGCGTCTCCTCCATCTTCCTTCTTCTCACTCTTCGTATTATACAACGCTTCTCCGGCTTTTTGCATTGCCTCGCGCAATTCACGGGTTGCGCGCCGGGTTTCCTCTGTGTCATCCTTCCCCTTCGCTTCCCCCGCTTTTTTCAACGCTTCCTCAATTGCGGTTTTTTGCGAGGCCTCAATTTTTTCTCCATGCTCACGGAGCATTTTTTCCGCGGCATAGACGGTAGTCTCGACTTCGTTTCGCGCCTCAATGAGTTCTTTCTTTTTCGCGTCCTCCACCGCGTGCGCCTCGGCCTCTTTCTTCAGGCGCTCCACCTCTTCTTTGCTAAGAGATGTCGCGGCCTCAATCCGCACGGACTGCTCTTTGCCGGTCCCCTTGTCTTTCGCGGAAACCTTCAAAATGCCGTTCGCGTCAATGTCAAAAGTTACTTCAATCTGGGGAGCGCCGCGAGGAGCCGGAGGAATGCCGTCCAAAATAAACTGCGCGAGTGTTTTATTGTCGCTTGCCATGGGCCGCTCGCCCTGAAGCACGTGAATCTCCACCGAGGGCTGGCTATCCGCCGCGGTTGAGAACACCTGACTTTTTGTCGTAGGAACCGTCGTGTTTTTCGGAATCATGGGCGTGGACACTCCTCCCAAGGTCTCGATGGAAAGTGTGAGCGGACTCACGTCCAAAAGCAAAACGTCCTTTACGTCCCCCTGAAAAATTCCGGCCTGAATCGCGGCGCCCACGGCAACCACCTCGTCCGGGTTTATGTCTTTGTGCGGCTCTTTCCCAAAAAGCTTTTTCACCTCCTCCTGAATTTTCGGCATGCGCGTCTGCCCGCCCACGAGTATCACCTCGTCAATATCCGTAAGCCTCAAGCCCGCGCCCTTCGGAGAACTCTCGGTTACGGTCTCCTTCACAAGCGCGATGGATTTTTTTACCAAATCATCCACAAGCTCTTCAAGCTTCGCCCGAGAAAATTTCATCACAAAATGCTTGGGGCCCGCGGCATCGGAGGTGACGTAGGGAAGATTAATTTCGGTCTCGAGAGAACTCGAAAGCTCGAGCTTGGCCCGTTCCGCCGCCTCCTTCAAACGCTGAAGCGCGAGCGCGTCCTTCGACAGGTCCGTGCCTTCGGTCTTTCTGTATTCTTCGACAAGATGCTTCAAAATCCTCTGGTCAAAATCATCTCCTCCCAAATGAGTGTCTCCTCCCGTTGCCTTCACTTCCACGGTGTCGTCTCCCACCTCAAGCACGGAAATATCGAAGGTGCCGCCTCCAAAATCGTACACCACGATTTTTTCATTTTTCTGCTTGTTTAAGCCGTACGCCAAGGCGGCCGCGGTTGGCTCATTGATAATTCGGCGAACCTTCAGCCCCGCGATTTCTCCGGCCTGCTTTGTGGCCTGACGCTGGCTATCGTCAAAGTAGGCGGGCACGGTAATAACCGCTTCTTCGATTTTTTCTCCCAAACGGGATTCGGCATCCGCCTTCAGTTTCTGTAATACCATTGCCGAGATTTCTTCGGGCTTGTACCACCTGTCTCCCATCTTTACCTCCACTCCTCCGGTATCGGACTTCCGGGTCTCATACGGAAGCCACTCCCTATCTTTTTTCACGTGCGCGTCGTCATACCGAAGGCCTATCAAGCGCTTGATGGAAAAAAGCGTGTCCTTTGGATTCACCACCGCCTGCCGCTTTGCGAGTAACCCCGCGATACGCTCCTTGCTTTTCGACATGGCCACCACAGAAGGAGTGGTGCGGTTCCCCTCCGCGTTTTCAATAATGCGCGGCTCGCCCCCTTCTACAATCGCCATGGCCGAATTTGTCGTTCCGAGATCTATACCTAAAATTTTCATATTATTTTAATGTCATGATTAGTGACTCGTTACACTCGTCATTTCGCCACTTTTACTTTCGCCGGTTTTATGACCTTTCCATTCATGGTGTATCCCATTTCCACTTCTTCGACTATGTTTCCGGATTCGCCCTCGCGGCCTTCCACCGTCTCGATACATTCGGAGGTCTCCGGCCGGAATGGTGTGCCAATCTCGCTCCTCATCTCTTCCACCCCGAAACGTTTCAACATGTCTTGAATCTGATTCCGGATAAGCTCCATTCCGGTTTTTTCCGGACACTCGCCCTTCCATGCCTGAAGTCCCAAACGAAAATTTTCGAGTATCCGTATGAGCTCTTCCGCGAAGAACATCCTCTGAAAATCAAACGTGCTCTTCAGGCGGCTTTCTTCTTCTTTTTTATAATTTATAAAATCCGCCTTGGCCCGCTTCCATCCTTCCAAATACTCATCCCGCTCTTTTCGAATCGCCTCGCATCCATCTTTCTTCTCTTCTGAATTATTGTCCGGTATAGTATCCGTCATGTTTCCATAAGATATTTTACCAATTTCACCGACCGTTCATAGTCCATGCGCTTCGGGCCAATCGCGAGCAAAAGGAGGCGCCCTCTGTCCATGTTCCCCACCACAACCGAAAGCGCGGAACTTTTCGTGAATGGACTTTTGCCGATAAATACGCGGGGGAGTTCCAACTCCTCTTCCCACGAGCTCGAATCCTCTGCCAATCGATCCGAAAGCATCTCAAAATCCCTCGCGACCCTCAAGACATGTTCCCGCTCCTCGGCCTCGACGCACCGAATAAGCTCCGCGAAACCGCTCTGCCAGCTTACTTCGGCATGTGTATCAAAGCATACTCCAAGAAGCCCCAGTTCTGCCGCAAATTTTTTCACAAATTCCACCTCTTTTCCCGAAGCAACGAGTCCCGCCATATCGCGCGCTTTTTTCCCCCCGTATTCCTCTTCATCACACAAAGAATCAAGAACGCCCTCCGCGAAAAATCGGTAGGCCCGGTCAGAAGGTATCCTTCCGCCCGAAGGGTGCGACTGGCTAAAAAATTCACGGTTCGTGAGTTCGTGAAGCTCCCATCGAATCATCGCGGGCTTGATGCCAAAATCATATTTTTGATAGAGGCCAGCGGAGGTTACGGGATTCCCTGTTTCTATAAATTCCCTCACGCTTGCCCGAAGAATAGAGCGGGTTCGTTCGGAAAACATGGTTACATCATAAGATTAGCACTCCTTTATGTCAAGTGCTAATCCCTCACCCCCGGAGGCATTCCACCGGAGGCATTCCAAAGGTGAGGGACTAATAGCACGCTCCGGTCGTGACGCCTCCGCCGTTTTGCACAATAATCTTGTGGCATACTCCGTCCGGAGAACGGAGAAAAATACCGTTCCCCGCGCCCATAAGGCCAATATTCCCGCCTACGTTTAATTTCAGGTCCGCGGTTGGGGTCGCAGCGATTCCAAGGGCTCCCGCGAAATACCCGTTTCCCCATCGTTGGGTTTCGGTGCCAAGGTCGAGCCCTGTCGCGCTCGGCACAAGGCTCGAGTCAAAATTCGCGGCGGAAATTCTCGTAATCGCGGATTCGATTGCTCTTGAAAATTTTGCCTTGGGATTTTCCGTATTGTAACTAATGGCTATGCCAGCCTCCACAAGCGCCCTGCCCCCCGGATTCTCGAGTTTGGTAACTTCAAAATTATCCACAACGACGCTCACGTCCGAAAGCGCCCGAGGGCTCCCGCCTCCTTCCCGAATCAAAAGTTTCTTGTTGTCGAGATATATCATGGTCGGGTCGTCCTCTCCCTTGGGCATCCGAAGGGTAAGGATCGTTGAGGATATACCAAGCTCCATATCTATCACGCTCGCTTCCTGCACTTTTCTTTCCAAAAATTCCGTAAGAAACCTCACCTCCTGGTTTACCGTATGTACCGAACTCTGACGCACCTGGATTCTCGTGATGGACGTTAAAATCGCGACCAAAAAGGTCGAAGTGGTCATAAAAATGGCGATATAGATAAGAAGCTCGACGAGAGAGAAGCCGAACTCATTGTTTCTTTTGTGGTTCATAGTATTAGTATAACACAAAAGCAATTAGAAATTAGACATTACCGTATATATATTTTCTCCGGCACTCGAAAATCGAACACCCGTCCGGGAACCACCTGCTTCTCTTTTTCCAACTCCTCCAAAAGCAAGCGTATATGGAGAGGCGTTTCTTCAAGCCCGAAAAGGAACGTCACGCCTTTCGCGGTTTCTATGCTCCACTCTTTTCTCTCCCGGCTCGTCATTCGCGCGGCTTTTACCTGGATTCCCGCCTCTTCCACTCCTTCAATTATTTCGCGGATATTCTGAAACCACTCTTTATTCCCCAACACCTCATCCCCCACGCTTATCGGCACTCCCTCCTCCCCTATTATTTTTGTGATAAGATAGCCGCTTACCCGCGGCGCCTCGGCAAAGAGCGCCCCCTCCTCGTTAAACACAAAACATCTCCCCTCCGGAACACACCATACGCCCTTTGCCTCCTCCTCCCGTATACGTATGATAACGGTTCTTTTTTGGATGCTTCGGCGGACAAAGGCCGAGCGTACTTTCGGCAAGGATGCTCGGATGTCGCGTATTTCTCCGGAGCGCCAAAATAAAATATGCTCTTCTCCCAAGATGCTTCTCCACCAACTCTCTTTTTTTAAAGAAGCCGCCGCTTCCCGTATGATATCTGTCTCTAGAAGAAGCCACTCCCCTTCTACGGCAATATGCCGCGCCTTCGGTACGTCAGAAAATATGACTATATAAAAAGAAGCCGCAAGGCCGCCGATTCCCAAAAAAAGGCATGCCCACAGAATGAGAAGCCGCCGAACTTTTTTTCGCTTCGCCGGAGTAAACTCTCTTCGTTTCTTCTTCATATCAGGGATTCCAAAATTTGCACATTTCTTTTGTCCGGTCCATCGCCTCCGAACCCCGGAACCTCGAGAATCCAGTCCTTGTCCCTGAAACGCTTTTCTTTCGCGAGATTCGCGAATCCTCCTTTGCCAATATACCCCTCACCGATGTTTTCATGTCGGTCATGATGGGAACCCGCAATGGTCTTGGAGTCGTTCGCGTGGAGAACCGGTATGTGCTCGAATCCAATCGCCTCCTCCCAAGCGTCCGCGAATTTTTTTATATTTTCCGGAGTATATTCCGTAATCATCCCCGCTTCAAACGCGTGGGCCGTATCTATACACACCTTGACGCGCGAGGATTTTACCTTGGCAAAGAGATAGGCAAGGTCTTCAATGCTCCCTATTTTATTTCCGCCTCCCGCGGTATTTTCCATAAAAAGCGCTGTCTCCCCGGGCGCGTTTTTTAATACTTGTTTCATGGCGCCAACTTCTTGGGTGAGCCCGTCTTCTTTCTTTTTGTGCCCCTTTGTGGAACCGGGGTGGAATATAAGGCCCTGCGCGCCCAAAAGTTCCGCGATACGAAGATGAATGGAACAATTTTGAATTGATTTTCTTAAAATGCCCGCATCTCCACTCCCCAGGTTCACGAGATAACTTGCGTGGAGATACACCGGACCGAGTCCGCTTTCTTTGAGTGCGTTTTTGAATTTTTCTGCTTCTTCTTTTGCCGGCAGGCGCGCGGCCCACTGCCTCGGGGACGCGCCGAATATCTGAATACACTCCGCGCCAATGGCTCGGGCATTTTCTATGGCAGACGCGAGCCCTCCCGCGGTTGAAACATGAGCGCCGATGGTCATTTATCTGTTATCTCCACTCCCTTGTATCATTCCTCTTCCTTTGCGGGACGCAAGTTTTTGGAGATTCGCGCCCGCCACCTCTTCGAGCGACACCTCAAGGACCGTCGCGATTTCCGCGACGTACCAAAGAATGTCTCCCAGTTCAAGCTTCACCGCCTCTCTGGTCTCCTCATCCAGTTTCCCGCCCTTGTCCCGGAAGATTTTTTTGACTTTGTTCGCGAGTTCACCGGCTTCCCCCACAAGCCCCAGGGTCGGATACACATACGCCTCGCCGATGTCCACATATTTCGCGGTTGCATGCGCCTCTTTTTGGTAGTCGTTTATGTTCATGCTCTTTATTATAGAATAACGAATTACGAATTACGAATTATGCCCTTCTGAATTGCTTCCCGCGGAGGTGTTTGTGGTAGGAAATCGCGAAGCGGTGGGCTTCGTCGCGGACCCGAATCAACACGTCTTCGCTCGTCCACGCGGGGACTTTTCCAAAAAATTCGTTTTTCTTCCGCTCCGGGCCTTTGGCGATTCCTACAACCGGAATTGTACGTCCGGCTTCAAGAAGCGCGGCTTGTACCGCATTCACCTGTCCTTTGCCGCCATCAACGAAGATAAGTTCCGGCAAGGGCCACTCCCTGTGCTTCAGGCGGCGTTCCAAAACTTCGCAGAGCATGCCCGTGTCATCCGGGCCTGTAATGCTTAAAATTTTGAACTTCCGGTATTCGTTTTTATTCGGCTCGTTGCCTTCGAATACAACTATGGAGCCGGTAGCAGATGCTCCTGATATATTCGATATATCATATCCTTCAATCCGCTTCGCGGAATCTCTAATCTCTAATTTCGAATCCCTAAATTTTTCTTCACCCAGCACAGCAACGTCCTGTATGTGCTTCAGGGAAAAAATTTGACGTTTCAAAACACTCGCGCGTTCGAATTCCAGGTTTTTGCTCGTTTCCTTCATTTCGCGCTCCAGTTCGCGGATAATCTGCTTCTTTTTGCCGCGAAAAAAAAGTTTGAGTTTGCGGATTGTTTTTTTATATTCTTTCGCGTCCGCCGTCCCGACACACGTTCCGGGACATTGGCCTATCTCGTAATCAAAACAGGGGCGCGTCGCCGCGCCTATTGTTTCGGGCGAGTGCAAGCTCCATGGAAAAATTCTCCGCAAAATACGAAGCGCCTCGCGAATCGCGCCCGCGTACAAGAATGGACCGAATACGACATTTGACATTTGACCCCTGACATTTGATTTTTTATGACCGCGTACGAGGAGCGGACGGGAAAATTTTTCTTTTGTGAATTCCACGTACAAAAACGTCTTGTCATCTTTTTGAAGGATATTGTACGGCGGCTGATGCTTTTTGATACATTCTGCCTCAAGAAGCAGGGCTTCGAGCGCGGAGTCGGTTTTTTTATATTCAATCTTCGCGATCTTCCCCACCATTTCTTCGATGCGGGAGTCGTGCGCCTTCTGGAAATAACTTGAAACACGCCGCTTCAAATTTACGGCTTTACCGATATAGAGAATTTTTTTACGGCTATCCTTAAAGATATATACTCCCGGGGTTTCGGAAAGTTTTTTATGCGACATTTTCCTCATAATTTTTCCATTATACCTGTGGATATCTTGATTTGCATTCTTTCCTGGTTTTGTTTTATAGTTGTCGCGGGTTGCAATAGATGCGGCCCGTTTGAAAAAAGGAATTGACCGATGATGAAAGAAATCCCGTTAGATCCGGGAACTCGCATTTGTTTTTCCAATAATGGGGATTGTAACGTGAGATATGGGGTTGTAGTCACAGCCCCTCCCGAATCAAATTCATACATTCTCGTGCGTCCCGAAGAGCATGAGGATGGACAATACCCTCTCTTCATGGTCGTTCCTTGTAACGCGCACATCACTGTGTGCGAATTTTAAGAACGACCTCGAAAGAACCTGGAACCATGTTCCGGGTCTCTTTCTTTCTTATTTCAACACTTTTTTCAGATACTGCCCCGTGTATGAGCGCGGGTTTTTTGTTATGTCTTCCGGAGTGCCCGCGGCAACCACCTTGCCGCCCTTCTCTCCGCCTTCGGGACCCAAATCAATCACCCAGTCAGCGGATTTGATGACATCCAAGTTGTGCTCAATAACCACGATAGTGTTTCCCCTTTCCACAAGGCGGTCCAAGACCTCCAGAAGTTTTTTCACATCGTCAAAATGGAGGCCGGTCGTGGGTTCGTCCAAAAGATATAAAGTACGGCGCGTGTCGCGCTTGCCGAGCTCGGAGGAGAGCTTTACGCGCTGGGCCTCGCCGCCGGAGAGAGTCGGCGCGGACTGCCCGAGCTTCAGGTACCCCAAACCCACCTCATCGAGAATACCGAGCTTGTCGTGTATCCATGGGATGTCCTTAAAAAATTCCGCGGCCTCCTCAATCGTCATGTTCAACACATCATAGACGTTTTTCTTTTTGTATTTTATCTCAAGCGTTTCTTTATTGAACCTCTTCCCCTTGCAAATATCACAGCCGACGTGCACGGTCGGAAGAAAGTGCATTTCGATTGCGATGGTGCCGTGCCCTTCACAATTTTCGCACCTACCCCCTTTCACGTTAAAACTAAACCTGCCGGACTTGTAGCCCCTGACGCGCGCATCTTCGGTCAAGGTAAAGAGGTCGCGGATATATGTCCAGACGCCGACGTAGGTCGCTGGATTCGAGCGCGGGGTGCGGCCAATCGGGGACTGGTCAATACTTATTACTCTGTTTATATATTCAAGCCCTACAATGGAATGCGCGAGTCCGGGTTTGTAACTCGCCGCGTTAAATTTGTTGGCAATGTATTTATAGAGCACGTCATAGATAAGCGTACTCTTGCCAGAGCCCGAGACGCCGGTTATTGCGACAAAACGACGAAGCGGAATTTCCACGTCAATGTTCTGAAGATTATTTTCGCGCGCGCCTTTAATTCTCAAAAAATCTCCATGCTTGGCATCCACCTTGCGGCGACGCTCCGGAATTTCAATTTTTTCTTCCCCGCGAAGATACTTCAAGGTAAGAGAATTCTGTGTTGTATCTTTCAAAATCGCAGGAAGCGCGCCTTCTGCAACCACTCTGCCACCGTGCACGCCCGCGCCCGGACCAATGTCCACAAGGTAATCCGCGGCCCGAATCGTGTCCTCGTCGTGCTCCACCACAATAATCGTATTCCCGATATCGCGGAGGTTAAGGAGGGTCGCGACGAGTTTATCATTGTCACGCCGGTGAAGACCGATGGTCGGCTCATCCAGCACATAGAGTGTGCCCGTGAGCCGAGAGCCGATTTGCGAGGCAAGCCGTATTCTCTGGGCCTCGCCGCCGGAAAGAGTTCCGGCTTTCCGTTCAAGAGTCAGATACTCTAATCCCACGTCATAGAGAAATCCAAGGCGATTTTTGATTTCCCGAAGAGGCGCCTCGGTTACCTCCTTAAAGCGCGGGTCTTTTAATGACTTCAATGTTTCAAAAAAATGTTTTGCTTCCGCAATAGATTTTTGCACGACCCCTACGATATGTATGCCGTCTATCAACACCGAGAGCGCCTCAGGCCGCAGGCGAACCCCATGGCAGGCCTCACAGATTTCCTCGCTCCAAAGTTCTTTGGTTCCGATGCCATGGCATGCTTCACACGCTCCATACGGGCTATTGAATGAGAAGAGGCGCGGCTCTATTTCGGGAAACGAAAAGCTGTCGTCCGGACAGGTAAATTTCGCAGAAAGATTTATTTCCGTGTTTGTAATAAGCGTTACCACGTCCCCTCCATACTTTAAGGCGTGTTCTATGGCCTCGGTAAGGCGTGTTCTGTTCCCCTTGTCCTCGAGGTCTGTGCCATACGGAAGCTTGTCCACCACAAGGTCTATGCTGTGTTTCGCATGCCGTTTCAACTCAATTTTCTCGCGCAGGGACTTGTAGCTCCCGTCCACCCGCACCTCATAAAACCCGGCTCCCAAAAAGTCATAGAGCATCTGGTAGTACTCTCCTTTTCTGCCCCGGACGACGGGCGCGAGGATGGAAAGTCCTTTCCCTGCCGGCGCCTCGCCTGCGAACTGAATTGCGATATCCACGATTTCGTCGAGGGAAAGTTTTTGAATTTTTTTACCGCAGAGCGGGCAGTGCGGAGTTCCCGCTCGCGCGAAAAGCACGCGGAGGTAGTCATAGATTTCCGTAATGGTGGCAACCGTCGAACGGGGATTTCCGGAATGGGACTTCTGGTCAATGGAGATTGCCGGAGAAAGGCCTTCAATATCATCAACGTCCGGCTTGTCCAAGCGGCCCAAAAACTGCCTCGCGTAGGCGGAAAGGGACTCGATATATCTCCTCTGGCCTTCGGCAAAAATCGTATCAAAGGCAAGGGAAGATTTTCCCGAACCCGAAACACCGGTGAAAATCACCATTTTGTTTCGCGGGATTTCGAGCGAGATGTTTTTTAGATTGTGCTCTCTTGCGCCTTTTATAATAATTTTTTCACGCATACGAGAATGGCCCCATACTTCGGGGTATGGAGGATAGTATAGAGCAGTTTCGGAGTTCTTGTCTACCGCTTTTTCTCCTTCCTCTTTTCTCGGCCTCCTTTGGCCGAGTTTGTTTTTTTCGACTTCAAACTTTTCCCAAGTTCCTTGATCTCGTCCCGCAAAATCGCGGCAAGCTCGAAATCCAGACCACGGGCGGCCTCTTTCATCTCTTTCTCCTTTTCCGCGATAAGTTTTTCAAGGGCGGTTTTGGATTTCAAAAGCGGCTTTGTTTCCAAGTCCAAAATATCCCCAATCGGAACAATGTCCGTAATTTCTTTTATGATGGTTGTCGGCGTAATGCCGTGTTTTTTATTGTACGCGAGCTGCGTGTTCCTCCTCCGCTCGGTTTCGCCGATGGCCCGCTTCATCGAGCCCGTCATATTGTCCGCGTAAAGTATCACTTCGCCGCGCACATTTCGGGCCGCCCTTCCTATGGTCTGAATAAGCGATGTCTCGCTCCGCAAGAACCCTTCCTTGTCCGCGTCCATAATTGCCACCAGAGACACTTCCGGAAGGTCAAGCCCCTCGCGGAGCAGGTTTACTCCAACCAATACATCCACATTTCCCCGCCGTAGATTCGTCAAAATTTTGATGCGGTCCAGGGTTTTCACATCGCTGTGCAAATAGGTTGCGCGCACTCCTTCGGCATGAAGAAATTCACTCAAATCCTCTGCCATCCGTTTTGTGAGCGTGGTTACAAGAACACGCTCTTTCATAGCCACCCGTTCCTTGATGCGGGGGATGAGGTCGTCCACCTGCCCGCGCGCCGGAAGCACGGTTACTTTAGGGTCCACAAGACCTGTGGGACGAATAATCTGCTCCACAATCTCCTCACTTTTTTCTTTTTCATACGG
>ERZ1292629.1043-Hain-H43-01um-R1-1043-length-29129-cov-9_pt2 | contig 14029 bp, 10 predicted proteins | sample MGYA00564399_ERZ1292629 | MGnify/ENA primary metagenome ERZ1292629 (study PRJEB36523, sample SAMEA6512636) | groundwater metagenome | collected 2019-01-08 | study: AquaDiva: Metagenomics assemblies of 32 groundwater samples
CGAATATCTTTAAGAATTTGATCGGAGATTTTTTTGTTCTCGCGCAGGAACTGGCGAGTGGCATCGTAGCCACGACCGAGTTTCAGAGTCTCTCTGTTTGTTCCGGAGGTGGAGATATATTCATATGAATTGCCCGATTTCTTCATAATGCCGAATTTTTCGCCGAGAGCGATCAATTCGCCTTCTCGTGAAATACCCTCGTTATACATTAAATCAAACTCTGTTTGTCGAAAGGGGGCCGCTACCTTATTTTTAACCACTTTTACGCGAGTGCGCCCGCCCATAATCTCATCTCCTTTTTTAATTTGGGCAATGCGGCGAATGTCTAAACGTACCGAAGTATAAAATTTAAGCGCTTTGCCGCCCGGCGTGGTCTCTGGATTTCCAAACATCACTCCTATTTGCATGCGAATCTGATTGATAAAAATGACAATAGTTTTTGACTTGGCGACAATGGCGGTAAGTTTGCGTAAAGCCTGACTCATTAAACGCGCTTGTTTACCCACATGATATGCTCCCATATCGCCCTCTATCTCGTCTTTGGGTGTGAGCGCCGCAACGGAATCTATCACAATGACATCAAGTTTTCCGGAGCGCACCAAAGAGTCTACAATTTCCAGCGCCTGTTCTCCCGTATCCGGTTGAGAAATCAGGAGTTCTTCAATTTTTACCCCGAGACGTTTGGAGTATTCCGGATCCATAGCGTGTTCAGCATCAATAAAAGCGCAAATACCACCCAATTTCTGGGCTTCAGCGACGACATGCAAAGACAAGGTGGTTTTACCGGAAGATTCTGGTCCAAATATTTCGATAATTCGACCCCGTGGCAAACCTCCAACACCGAGCGCCGAGTCCAGACCGATTGAGCCGGTGGAAATGGCATTTACGCCAACTTTTGGCTTGTCACCAAGTTTCATGATTGAATCCTCGCCGAACTTTACTCTAATTGCGTCTAGAGTGGTATCAATATTTTTGCTTGCCCCGAGCTTTGTCGAGGGGTCTTCGGTATTTTTTGTTTTTGCCATGTTAATTATTTAGGCCTGTCTGCGCAGGCAGGACAATCCGCACGTTTTTTCTTATTTCGTGGCCGAAACGGTCTCGGGCTTTAATGGTCATTATACTTAAACCTGGAGAGACTAACAATTTTTCGCTCCACTTACCATCCTCGTCAGTAAATATCTGGCGATCATTCAAGCTAACCCATGCGATATTTTTTGATTGACCCTCAATGATAACCAGCGGATCTGCTACCACTTGTCCATCTTTGAGATTTTCGATCTGAATTTGCGGGCCATATAAAAGAGCGCGCGCCTGATATAGAAAGTAGATGACAAAGAAAATGAATAAAATAATCCCAATAGCATATCTGAGTCTGATATCAAATTTCATAAAGTGGTTTCACTCGTATTTTCTTCGTCAAGTTTCTCTCTTGCGGTTTCTGATCCGTTGTCTATAACTTCTCTGGCTTTAGCCCCAGAACCAGCGCCGATAACTCCACGTTCCTCGAGCATATCTACCAAGCGGGCGGCGCGAGCGTAACCTATACGCAGTTTACGTTGAAGAAATGAAGTTGAAGCCTTACCGGCATGAATGACAGTTTCTCTCGCTTCTTCGTAAAGTTCGTCATCGTCTCCATCATATGAATCGTCTTCTCCCAGTGTGGCCGAGAAGATAGCATTATTTGTCTGCGCGGACAAAGAATTATTTTCACTGGATATATTAATTTCGTCCTGAAGTTCATCGGTGTAGGTATCAGAAAGATATTTGGCAACGGCCTTGACCTCTTTTTCCGAAATATATGCCGATTGAATACGCAATGGTTTGGACATTTCTCCGGAGAGAAAAAGTATGTCTCCCGAACCGAGAAGTTTCTCTGCGCCGGATGTATCGAGAATAGTGCGTGAATCAATTTGTGAGGAAACCTGTAAGGCAATGCGTGCCGGAATGTTGGCTTTGATTAATCCGGTGATGATATTTACGGACGGTCTTTGAGTGGAAAGGATAAGATGAATACCGACGGCGCGACTCATTTGCGCCAAACGTACCACTGCGGCTTCGAGTTCTCGTGGATAAGACTGCATCATATCTGCCAACTCGTCTATAATAATAACGATAAAAGGCATGGGCTCTTCGTTTTTTCCCGCCTGCGTAGATAAGACATTTTGGTGATACGAATCTATGTCTCGCGTTTTATTTTTCTCAAGAATGTTGTAGCGACGTTCCATCTCTTTGGCTGCCCACTTGAGAGCTACGATTGCTTTCTTAGGGTCAGTGATCACAGGAGTTAAGAGGTGAGGAATATTGTTATACATGGTCAATTCAACGCGTTTCGGGTCTATCATTATGAACTTCAGATTTTCTGGTGGATTTCTAAACAAGAGGGAAGTAACTATGGCGTGTATGGTGACCGATTTACCCGAACCGGTGGCGCCGGCCAAAAGAAGGTGAGGCATTCTGGCTAAATTAGCAAAGTGTGAATGACCGGTGATATCTCGTCCAAGTGACACCAAGAGGGGCAGAGCGCTTCTTGAATATTGCTCGTCAGAGATTAAGGAACCAAGGCCGATAATGGATTTAAGAGTATTAGGGACCTCGACACCGACCAGAGATTTGCCGGGTATCGGTGCCTCGATACGCACTGGATGTGCGGCAAGCGCCAGTTCCAGATTATTTTGGAGCCCAATGATTTTTGAGAGTTTAACACCCTCGGCTGGTTTCATGGCGTAACGGGTGACGGATGGTCCAATTGAGATTTCGTCCATCTCCACCACAATACCGAAGTTCAGAAGAGTGCGTTTAATCAAGTTGGCATTGGCCTTGATATCGCCGACTCCCGGTTTTCCACGATCTCCCTCCAGAAGGGAAAGCGGGGGAGGGACCCATTTCTTTCCGCTTCGTCTCATTGATACCGGCACGAATGTTTCATTATCATTTTTTGTTCTTGGAACATCGGAATTAACTCGCGATGCATGATTTGCGGTTCTTTCTTCCGCTTTCTCCACTGCTTTTTCTATGGCTGCGTTCTCTGTAGGGGCCAGAGGAACAGTTTCTTGTTTCGAGAACAATTTTTTAATAAACAAGACAATGTCGAATTTAATCGAAGTATTGAATATGACCAGAACTGATACAACGACCAGTGCTATGAGTATGATTGCCGATAGATAGATATCGAATAATACCGACAATGATCGGGATAAAAATTTCCCGACAATGCCGCCTTCATTTAAGATGAGGTCGGTTAATCCCAAAGATGATAGAAAGAGAATAATTGATCCGAAGATTTGCGGCATGGCGAAGTCTCTCTCCTGTTCTCGGAGAAACGATATTGCTAATAAGAAAAAGACTATGGGTAAAAGATAATATCCGAGACCGAACAAATAAGAGAGCCAGCTATAAGTGAGTGTTCCCGCGCGTCCTGCAAAATTGAAGGCGCCAAGGAGAAAAAAGATAGAACATACTATCGAAAATACCCCCAAGATACCATTGGTGGTTTCTTTAGAAGTAAATCTAAATATTGATAAATCATTCTCTTCTTGACCGCCTTGTTTCTTCTTTCGGAGTTTTGCCATAACGATAAAAAGTTATTTCATAATAATAACACGCTAGACACACTTTTTCTTCAGGGTTTACCCCGTTAGAGATAGGTCATTAAAGATGACTGCGATTCTCTAATGGGGTTGCAAAATATGTCTCTTAATCGCATAATGGACTCGCCTGTTTTTAAAGGACAAAGGTTGCTTAGGTTAAGGGACAGGTATAAAAAGGACACAATAATAGAGCCATATGCTCGACATCATAGATAAAGACAAAAAACCAGAAAAACTTGCTTCCGCTCTGTATTTAATAACAAGTTTTTTAAACGATCAGGAACCGCTTAAATGGAAGTTGCGTTCGCTTGCCACGGATCTAGTATCTGTGGCGATGTCTCTTAAAGAAAAACAAATTGTCTCACCGGTGTTGAGAGACATTATTTTTAATATAACAGGGCTTCTTTCGGTGACAAAAAATGTTGGGTTGGTCTCCGCCGAAAATAATGATCTTATGCAAGAAGAATTTATTAAATACATTGATGCTATTGGTTACCCTAAGAATGTGTCGGATATTTTGAAATCAGAATCTCCAGCGCCGGAAATTAAGAGACTTGAGAAAGCTTCGGTCCTAAAGGACAAATCATTGAAGGAATTTGGAGCGGTGTCTGTAAAGAAGAATAGCCGTCAAAATGTTATTATCGCGCTTTTAAAACGTAAAAAAGAGATCATGATAAAGGACGTTTCTCCCCTTATTGATGGCTGTAGCGAAAAGACAATCCAGCGTGAGCTTTCGACCATGGTGCAGGCGGGTATTCTTAGCAAAATGGGAGAAAAACGCTGGAGCCGTTATAGTCTCGCCCGCCCGCAGCTTTAGCGAGGCAGGGTCTTGCTTAATGGCTTTGAGGGGTATATTATCAGAAGTAACCTTAAATCTAAGGAGTTATCCACAGTGCATTTGGTACTTGTAGTGATACCCCTTATAATATAAAGGCTTGCCGACGGACAGGGTTCGCATTTTGTTTGTTGGCAAATGTTTGTAAATTAACACCCGTGACGCAACTCAAACAAATATTAGAAATTATTGGGAAGCACTCACGCATTAGAAAATAAATTAACAAATGAATAAAATTAGAATTGCAAAAATCGCAGGAATTGCAGCAGGTGCAACTCTGGCTTTCGGTTCTTTTGTACCGATGGTAGGAGCTGTCACTATTGCTGAACTTCAGGCACAAATCGATGTGCTCTCGGCGCAGCTGGCCACTCTTCAAGGTGGTACTGCAACTACTGGCGCAACTGCTTGCGTTTTCACTCGCAGCTTGACTGAAAAATCAACCGGCGCTGATGTAACATGCTTGCAACAGACTTTGGTTGCTCAAGGTCACTTGGTTATGCCAACAGGCGTAGCTATGGGTTACTTTGGTAATCTTACTAAAGCCGCTGTTGCCAAGTGGCAAGCAGCCAACGGAGTTTCTCCGGCAGTTGGCTACTTCGGTCCTATCTCACAGGCTAAGTTTGCTGCTATGGGTGGAACCACAACCGGCGGTACAACTACTGGTACTGGTGGTACGACCACTGGTGGTACTATCGGTACTCCAGGTGTAGAAGGTACTGTTACCGTTTCTCTCAATCCAACTCCCGCTGGAGCGAAGTTGTATGAAGGAGACACGAGTAGAGATGTCATGGGCATCAAACTTGAAGCCAAGACATCCGACATCAAGATCGAGAGAGTTAAATTGAAACTTGATGAAAACGATACTACTTCAACTTCGGACACAGATTTCTACAGAAAGATTGCTAGCAAGGTCTACATCAAGGACGGTTCGACCGTACTTGGTTCCGCAGATCTTAATATCAACACTGTAGTTAAGGATGGTACTAATTACTACATCACAGTTTCCGGTTTGAGTTTTGTTGTTCCTAAGGATGCAACGAAAGTTCTCACCGTTGCTCTTGACGCGATGAGTAATTGGGACGACACATTTAACGGCGACTCTTGGAGACTGACTGTTCCTGTAGACGGTATTCGTGGAGTAGACGGCGCTGCCGTGAACCAATATGGTCCGGCTACCGCCTTCAATCGCGACTTCACTTCTAACGGTGAACTTGCAGAAAGCGCTACTCTAGCCGTTTCTCTCAGCTCTAGTAGTCCTCTCGCTAATCAGGTCATCTGTACAGCAAGTACAGACGAAGATGAGTGCGATGAGCTAGAACTCATGAGGGTTGATTTCAAGGCAGAAAAAGATGATGTTACTCTGACCGACCTTGTTGTTGATATCAACATGACCGGTGGTGATACAGCCACTGCGACAACCGCTTGGCTCTTTGATGGTTCTACTTCCGTAGGTTCGGCAACCATTGTCGAACTTGAAGGTTCGAATAGTGCTACCTTCTCTGACATTGACTTTGTCATTCCAGTGAACACAACCAAGACCCTTTCGGTTAGGGTTGATATCAAGGATACGGATGCAACCACTAATAGTTTTGCAGCCGACATTGACACTGGTGACGTTACTGCCGAGAATGCAGCAGGCACTGGCATAACGGAATCTGGTTCTGCAGCCGGTAAAACCATTGAGGTTAGAAAGGTTGGTCCCCAGATCACTCTGGTTTCTAAGTCAATTACTACCAATGGTGTTCCACAGAACAATAATGCTGGGGTTAACATGAGTACTTCTACTTTGACTGCGACCTATAACCTCAAGATTAAAGCAGTCGGAGGTGATCTCACCCTTGGTACTGTTGCTTCAGGCACACCTGTATTCGCAAGTTCTACAGGTTCGTTCGCGCTCTATCGCAACGGTGCCTACGACGGTTCGATGGGTAGTTATGCTACCTCGACTTCGTATACTATTCCTTCCGCCTGTACTTCAGTTGGTACGAATAGTTGTACGTTAGCTGAAGGTGCCGAAATTACCATCCCTGTCACATGGCAAATTCTTGGTAGACAAATCACTACTGGGGCCACTATGACCACGGGTAGTCTCTACTCTGTTGGCTTCGAAGGATTCACCTGGCATTCATCAGCAGCTGCTAGCCAGAGAACCACCTTCATGGCCACGACTACGGACTGGAGAACAGCTGACGTTTCCTTCCCGTAATCCTCTCTTGATTCCTCGACTTCGCTCGGGATTATCCTGAGCCCGTCGAAGGATAAGGATTGCTAAGGCACTACCCCCTAGTGGTAGAAACCAAAAACCGCTCCGCCAACTGGCGGACGCGGTTTTTGGTTTGGAGCTTGCCCCGAGCGAAGTCGAGGGGTTATCCACAATTTTTAGAATGTATCTATTAAAAAATTATGAGACAATAGGAGGGTTAGTAGAATAAACATAAATTCAATAATAATTAAGTATGAATAATATAATTAACAATGACAAGATGACGAAGATAATCTCCGTTGTTCTTGCTGTTGTGTTTGGAGTATTGGTTGTTTCGCTTGTAACAAATGCCGTGACAACCATTAGCACCAGTATCACGACCGCCGGCGATATTACTACCTCTGCTGGTAATATTGCGGCGACCACGGGTACTCTGACTGTTGGCGGAGTATCAACACTTACCGGTGATGTGACTATGAGCGGCGGCAACGGAGGGCTTACTCTTACCACAGCAAATAACGCTACCTCAACAATTCAGGTGGGTTGTATACAAATGTATGCCACTTCGACTGCCACCGCAGTTCGTTTCCTATTCCATGCATCAACAACTATTTCCACAACTGTTACTGGCACAGCCGCAGGCTATCTTCTTTGGGGTTACGGAACTTGTCCGTTCTAGTCAGTCCTAATCAACCCTGACTCATGAAAAAATTATTACTTTCGGGTTCGATCGCGACATTGTTTCTGCCAGTGTTAGTTTTCGCCGCCTATAATGATGTTTCCTTGGATACCACCGTTGTACTTACTGTCAACAGCATTACTCTGAATGTCTCTGGTTCGGCATCGACAATCGAGTCTATCGTCATCAACCCCACCAACTTTGTGGCAACCATTAAATCCGGTTCCGCTTTTCAAGTAACCGCTCCTGGTCTTGAGAGTTTGAGTGCGGATACTGGGCAGGGTCAGAACGTAAACACCTGTACCGGGAGCGCGTCTGTACTTGGTTACAATCTTTCGGGGACGACTGACACAGTCACTGTAACCGTTACCCCCTCGACAACTCTTTGTGCCGATGCGGTTGTAGCTTCTGCTTCATCCAGAAGTGACGCGGGAGGCGGAGGAGGCGGTGCTCCTAAAGTGACCGCTCCCGTTGTTACGGTGCCAGTTGTTGGAACAAACGCGGAGGCCATCGCTGCAATCAAGACCACTCTTATTTCTCTCATTCAGCAACTGATTGTTCTCTTAAATCAGGAAATACAGAATATGCAGGCAAGTGGCAGTTACTAAACTCAAGCTTGATAAATTAATAAAACCGCTTCGCCGATTGGTCGAGCGGTTTTATTGTGGATAACTTTTGTAACAATAAGAATTATAATTCTTTCATGCGTTACTTAGATAAGGCGTTTTTCAAATTTCTGTTCGGTTTTCTTTTGCTGATATCAGTCAGTATGGCCGTTATCGCCTATACTCGCGGCATGTTCTAGCACAGAGGTTAAACCTCTGTGCTGAACCAGTCGAAGATCAAAGTAGTAAAAACATCTGGGGTTGGGAAATATTGGGGAAATTCTTTTTTGTTGAGAATTAAGGCGGAATCTCTGCTGTTACCGGTATAATCAGCAAAGCTAGAAAAAACGTATTTCGATAGATGTTTTTTGAATTTTTCTGTGTCTTTTATATTACTTTTCTTCCAATCAGGATCAATTAATTTAACTGGATTGAGATGAATATAAGCAAAAAGATACTTTAGGTAATTATCATCATCGGCATGAATTGATTTATATGAAGATTCAAAAAGCCGACCTTTTCTTTTATATTTTTCATTAAAATACATTGTATAAGCAGTTATTGATTTTTGCATAAATAACGAAATACCATTATCTCTCCGCTCTCTTACCAGTAAGTGAAAATGGTTCGGCATTAAACAATAAGCACCAATATCTATCAGCATTTCTCCTTTTTTATCGATATATTTCTCAAAGGTTAGACCTACGGGGAGGTCTCTGATTACAACAGGTTTCGTTCCATTACAAAAGAATAAAATCTTGATAAATCTCTCATAATCGTTTCGGTCAAGAAAAATTTTTCTTTTCTCTGTCCCACGGCTGTATAGGTGATAGTATTCGCCGGGAGCAAATACATGCGCTCGTGCCATTGTGAAATATTAACACAGTCAGCACAGAGGTTAAACCTCTGTGCTAAGGCCTGTGGACAACTATAAAAACCAAAGTAATACAATATGGTACATGCACTTTAGAGTCATAGTTTTATTCTCGCTGGCTGCTTTGCTGCCTAGTTTTGTTTATGCCGAAGTTTCTAAGTTTTCTTTCACTACTGAACCGCAAACAATATCTTCCAATACTTTGTCTGGTATCATAACGGTTCAGGCACAAAATAGTTCTGGAGTGGGAGAATCCGGCACCACTTGGTATGTGACAGTTACATCCTCATCCGCGACGGGACAGTTCTTTTCTAATACTACGGGTAGCATCTTGAACGTGCCGGTCACGATGGCTAGCAATTCCAAGAATAAAAATTTTTACTACCAAGACTCTGTACTCGGAACTTATATTATTAAAGTCGACGTATCTTCCGAAAAGGGTGGCCCAGTTTTGTTTTCAGCCACCCAAAATATCTCGGTGGAAGAACAGACTTCCGATGGTGTCGAATCCGAGAACGCCACCTCAACCAAAAATGTTTCTGGCGGGGTCTTACGCGCCACTTCCAACAGTGTTACTTACATCACTTATTACAGCTCTGAGCCCTTGAGCAATTCGCGACAGGAAGCATCTTTTTCTTTGAGCGCTGGGCAAGATAGGCTGGGTTCGGTGGGTAGCCCATTAGAATTTCGGGCCGATACTGATTTGGATTACACCAAAAACGGCTCTTTTAAATGGAATTTCGGTGATGGTAGTGAAGGGGGCGGGGAAGTATTGAATCATGTTTACAAATATCCTGGCGACTATGTGGTGGTCTTGAATGTAGGAATGCCCGGCAGTTCGGCAATTGCGCGCGCGAATGTGAAAATCATTGAGCCGGAGATTGTAATTACTCTCGCGACACCGGAGAAGGTAGAGTTACAAAACAATTCTAAATACGAAATCAGTTTGTTCGGGAGGGCGTTAATAGCAGGAGAGAAAATTTTTGCTTTTCCTCAAGACACTATTATTAAGTCGGGTCAGAAAATATCTTTTAGTGCGAATATAACCAAATTAAGCAGCTCTGGTTTGTCAGACACGTCTTTGATAATTGTAGGTACGGAGATTAAACCACAAGAAATATTAGCGAAGGTTGAAAAACAAAAATTAGAAAAAATCACTCAAATTAATAATCAACTTTCTACTCTCCGACAACAACTTGCAAGTTTGTCTCATAGACCGGTAGCCACTAGACAAACAGAATCAACGATTAGCTCTGTTACCAATACAACAATTGCCGCAGAATCTGCAGAAACTGGAGACGGCAAGTCACAAGTAGCTTCAGTAGCAAATGCCATTACGCCAAATGAAAGTTTTGGAATGATAAAAACCTTGTTTCAGACTCTAAAAAGATTTTTTCTTAGGACGCAGTGATGAAAAAAATATTCACCGTTCTTTTTATATGTCTATTAACTTTGAATGAAGCAAATACAGCTTTTGCCGCTATCCTCAACCCTTATGTGGTGGATGATAAATTGCCGAGATTGTTTGGGGACAGTGCGTTACTACCAGATCATTACGGATTGGAAAATTATGCTGTTGATTATGTGAATGGGTATATTCACATTTCTTTTACATATACACATGCTAGTTGTTGCTTTGCCGGTTATCCGCCCCAGTTATACATAACTAACGTTGATCCACGGGCCACATCGACACCTGTAATAAAATCATCGGCTACGATCTATACGCTGCTTCCTAAACCTATCCCGCCCGGTCATCCTACCGACTGGTATAATTACGATATTCAATTTGATGCTACGGGCTACTCTTTGATTATCAAGCAAGCAAATATCACGAAAATAGAAAATACCTACAGGACAATTATCGGATTAACTGATAGTGACTGGGTAGCGCTTGCTAATCTATATCCCATGTTTAATCCACCGATTTCGTTTTCGGTGGCGCTTGCGCCAGAGCCAATACGAGAAACGGTCTCGCCGCCAGAACCGCAAACAATCAATCCGGTTATCATTGTGCCAGGTATCATGGGTTCGGCGTACAAAAATAACGAACTGGTTATAGATCCGATTCTTCATACTTATGATGATCTCATCGCTACTTTGGCAGCCAATGGTTACGTCGAGGGGAAGGACTTATTTACCTTCCCTTACGAGTGGAGAGATTCAAATGTTTTTAATGCGAATCTGTTGGACGATAAAATAGAACAAATTAAGGTAATTTGCGAGTGCGAGAAGGTGGATATTGTGGCACATTCGATGGGAGGATTAGTCGCTCGGGTTTATATTCAATCAGCCGATTATGATAATGATGTGGACCAAGTAATTTTTCTAGGAACGCCGCATAAGGGAGCGCCAAAAGCTTATTTGCAGTGGGAGGCGGGGGAATTTGAACCAGGTTTGGACAGCATACTCACTGGTCTATTTTTTGAGGCTGAAGCTTTAAGAAACGGGTACTCGACAATATTTAATTATATTCATAGCAGACCAATACTTTCTGTTCAAGAATTATTACCAGTGTTTGATTATATAAAAGATGATAGTACCGGAATAATGCGGCAATATTCAAGTAACTATCCGCAGAATTTCTTTTTAAAGAGTCTAAATAATAATCTTTCATCTCTTTTGAATTCAGGAGTAGAAATTACAAATATTATCGGTAATTCTGGAGAAGATAAAACGATCAATGTCATTAGAGTTATCCCTACTGATCATCAAGTATTTTGGGAACATGGAGAACCTGAAGGTTTTGGAGCTATTATCGGCGATAGTGGTTTGGAAAGAGGAATTGGTGATAATACTGTTCCTCATTTAGGGTCTTCTCTAAATAGGGTTAGTAATGAAGAAATAATAGCTTCCCATAATAGAATTCCCACCGTGGCAGAAACAAAAGTTTTTAATATTTTAACCGGTAAGACTGCTTCTACGACATTTGATCATCAATACGGAGTTGATAAGAAAGTTTTATTACTACAGTTGCTGTCCCCGATAGACGTAGTGGTTACAGCCCCAGACGGCAAGAAAATAGGTAAGAATTTCTCTAACGCTACGGAATATGATGAAATACCAGACGCGTTTTATTCCGGATTTGGGACAGATAATGAATACATAACGATCTCCACTCCACTTGATGGAGAATATAAGATAGAAGTACAAGGAACTGGTAATGGTGGAGAATACGGAGTATTAGCAAGCTATATTTCAGATGAGATTGCTACCACTACAGAAGTTTTGGGTATTACATTACCAGATCAAATTACAAATATAAGTGTAGATGTTGACAATGAAAATCCTGAAGCGTTAAGTACTGAAAGAGAAATTACTCTGGAAGTTCTAGCAAATGATATAAATGGTGCATATGATTTAGGGTGGATAAAAGATAAAAAAACCAGAGATGAATTGATAAAGAAAGTCCAGAAAATATACAAAAATGCTAAAACAATGAATAAAAATCTGGCTAAAGCACTAGAATTGGATTTGAAACTTTACAGGAAAGAAAAAATCAACGAACAAGCATATAATATTATTAAAGAAGATTTGGAATGGTTAATCAATAATTAAATGAATAATTTTATAAAAAACGTTTTGTTACTTATTGTTATTTTGCTTTTAAGTTATTTACTAGGTATTTATTTCGGAAGTGTTTATGATAATCTCACACCTGGTATGTTGGGTGATACTGCATGGATTGGTGTTACGTCAGCTTGGCAATCCTTAATTGGTATTCCATTCGCCTATATATTTTTCACGATTATAATCTTTAAACTCTTTGGTTCAGGAAATACAAACAAATGGATCGAGTGGTTACTGGTTCCACCTTTTTTATTTTTCGCCGCGGGGGATTTGAAGCATATTTACCTTCCCGTTGTTCTCGCACTCATCGCGTATGGCATAGCAGTTCTTTTCCAAAAAATATTTAAATTCAACCCAAGGACTTGAGGCAAGGGCTTGGCATGGGTGTCAATTGGGTGTATGAATAAAGAAGATAGTACTTTTTTGAGAGAAAGGGGTTGGGTGTGAAGAAATTATCCAAGGAGTTTAAGAGCGGTATGGGGCTGTCTGTGGTCGGAACCTTGGTACTAGCGTCAGGAATATCGGGAGTATCAGGGGTGACGGGAATAGTCTTGGAATCAGGCGTGGCTATTCCCGTGATTGCTCTTGGATTGTGTATGAAAGCGGTGGGTTATGCCGCTCTTCTAAAATGGCTCATTTCCCGTTTTAGGAAGGGCCAATGATGTGGTCGATTGTGTCTTTAGATCGACAAAAAAGGGAGCCACCAGGGCTCCCTTTAGTTATTCACAATAATTTCACATTTCTTGTTTACATAAAATTTGACACTAAAATTAATAGGGTATAGAATGGCGGTTACCTAGAAATGTTTAGAAATTCACAACTTTTGAAACGGCGCAAGCAGCTTTAATGTTGCTTTGTGGGTTTAAACCCCGCCGCGTCAAACCGGCGGGGTTTCAGTTTTTAGGTCAGAACTTTTACAACTAAATGCCACTACGCAGAATAGACTTTGGGGTCTTTTCATCTGTGGAAGTGGAAGTCCCGACGTAAAGTCGGGATCCCGACCCAATAGATTGTGTATTGGCGTCGGGAAAAAAGCTAAATGGAATTGATTTCATTTAGCAGAACAGAGCCCCGTTAGAAGTGGATTCGAATCCACTTCTAACGGGGCAGAGCAGGTTAGTTAGAAATGATTAATCTGTAAGTAAAAAGTAAGTGGTTTTTAAGTTTCCTAATAAGAAACTTAAGGGCGTACGGTGGATGCCTTGACTCTAAGAAGGTGATGAAGGACGTAGCTTGGCGGCGATACGCTTCGGGGAGGTGCCTAGCAACCTGTGATCCGGAGATGTCCGAATGGGGAAACCCGTCCCGATTTATCGGGACACTCTATCAACTAGATAGAGAACGCACCCAGTGAAGTAAAACATTTCAGTAACTGGAGGAAAAGAGAACAATTGTTATTTCGTTAGTAGCGGCGAGCGAAAACGAAACAGCCCAAACCTAGTTTCATTCTCACCACATCTTTAGTGGTGTTGTGGGAATGATGCTGGGGGTCGTAAGGTGGTAATGTCTCAACTTCGGTTGAGAGAAGAGTAAAAAAATATCTGGTTAGGTGAAGCTTCTGGAAAGCAGCACCCTAGAGGGTAATAGTCCCGTAACCGAAAATCAGATTTCTCTTCCGTTACCGTTCTTGAGTACCTCGAGACACGAATAGCTCGGGGGAATCTGCCGGAACTAAC
>ERZ1292629.1910-Hain-H43-01um-R1-1910-length-18997-cov-16_pt3 | contig 14024 bp, 24 predicted proteins | sample MGYA00564399_ERZ1292629 | MGnify/ENA primary metagenome ERZ1292629 (study PRJEB36523, sample SAMEA6512636) | groundwater metagenome | collected 2019-01-08 | study: AquaDiva: Metagenomics assemblies of 32 groundwater samples
GGCCTGAGTATGCGCCGGTCGGCATTCAAACAGTTGTGGTGCTTGTGGGCGACGGAACAAGTCCAACATGGGCGACAACGGTAAGGACAAAATAACATGGCACGACGAGTACGGATTGACTGCACATGTACGGTCCCATACCGGACGCCGAATGGGACGGGATATGTGTACGCCGATCCGCTTGAGGCTAATGCACCAGACCAAACCAGTAATTGCTATTTCTGCCGGAAGGAATTACTCATTCCCCACAAAAAACCGTTACGAGTGCCTACGCCTCGCAAGCCAGATGGCGCACCACGCACGCTGACCTATCGAGACATCAAGCGGGGCATCCACAAGGCCGGGCCGCTTCCTGAAAACCCAAGTGACAACGTGCAACTCTGGGCATGGTTAGCTGGCGCCGGGTACGGGAAAGCGTGCTTACCATCCTTGCGGATGTGGTATAAGCTACGGGAGGCTTTGAAAAGCAGAGACCTCCCAAGACGGCGCTATAACAGTAGCGCCCAACTGACGCGGGCGGAAGTTGAAAAGCTGACACAGCGATATCATATCGTCTGGCCGGGGAAGAAACGGGCAAAGGCACATTGGACAGAAGCGCGAAGCCGGGTGCGCCGCTCTTATTTCCGACAAGCACCATCGGTGTCATTACTTGACCGCTTCAACACTTGGAAAAAGCAAGGCGGCCATGCTGTCTATTGGTTTCTTGCGCGTCATGGGTGGTCGCTAGCGCATACACAATGTATTCGGGTTAAGTCCATTGACGAAGGCAAGCTGTCATTTTGGTTCGCCTCGGGTGAGCGTTCTGTAGGGCCCCTTGTTGTTCTTGCTCCTGACGGGACTACTAATAACTACGCAGCATTTAATACACTCTTTCACTTACAGGCGGTCGCCTTACCTATTCCGTAGCAAACACAATCCGGGCGAGGTACAGATGGAAACGGTCTTATTGATAGTCTTGATCGTTATTGGCTATGCTCTGTTTAGTTTAGAAGGATAAGGGGAAACCTCAATGACAATACAGGAACGACTTGCAAGCGTTACCACATGTCCAGTCTGTGACCGAGAGATATTCCCACCTTGTCGGTGCCCACGTTGCGGACTTGGAATCCCGCGAGGAATTGATCCTGACTGGTGCCGACACACAAATAGAATCCTTCCTGACGATAGCTGGCTCTTTGAAGGCAAGACGGTGGACGATGTTACTAACAAAGAGTGACCGCCCGGCCATGACGCACGTTGTCCTCGTTGATGGAGTGTCTACACTACGCTTCCCCTCATCGGCAGATGCGCGGGCGTTTGTGAAGCGACACCCGGCGGCAATGCAGAAGCGGATGCAGATAAGGCATATACCATGCAAGAAATAGTAGGCCTTCCAGATCAGCCCAAAACATGTTGTGTTTGCGGAACCGCAACAATAATCTACTGGAAGGTTGCAATATATGGGGGCGGCACACATGCTGCTTGCTCAAAACAGTGTGCGTTATATTTATGGCTTGGAGGTACGCCTAAGGCGGGAATACATAAGGGGGAGTCATGCTAATCCGTAAATGCCCGCTGAATGTTATTCAGACTGCGGCGCATGTAGTTGGGGTACAAGCGGCCATCTCTCAACGCGGCGCCGCGTGGCTAGTAAAGTTGTGTCCCGGGAAGGCGAAGCAATACCGGCGACGGCGAGAGACCGGCCTATATCATGTGCGGACGTCATGTATTCCACATATCGTCTGGCAGGGGTCTCTGTGCTGGCACGGGTTCAAAGCATTTTTTGATGCGGTCTACGCCCGATGCCCAGATGCGTCAATACGGACAGCCTTGGCAAAATATCGCGGGGCTGAGTCGTATCTTATACAATGGGAAGCGACGGGTGAGAGGCTTACGGGTTATGGCCCTTTTAGGATGGAGGTCTCTTGGAAAGAAGCCTGTGACTGTGACATTTTGTCACAACCACTTGTCTGCGAGGTCTGCGGGACAACTGACGGGGTAAGTTACAAGCGCCACGACTGGACGCAGACAGACTTCTTCTGTAAGGATCGGCATTGTCGAAGGGCTATTGAAGCTCGAAATAGGTTACGAGGCGAGCCATAATGGAACGGGTACGCTGGGATATTCCTGATGAATTATTGGTCATTCGACCGGGAGAATGGCATTGTCCGCGCTGTCGGAAGCTCACTAAGGGCATGTACTGGTGGAAAGACGAAGTCAAGCGTTTGGGAGGGCCAGAAGATGACGGACCAACTATGTTTCATCAGGATTTTTGCTCTGATCTTTGTGCGGTTGCTTATGCCCTAACAGGACAGCGGCAGTGAAAATGCCGCTCTATATACTTTAGTATATATAGCTGTGCCCAATGACCGTGCCCACGGGAAGTTACTGATTCTAAAGTGGTTGCGTGGGCATTTGAGGCATAGTGGGCACGGGCTGTGCCCACGAGTGCTAAGTAAGAGTTGATGAATAGTAGCGGGTAGTTAGCAGCATATCTCTAACGTAAATTCTCGTGGGCACTGTGCCCAGTCAATCTTTTCGAAGGGTTAGAAGCGCGACCATAGCATTTTTGCCCATGTGTGCCCACGGAGGATGAGGATGAGATGGAAGACCATATTATTTGGGGCGCCAAGAAGCAGCAATTGAAAATAATGCGCCTCCAGAACGATGACAAACCGATGCACTGGAATTGTCCTGGGTGCCATGTTAAAAGAGTTGGGTGGGAATGGCGGGCCGAGGGCAGGGGAACGAGGCCCTACGAGTTGTTCGTCTGGGACTTCTGCGACCGGGGCTGTATCACTCGTTGGCTACTGACGAAGGGACCGGCTTGAGCTTCCCCTGCTGGATCAGAGACGCGATGACTTCCCGCAGCATACGGTCTTTGTACGGATGCTGAAGTGCCCGGTATTCGGGCATGGCTGAAACCCGGTCAGCAAGTTCACGGGCTGACCTGAAGCCTGAAGCAGCGGCGGCATGGATGAAGCCTGTGGCGCCCGCCGACCGAAGCGAGAAGGTGCCAGCGTCGTCCACAGACAGAATGATTGGTCGCGGTTTCTTACAGAGGCGATGCTTGACCCAGACGAGGGATGGTACGGCGGTCATCTGCCATACTGTTGAAGCCTGTCGCCCCCAGCCTTGGGAGCCAAGCATGTTGTCTATGTTTTCAGTATCCTCCTCGATGGTCTGCTGTGTGCTGCCCTTACGCTGGACGAGAACGCCGAGGTAAGCTTTGCTGTCAGCGGCAGAGGCAAGAGCACGAAGGCAGTTGTAGGCGACCTGCTGGTCGTTTGGATCGCCAAGGGTGATATCTGGGACAGCATCATAGATAGTGAGGTCGGTGTCCCATGACTTATTATGTTCAGCAAGAGCCTTGCCAAAGCCCCCAGAAGCGCCTATAATGAATGAGGCGTCGTCGTCGCGGGAGAACCAACAGAGGGCAGGCGGCGGCGGCAAGCCGTCAGAGGAATATTGCTTAATCATGGACTCGAAGTCGGTGCGGTACATGTCGGCTTGGACGAAGGTGATGCGGAGTTCATGGGCTGGACGAAGCCCGAAGGCTTCCTTGCCTGCTGCCCAGTGGCAGGCCATTTGCCAGAGCAATCGTGTCTTGCCGATGCCTGTGCGCCCGAAGAGTAAGATGCTGCCCTGGGAGCGGCAGACGTCTTGGATGAGATGGGGGATAGGCGGGGCGTTGTCAAGGTCCGCTGCGGTACGGGCTTTATAGAGGACTGTCATATGCGTCAGCAATTCCCCGGTGCATACTGCTGCTGGTGTGGAAGCCGTAATGATCTTGGATCAGAATTCCCATTTATTGCCGTCCTTGACAAGCGGAATGCCGAAGGCGCTGGGCGGCTTTGTCAAGTCTGCTGTCCGCGCCACGAGGTTCTTTGGCGACTTGTACAGGGACCACACCATAATTGTATTTTTCAGTGGGAAGGGGAGGAGTATGACAGGATAAGTAAAGAGCGGCAGAAGGACGGAGCGAAGGTTTCTGACAGTCCTGACTATACACAGCCTGCTGAGGATGTCAAGGACTAAACAGATGTTTGGGAGGAGGCAGCAATGAGATGGAATGATGGAGGAGGGGATTCAAGGTGGGAACGGGGTTTTGCGTGGTTTCCTTTACTAACCAATAGATGTATGCGCTGTAAGTACCGAATCTGGCTAGAACGATATATGTTTGAAAAGGGGCTGCGTCTCAGTGGCGAGCGATTATGTTTGCCATGCTACGCTGCCCATCTCCTAACACAAAAGCCGCAGTAACAAGTGTTCGGTACTTGACAAGGGCTGTGGGCGTGGTAATCTAGGACACGCTTGAAGGAGGTGCTATGCCAAATCTTCAACATCTTCCACAATACGAACGGCATCTGACACTCGCGGCGCTGGGCCACTGTCCACGAGATTACTACTACACCAATGAAGTCCGCCAAGGTCTCCGCGAGGACAAGGCCGCAGGCGACTCGCTAGCAGTGGGCATCCTCGTTCACTATGGGCTTGAGGCATTGTGGAAGCAGCGGCAGATAGGCTTGTGGACGCCTTCTCTCGCCTTAGACTTCATTGATGCAAAGGCCGGGAGTGATGTCGTGCTGCTCATGCTGAAGGACAGGAAGTCAGTCGTGGACGAGGCACGAAAAGCTGTCCTCGACTATGCCGAACAGTGGACGGGCGCCCGCGACCATTGGACGCCGCTTGAAGTCTCGCCCGTCAGTGACCCGCCCGCTTCTTGGACGCTCCTCGACAACCGATTCGTCGCCTATCCTGATCTGCTCGTTGAAGCCGGGGCGATGTATCCGCGTGTCGTCGTGGATCATAAGACGAGTATGTGGAAGTTTGAGGCGGAGAAGTGGGAATGGCATCCTGAGTTGCTGACGCAATGTCTCGCGGCGAAGCAGCGTGATTCAGGGCTGCCCATCTTCTATATGATAGACTTCTTGCAGCGCCCCGGACGGCGGAGTACCGTCTGGTCATTCCCGGCGACGCCCATATGGGAGTTCACGCCGAAGAAAGAAGCCGCGGCACGAGAATGGATACGTCATTTGATATGGCGGAGGGACTTCTATAAAGCAACGATGTACGAAGGCCGCGTGGACTTGGGCGGCGAGAGTGTGACGCAGTACGAGCTTCCCTGGCCGCAAGAGTTGAGTCAGTGTCAGACGCCGTGGGGAATGTGTCGGTGGGCGGGGGAGTGTTTCCGTGGCGAAGATTAAGGCAAGTCCGCATGGGATACGATATTGGCATCCTATACCATCTGACGCGCCCCCGCGAAAGTGTGCTGGATGTGGGAGCCCCGCTACTTTTTATTTTTGTTCATGTCCTATTCCGGGTGCGGGACCTTCGGGAGTATGCAGTCCATATGATACCCGGGATAAGGTCAATCCCTTTGCGTGTAATGTATGCCTTGTAGAAACTTGTCTGTAGGAGGTCCACATGCCGCTCGTCCAAATTGACCGCAATGCATGGCGTCGAGCCTTCAGTCGTCCGCTATGGAATGGGCCGCCGCTGACCGGAAAGACGACCGGGACGCTGACGCTGCCTCGGCCTTGCCACTTACTTGTTGCGCCTGGGGAGCACGGCTATTCTAGTGTGGAGCCTGCGGACGATTATCATGTCTATGCGTGGGACTTCGACGCAACAAACCCGAAGTCGGCTGCACCTCGGGAGGTCTGGGGCGAGTTGCAGGCGGTTGTAACGGACATCCTCACTGGCAAGAAGGGAGAGGTACAGTCCCTCGTCATTGATGGACTGCATAAGTTGTATGACCTCGTCATGCGCGTCGAAGGCTGGAACTCCGCGATGGTGGACGACAAGGAAGCCGGGCGGCAGTACACAAAGTATCATGACAAGTTCGGGACGTTCTTGAGCCGGGTGTTGGGCAGCGGCGTGCCACTGGTCGGGGCGACGTGCTACGACGGGTTGGAGCCGGTTGAGCCGGGAAGTAAGCAGATGCAGGTGTTCCCATTGTTGCCCGGGCGCATGGCGAAGGATGTCATGGGGATGTTCCCCGTGGTGTTCCACACCGAGAAGACGATGCAGGGGAAGTATGTGTGGACGCTGAAGCCACAAGGGAAGATGCAGGCGGCGGGGATGCATATTCCAGTACGCTATTTGAAGGCGCTGCCGAACGAGATTGAGGTATCAGTCGGGGCGAATGGAGAGGTACAAGGCGGCTGGCATACGATTACAGCGTTGCTGACAAAGATGGAGGGATAGGCTATGACTATCGGCAGCATTACTGTCGGCAATTTCGTTGCTGGGCTACTTTCATACAGCACCCACCACTCGTTACTATGGGCTGTCGTTAATGGAATATTCTCGTGGCTATATGTAATCTACTGGGCGTTCGCTTACTGGTAGGAGGTAGCCATGCTTGTCTTCCTGTTCGGTGTCCTGGCGTTCATTGCGGGCGGGCTGGCACAACATGGACAGTGGCCATGGTGGGGGATTCTGTGGGCGGGCTTTGTCATCGGGGCGCTTGGGTACATCACTGAGGCGGTGCTGGTTGCCGTGGGGCGGGTGTATGAGAATGCTCGGATTACGTCGATTCTGCGGGCGCTGAAGAAGCTGGCAGACCAGGAGAAGAAGCCATGAACCCCAATGAGGACGCGGACTTATGCGACTGTATCATCCAAGCCGCATTAAACTGGTTTCAAGCGCGGCATCCTGCCGAGGAGGTGAGACTTCGGGTTAAGACGTTAGAAGCAGTCGAGGCGCTGGTCAACCATCGTCAGTAACTTCAACTTTCACAGGAGGCAGCACATCCATGAATGACATGGGCTTCGATTATTTGACAGGTGAAGTGTCTGAACCAACAAGTTACACACCACCGCCAATCGGTCGCTACCGTGCCCGCGTCGTCAAGGCCGAGTTTGTGGACCCTGTGGCGATGAAGTGGGAGCCGAGCGATGATAGCTTGAGTGAGGAAGAGCGTGAGGAGTTCAATCGCCCATTCCCGCGGCTTCGCTGGCAGTTGGAGGCGCTAGAGAATGGCGATCCCACCGAGTACGCGGGGCGGATCGTGGATCAGCGGATCAGCCTGCGAAGCGGCACGAATCCCAAGACCGGGCGCAGCTTTGCCGAGCAGCGGGCGGATGTCTTGCGGCTGGCAAATGGGCTGGGCGCGAAGGATGAAGTGACCGGGCTGAAGCTGATCGACGTCAACATCAATGGCTTGGATCGTGAAGAGGCCGTGGCTGCGGCGACGTCAGCCCTGACCAAGTATGAAGGGATGGTCGGGGTGGTCCGCATCATCCACATCAAGAACAAGCGCAGTGGAGAGATGCGGGAGAGCGTCGGGAAGATCGTGCTGCCCGGGTAAGCGCCTAACTCCGTGCCTCCCCGGAGGAGAATAGGGAGGCAGGACTTATATATAAAAGGTTGGCGCGGCGGCGTGTTCGCGTCACGCGCAATTACGGCCGGTACGTGCAATTTGTTGTATACTGAATCCGGCCCGCGCCAACTTCTTTTGGAGGATGCGATGACGCCGGAACAATTAGCGGATGAGGTGCGGGCTATTTTCATACGGGAATTTCCAGGACTCGACTGGAAAACTGAAATGAATAAGTATCTTACATTACTCACTCAGGCTCGGGTCGCTGCCGCCGTCGCGGAGGAGCGGGATCGGTGCTGTAGGATTCTTGCCGGGGGAGACCGACCCTGGCGGGAGCATGTTGCCGCCATTCGGGAGGGGAAGGCATGAGCCGTTGTGAAACTTGTGGGTATCATCACGACAAAGCAACCGCGGGGGCGATGGATCAAGTGTGTGCTGAACTCGCCACTGCCCAAGCGCGGCTGGCGGAGGTGGAGCGAAATTGGCGTCAGGCAATCATTGATCGTGATCGTATCGAGGACAGGCTTAATGTTGGCCTGGAGAATACTGCTCAGGAGCGCGACGCCCTCCGCGCCCGCTACGAGGCGATGCGGGGGGCGTGGACGATTCGGGACGAGGCCGATAAGCATTTTCAACATTGTGATAACTGTCAAGGCGATCATTATCCGTGTAGAAAGATGGCTAAATTGGAAAAATCTTGGAAAGCAAAAGCCGCCCTCGCCGCGCAGGAGCCGCAGGTGTAGGGAGACAGGACTTATATGTTTGGATGCTTAGGATGCAAGGAGCAGATTGAAGACAAAGACGAGATGATCGCCATTTGTGGCCCCGCGACCTGGGATATTTTAGCCCCACAAACTGTTCGAGAAGCTTGGGGTGGTTGGGTTGTCCATCTTCGCGCAACGTGTCTAATTGATGCGTTAATAACCTACGGAAAGGAACAGGGACTTGACAAGTTGACTATGAAGATAATGTTGAATAAGCTACAACATGACGACTGAACGCACGCAAAAGCGGAAGACCGAGCAGCAGGGCACGGTGCGTCAGGTCAAGTGTGCCAAATGCCACAGGACGAACGTGACGCTGGTGAAGGTGCCTATATTGGGACAGCGGGAGGCGAAGTATATGTGTGCATTGTGCATGGGAAGCCTCACATGGGGGCGATGAGATGAAGTGGAAGCCGAGAGAGACACGGTTTGCATGGCAGCCTATCAAGTGTCGAAAGTGCGGCTATCAGGTGTGGCTGGAGCCATACTATCCTGCGGGGCCGGGCGAAAAGGAGCATCCGGACTGGCGACGGTGTTGTCCGTGCTATGCTGGGGAGTTGCTAACGCCTAAGTCGTATCTAGGGTCGCCTGTGGACGATATGCAGAAATATGCGGCGTTGCAGAATCAGTACGCCAAGCTCCAGCAACGGATGTCCACGCAGAAATGGTTAATTCCTGATAAATCGGAAGTCGAAGATGGTTTCTAAACCAGATGCGTGTCTTGACTGCCCATTCTATGGCGACGGCGCAGGCTTCGTACCGGACGAGGTGCCTGTGGGCGCCCGCATCGTCTTCATCGCACAGAACCCGGGCGAGAGTGAGGAGCAGCAGGGACGCCCGCTGATTGGTGTGACGGGGCAGATGTTCCGCGGACGCTTTGTTGGCAAGCACTTACCGGAGGTGCCAGTTGCCTATGCCAACATCATCAAATGCCGCTGGCAGCAAAGTGGACGACGAAGTAACAACTTGCCGCCGCTGGGGAGTACACTATGGCGCAGTGCGGTCACGCAGTGTTCGGGGTACTTGAAGGCGACGTTGGAGGCCTGTCCCGATGCCATTGTGGTGCCGATGGGGGAACATGCAGCGTTGGCGGTGACAGGACTGAAGGCGAAAGCGATGCTCCACTTACGAGGGACGATGCTCAGCGATTAGGGTTGCGTTTATGTAATTTATGCACACCCACAAAGTCGATACCGCATTGGTGTGCCATCTGTAACAGCAGCGCCCTCTACTTTACTTCTGGTGGTGGTGGACCACTATGTTCTGCGCGGTGTTATGTAGCATGGATGCTTAGGCGATGATAAAGTTTTATGAGGAAGGCGATGCTGCATTTGCGGGGGACGATGCTGCCTTAGAGATACGGGATAGGCTGAGAAGAAGGCCCCCTACACGAATAGAACTACCAATGTGGTAAGCATTCGTGTGTATGTGGACGAACAATGAGTGATCGCCTCTACGTCTGCGAACGACCACGATGCGCGGACTGCGACGCGTCTGCGGAGAATTTGTATCGGTATGTTACCCGCGTTCGCATCTGGGCATCTTCTGGAGATTGGAGCTATGATCGGCCTGGTCAAGCTTGGCTCTGCCTCTGCTGCGAAGCGCGGCGGCGATTGTTGGGAGTGCCGATTGCCTTATGACTACTTATATCATGGAGCATCCCGCCACGCTGCTTCCCAACCGTTCGCCACAGTTGCGGGATGTAATGGACTTGGACTTCCGGCGGTTGGGGAAGCTACTTACAGGATGGAGGCCACAGTATGAAGACGACTTCCAAGTCATCTCGCACCCGTCGCAAGTGCATCGCTTGTTCATGCAACACAAGCCCAAGCGTGTTGCGCTTGATCTGGAGACGGGGGCTACAGGACAAGTGGACATGTGCGGACTGGCTGTCAGTCAGTCTTGCGCTCGGCTCTTCGCGCTTCCCGACCCGGAGGGACTAGATGCGCTCTGGAAAGCGATTGAAGCATGCAAAGCAGAAGTCATCGTCCACTACGGCGAAGGCATCGAAATGGGCTGGCTACTCGACCAGTTTCCAGCCGGTCCCCCATTCGTCGTGCATGATCTTCACAAACTATTCCATGCATGGGACCCCGAGTATGCGTCGGCTGGGCGTGATAAGGAAGATCGCAGAGCAGGCGGCGGATCAGGCGCTCTGGCATTTATCCAGAGTCTCTACACCTGGCGACCTTACCATAAGCATCTCTTGGCCGCTGCCAAGGGTGACTTCGGGAAGAAGGCGCACTACTGTCAGTTAGACTGCGTAGTCACATGGGAGGCATTTCATCGTGTTGAAGAACAGTGTAGACAAGAGCAACCCGCGGCGTATCAAGCGTATCTTCGAGACGCTGTGCCCTTGCTGCCAATCGTGGTGCAGGCAGGTCGTAGAGGGTGGACAGTGGGTCGAGTGGCATTTGAAAGTCGCCGTGATGTGTTGCAGGCAGACGTTCGGAACCAAGCCGCAGCCCTTGTGCTTACCTACGGCGACGGCATCCGCCCCAAAGGGAAGAAGGCCAAAACGCAAGTCAGCACGCACGGGATCAAGAAGGTCTTAGCGGAGCGCGGGATCAAGCTGCCAACAGAGCGAGGCGACGACGGGAAGGTGAAGACGACGCTCAAGCGCGAGGCGCGGCAGAAGTTGTTGACGAAGTATCCTGAGCTTGCGGACCTTGACGCCTACTGGTCCACCCAAGACATCCTGAGTGACTGCTACAAAGACATCATTGGAAAGGATGGGAAGTGTCATGCCTCGTGGAGCGGCTACCTTACGTCGTGGCGCTGGCGGTGTACAAAACCAAACATCGCGCAGTGGCCGGAAGCGGAGCGGCACGTCTTCCAAGCCGCACCCGGGATGGTACTGGTACAGTTCGACACTTCTGCGGGTGAATATAGATGGTTTGCTGGTGAAAGCGCCGATCCTGCTTTACTTGCCGTCTTCCGTGCCTATGATACGAGCGGACTTCCCACAGAACACCCCCATGTGGCTAACACATCAACTCTTTTCGCAGTCGGACGTGAGAAAGCTGCTCACTGGAAGTCCTCATCCGTGCCAATCGAGAAGGCGAAGTATACCTTCTCCAAAAACTACATCTTCCGCCTCATGTACTCCTACGAAGGCGGCATTGACGAACTTCGGGCGACCGCGGCGAAAGCGGGCCTCAAGTTCTCCCGCAAGGACATCGCGGCGTTCGACAAGACGTGGTTTGCGAAGTACCCGGTCGCCGCGGAGTGGCGGGAGCGACAAGCCCGCATGGTACTGCGCCTACGGATGGTAAAATGCCGGGAGTGGGGGTACATCCGCCGTCTCCACGGGCAGGACGAGGCGAAGATCAAGAACGTGGCGCTGAACTTCCCGATGCAGGCGGGGATTGCGGGGCTGGTGAATAGGACGGTGCGGGAAACTTGGAGGCAGTGGAAGGCTGTGCCTCTAGCGAATATGCACGATGGCTTAGTATATGAAGTCCCCGCGGCGCAGTTGGACGAGTTCCGAGTATGGGTGAAATCCAACATGGAGCAACCGCTTGTGACGCTCGGCGGACTGGTGATTCCAGTGGACGTCAAGACAGGGATGCATTGGGGACGGGGGTTGAAATGAGGGATATCCCTAAGGATGCAAAAGTTATTCCTTACGCCTTTTCTGATAATAGTACATGTAGATGGTATCAGAATCATGGTATACATGACTGTAGGTGCGAGGAGCCAGCACGCTTTTATCTATGCTATTCAACGCATTCGATGAGTGCCCCAAGTATACCGCAGGCTCACGATTTACAATGGTGCGGGCCACATTGTGCCCAATGGATGCTAACAAAATGAAAGACGATGGTGGATGGCATGATTTGCCTGAGAAAAATGCTTGCCGCTGTCGCTGGGCAAACGTCTGTGACGATGCGCTCCCCTGTGACCGGCCTGCCGAGGTTTTCTATTGTTATAGCCGCGACGGTCTCCCAGGCCCCTGTAAAGGCGCCGTGTCTAGCCATCCGTGGCGTATTTGTCTGGCACATCTTACCCAACTCTTGTTGACACCAGTGGAGAAGCTATGAGTCTCTTCGTCCACGACGGCACGCACAGAGTGAAGTGGTCTATGGGGACAGACAGCAGCGTGTCTCCAGCCTGTAAACTAGCACAAGCAGTGATGTTCCGGGCGTTCGAGGACCTAGGGCGGAAGACGGTGCGTGGTGGCCAAGAGCGATTACGCGGGGCGGGAGAGAATGCCGCGGCCTTCTTGACGAGTGATGATCTTGACTACCGACGACTGCGGCACTTTTGGGTGGAGTTAGCCGGGCTGGATGAGGAGGCAGTGAGGCTGCAAGCCATAGCAAAACTGAGAGGAATCCATGCCACAAGCAAAGAAGCCGAGAGTGTTCCTCCTGACGTCCAGTCGGTTTGAGAGGCCGAAGACGTGGAAGTGGAATCATGAAAGGATGAATATTATCATTCTTGAGTTGGAGGCTGCCGAGTATGCAGGGTATCGGCTACGGAGCCGCGACTTCTTTTTGCCTACGCCGCCTATCTTCCACCCGCTGCGACCTTCCCCAATGGTCAAGTGTATCTATTGGGGGAAGATTGGGATGCTGGCGTTAGCGCGGATTCGTCGGGATGGCCGCTTCTGGCCTACCACGCATCCTGAAACTCGGCGTGCGTTGGCTCAAGCGCGACGCATCTGCTGGGGGTTGGAGCAGGCTGGTCACATAGTTGAGTGGGGCGGCTTCAAGCCACAAAAACCCACTCCAAAAGAGGTAGCCCCATGATTATCCACGACTTCACGCTTCCCAAAGGCCGCCAGCCGAAGCATAGCTTCCAGTTGACGCCGCATCAGAAGATGCTGCTCATGCCGGTCGGGGACATACACGCCTTCTCTGACGGCTGGCCGCAGCAACGGTTTCAGGACCATATTCAATGGGGGGTAGACCGCGGCGCCTACTTCCTTGGCATGGGGGAGTATTTGGACTTTACGTCTGCTACGCAGCGGACGATTATGGCGGACCTGCGGGAGTCGCAGCGAATACACATTGACCGGATGGTGCGGGCTGAAGTGGAGCGCCTGGCAAAACTGATCGCCCCGTCGAAAGGGCAGTGGCTCGGGCTGTTGGAAGGGCACCATTATCATCAATTCGTGGACGGGACAACGAGCGACCAGTATTTGTGTCAGTTGCTCAAGGCGCCGTTTCTTGGGACGAGTACGTTGATGAGTGTCAGACTGGAAAACCCAAACCGTCCCAGCCACACCCGTCCCGAGGTCCTTGTGTTTGCTCATCATGGCGCGGCGCGTGGCGGTGCTCGGAAGCAGGGTGGGAAGTTGCATCGCCTTGAGGACCTCCTGACTTGGGTCGAGGCTGATATCTACCTTATGGGCCACGACCATTCCAAGGTGAATGCGCCTATGGACCGCCTGTATCGTACAGTCTCGGGACATCTCTACCATCGGACGAAGATCATGGCGCGGACGGGCGGGTTCATGGTTGGCTGGGAGGGCAAGCGTCCGCATCCACTTACGATCCAAGCGGCTGAGTCACGGGGCAGTTATGTTGAACAAGGTGCAATGGGACCGGCGGCTCTCGGGGGGCCTGTGTTTTCGATAGGATACAAGCGCATCCTACGTGCGGGACATCCTGAGATTGTGGTGCCGGACCTGCATTATTCGGTGTAGCGATGAAGCGTGGAAATTTTGTAGATGATTTTGAAGTTCGTTTATGGTCAGCCACTCCGCTTCCCCCAAGTGAGGCCTATCTAATTACGGGGCACGACAGATGGCCCTGTGTAATCTGTGGGGCGGCGACGTCTACGCCAGCAACACCATCACGCATTCGCGCAGTATGTTCTGATGTTTGCCGCGTTGCGGGCGTGCTAAAATATAATATTCCTCTGGAGCGCCATGACCAAGACACACATTAAACTCGGCAACCGTCCTCGCGTGAAGAAGCAGATCGCGGCGTATCTCGTCGCTCGCTATG
>ERZ1292629.2847-Hain-H43-01um-R1-2847-length-14024-cov-5_pt1 | contig 14024 bp, 16 predicted proteins | sample MGYA00564399_ERZ1292629 | MGnify/ENA primary metagenome ERZ1292629 (study PRJEB36523, sample SAMEA6512636) | groundwater metagenome | collected 2019-01-08 | study: AquaDiva: Metagenomics assemblies of 32 groundwater samples
AGACCATCACGTATCCGGGGTCGCACGGCCTCAATACGATTGATGCGACGCTCACGAACGAGGCGACGCGCTTTGGCGCCGTACTGACGAACGCTGTAATTGACAGCGCAGGGAAGACGACCTCGCGGCAGGACTTCGTGAACCAGACGGCCGGGTTCAGTAACACGATCAAGGCGCTCTATATTCATCAGAATATCGACGCGACCGAAACGATGTTTTCGGCAGCAGCGGGGGATATCTACACCGGTATTGCGACACTAACGAATCGGCTTGAGGGCGGGGCTGGTTCGCAGGTTGTGGACGTAGGCGGAGCGAAGACTGGGGCAAGCGCAACAGGCTTGGCTAATGACGCCACAACTTATGGCCTACTTATCGCGTTTAACGGTGGTGCGAATCAGCAGGTTACGGTAGCGGGTAGTGCGGCGCAGACTTACACGACGCTGATAACTGAAATTAACACGGACATTGTTGGGGGCGGCTCCTGCTCAATCGTCGGTGGTAATTTGAAATTTATCAGTGCGAGTAATGGCGTTGGTTCAGCTATCGCGCTTACAAATAGCGCGGGAACGGCCAGCGTTGCTCTTATTACCACGTTGACTAATTTCGTTGCGGTGCGGGTCGCGGACGCGGGCACGATTACGGCGGACAACTGGCAGTTCGCCTCGATCAACCAGCGCATTTTCATGGCCCAAAAGGGTCGTCAGATGCGGGTGCTGAACGAAACAACCTTTGCCGAGGAAGCAATCGTTGGCCAACCGTGGTCTAATAGTGTCAATTGCGTCATGGCGGCCTACGGGCGGCTGTGGGCGTTAGACGATGAGCTTGGCGGGGTGCGGAGCAAGCTTTACTGGTCGAATCTGTTGGACGGTAAGGCATGGAACTCAGGTGATGCGGGTAGCCTTGACCTGACAACCGTATGGCCGAAAGGACAGGATTCGGGCATTGGTTTCGCGGCGTCGTTTAACCGGCTCTTCATTTTCGGACGCAAGTCTATCCTGATGTATGCGCTACCGGCAAGCAACAACCCCGCTTCTATGACACTGGAAGACGTAGTGGAGAACTTAGGATGTGTTGCACGGGATAGCGTCTACGGCACGGATACCGGGGTGTACTTCCTAAGCGACAATGGCATCTACCGCTTCGATAAGTTGCAATTCACGACATCGCTACTTGCCGCACCACAAGTTTCGGTGCTTTACAACAAGGCGGTGTTGGACCAAATCGCGGCAGAAACGGCAACGAACATCCGGGCGGGATACTACCCGAAGGAAGGCTACTACGCGCTGTCCTTTCCGACCTCGAATGTGACCTTTTGTGTTCATACCCGAAAGAATGTGCCAGAAGTTAATCGCCCGATTGGGACGCGCTGGACGAATACCGGCCGCCCTTTTTACGGATTCACATACAGCGGGAATACCGGCGACTGGTATAGCGGCGGGGTGAATGGCATTCACAAGTATTCCGGGTTCACACCAGACGGAGCCAGCAATAATTACACGTTGACCTGGACTGGGCAGTGGCATCCCTTTGAGGACGAGTCACGCCTGAAGCATGGGAAGAGCGTTACGCTAGTAGTTGAAACGGCATCCGGACAAACTGGGACTTTTGATTATGCGACGGACTATGTGGCGGGCACTGTTACCAGCATCGCTTTTACTTGCGGGGCGGTGGAATTCGCGGAAAACCCCGGCGTGGGCAATGTTTCTTTTCAAATTGGACGCTCGTTCAAGGTTATACAGCCGAGCGTATCTTTTCCCATTAACGGAAATCAGGTGACGCTGCACCATATTCGCTTATACGTTACGCCTGGCGCAGTTAAGACCGGGTAGGCATAGAATAATTTTATGGCAATAGATTGGGAAGGACCACGCACGCTGCGTGACGAAGAGGGAAATATCCTCGTTCGCACCGGAGAGAGCGATGAGGGCCGGACCTGGCGTCCGCAAACACCGCAGGAAGTGCAGGCGGCGCAAGCCGCTGCTTTGGAAGAGCTGAAGCGGGACGATCCTGGAGCCTATTACCACCAGCAGGGATTTTTTCCGAACGAATTCTTCAACGACCCGACAGAGCGGCAAAGGATGTCGTGGATTGCTGATAAATACGGGGCTAAATACAACGACCTTGCCAACATCTACGCCGCCCTTTATCCCGGTGGAACCCGTGAAACGGGCGGATACCGGATTACGCCGGGACAGGAACCCTTAGGACTGTTCGAGTGGAATCCGCCGGACCGGAGTTTCTTCGGTATGCCGGGTTGGATGGGTCCGTTGGCCCTTTTGGGAGCTAATGCGGGATTGTTTGGCGGGGCGGAAGCGGCGGGCGGTGTTCTCGGTGAGCCGATTGGAGCGAATGCTTATTTCGGGGGTGCTGGTAGTTTTCTTCCTGCTGGTGGTGGTCTATTTGAAGCGGCTGCTCGCGGCGCGATCACTGGCATGATTAATCCCCTTGTCGCAGGTGGTGATTTGAGCGATGTTGTCAAGGGCGCAGCTATCGGTGGTATTAGCGGTGGAGCTAGCCGCGCAGCAGGCCAATACGCTGGCGGCATGTTTCCCGACTTGCCTTGGCTATCAAGTGTTGCACGTGGGGCTGCCGCAGGTGGAACCGGCGCGGCATTGAGGGGCGGCAATATCGTTGAGTCTGGTATTGTCGGAGGGGTAACAGGCGGGCTATCGAAAATAGGACAGCCGATTGCGCCAGTTACAGCGCCAACAATCCCTGAAGAAGCGTATAACTATGATTTTGATGAACTGATAGCGCAAAATAGACTTGCAGGGCCACTTGCTTCTCCTGAGTCGATTGCTGCGTTCTTGGAAACGGTGCCTACTGCTGTGCCTGGCACGGAATTGCCGATTGGCGGTGGTATGCTGGATATTACCGACCCCGGAGCTTTGGATTTCGCTCGGATAAGCGGAAATCTTATTGCTTCAACCGATTCCTCCGCAAAAGAGCAATCAGTGGAGAAAGTACCAGTCGCAGAAAAACTGGTGGAGAAATTACCAGTCGAAGAAAAACCGGCTCAAGAGCGGCAAGTCGATTACGGCAAAGTAGCAAAGACACTTTATTCCATCTATCGGTCGGTAAAAGGTGCAGACCTTCCCGATGTACCTCAGTTTGAACGTCCACGACAGAAAGAAGATCAATCCGACGAAGAATATCTCGCGGAGATAAGCGGCCTCGCTCTTGACTATCTTGGGTTAGACGTAGATATTTTAATAGAAGAGGGGTATGAGCCGAACACGCAGGATGTGCTGAATTACATTCGCACGTTTGTGGATGATACGATTGTAGCTGCTTTTGGCGGCGTTGACCCATCAGAAATAGAGGGCGAGCCGTTAGACAACCTTCTGCGGCAACTCCATAACTTTTCCGAGAAGGAAATAGAAGCCTTACTGCGCGCTCTGTATGTACGAGGCGCGTTAGGTGTGATGTCCTTTCAAGAGTGGGCCGCTGATCCGTTCACAGGAGAGCGCGAATTCATAGGTGCCGAAAGTGCGAAGCAGCCTGATATAGCTGCGGCAAAGCGCGGTCACGCGCGGGTTTTAGAGAGCGTAGCACGGCAGACACCTGGTGAAGCTCGGCGCTCTATCAAGGGTATGCTCGGGCGCTCTGTAGACCTGTTTGGGCTTGACGCAGCGCGCAAAGCAAGAGCACAGGACGAAATGTTAGCCAAGTATGGGGCTTACCAGCCGATAGACGACGAGGAAGATGATTTATACGAGCGGCGATATGGGGCGCGCGGCGCGTTGCCGATGACAAGCCGTTTTTGGGAACAGTTTAGGAGATAAGTATGGCGCAACAACCAGTGTCGTGGTGGGATCAATTCGGCGAGTACGCTAATCGCTTCGGGCCGGGCCTTCTCGGCGTAGGCGCAAATATATTCGGAGAAAGAGCCGCTGGCCGTCAGCAGCAGGAATTGGTGCGCGATATCCGTGGTCCGCAGTATGATACAGAGCAGGCGCTTGCAAGCCGCTCGCTCGCACTCGCTAGCGGCATGGACCCGAAGGCGGCTGCGGCTGAACGCTTCGCTACGCAGCAAGCGCTGCTTGCACCGGGCGAGCAAGCACAATGGCAAGACTTAATGCGCCAGTTGCAGTCTCAAGGCTTGTTAGGGCTATCTTCCTATGGAGCGGTGCCGGGTGTTATATCGACACCGGGGCAACCGATGAATCCTTATGTAGCAGCTATGCTGGCGGCCCAGCAAACGCAGCGTGCTAAGTCGGCGTATGAATCGCTGAATGAGGGAGAAACGCAGATAGACCGGATGATCGGGCGCAGCAATACGCTGCAATCCGGTGGCCGCGCGGCGACGAACGCCGCTCTGATGGCTAAGGCTTTGGCACCAAAGCCCTCTGCCATAGCTACGTTGCTTAAAGGAGGCTCTGGCCTTCTGAGTAACCCCGGAGCACAAAAAGCGGTTTGGGACTTACTGAAACGAGGCGGCTCCAATATTCTAGGCGGTCTAAGGGGCACGGGCCTGTTTAACGGCATGCTCAACCGTTCCACGGCGCCGTATGATCTTGGCGAGCCGATTGGAGATAATGCGTATTTCGCGAGAGAGTATGATCTTGGCGAGCCGATTGGAGCTAATGCGTATTTCGCGAGAGGATTTGATGATGATGAAATACCGTACGGTAGCCTCGGCTCTCTTTATGAATAGGAATTTCGATGGCCTCTATTTACGATCTGTTTCAGATTGACCCGGAAGAAGCTGAAGCTATCGGCTACGCCGACCGGCTATCCCCGGCTGAAGGGTTGATGGCTGACCGCCGCTTGTTTCAACAGCGTGCTGTTCGTGGTATCGAAGACCTCGGCCGCACCGCGCTGGGCCTTCCGCAATTTCCCAGGACTGACCGCGTATCTGCCGCTGCTGAACTACGAGCACTAGCGGCTAAGGTGCGTCCCGGCACGCCTGAGTTTTTTGAAGCCGCAATTGCAATTCTTCAGAAATACAATATGCCCGCCGAGGCTGCGGATATGGAAAAGCAAAGACTTGCATTGGAGACGGGCAAGGGGGAACTGGACCCGCTGTTGAAGATGAAGCGCGCCCGAGACTTGCTGGCGAAGTCGCCGGATGCGTCTAGCCCAGCAGGGCAAGCAGCCCTCGCCGCTATTGATCGCAAAATCGCGGCGTATGGCAAGCCGCCAGAGAAGCCAGAGAAGGCGGCCGTGACTCATGAGTTTACCAAGCTGCTGAATGACTACAAAGCGGCGTTGGACGCGGGAGAAACAGATCGCGCGGAGTTCTTGAAGCGGCGTATTGATGCCGAACTAAAGAAGCAGGAAACGAGTGGCGCGGACGTATCGCTGCTGCGGCTGGAACTCGAAAAACAGAGATTCGAGTATACTAAAGATAAAGATACGGCCAAAGAACAGCGCTTAATAGATCAAGACATGACCGCTCTGCAAGGCGCGATTCGCGTGTTGGACGTGGAAATCCAATCTGGAGAGCGTCTCGCAGTCCATCCGGGAGTGGGCGCTATTACGGGAGATTGGGCGGGGGCACTGCCTTTGGCTGCCGTTGCAGTTGCCAGCAAAGGCGCTGCGGCGCTATTCCGGCCTATTGAAGGGCAGATATTTATCCGCGCGTTGCAAGACTTGAAAGCTACGTCGAAGACCGGCGCATCCGGCCTTGGGCAGTTAACAGAAGTGGAAGGCGGAAAGATTCAAGCGGCTCGCGCGGCACTGGATCGTCAGCAACCAACCGCCCAGTTCTTGCGAACACTCGCCGCGTACACAGCTTCTTTGAAATCTGCTCGAAAAGTAGCGGAAGCTATTCTTACTAAGCACGGCGCAGCAATACCGACCCCTGAGCCTGCCGTAATAGACTTTCCGGCAAAATCGGACCCGCGCTCCGTGACGCCGCCCGCCGCCGGCCCGCAGCCTCGTAAATTCCGCACCGTTAAATAGGACGCCAATGGCGAAGACGTGGAAGATCGCTGACGACGCGAATCGTCAAAGTTGGACGATCATCGCGCCCGACGATGCGACGGAAGCGGAAGTTCATCAGTACGCTGCGGAAAACGCCGATTCGTGGACGAACGGCGGTACCTACCGCATGGAACTGGACACCGAGGCGACCTCGGCAGCACCACAACCGACTGAAGGCAAGCCCGCCAAAACGGACTATGATCGCGCGGTGGCAACCCTTGACCGCCAACTAGCCGACTTGAATAAGCGGCGCGTTGCTCAAGGCGGCCCCGGCAATCAGCTAGGCGGTCGCCCTCTGACTCCCGACCCAGCCCTCGACGCGGAGATACAGAAGCTCACCGACTTACGCGAGCAGTTCGCTATCGGCGCCAAGGGCGCCACGGTAGGCGGTGTTGGCGGTGCGTTGGCGGGCGCGGCGATCTTCGGCAGTCTTGGGCTGTTAACCGGCCCAGCGGCCCCTGTCGCTACACCAATCCTTGCTCTGATTGGGTCTATTGTGGGCGGCGCAGGTGGCACGGCGGCAGGCACGCACCTGTGGGATATTCCCGCCGCGCGTGAAACCCGCGAGGTGACAGATCAAGAAGCGGCAGAACTCATCAAGCAACGCGCCATAGAATCCCTGATTTGGGACGGCGCTTTTGTGCTGATTCTCGGCCCCGGCGGTCGTGCCATCGGCAAGATGACAAAGGGCGCCAAGTTCCTACCCGCGCTGAAGGCGGCGGCAAAAGAGTCGATGGGCTGGGACGAAATAATGCGCATTCGAGAAAAACAACTGCTCAGTAAAATTGAGAAGCGCGCCACGCAATCCCCCTCCGGCCTTTCCACGCAAGTCAGTCGGGCGTTGGACGTGCCGACGCTACAAACAGACCGAGAAGCTACTGAAGTCATGCTCCTTGATATGGCAAGGCGTTCTGGTGGTAAACTTCCAACGCCGGGGGAAATGACGGGTATCATCGAAGGTACAGAAGCTTTTGCTCGGCGGCAAGCCCCGACGCCGTTCTTCAAGAATGACAAAATTCTGTCCGAGACGGCTGTAGACATTCGGCGCTCGGCATTGCAATCCCTGGATAAAGCAGGCGCAGCTACCGGCCCGGACCTCGGCATGGCCGTCAAGGGTGTCGCCGAATCCGCTGATCGCACGATCAAGCGAGTGACGGCCCCGATCTTCGAGAAAGCGCGGCGCCAGACTGTAGCCGCTGATATCTCACCTGTCATCAAAGTTATTGACGACGCACTTAGCCGCGTAGAGCGCTCTGCGGGTCGCATGGGCGGAATTTCCAAGTCAGAAGTAGCGGATTTGCAAGCGACGCGGGAAATGCTCATGCAGTCCGGTACTGGCCGGATGTGGATAGACGGTTTGCAAGACTTTATCAGCGGCAATAAAGCGGCGGCTCGCAAGATCGCGCCAGACGGCACACAACCCACCGAGTATTACAATAAGGTGCTCGGGGACATGACGCGCGCGGCAGATGCCGCCTATCTCTCGGCCCTGCGTGGTGTCAAGGACAAGACTTTGGTCGAGGAGCTACGACAAGCGCGGAAGCTCTATGGTGAAACAATGTCCGATCTCTACACCGACTCGATGGCTCGGCTGGCCGATAAGCGGCAAGAAGCCTATGGCGCCGCGCTGACCGGAAAAGGGCACGTAACCGAGATTCGGGAACTGCGCGCCGCGCTTGACCGCGCTGCCGCACAGGCCCCGGCCCGCCCACGTTACAAAGGTACTGGCTCGGCTCAGGAGCTAACGGAGCAAAGCGCGTCAATGCTGAAGAAAGAGCGGAAACGCATCGACGCAGGCATGATTAAGGGCTTCATAGAAAAGCACACGCAATCTTTGGAAAACCTAGAAGATAAATTGCTCGACCCGGACTTCCGATTGACCCTGAAAGAATTGCTGACCGGAAAGGGCGTCGCTGATCCGCAGCTTGGACTGCGCGTGCTGGACGACCTTAACCGCGTGCTCGGCGTTATCAAGTTGGCTTCTCCGAAAATGGCTCCGCAGCCGGGGCGACTCGGAATTCAAGGCATGGGCACGGTCGGCGCGGGTACCACGATGGCGGCCGCAACCGGGCAGAACATTCAAGGCGCGGTACCACTGGTTTATTTGACTTTCGGGGTGTCGCGGCTGATTGGTAAGGCAACGGCAAACTATTTGACGACCGGAAACAAGGGCATGCTACACGCCATCGGGCGCGCATTCTCGCTGGCGCGCATCGCTGGTACGAATGCAGCGGCAGCAGAAGCGGCACGCGCGGCGTTCAATGAACTGAAGATTATGAGCGAAGCAGAAGGCACAGGAGAGTAGCATGGCATACGATCTGTTTGAACCGAAAGAGCGCAAGGATGGGCGCTGGATTGTTGTCTACGGTAAGGATTTACCGCAGGCCGGTATGCAGTGTCCCGGCACGGACGACTATCCAAGCGAGGAATCAGCTATCGAAGCCATGAACGGAAAGCAGACACGGCGCGGCATGTTTGACCGCTACCTGATGGAGCGCGAACCGGAGCCGGTCGAATGGAAAGGCGAGGGGGAGGGAAAGGAGTATGCGGACGAATATGATGGCAAGGGGATGCTGTCGATGGGCACCGTAACGATGCCGCTGCATCAGTTATTCATGCTGCTCGGCATCAAGCACAAGATGCCGAAGCATGAAGCTAAGGAAGATGCGGAGAGCGAGTAGGCTATGCAACCACAAATCGTAAGAGCGACAGGAGACTTAACCGCATGGGGCGCCCTGATTGGGTGGTTTGTCGGCGTTCTTCCCAGCATCGCTACGGGGCTAACCGCTCTGTGGTTCGGCATTCTGATAACGGAAAAGCTCACCGGTAAGCCGTTTCACGAATTGGTGCGTTGTGCATGGCGCAAGCTATTCGGCTAGACAGTGGCGGGCGTGTTGTCGCATCGCTCGTCATGTAGCCGTTTTTTCCATCGGAGCCACATTGGTGCTAGTGGTGATGGTTCTGATTGTAGGTGGCAACTTGATCTACTGGCTCAACCGTAACAGGAGACAAAACGATGTGGACCAAAGTAAAGACGTGGTACCTTGACTTGCCCCTCGGCGGTAAGATCGCTGTGGGCATAGTTATCTTCGCAGCCATGTTCGCCATTTCGACGTACAATGGCGTCACCTACTAGCTAACCTTCCTGCCGGCGGCCCCGTTTGGGGCTGTCGGTTCTTCTCACAGGAGGGGAAGACGCCATGAAGACCGCGCTGTGGCTTTTACTGTTGATCCCGAACTTTGTGATCGACTTTCTCGCTTTTCCGCTGGCGCCGCTCATTGTTCTGCTCGACGAGAAACGTGCTACGCAATGGTTTGTCTGGTTCCTGACGCCAGATAATCCAATGACCGGAGACGCAGGCCATGAGGCACGCTGGGCGGGACGGCCGGTTTACTTGAAGAAAGTTGCGTGGTTGTGGCGTAACCGCGCCAACGGCTTCGCAACCTCGGTGCTCGGCGCCCGCACAGAAGGACCGGTGAGCGTGAAGGGTGACATCCGCGTGAGCAATCATCCCTTGTTCGAGGGTTTAGTGCGGCGCTCCACTCCGGAGGGCTACTGGCAGTTTTATTACGTCAAACGCAGTTTTAAAGGAAGATGCTTGCGTGTGAACCTAGGCTGGAAGTTGTGGGGCGCGCGGCCAAGCGTCGCATCACCACGTCAATATGTGTGCTCGATCAATCCACTTATGGGATACAGTCATGAGATATCTTCGTAACTTTGCATATTTCGCCGTTGGCATTTTCCTTGCCGCAGCGTTCGTGTTGGGCACTACGCGCGTTCACACGCATTCGGTCAACCCTTTGCTGCGGGAATCAGTGGCAAGTGTGACGCACAAGATACACGAAAAAGGCGGGTATTGCTCCGTCGTGATGATCGCGCCCGAGCGCGCCTTAACAGCCGCGCATTGCCTGTATATGAAGTCTCCCTCCGTAACCATCAGGGGCCACGATTACCCGGTGAGGGAAGGCTACGCAGCCAGTCCCCGCGATGTTGCCGTTCTGACTATTCCGGGCGCCCCTTGCCCGTGCGTATCTGTTGCCGGCACACCACTGGTGGCTGGCGACTTTGTGGCAGTTACGGGTTATCCCCTCGGCATCACATTAACTGTGACGTACGGTGAAATGCAGGCCCGGATAGTGCTCCCTGAAGACGGTCAGGAGTATCTGCTAATGACGGCGCTCATCACTTTGGGACATTCAGGTGGTGGTGTGTTCAATCAATACGGCGAATTGGTCGGTATCATAACGGCAGGCAATATAGGTATGTTCTCGCTTGCAGTTGAACTGCTTACGGTTACGCTACCACTCAAATGACCCAACTCACCAAGAATTTTAGCAGGGAAGAACTCGCCTGCAAACATTGCGGGAAGATGGAAATTCCGCCGGTCGATATTGAGCGCTTACAACGGTTGCGCGACCGCGTAGGGCACCTCCTAACCGTGTCAAGCGGCTATCGCTGTCCGGAGCACAACAATGCCGTAAGCAAGACCGGCCGAAGCGGCCCTCATACTCGGAGCGCGGTAGACATCGCCATCCACGGCGTCAACGCATTTCACCTGTTGGTGGCAGCCTTGGCGGAGGGGTACACCGGAATTGGAGTCAATCAAACCGGACCACTGGAAAAACGGTTCATTCACCTTGACGCGCTGGAGGATGTCGAGAACATTCCGAGGCCGAATATTTGGACCTATTAGGAGATTAAAATGGCATTCCCAATCGTAGCAGTTATCAGCGCGGTCAGCAGTCTGCTTGATCGCGTAATCCCCGACCCACAAAAAGCAACGGAAGCAAAGATCAAGCTAGCCGAACTCGCCGCAAAGGGCGAATCGGACGAACTCGCCGCGCTCGTCGCCATGACAGCGGCACAGACGGAAATCCTGAAGATCGACGCGGCCAGCAACAGCTTCTTCCAAAAAGGCTGGCGCCCGATGGCCGCGTGGACGTGCGTGATTGTCGGCTTTATCTACCCGTTAGTGCGGATAGTGGTGCCTTGGGTACTTAATGTGAGTGGCGTAGAGGGCGTGCCGGAACTTCCGGCATTGGATACGGGCGAGATGATCGCCATGCTAACAGGCATGCTCGGGCTGGGCACCATGCGTAGCGTTGAACGCCAAAAAGGGAAGGCATAATGCCAAAGAAAATGGAAAGTTCATTGAAGCGCACCGCATCCAAGCGCGGCTACGGAGAGAAGCGGGCGAACGCCTACGTCTACGGCACGTTACGCAAGACGGGTTGGAAACCTAACCATAACGCTGATGGAGCGTGGAGCGGGCAGATTGACCACACGCCGAAAACTATTATCCACCACAAGGGCTAATCCACCCGTTTACCAGCGATGCCTCGATTACCGGGGCTTCGCAAGTATCCGTACTCAACGATAGTATCGTCTGTCCCAAAAGTTTGTGCGATACAGTCGAATTCTTTACGGTTTATGCCGAGGGAAGCTCCGCAACGCCACTGCAAATAGTCTAAAAATTCTTGGGCTTTAACGATTTCCATTACTATTCCTCTCGTAGTTGTTCCACAATCACCGCCCGCACCTCACTAATGAGATTGCGGGCGCGTTTCACTGAGATGTCTAGTTCGTCGGCTATCTCGCTCGCGGTAGCCCCTTCAATCAATCGCCAGAATACGTCCTTGTGCTGCGCGGTGCGTAGCTTCCTCGCTACTTCCTCCGCGTCCTGCAACGCGCTCATGCGTTCCGTGGGATCATAAGACGCTGGGTCGGATACCTCGCTGTAATAAGCAACCTTCGGTTGTCGTTTGCGCGTCGCGTTCATCGCGCGCCCCACCAGATAATTCCGCGCCCACGGTAGAAAGGCACCCTTGCCGTTATCGTAGAGTTGCAGTCCGCCCTCCGTGAAAAGCCACGTCCAGAAGTCTACCGCAATGTTCTTCGCTAGTTCTGAATCCCGAACGTAGGGCTTGGTCTGCGTCACGCTCCACGCGTAAAACGCCGCCATCAACGCATCCTGCGCCGCTTTGTCGCCCGCCTGCGCGGCGGGGATGACGGTCTTGAAATCGACGGTACTCACTGAAAAGCCTTCATTAGCGCGGAAAATAATGATATTTCAAAATAACTCCCCAAGTAAATGTCTCGACGCCATAAGTTGCCGCAAGCAGTGGGTCAAACCCATACGAATGAAGCAGGTAAATGTAGAGCGAAATGCACCCACAGAAAATTTGCCATGCAATTGTTACGGGTGTTCCAATGGATGCGCCGCATTTCCATGTTGACCATGCGGCAGGTGCCGCAGCGAGAGCAAAGAGAACGCCGCCAATTATTGCAAAGAGGTTCCACAAATCAAAACTAACCAGCCAGTAGTAGATCATATGGTGTATTCCTCTAAAAGTCCAACAGCGATCTCAATCGCGTCAGTTAGCGTCGGCACGTCCAACCCACGTTTGCCTGCGCGGCAGGAATGACGGTCTTGAAATCAAGTGCCATTACTTGCCTCGGCTAAGGCAACCATACGTAAAAAAGCACAATCCCATATCCAATAAACATTCCGGAGAGGACTGACAATGCCGCTTGGCTGCCCGGAGTAGGGTAGAACTGTGCGACGATGAAACCTATCGTTCCGAGTACAAGCAAAGTTAGAACTAATCCACGATCACAGTTCTTCCAAGCGAAACGGAAGTTATCAATCATCTTACGTTTGGTCATACCATTCTCCTAGTAACCTGTCCGTTGTTGACTTCAATAAGCCGCATGCGCTCCAACCGACGGCGGATGTCGTAAAACCTCTGGCTCCCCCGGCTAACTCCTAAAAACTCCGAGCACGCATCGCGCCACGCGCCAAGGCTGACCGGCTCGTTGTTTGGACTGAGCGCCACCAAAGCATCCCACCCGCGTAGCTGATTACCCTGCAAGTCCCGCCCATCCGGTGTCCTGATTGATGCGGCGTCTACCACGCAGGATGTGATGTCTTCATCATCTTCATCGAAGCCAACCGTCACCGTGGTCAGCTTGAAGCCGATAGAGCGCCCTATTTCAGTATCGCGTTGTTTAGTCGGGGTAATCGCGTTTCCATCCACTATGAATTCCGTATCCACCGCTCCGCCGAGCGCAGTAGACCCGCGCGCGCCACGATTCTTGTCTTTGCCGGTGTGATGCAAAATCATCACGCACGCACCCGTAGATTCAATCAGGGCTGCAACTGCCTGGTTGAAAGCACCCACGTCCTGAGCACTATTCTCGTCTCCACCCATCAAGGCGCGGGCAAAGGTGTCGATGATGACTAGGGCAGGCTTCTCGGGCAGGCCAGCGATTACGCCGCCTAAAACCTGCCGTCCGGCTTGATCCCGCAGGTTAAAGGATGCGCCCATGACATACAGCGGAACGTCGGCGTCCCCATACTTCTGGCGTAGCGCTTGTGCGCGCTTAGTCATCCCTCCGACCCCCTCGTAAGCAAGATAAAGCACAGTGCCCTGCCGAGTCTTCTTGTCCATCCACGGGATGCCTGCGGCCACGTGGTAGGCGATGTCGAGGGCTACGAAGGTCTTTCCCTCCCCCCTGTCTCCGTATATTTCCGCGTAGGTGCCGCGAAAGAGCGCACCTTTGACTAGGTAGCCCGGCCCCTCCACCCGGCTAGCTGCAAGGTCTGCGAGCCGAATGGCTGTACCCAAATTGGGGCGAGTCGTACCCAATTTGAGTACGGTGGGCAAAAGCGTTGACACTTGCGCGGAAGTGCCGACGTTTTGTTCCAGTGTCGGAAAGTCGTCACCAGTGACCGCTTTAGAGCCTGGGGTACCCGTGCCGTAGGAATAGGCGTTTTTTACCTTAGTTGTCAGTTCTGACAACCCCCAAGGTGGGCTACACCTGGCATTCCAGCCCTCGGCCATCAAGGCGAGGGTCTGCGCCTCAGACAGCCCAAAGTCGCGCAGAAAAGCCGCTGTGGCAAAGGCGTAAGCGTCCCCTCCTTGCCCCTCAACTGCCCCCGGCCGAGTCGCCAACCACGCGGTAGCGCGTTCTACGGTAGCATCGTCAGCGTCCGGTACGTCCACTTTTTGCCTTTGTTCACCATTGGTGGACAAGCCTAATTTCTGTACAAGCCACTCCGGGGCCGGCGCGATGGGGATGTTAGGATTCAGGA